>Ga0209168_10002964_pt1 | contig 11995 bp, 10 predicted proteins | sample Coa_R1_FD_187156 | JGI IMG/M metagenome (GOLD analysis project Ga0209168, IMG submission 187156) | Surface soil microbial communities from Centralia Pennsylvania, which are recovering from an underground coalmine fire - Coalmine... | ecosystem: Environmental > Terrestrial > Soil > Unclassified ... | reverse complement strand
TTCATGCGCTCCGGCGGGATGGTCCAGATGCGTTTGTCGAAGTCGATATCTGCCCACCGGGTGGTAGCCGCTTCGGCAGGACGGGTCATGGTGTGCAGTTGCCATTCGATCAGGCAGCGGGTGATCCGCTTGATGCTGGCGTTCGCGATTTCGATCATGAGCTCGGAAAGCTCATCGGGTCGTAGCGCGGCCATGTTCTGTTTCTTGGGTTTCTTGAACACTGCGCGAATGCCGCTGAGAGGGTTCGCAAAGATCAGTCCTGAATTGACCCCGTAGGTCATGATCTCGTTGAGCCGTTGGCTCAATCGCTTCACTGTCTCGAGGCTGCCTTTGGCCTCGATTGGGCGAAGCAGTTCGATGACGGAGTCTCCGGCCTGCAGACCGACGGCTTCAATGCCTTGGTCCGCAACGGTTTCCCGGTAGACTTGTTTGAAGCCAAGGGTGTTGACGTAGAGGTCGATGGTGCGCTCGAGATCCTTGACGACGATGGCGACGTGGTCGATGAGCACTTAGGCGACGACCTCCGGCGCGCGGTAGACGCCGAACACGTCGCGCAACACGTTGCAAACCTCGCCTAGCGTCGCTCCCCCGTCGACGGCGTCGATGAAAAGCGGCATGAGGTTCTCGCCGCCGAGCGCTGCGCGCCGAACCTCGCTCAGGCGCCGCTCGACGAGCGCGATATCGCGCGAGGCGCGAAAGGCGTTCAGCCGCGCGACTTGGTCGTGCTCGACTGCGTCGTCGACGCGTTGCAGCGGAATCGTCACCTTCTCGCTGCCCGGCTCGGCGAATTTGTTGACGCCGACGACGACCTGTTCGCCGTTTTCGATGGCCTGCTGGGCTTGGTACGCCGAATCTGCGATGCGCGACTGCATCCAGCCCGTTTCGATGGCGGCGATGCTCCCGCCCAACTCGTCGACTTCGCGGATGAGCGCCTGCGCGCGATCGATGAGTTCGTTCGTCAACGTTTCCACGTAGTACGAGCCTGCGAGCGGATCGACGACGTCCGTAACGCCGCTTTCGTATCCGATGATCTGCTGCGTGCGCAGCGCGAGTTTCGCTGCGTCGGCCGTCGGCAGCGCGAGGGCTTCGTCCTTGCCGTTGGTGTGCAGAGACTGCGTTCCGCCCAGCACCGCCGCGAGTGCTTGCAGCGTCACCCGCACAACGTTGTTTTCCGGCTCTTGCGCGGTGAGCGTCGAGCCGGCGGTCTGCGTGTGGAAGCGCAGCATCTGCGAACGAGGGTCTTTGCAGCCGAACTCGTCGCGCGTGATATGCGCCCACACGTAGCGCGCGGCGCGAAACTTGGCAATCTCTTCGAACAAATCGTTGTGCGCGTTCCAGAAGAAGGAGAGGCGAGGCGCAATTGCATCGAGATCGATGCCCGCGTCTCGCGCCGCGCGTAAATACGCTTTGCCGTTGGAAAGAGTGAACGCGATTTCTTCCAACGCCGTCGAGCCGGCTTCGCGAATGTGATACCCGGATATCGAGATCGTGTTCCACTGGGGCACTTCGCGAGCGCAGTACGACATGACATCGGTCACTAGGCGCATCGACGGCTTGGGCGGATAAATGTACGTCCCGCGCGCGACGTATTCTTTGAGCACGTCGTTCTGAATCGTGCCGCCTAATTTTGCGAACGGAATGCCGCGGCGCCGCGCGACTGCGAGCAGCATCGAAAGAATGATCGAGGCCGGCGCGTTGATCGTCATGGATACGGTGACGTGGTCGAGCGGTATGCGATCGAAGAGCGTCTCCATGTCGGCGACGCCGTCGATTGCTACGCCGACCTTTCCGACTTCGCCGCGCGCCTGCGGTGCATCGGAGTCGTAGCCTAACTGCGTCGGCAGATCGAAAGCGACCGACAACCCGGTGGTTCCGTGTTTGAGCAGGTACCGGTAGCGCGCGTTCGATTCGGCGGCGGTTGCAAAGCCTGCGTATTGACGCATCGTCCACAACCGGCCCCGATACATGTCTTTCCGCACGCCGCGCGTAAACGGGAAGTGCCCCGGCGCGCCGGCGCCGTGGGAACGTCCTTCGGGCTGTTCGTAGACGGGTTTCAGCGGGATTCCGCTCGAGTTCTCACTCCGGGCCATCGGCTCCGGGACTTCGACGCAAGGGTGGATTCATCCGTGGCGAAGTTTTCCCGCATGGCGAGAGAGGATGCGTCTATGCTCACGACCCTTGATTTTTCGCCGGTTCGGCAGTTCGTGACCGCTCTCGAGCGGCGCGACTTCGAGACGCTTCAGCAGGCGCTCAGCGATACCGTACGCTTCCGCGCGCTCATTCCGCCGGGGCTGCGCGAATTCGAGGGTGCCGCCGACTCGCGCGCCGTCATCGAACGCTGGTTCGGCGATGCGGACGTTTTCGAAATGGAATGCTCCTCAATCGGTTCGGTCGGAGGCAGGGTGCAGGCGCACTACCGCATTCGCTTGCGAGAGCGAGGCGAGTGGAGTGCATGCGAACAGCAACTCTTTGCGGACGTCGAGCTCGGGAAAATCGTCGCAATCGATTTACTCTGCTCCGGCTTCGTTAGACTCTAATAATGGTGGCAGCCGATTATGCAAAGGCCGTGGCCTATTTGGATCGTGACCGGCTTCCCGCGTACGTTTCGTTCGTCGAACAAGCTTGGGCGCGCGGCATCGGCGGTGATAGCGAGGCGCCGCAGCGCATCTACGTGCGGATTTCGGACGGCTCGATTGTCGAGGGCACACCTCCGGCAAACGCGCATGTCGTGCAGACGAACAATGCAGACAGCGACAATCCGTTCCGCAAACACCCTTTTTTCGATCCGCAATGTTACGTCCCGAAGAGTGAAAATCCAACGCAGTGGAACGGGCAGCCCGCCGTGCGTTTCGAACTACAAGCGACGTGCGATCAGGATAGCGGCATCAGCGAATTGTATGCCGATCCGCAGACGCTGCGGCCGATTGCCGTCGACGGTACGATGACGGACACGGGCGACTCGCACATGACCGTCGCAATCGAACTGCGCTACGCGACGACTGGCCCGTATACGGTGCGCGGAGGCAGGCCTCGAAACCCAACTAGTCGACAGTCACGAGCGGAGACTGCGCTTCGACCGTATCGCCCGTGGCGATGTGTACCTTCGATGCGACTCCCGCTTTATGCGCGCGGATCTCATTCATCATCTTCATCGCCTCGATTACCGCGACCACCTGACCTTCGCGCACGGTATCGCCTTGCTTGACGGCAATTTCGACGACGACGCCGTGCATCGGTGACGCCACGTCGTTGCCGCTCGAAGCAACTGCGCGTTTCTTGTGCGCAATGCGCGGCGCGGCTTTTCCCGCGGCGGCCGGACGCGACGTGCCGTTCGGGATGTCGATGAGGCGAACGCGATAGAGTTTGTCGTTGACTTCTACGCGTATCGTTTCCACAGAGTTGTCATGCTGAGGTATCGAAGCATCGCCGAGCGAAGTCGAGGCGCCCGTTGCTCCGGCACTGCCGTTTTGCGAGTACAATTCGGCGGCGAACGCTTCGAGTGTCGCCGTGCCGTAGCTCGCATCCTGAACGGGGCGATGGTCGCACAGTGCGCGCAGCAGCGGCAGCGTCGTGGGCACGCCGCCGATCTCGTATTCACCGATTGCGCGGCGCAGCCGCGCGATGGCCTCCGCGCGCGTCGGCGCCCAGACGACGAGCTTCGCAATCATCGAATCGTAGTCGGCCGTTATCGTGAAACCGGGATAAGCGGCGGAGTCGATGCGAACGCCCGGACCCGCGGGCTCGCGATACGACGTGACCCTGCCCGGGGCCGGCCGAAAATTGTGTGCCGGGTCTTCGGCGTTCACCCGCCCTTCGATAGCGACGCCGCGAAAGACGATCGCCGATTGATCGTAGCCGAGCGGCTCGCCCGATGCAACGCGAATCTGCTCTCGAATCAAGTCGAGGCCGCTGATCATTTCGCTGACCGTGTGCTCGACTTGAATGCGTGTGTTCATCTCCAAGAAGAAGAAGTTGTCGCCGCTGACCAGGCACTCGATGGTTCCGACGCTGTCGTACCCGATCGCTTTCGCCGCTCGGATGCCCGCCTTGCGTATGCCTTCGCGAACCTTTTGCGAAATCGACGCCGGCGCTTCTTCCCAGAGCTTCTGATGCCGGCGCTGCAGCGAACAGTCGCGTTCGCCGACGTGCAAAACGGTGCCGTGTTTGTCCGCGAGCACTTGCAGTTCAACGTGTTTCGGATTTTCGAGATACCGCTCGGCGTAAATCGTGCCGTTTTTGAAATACGCTTCGGCTTCGCGCTGCGCGGTTGCAAGCGCCGAGCCCAACTCCTCCATCGTGCGCGCGACTTTCAAACCTTTGCCGCCGCCGCCGCCCGACGCTTTGAGCGCCAGCGGTAAGCCATATCGTTTTGCGGCATCGCGCGCACCCTTCTCGTCGGCGATTGGTTCGGTGCCGCCGGGAACCACCGGAACACCCGCTTTGACCATCGCTTGCCGAGCGCGCACCTTGTCGCCCATCGCGTCGATGGCGTCCGGATGCGGACCGATCCAGGTCAGTCCCGCGGCAATAACCGCGCGTGCAAAGCTCGCGTTCTCCGCGAGAAAGCCGTAACCGGGATGAATTGCCTGCGCGCCCGATCGTTGCGCGACCTGGAGCAGCTTCTCGACGTTGAGATAACTTTGGGATGGCGCCGCCGGCCCGAGCAGGAACGCTTCGTCCGCCATCTGCACGTGCAGCGCGTCACGGTCGATCTCGGAGTAGACCGCAACGGTAGCGATGTCCATTTCGCGCGCGGTGCGAATGACGCGCATTGCGATTTCGCCGCGGTTCGCAATGAGGATCTTTTTAAACATCTAGGGACTCGAGACGTGCCGCGCGCTTCCACTTAGAGGAGCTCTGAGGCGGTTCCGTGGGCTGGGTCTGCAGCGCCTGCAGCGCCGCGATGACCGCGGCCAGTTCTTCGTCCGTCACGTTGCTTGAAAATCCGGAGGATACATTCCGACGACATGATACCCTGCGTCGACGAAATGGACGTCTGCCGTAATGGCCGCAGAGAGATCCGAGGCCAGATATACCGCGGTATTCCCCACGTCGTCTTGCGTGATATTGCGGCGCAGCGGCGCAACCTGCGGAACGACGTCGAGCATCTTGGTGGCTCCCGAGACCTGCCGCATGCTCGCCGTTTTGATCGGCCCGGCGGAGATAGCGTTCACGCGAATCCCGCGGCCGCCGAGATCGTACGCCAAATAGCGCATCGCCGATTCGAGCGCGGCCTTCGCGATGCCCATCAGATTATAGTTTGGCACGATCGTCGTCGAACCGAAATAGGTGAGCGCCATGATTGACGCGCCGTCGTTCAGCTGCTCGCGGAACGCATTCACGAGCGCGAGCAGCGAGTACGCTGAAACGTCGAGGGAAAGTTTGAAGCCATCGCGCGTCGTGTCGTAGACCGTGCCGGCCAAGTCGTTCTTGTCGGCAAAGGCGATACAGTGCACGAGCACGTCGAGGTTGCCGAAGCCGCGCAGCCGTTCGGCGCTCGCGCGCAGCGATTCGTCGCTGGAAACGTCGCACTCCACGACCGGGCCGCCGCCGAACTCGGCAGCAATCTTCTCGACGGAGTCCTTCACCCGCTCGCCTTGATACGTGTATGCGATCTGCGCTCCGTGCGCGTGCATTTGCCGGGCGATGCCCGTAGCGATGGACCACTGATTTGCGACGCCCGTGACGAGCGCTTTCTTTCCTTCTAACAGCTTCACAGCGGCTTGTTATGCCCCTCGACAGGCTCGGGGTCCTTCGACGGGCTCAGGATGACGCTAGAGCGACGACTGAATGTAGGTGAACTTCGCTTCTTGGCAGGCATTGACGGCCATCACGCCGGCCGGCACTGCGAGCGCACCCGGGACGATGCCGTTCATGATGGCAGCGTGGACTTTCTCCACCGGCTGTTTTGACGAATCGGCTATGAAACCGGAGGCGCCCGCTATCGCATTGTGGCAGACGAAAAACGAGGAACCTTTGGATACCAGGCGCTCCACGCTTACGTCGTCCGGATCGCTGCTGGCCGAATGCAGAAACGGATTTCCTTTCCCGAGCGCGATCTTTGCCACGGCATCTCGTTCTTCGGCAGAAGCGTACTTCTGGAATTGTTTGCTGCCAAGAAGCGGGATCAAATACTCGTTCCAGAGCGCGTCGTTGAAAGCCAGTGCGATGGAGAAGCCGTGGTACAGCACCGCCACCGCCTGCATGGCGCCCACCCCTTCCTTGAGATAATTTTCATACGCGTCGATCGAGTTGTTCATGCCGTTCAAAACGTCGGGGACCAGTTTGGTCGCACCAAAGCATTGCTTGTGCTTTACCGGCTTGGCTAGAATCTCGTCGAAGCGCGCGCGATCGAACGTAAACGTCAGCGGCGGCCGTTTTGCTCCCGCTTTCGGCGAAGGCGAGGGTGATGGAGTCGGCGTAGCCGCGTCTGCCAGGGCGGGAGCGAGTGTGAGAAGCGAAGACGCCAGCAGAAAATCCTTACGTGTATTCATGATGTGCTCCATGTAAACGCCCCTGGACGCAGCCTGTCCTGAGCAGCGTCGAGTCATAGTGGGATGTTGCCGTGCTTGCGTTTGGGGCGCTCGACGCGCTTGTTGGAGAGCATGTCGAGGGAAGTTACGATGACGCGGCGAGTCATGTGCGCTTCGATGATGTCGTCCACGTAGCCGCGCTGCGCGGCGATGAACGGGTTCGCGAAGCGCTCGGTGTACATGTCGATGAGTTCCTGCATTTTCGCTTCGGGGTCTTCGGCAGCTGCGATCTCTCGCCGGAAGATCGTCTTCACCGCACCCTCCGCTCCCATCACGGCGATCTCGGCCGTGGGCCACGCGACGTTCACGTCGGCTCGGATGTGTTTGCTCGCCATGACGTCATATGCGCCACCGTACGCCTTGCGCGTGATGATCGTGATCTTCGGCACCGTCGCTTCGGCAAACGCGTAGAGCAGTTTCGCGCCGTGCGTGATGATGCCGCCGTATTCCTGATCCGTTCCCGGCAGAAAGCCCGGAACGTCGACGAACGTGACGAGCGGAATGTTGAATGCGTCGCAAAAGCGCACGAAGCGTGCGGCTTTGATGGAACTTTTTATGTCGAGCACGCCGGCGAGCACGTTCGGTTGGTTGGCCACGATGCCGGCGGTTTGCCCGTTCACGCGCCCGAAACCGGTGACGACGTTCTGCGCGTACAGGGGTTGAATTTCGAAGAAGTCGCCGTTATCCAGCACCGGCAAGATGACGTCGTGCATGTCGTACGGTTTGTTGGGTGAGTCCGGTACGATGTCATCCAACTCCATCACCATGCGTTGCGGATCGTCCTCGCACGCGTAGCGCGGCGGATCGTCGAGATTGTTCTGCGGAATGTACGAGAGCAGCGTCTTCGTCATCGCGAACATCTCGTCTTCATCGGCGGCGGTCAGGTGTGCGACCCCGCTTTTCGTGGCGTGCGTCATCGCGCCGCCGAGCTGCTCGAACGTTACGTCCTCGCCGGTCACCGTCTTGATGATCTCCGGGCCGGTGATGAACATCTGCGCGATCTGCTCGGTCATGACGATGAAGTCGGTGATCGCCGGCGAATAGACCGCGCCGCCCGCGCACGGCCCGGCGATGAGACTGATCTGCGGAATGACGCCGCTGGCTTGCACGTTACGCCAGAAAATCTCGGCGTATCCGCCAAGGCTGACGACGCCTTCTTGAATGCGTGCGCCGCCCGAGTCGTTGATGCCGATCATCGGCGAACCCGTGCGCACTGCAAGATCCATGACCTTGCAGATTTTTTCCGCGAAGACTTCGCCGAGCGATCCGCCGAGCACGGTAAAATCTTGAGAAAAGAGGAAGACTTGCCGTCCGTCGATCGTTGCGCGGCCGGTGACGACGCCGTCTCCCAAAAATTCTTTCTCGCCCAAGCCGAACGCAGTGGTGCGATGCACGGCGAATCGATCCAGCTCCGTAAAGGAGCCGGGGTCCACCAGCGCTTCGATGCGTTCCCGGGCGGTACGTTTGCCTCGCTCGTGCTGCTTCTCGATCGCGGCCTGTCCCGCGGGCCGGAGCGCCTGTTCGCGCTTGCGGAGCAGTTCGGCGTACTTCTCCTCGTGTGTCCTCATGCTAGAGGCCTAGTTCCGTCGGAGCATGGACGCGCCTTCTGCCGATACCGTCTAATAGGAAGAATCGTGATTCAGCCTCAGTCCCCGCCAGCTGCTCGAAATTGCCCTCGCCGTCGGCTGCGCCGCGCTTGTTCGCACTTGCGCAGGAGCACCCGGCGATTGGCGTGCCGCTGGCACTCGCGGGAACACGCGGCGCATGCAACGGTGCGATTGCGATCGTCGATTTGAACGGACTAAAACACATCAACGACACGTTCGGACATCACGCCGGCGATCGCGTACTGCTCAACGCGGCGATGCGCATGCAAGAAGTCGTGCGGCAATCCGACTACGTGTTCCGCTGGGGCGGCGATGAATCGTGCTGCTGCTGTTTGGTATGACGCCCGAGCGTGCGCGGGAGCGCATGACGCACATGCATCCGCCCCCGGCGCTGGAGCTTGCGGATAACGAACGGGTCCCGCTCACTGTTTCGTGGGGTGTTGCACCCCTCCAACCCGACGTGGATGCCGCATTGCGCGATGCGGACGCACGCCGCACTGACGTGTTTGCTGGCGATGTAGAGCTCCTGACCGTATCCGGTGTCTACGGCGAAATCGAGGCAATCCAAGTCCTTGCGCGCGGGTAGGCGATACGGTGCGCCCCGAGAACATGGCGGGATGCGCCGGTTCGTAGCTTTGTGCGCCGTTCTTTTGCTGCTCCCGGCCCAAGCGCTCGCGCAGCCGCGCGACGCGGTGATGACCGCCCGGCAAATCGCGCTCTACGCCGACCGCGCGCTGCTGATCGCCGACGGCGGGGTTGCGGTGCACGTAGGCGGCACCGAGATCGATGCGACCCATGCGATGTACGATTTACGCGCGAACCGGTTGACCGCGGCGGGCGACGTCACGGTGAAGACGTCGTCCGGGCAAACATCCGGTACCGGTTACGCGTACGATTTCACGCACAAGACCGGTGAGTTCGTGCGCGAGGCGGTCGTGCCGCAATTCAATACGGCGGACGCGCTCGCCGTCGGGCAGCAAGTTGCGTTTGCACCGTCCGTTTCCATGACCTTCAGTAATGCGCAGGTACGTGCCGGCACGTCATTCGTTCCCGCGGCGTCGTATACGTATTACATCCCTCCGCCGAACGCGAAAGATTTCGGCACTTCTCCCGTTCCGTCGGCCGCACTCGAATGGCCGCTCATCGTTTCAAACGGACGCCAAGGCTATTCGTTCGCGCGCTTGCGTTACGATCGATATAACGGCGGCCCGGGAACGGGATTGGAAGAGCATTATGCCGCGACCGATCGCGGCTATGCTGCGTTCGCGCAGACACTCGACGTGGACGGCGGCCGATTCGACGTGATTGCATACCAGCGGATCAACGACTCCCTTTCACAGTCGCTCACCGGGTCGTCGCTTCCGGGTGCGCAGTCGCTGCGGTATGCGCTCACGTCGTCGACGTCGCACGGATTCATGTCGTTTTCGGTTGCGCAGTACGACGGTGAGCGCAGCGACGATCTGCTTTTCACCGGCAATCAACGTCCGTTCGCCGGACTCGGATCGACGCGTCTGCAGATCGATCTCGGACACGACGTGCATCCTTCCGACTGGAACGTCGCGCAGGATATGCGCGTAACGCCGGACGTCCACTTCGACACCGCGACGCTCAACCTGGGCCGCGCGTCGTTCTCCGGCTCGTTCGATCTCGGCGAATCGTTCTACGATTATGGACGCGCAACGTTAGCGAGCAATGCGGGTATTTGGAGCGCCGGCGCGGTGAACAATCGTTTGCAGCTGAGCGGCGGCGTGAATTTTTTGCACGACGCGCCGCCTTTTCCAAGTACGGCGCGCACCTACACGATGGGACTCACGTGGAAGGCGAGCGACGCATTTCAACTCGTCTCGTCGCTCACCTACGCGCATGACTTCGGTCAAGCGTTCGGCGTCGGGCGGCCGCAGTACAGTGCAGCGTTCGACGTAAGTTTGCGACGCAAGAACGGCAGAGGCATCGAGATTGGTACGATTCTTCCGTTCGGCGGCGTCGGCGACATGAACCGGCAGGCCGTACTCAACCTGCGTTTCCTGAGGTAGAATGGTGCGCAGATGATTGCACTTCTAGTTGCAGCGGTGAATTTGTTCGGGCAAACGTTTGCCGGCACGTGGACCTGCCACACGAGCATTCCGGCGACAAGCGACCACCCGGCCCGTTCCTTTTCGACCGACTGGGATATTCAGGCGGCGCCGGGAGATCACTGGACGGTCGTACACTGGGGATCGCAGGTCGGCGAAAACGGCGGCGTCGCATACGTCGGATACGTGCCCACGCAGAACGATTGGGCGTACCAAGATTTTCACTATGACGGCTCATATGCCGTCAGCACTTCCGCGGGTCCGGACAAGGACGGCGTCTGGACGTGGGCCGGCGGCGCGTACTATACCGAGAACGGCATTCAGCACGGCGTAGTGACGTGGAAACTTGCCTCGTCGACGCGCATCGAGCGCTCGTTCACGCGCGTCGTCGACGGCAAGTCCGACCCGCCGGTCAGCGACTATTGCTCGAAACGCTGAGCCTTCAATGTGCCAAGGCGCGCGCTTTCGGCGTGCGCAGGAAGACGACCAGAGGCGTAAGCAGCAGCGTGATAGCGGCCAAAAAGAGAAACGCATCGGCGAATGCCATGGCCGTCGACTGCTGTAGCAGCAACTGATAGATTGTGGCAAGCGGCTCGTGATGCGCGAGCGCCGCTTGCACGGCCGGATTGCGCAGCGACATATCGCCGGCCAGATTCGCCTGATGCAGTGCGCTGCGCCGATCGAGCAGCGTCACCAGCATCGCCGTCGACACGGAACCGCCGAGCTGCTGACACAAGCTGATGAGCGACGTCGCTTTTTGCGTGTCGGCGCCTTGTACGCTGCTGAGTACCGCAACCGAAAGCGGAAGAAACAGCATGCCGAACCCGGCTCCGCCGATGACGAGCGGCCAGCCGAACGTCCAGAACGTCGAATCGGTGGTCGTGACGCGAGCTTGCATCGCGTTTGCAATTGCAACCACGATGAAGCCTATGCCGAGCAGCACGCGCGGTGCAACGTGGAAGCGGTTGAGCGCGATCAGCGTGATTGGGGTGAAGAGCGCGATCGCGAGGGCGCGCAAAAGAATCGACTCGCCGCTCAGCGTTGCGGTGAATCCGATCAATTGCTGTTGAAATTGCGGAGAGAGAATCACGCCGCCGAAAAGTGAGAATCCAATCGTCAGCGCAAGCATGGTGCCGGCCGCCACGGTTCGGTTTTTCAGAATGCGCAGATCGACGATGGGATTCTTCGTTCCGTAGATTTCCCAAAGTGCAAATGTGACAAGGCCCATCACGGCCACGATGCTCAGCAAGAGAATGCGCTGATCGCTAAGCCAGTCGTTGCGTTCTCCTTCGTCGAGCACATATTGCAGCGAGCCGAGTCCGGCCGCGAGCAGTGCAAGCCCGAGTCCGTCGAATCTCGCCGGTCTTCGTCCATACTGCGGGTTGCGCAGCGTCGTCGCAATTGCGATCGCCGCGAAGATGCCGGGCAGAATGTTGATGTAGAAGATCCAGTTCCACGAAAAGGCGTCGGTGAGGATGCCGCCCAGGGTGGGGCCGATGCTGGGGCCGACGATTGCGCCGAGTGAAACCAGCGCTTGGCTTTTCCCAAGTTCTTTGGCGGAAAACGTGTCGCGCAAAATCGCTTGGCCCGTTGCGATGAGGCCGCCGCCGCACAGCCCTTGCAAAATGCGGAAGAAGACGAGTTCGTCGAGCGAGGTCGAAATGCCGCACAGCGCCGACGTTATCGTGAATCCGGCGATTGCCGCGACGTAATATTGTTTGCGGCCGAAGGTTTGCTGCAGCCACGGCGTGAGCGGAATGACGATTACGGCAGCGATGATGTA
>Ga0209168_10002963_pt1 | contig 11996 bp, 11 predicted proteins | sample Coa_R1_FD_187156 | JGI IMG/M metagenome (GOLD analysis project Ga0209168, IMG submission 187156) | Surface soil microbial communities from Centralia Pennsylvania, which are recovering from an underground coalmine fire - Coalmine... | ecosystem: Environmental > Terrestrial > Soil > Unclassified ... | reverse complement strand
GACGAGTGGCGGCGGCTGAACCAATCGGCGCGCCCTAGCATCAAGGAGTTGTTGCTCGCGCCCCCACATTTTGACCTCCCGATCCCCAAACGGCGAAGATGGAAGCGCCGTCCGCCCATTGACTTTACTCATCCGGACTGCAAGTGAGGCGTTACCTGCTCGATACCAACGTCATCTCAGAACTGCGCAAGGCTCGGCCTCACGGAGCGGTTGTTGCGTGGTTGCAAACCTTGAGCGCTGAACAGATCTTCATTTCCGCAGTGAGCATGGGTGAATTTCAGACTGCCGTGGAACTTACACGCAAGCAGGATCCGGAGAAGGCCCGAGAGATCGAGCGCTGGATCGCCTCCGTCGAAGGTTCTTTCGAATTTATTCCGATGGACCAGACTTGTTTCCGCGAGTGCTCGCGGCTTATGTTTGGACGGCCGGAAACACTACGTGAGGATGCAATGATCGCGGCTACCGCGCGGGTCCACAGGTTGACAGTGGCCACACGCGATGAGAAGGATTTCCGGCATCTTGGAGTCGAGATTGTGAATCCATTCAAATCGAACTAATCCTCCATGCAGACCGCACACGCACTCGGCCACTTTCTGCGCACGCTGCCGCATTCCGCGGCGGCTACGTTTCTGGCGTTATTTCCGATTGTCGATCCACCCGGCGGCATTCCGATTTTCTATGCCATGACATCGGCATGGACGCCTCAGGAACGGCGCCAGACCGCGATGAAGACCAGCGTCTGGGTTTTTGCCATTCTTGTCATTTTTCTTTTCTTCGGACGGTTTGTACTTTTTTTCTTTGGGATCTCGCTGCCTGTGCTCAAGATTGCCGGCGGTCTGATCGTGGCCAACACGGCGTGGGGGATGGTTACGTCGCGGGAACGCATTACTCCTGCGGAGACGCACGAGGCGGAGGAAAAGGAAGACATTTCACTCGCGCCGCTGGCCATGCCTCTTCTTTCCGGCCCAGGTGCGATTGGCGTGGTCATGGCTTTGGCGGCGCATGTGGATACGTCTTCTTCATACATTGGGATGGTAATCGGCATTGCCGCTGTGGCCGTGTCGGTGCTGTTGTTTCTGTGGTTGGGAGGGCCGCTGGTGCGGCGCCTCGGCCCTAGCGCGGTTGGCGCGATTAATAAGATCTTCGGGTTTCTGATTCTGGCGATTGCGGTGCAGTTAGTCTGGGATGGCGTCGCCGATTTCAATACATAATTCACTCTCATTACCGCCGGGATCGCAGAGAACGCAGAGAAAGTTTCATAGAGTCTCTCTCAGCGTCCCTGCGATCCCGGCGGTTCTCATTGTTGGCTTCTATTTGTAGGTTGCGTCGGTTCGCGATAGATAATCGCGATGCTCTTTGAAGTCGACCATCGAGGCGAATGCAGCTCCGCCTATGGGGTCGGCCTTCCCGACTTCGCGAAGTGCGGCGCTTATCTTGTCCAGGCCTTCCGCATTTGGGGTGAGGTACTCGATCCAGAAGGTGCCTGGGGCTTCGGTGTGAATGGCCTCGGTATCGACCTCGTACTCCACGATCGTGCCATCGGCCAGCAATTTTTCGAAGAATGGTACGAATAGGCTCTTGCTGAGCAGATCGTAGGCATTATCGGGCGCATCTTTTTTAAAGGTGTACATTGCGACACCTGAGTACAGGCCTTTCCACGATCCCGAATGCCAGTTGTAGTAACGGCTCACGAACATGGCGTCGGCGTGCCGCGTGGCGGCGATGTCGACTGCACTGGTGGTTGAACCGGATTTATAAAACTGATCGAGAAGATTCAGCAGTCCGGCTTCGGACATCGATGAAAACCAACTGTCGTGGGTGAAGCCATCCGGCTGATGGATCAAGTTTGTGTCGTCGCCATAGCCGACGATGCCGCCATCGGATACGGCTTTCTGCGCAAACTTTTCATCGGATGCCGCTTGCTTGGCGTAATCGGCCCACTGGGCGCGCGGGATCGTCCAGAAGGCGACGTAGGTGTACATGCGCGGTTTTTCTTTTACTTCCTGCATCTGCGCCGAAGCGCAAACCACGAGAGTGCATATTGCGGCCAGAACACTCCACAATGTTTTGTTCATTTTCATCCTCGCCCTGAAATGCAAGGGACTTGTGTACTGCTGCCCCGAGCGGTGCCAAGTGTACACCTGTGGGAGAAGCTGATGGAGTTGACGGCGTTTCGGGCCGACGCTAGCGCCGGCTCATGGAGACGTCGCGTCTGCATCTGCCTGGAATCTGAATCTGGAGATGAGCTACCTGATTGTAGCGCCAGCTTTACGCTTTGTGGCGGCTTACGTTCTTCGGGGGACGAACTTCTGGTCGGCAGGGGCGGGAGAGGCAGCAAATCATCCGGGTTGTTTTTCGGATCGTAGGCGATATTTGCCTGGATCCTTTTCCACATCGCTTTCCAGTCCCATAATTCGCGCTCAGGAATCTCTCTTTTTTCCCACTCCGTCATTGGCCGTTCGTAGGGGGCGGGTGGCTTGGGCTTGCGCTGTCTGCGAGGTTCGGGATAGTTGGGGGCTTCAGTGACTACGGGCGGACTCTGCTTTCGAAGTTGACATGGCGGGAATTTTTGCCTCGATGTGAAGAGCGAGGAGGATCAGCTGGGCGCGATGGTAGTCGATGGTGTTGCGGACGAGCGCGTTGATGATCTCCACGAGCGAGCTCCGCGCGGGTAGAGTTCGCCGCAGCGCCACGGCGCAGTGGTTCCGAATATTACTGCGTGACGCGAAATTTTGTATTGCTCTTGAGCATGCCGCTGGGCCTGGTTACGGAGACGAATCCCGTCGTCGCGCCAGTTGGCACAGTTGCTGAGAGCGCGGATGGCGAGATGAGTTCGAAGGTGGCGGGAGTGCCGTTGAAGGTAACGCTCGATGTGGATGACAAATTATTTCCGAGTATGACAACTGACGTCCCTACGTTTCCGGACGTGGGGTTGGTCTTCACGAACGGAGCTAATCCCAGAGACAGGCTAAAGATTGTTCCACAGCCCTGATTGACGTCGCAGTCTGAATCAGTCCCTCCCAAGGCCGTTGTCCCGTAGAGAATGCCGTTGGTAGCTTGCAGTAGGCCGGTATACGGGCCCGAGCCGTTGTAAATATCGAAGGACCAAAGCGGGGTGATGACTCCTGCTGGAGTAATCTGAAAAACCGTACCGTAGTAGGTAAAATCGCCTCCTTCGTAAGAGGTTCCGTAAAAGTTTCCATCCGGGGCTTGCACCAGTGCACAGAAGACATAGTCGCCATCATTGCCATCGAAGCTCTGGAGCGTGGTAAACGTGCCGTCGGCGGTGATTTTAAACACGGTGCCGTCATAATTGGCCCCGAGGGCGGTGGTTGTTCCGTAGAAGTTTCCGTCGCTAGCCTGCAAGAGCGATGCGAAGGGCTCCACCCCGTCAGCAGCGACGAAGCTGTGCAGTGTAACTAAGGAACCGCTAGGAGTCATTTTGAAGATCGTCCCATCGCCTTCGAGGCCCGGACCGCCGAATGTTGTTCCGTAGAAGTTTCCGTTGGTCGCTTGAATCACCCCGCCGTACGGCCAGAGTCCATCGTGGCTCGCGAAGCTATGCAGCGTGGTTAGATTACCTGCTGTGGTGATCTTGAAGACAGTCCCGCAGCCGTATTGACACACTGTGACCCCGCCGTGCACGGTTGTCCCGTAAAGATCTCCATCGGTGGCCTGAATCAGCGGCGCGTATGGGTTGGTGCCATCAGCACAGTTCGGCTGGGGGCAGAAACTGTAAAGCTGAGTAAGCGCGCCTCCGGGAGTAATTTTGAAAATGGTGCCGTCGTTGTTAGCTCCGCCATAGTAGGTAGTTCCATAAAAGCTGCCATCGGTTCCTTGGATTAACCCAGCGTGAGGGAAGCTGCCATCGGTGCCGGCGAAGCTGTACAGCGTGCTGAGCGTGCCAGACGGCGTGATTTTGAAGACCGTTCCATCGCCATTAGCGCCGCCTTGCGCAGCAGTCCCGTAGAAATTTCCGTCCGTGCCCTGAACGAGAACGCTAAACGGCAAATTGCCGTTCGTTGCGTCGAAATTTACCAAGGTTTTGAAGGTTTGGGCGGAGGCGCAAATCGCTGTTGCCAAATAAAACAGCCCCACAATGCAGGAAAATTTTGGCACGCGATTAAGAATCGTCAGCGGGCTAGCCATTCAGGAATTCCTTTCGTGTGAGGACAAAGACCCTGCGCCACACACAGATCGGCCGCAACGGTCGGCGCTGCCGTCTGGGGGGCTTCCGTATGTGTCGCGGTATTGTCCCTTGCATTGCCAGTGCTGTCAAGCTGCAGGATTCTTCACTTTTTTCTCATGGCTTGCACAATCAGTGCAGGGCCACACGCCCGCAGCTAAGTTAGCCGTGTGTGGATCCCTCGGCTTCTCTCAAGAATGGCATTGCTGCGGAGGGTCGCTTTGACGCGGCGCTGCAGCGCCGCTCTTCCACTTCTTAAGTTCTTGATCGCGGCGCCGAGACGCTGCGCCACCCAAGCGCGACTACTCGCTGGCGCACTCTGGCGCCTTTCGGCTATGCGGTTTTCGCAACCAAATTAGTATGGGAAACTGCCAAGAATATGATCGTCTGCATGCTCACCTGGAAAACGTGCTTGGAAATCTTGCGCAATCGAGCACGCTTTTGCTGGAAATGTTCCGTTCGAAGAATTTGGATGGCGTCCATCGGCTTGATAGGGAGCTGGAATTGACGCTGGGCGGAAAGGAACGGTCGTTGGGTGCGCTGCGGCAGCATGTGAAAGAGCACGATTGCGTTCGGCCGCTTTAGGGTGGTGAGTTGTTTCGTTTCGGTCTTCGGGATTTCGCGTCGTACCTCAAAGATGGGAGCACGAGAGACGAGCATGAGGCCGAGACTTCTGCCACGGCGGATTCGGGATCGTCGCGTCGCGGATCTTGGGCGCCGTGAATCGATCTTTCAGTGTTTTTGGAGTGGTGGCGGTCTAAATGATTTTCCTCGAGAGGATAGCGAGTGTTTGCTGATGTGCGGGCCAGAGTGAAGAATCCGGGAGCAGAGATTGAAACTCCCCGAGATGGTCGTGCAGGGTAGATACGGCATAGGGGTCCTTCTCTGCGCGTGTCTTCAACGCGCGTCGCTCAGGATGACATTTTTAGGAGTGGGGCGGTTCTTGACGCGGTGCTGAAGCGCCGCTCTTCCACCTTTTCTGCTCGTGAGCGCGGCGCTGAAGTGTCTGCGCCACCCAAAAGCATTGTTGAGATAAATGGCGGCCGAACAGCAGATTCCTCCTGTCTCGCTTCGCTCGCGCGTCGGAATCACAAGATTTTCTGCAGTGCAGCTTAGCCGCCGGCTTTTAGTTCCTGGAGGACCTGCTTGGCGATTTCTTTCAGGGTTTCGAAGACGCCTGTGCCCTGGAAGGCTACGGCTTCGAGGACGGGCTCGTTTTTCTTGCGCAGCTCTTTGCTCAACGCGTCGACTGGAAGAATATCCGGGAGATCGCGTTTGTTGAGTTGGAGGACGTAGGGAATTTTGTTGAAGTCGTAGCCGTGTTCTTTGAGGTTCGACATCAGGTTGTCGAGGGCTTCGATGTTGGCGTCCATGCGCTGCTCTTGCGAGTCGGCTACGAAGACGATGCCGTCTACGCCGCGGAGAATCAGTTTGCGGCTGGCGTCGTAGAAAACCTGGCCGGGGACGGTGTAGAGGTGGATGCGGGTTTTGAAGCCGCGAACCGAGCCGAGGTCGAGCGGGAGGAAGTCGAAGAAGAGGGTGCGCTCGGTTTCGGTGGCGAGCGAGATCATCTTGCCCTTCTGCTGCTCCGCGGTTTTCTGGTAGATCATCTGCAGGTTCGTGGTTTTGCCGCCGAGTCCGGCGCCGTAGTACACGATTTTGCAGTTAATTTCGCGGGCTGCGAAGTTGATGAAACTCAAGGCTTTCCTCAAGAAGCGCGGGCCGCACACCTACCCCGCGCACGAAAATCTCCCTCATGGGGGCTCGGGGCTTTTATATCACACGCAAGGGATGCAAGCAGGTTACCTCGGTGACTCCCCGAGGAAATTTCGCCTGGAGATTGCCAATTTTCGATTTCCGTTGAACTGGGACTGGGATTCTTCGGCGAGCCATCGGACAGCGGTCGAGGGTTCGGGAGTCGGCAGCCGTCATCGGGGAATATCGCTATCTCGCTGCAATTGGCGCGGGATAGTATCCATCCTTCGCATAAATCTTGAGGCCCGGGCGGTGCACCAGGACTTCGATGCTGCGATAGGCGGAAGAGGTGGGCACTTTTGGACGCGTCGCATAGTAACCCAGGGTGTATTGATTGCGGGCGTCGCTCATGACGTGGGCGTACATATCCTCGATGGCGCTGCGGGAAAGCTCGTGATAAACGGGAGAGCCGCCGGTGGCGGCAACGTATTTGGGAAGGATGTCGGAGTAGCCTTCTTTTGGTAGATGCAGCTTCTCCAGCTTGTCGTAGACGGGAAGAGCCGAGCTGTCGACGGCAATCGCTTTGACCTGAATTTCGTTGGAGAGCAGAACACGCATGACGTCGCGATAGCTGGCCTGGCTGCCCAACTCGCGGCCGTCGCTGATGACGAAAATGATTTTTCGCCGTTCGCGTGGGCGTTTGCGGAGATCGAGAGCGGCGCGAAGAATGGCGTCGTTTAACACGTGAGCTTCTTTGGGCGGCGTGTAGACGGGTTCGGTAGGTTGGCCCATGGGGATGCCGTTGATGATGGGCCCGTTGGGGGCGAGCGGGCCGCTGAGGACGGCTGGTCCGTTGTTGTGGCCGCGTTCGGTTTTGAGCTGATTCAGCAGCATGGCCAGCTTTTGCGACGCACCCATGTAATCGGTGACATCGCTGACGGTGCTGCTGTAGGTATAGACGGCGACTTCATCGTAAGGAGCGAACGACCCGACTAACGCTGAGAATGTCTGGTTCACTTTTTGCACGGCGACATCGGGCATGCCCAGATCGAGGATGACGGCCACGGAGAGAGCGAAGGGATCGGCGCTGAAAAAGCGCAACTTCTGCACGACGCCGTTCTCCTTGACGGTAAAGTCGGAAGGCAGGAGGCCATCGACCAGGCGGCCATCGTGATCTTTCACCGTCACCGGAATCTGCACGAAGGTGGGAGTGACGGTAAGGGTGTAGATCTCTTCCTGGGACTTTGGAATCTTGGTCCCCGGGGGGATGGTTTTTACGGGCGGCATGGGCGGCGGGGGCGTGGCCGGGTTGCCGGCGTCGTTATCGCTTGGCGGTTGAGTTGCTTGGGGTGTCGTTTCCGGTTGATTGGTCCAGGGATTTCGGGCCGGCGCGGGCTTCTTTTCTTCGGGTTTGGGTATCGGAGTCGGAGCTGGCGGCTCGGTACCCGGTTGAACCGCGGGTGCATCGGGGATTTCGGTTCCCTGCACGGGCGTGGTTTGCGATGGCTGCGACTGCGGGGATTGGCCAGTGGAGGTTTGCGCGAAGACGCGTGCGGTTCCAGCGCCCCAGACAAAATAGGCCAAGAGCAGGCGTATGATGCTCTTAAAGCTTTTTCTTATTGCATGCTGCGCTGCCGATCGCGTCACCGTCGCCACCGCCTCTCCCAGAAACAGCTTGAGCCTCAGGCAAACCGAGTGCAACATTAGGCATCTTCACTAGTTGAGATGCCTGGAGCCCTTCGGTTTGGTGCATCGTAACTTTCAGGATTAGACTAACAAAAATCCAACAAGGAAATCTTCATGCCCCCAAGGTCCGTTTGCCGCAGGTTGGCTCTGGTTCCTGCTGTAGCAGTTTTGATGCTTACGGCAGCATTTTGCTCGACCGCATTGGCGCAGGGAACGGCACCTTCGGGGTCCAGCGCTTCACAACAAGCCAACGGCCAGGATCAGGATACGGAAAAGTCGGATGCGACCATCCGAGCCAACGTAAACCTGGTGGGCGTTTTTTTCAATGTGAAGGATAAGCACGGGGCGCTGATCCCAAACCAAACCAAGGACGATTTCCAGCTTTTCGAAGATGGCAAGCCGCAAACGATCAAGTATTTCACGGCGGAATCGAACCTGCCTCTGACGCTGGGAATTCTGATCGACACCTCGGGCAGCCAGCTGCGGGTGCTGGACATGGAAAAGGAAGTCGGCGGAGCATTCCTGCGACAGATACTCACCGACAAAGACCTTGCTTATGTGATGGATTTTGATATCCAGGCGGAATTGATCCAGGACTATACGCGCGACGTTCACCGCCTGCAAAATGCGTTGAACAAGGTGAAGATCAATAGCGGGTTTGCCAGCGGCGCAAGCGGAATTCCGGGACTTGGGCAAGGGCCGGTTCCGGTGCAGAACGCTCCTGGCACGGTGCTTTACGATGCGGTTTATCTTTCGGCGAACGATATGCTTTCGAAGGAAGTCGGCCGAAAAGCGATGATCCTGCTAACCGATGGCGAGGATGAAGGCAGCAAGCTCAAAATCAAAGACGCGATCGAAGCCGCGCAAAGGGCCGATGCCATCATCTACGTACTACTCTGCGCCGACCGTGGCGGCTACTACAGCATGGGCATGGGCTACTCGGGTGAGAGCGAAATGCAGAAGCTAACGCAAGCCACCGGCGGCCGCGTCATTAACGTAGGGAACAAATTCGACAAGCTGAAAGAAGCCTTCGATCAGATCTCCAGCGAACTGCGCAGCCAATACAACATTGGCTATACTTCCACGAATACCGCGTTCGACGGCGGATACCGCAAACTGGAAATCAAATCCAAACAAGGCTATAAAATTCAGGCCCGGGCCGGGTACTACGCCAGGAAAGAGCAACAATCGCAGTAGGTTCGCTCAAGGGACACGTGCAGAGCGGGCTGAGCGAGCCCGCTCTGATGCGAAACCTCTCGAACGGCACTAGCCGGCCGCATTTACGTTCGATACGGTCAGTGGCGCAATCACCATCTGTTTGGCATCGAGCCGCAGCCTGGCTTCCTCGTGTTTCGGGTAAGTAAATTCATGCCCTTCATAGAGTCCCGGATAGTAGAGCTTCCACAGCGCCTCAGGCTGTGAATGATGACGCTCAGCTAAGACAACTTCAGTTTTGGCCGTGGTATTCGGACGGAGAGTTTCGTGCGTAATCAGGGTCGCGAGAAGATCGGACTGCCTGGAATCGTATATCTGAACCACATTGCGATTGGATTGATTGTCCATTAACACAAACCAGTAATTTCCCGCAGGCAGGACTCTTCCTGGAATCTCCACCGGACCGCTAAAACTCAGTTCCATCTTCTGGTTCCAAATTCCAGCGTGGGCCATAGGCACAAGCACCAAGCTGGCGAGAGCGAGACAGAAAACCGCTGCGAGTGATTTAAGTACGGTCATTGCGTTCACCTCCTTCTTATGATCTATAAATTCTGCTCCTACTAAGGGGGATGCGGTTGGCCATCGCACGCGTTGTTCCTCTAGCGCATGCGATGAAGAAATCTACGGCTAAAACCCGAGATCTAGCCGCGGCTGACGAAATGCAGATGAAGCAAATCTCTACCAACGGAGACGAAAAAGATGTAGCCTGTACGCGAATCGAAGGGAGGGTTCCATGCCACGCGGAAGCGCCAGACCATTTTCCCGACGCTCGTTCTTACAGTTTTCTGCCGCCGCTGCCACACTTCAAATCGTCTCCGAGCCCATTCTTGCGGCCGCTGCGCGTCGCCAACCTGTTCCCAAGGGCGCGGTCGTGATCGACTCCAATGAAAATCCGTTGGGACCCGGCCAGGCGGCGCGCGAGGCAATTTCTGCCATCGTGCCGCAAAGTGGCCGCTATTCGATAAATCTCACGGACGATCTGGTGGACGCGTTTTCGCAACAGGAGGGATTGAATCGGGATTGCGTACATGTTTTTGCCGGATCGACGCCAGCACTCAGGTTTGGGGTGATTGCCTTCACTTCGCCGCAGCGGAGTTTCGTAGTGGCCGATCCGGGATATGAAGGAGGGGCTATCGCAGCGGAAGGTGCCAAAGCGCGCGTGGTGAAGGTTCCACTGACAAAGGCTCATGCGCATGACGTGAGGGCAATGCTGGCTGCTGCGCCCGATGCGGGATTGTTCTATGTTTGCACGCCGAATAATCCGACGGGCACGTTGACCCCGCACGAAGATATCGAGTATCTGGTTGAGAACAAGCCCAAAGACGCGGTTGTGATGGTCGATGAGGCTTACATTCATTTCTGCGATGCGCCGTCTACTCTCGATCTGGTCAAGGCCGGAAAAGACGTGATCGTGCTGCGCACGTTCTCGAAGGCCTACGGCATGGCTGGGCTACGCTGCGGTCTTGCCATCGCACGGCCGGATCTGCTGGAGAAAATGATGGACCTTTCGGGATGGAATTTCATGCCGGTTACGGCAGTTACAGCGGCTACGGCCAGCCTTAAGGACGCGAATCTGGTGCCGGAGCGGCGGCGCATCAATGCGGCGGTTCGGCAGGAAACGTTTCAGTGGCTTGACCGGAACGGGTATTCCTACATTCCTTCGCAAGCGAATTTTTTCCTGCTCGACACGAAGCGGCCTGCGAAAGAAGTGATTGCAGCCATGGCGAAGGAAAACGTTTTGATCGGGCGGGTATGGCCGATCCTGCCGACGTACAGCCGCGTGACGGTTGGAACGCAGGAAGAGATGGACCGGTTTCAGACCGCGTTGCAGAAAGTGATGCGAGGAACGAACGCATTTCGGTTACCGGCAACGAGGCCGGAGCGGGTCCGCCGGCCGGGCGATCCGTTGCCGTCATAGGGTTTCGCGGGCGGAGGCCGCTATGTTTACTGCGGCGTCAGGAGGAAGGCATGCTCCTGGCCGTTGTGCGTGCCGGTACCGGCAATCTGACCGGCATTATTGACTCCAAATGCCTGCTCCAGTATCCATTTCGAGCCCGAAGGTATGAGCTTGTTCAAATCCTTCATCTTTCCGGTGCTGTAAACAAATGCGTGGTAGCCGCCTGGAAAATCCGAATACCCCACTACCACGCCTGAATCGTTAATGCCGAATCCCCAACTTGTGAACAGCGGCCCTTGCAGCGTGCCCAGATCAGTGCATTTTCCGCCGCCGCACAGGAATGCATGCGCTTCGGCATTGCCTTTGGTGTATCCGATCCCTGTGGTCTGCAACTTGTTGTTGATGGCGTATCCTTCCCCCCACGTTCCGCCCAGGGTTTGCAGCGCGCTCATCTTCCCGTCTTTCCAAATGAAGGGATGAAAGTTTCCTTGAGCGTCATACGAAGTTCCGACTACCGCTCCCGCTTTATTCACGCCCTGCGCACTGTTCCACCAAGCATTTCCCTCGGGCGAACCGAGCGTGCCTAGATCGATCATCGTTCCGCTAAGGTAGAGGAACGGATGATTGCTGCCGTCGGCGGTGACGGATGACCCGACTACTTCACCAGAATCATTCATTCCGTAAGCTACGGCGGAACCACCACCAAGATCTCCAATATCCGTGAGGGCCCCGTTGACGGTGACGAAGGCACGATAGGTACCGTCCGATTGCGTAGAGTAGCCAGATACCTGAGCAGAGGAATTGACCGCATTGGCGATGCCGCTATTACCGCCGAGGGTTCCAAGATTGGTCCACGCGCCGGAACTGTAGAATGCGACGTCACTCGTATTGTTTTTATCGCTGCCGATGGCGCCTGCAACTTCACCCGAGGAATTGACGCCGCGCGCCACGCTGTAATTGTTGCCGGAGAGAGTTCCGAGATCGGTGACGGTATAGGTCTGTGCGGCGCAGAAAGAGGAAGCCGCGACTACTAATGTTGTGCACACAACTCGTGAAAGGCTGGAATGCAGATTCATGACTACTCCTTGCACAGGAGATCTGAACTGCCAACGTCACGAAGTGTGCCACGCGGCGTACGCCAAGTTGTCAAGACATTGTCAAAAAGCGAACTGCATCCCGTCAGCGGAACACGCTCTGTCCTTCCGGCCCGATTGCGGAGCGCCGCTCGCGCGCTTCTTTCGAATCAAGAATCTCGACCAATACGCTCGCGGGCACAATACACGTGACCCCGGTATTTGCTGTGTCTCCCGCCTGAAG
>Ga0209168_10002962_pt1 | contig 11996 bp, 13 predicted proteins | sample Coa_R1_FD_187156 | JGI IMG/M metagenome (GOLD analysis project Ga0209168, IMG submission 187156) | Surface soil microbial communities from Centralia Pennsylvania, which are recovering from an underground coalmine fire - Coalmine... | ecosystem: Environmental > Terrestrial > Soil > Unclassified ... | reverse complement strand
CATGTCGTCTGTGTGAGCCTTGAACGCCAGCCCCAGGAGCGCGATCTGCTTGCCCACGAGCGAGCCGAGATGCTTCTGGAGCTTGCCGATGACCCGCCGCTTCTGAAGCTCGTTGACCTCGATGACAGCGGTCAGCAGCTGGAAGTGGTACCCGGAGTTGCCGGCCAATTGCTTGAGGGCCGAAACATCCTTGGGAAAGCAACTGCCTCCGAAGCCAATGCCGGCCTTCAGAAAGTGCTGGCCGATCCGCTGGTCGAGGCCCATGCCGCGAGCGACCTCGAGGACATCGGCGCCGGTCTCCTCGCAGACATTGGCGATCTCGTTGATGAACGAGATCTTCGTCGCGAGGAAGGCGTTGGCGGAAAGCTTGATCATCTCGGCGCTGGGTATGTCGGTGCGGACGAGGGGCGCGCCCAGCGGTGCATACAGTTCGACGACGGCGTCGCCTGCCCAGTCGCCCACGTCGCCGACCACTACCCGGTCGGGATGGAGGAAGTCCTCGAGCGCCGACCCCTCCTTCAGGAACTCAGGGCAGGAGACGTAGGCGAAGCCCTGCTTGTCCTGGCGCTCCAGGATGCGGCGGATGGCAGCGCCGGTCCCGACTGGAACGGTCGACTTCATCACGAGCGCGTGGTGATCGGAGGCTGGCATCGCCCCGACCACCGCATGCACGGCTGAGAGATCGGCGTCGCCCGAGTACGTGGGCGGGGTGCCGACGGCCACGAACAGCAGCCGCGCATGCTCGAGCGCCGGGCCCAGGTCGGTGCCGAAGTGCAGTCGCTCCCGGTTGCGCGCGAGGCACTCGGCCAGCCCGGGCTCGTAGATCGGGATCTCGCCGCGGTTCAGGCGAGCGATCTTCTCGGCGTCCACGTCCACGCACCACACCTCACTCCCGAGCTCGGCGAAGCCGAGCGCCGTCACGAGGCCGACGTAGCCGGTGCCGATCACCGCGATCGGTTCGCGAGGGCTGGACATGGGGTCAGCCGCGCGTCAGCGAAGCCGCGATCGCCACCATCTGCGCGTTGCTCAGATCTGACGTCAGCGTGTTGGAGACCCAGTACAGCCCCGTGGGGGTGCGCCATGCCACGAGCACCATCTTCGGTCCGTTGAAGTACTCGAGCAGTTGCTTGCCGGCCACCGTCTGGGTCTGGTGCGGACCGTTCAGGATCGGCGGGTTCTGCCAGGTCATGCCCTGGATGCCGTAGTACTGACCGAGCAGCGAGTTGAGGACAAGCGTCATCCGGTAGGCGGCGTGCCAGTGGCCCCTCTCGTCCTGGATCCGGTAGGCCCGCGGGTAGGAGTCCTCGACGGGACCGGAGTCGCACATCCCGTTGACGCAGTACTGGGAGCCATTCGCGATCTTCGCCGGGTAGTAGATCGGCATGCCGGCGGTGCCCAGCAGGTGCGCCTGGGCGCTTCCGTCGACGTGGTCGGTCATCACCGGCGCCGGTGGCGGGGGGCCGTGGTGGCTGGGGCCATGCTTGGCGCCGCCGCTGGTGCTGGTGCTCGCCCTGGGAATCGTCGGGGTCATGAACTGCGTGTACGCCTGCTGTTCCTGGAACGAGTTCGAGATGACGTAACAGGCCTGGCCGCCGGCGCCACAGGCCTGGAGGTAGGCCGGGAACTTGATCTGCTTGACCGTGTGACCAGCCGAGAACACGACCAAGTTGAAGAGGTTGAGCAGACCATCGGTCGTGTGCAGGTCGTGATCTGTTTGAGCGTGCTGACCGAAGAGCTTGAGGAGCTGATCCGCCTTGTCGAGCAGGATCGAGGTGCTGAACTGGGACTTCGCCCAGCGCAGGAAGTCCTGCTGGCGGGCATTGCGGACCAGGTCGGAGTCGAAGTGGCGGAAGCGCACGAACGAGAGCGCGTCCGCCCCGCATAGCCTGTGATAGCCGGGCTGGATGTCGATGCTCGACCAGTTCTCGAGTCCAGGCCCGGTTATGTGGAAGTAACGGCGGTCGACGTCGGTGTAGACGCAGCCGATCGCGTTGACCATCGCCTCGAAGCCGCCGAAATTGACGTCGATGATGTGGTTGACCTTGAGGCCCGGGAAGACCTGCTGCTGCAGGGTCTTGATGATCAGGTTGTCCCCGCCGATCGAGTAGGCGGCATTCAGCTTCCCGGTGGCCATCACGCCGCCCTCGGGCAGCAGCACCTTCAGGTCGCGCGGAATCGAGAGCACGTTGATCGTCGAGGAGCTCGCGTCGAGCCGCACGAGCATCATCGTGTCCGTGTTCGAGTACCTGAAAGGCTCGCCCGCGCGATGATCGGAGCCGATCAGAAGCAGTGTCTGAGGAGCACCGGGATGGGCGATGACCACACGTGCGTTGTGGATCGACTTGCTCAGTGAGATGTAGGCCACGTACTGCTTGATCTGCAGCAGACCCGCCACAGCCGTAGTCGCTGCGCTGAACATGACGACAATGACCGCCGCGAGCAGGAAGCGACCGATGGCGCCGCCGCGCGTGTGCGGGAACAGCCACCTCACGCCAGGCCGCCCTCGATCGCCTTCAGCGTCGGCTCGACAACCTGCGGCGGTGCCGGCTGCTCGAGGCGCATGGGAAGGCTCCGCACGAAGTCACCCAGCGCCCGCCTGTAGCGGGCGAGCGAGGAGACCGAGACGTACTCATCCGGTCCATGGTGACCGCCGCCGGCGGGGCCGAACTCGACCGCCGGGATGCCGGCCTGCAGGAAGGCCGCCGCGTCCGAAGCGCCGTCGCGCCCAACGGTGATCACCTCGTCGCGGGTCGAGCGCGAGAGGGCGTCGCGGAGCGCCTGGACATAGGGGTTGGAGCGCGAAACGGTCACTGAGGGGTGGATGAACGTGCGCGTGACGTCGATATCCGCGATCTGGCGCACCTGGGCCAGGATCTCCGCCGGGTCCTGGTGGGGCAGGAACCGGACATCGACGGCCATGGTGCACAGATCGGGAACCTTGTTGAGCGCGTCTCCGCCTTCGATCCGGCCCAGGTTGATCGAGGGACGGTCGAACAGCTCGGACGACTCGCGGGAGAAAGGTAGCGATTCGATCGCCCGGAAGACATCGATCGCCTTCAGCACGGCGTTGTCGCCCAGCCATGGCGTCGAGCTGTGGGCCGCCCGGCCTTGGACCCTGATGCGCAGCACGAGCACTCCCTTGGCCTGGACGCCGATGTGGAGGTTCGTCGGCTCCCCGGTGATCGCGAACTGGCCGCCCAGCCCGAGCCGCACGAAGCGATCGGTGGAGCGCTCGTCCAGCTCCTCGGATTCCTCGTCCGGCACGCACAGGAAGCGCACGCGGACGCGGTCCTGTCGCTCGAGGTCCTTCAGGGCGCACATCATCGCGGCGAGGCCGCCCTTCATGTCGTACGCGCCGCGGCCGATCAGCTTGTCCCCGTCGATCCTGGGCAGGAACTGCTCGGCGCGAGCAGGCACGACGTCCAGGTGGCCGTGGAAGATCACGCACGGGACGCTTTCATCGGACGGGCCGACCTCGGCGACCAGCACCGGGAGGCCGTTGTGATCGTGATGCTGGACCTCGATGTCCCGGGATTCGAGCCACCCCTTCACGAATCCTGCGGCGGCCACGATCTCCTCTGGCTTGGACGTGTCGTACGAAATCAGCCGCTCGGTGAGGTTGCGTTCGTCGATCACCGGGTCTCAGGATAGGCGCAGGCCGGGATCGACCGGGTCAAAGGTGCCGTCATCGCGGGCTTCGTAGGCCCGGCACTCGATCACGGCCGCCGGATCGAGCTCGCCGTACAGATGCGGGACTCCTCAACCGCCTCCACTGCCGAGCGCCGAGACCCGGTCCGCTCGCCCGTCACCTCCGCCGACATCCAGGGGATCGAGATGGGCGAGGACGAGGCCGTGTCGGCGATTCGCTACTGCGGCGCGGGCAGCGCAGTCACGATTCGCGCGCAGCGGCGCGAGGACGGCGGACGACGGCTGATCCTCCACGCCGAGCCGGTCGGCTAACGCGGCGACTCGGCGATGGCCAGGAACTGCTCGAAGCGCTTCTTGTCGCGCAGGGCCACCCGCTGGCGCTCGCTGTCGTCCCCCGCGTCCGAGAGCTCGCGCTCGGCCTGCTGGACGCGGTCCCGGAGCTTTGAGACGTCGAGGTCCTCGGGCCGGTGGGCTTCCTCCACCAGCAGCAGCGCCCGGTTGTCGGCCACCTGCATGTAGCCCTCGGCCTGGGCAAATCGCACGACATCAGACTCGGACTTGTAGAGCCGCAGCTCGGTCGGGTCGAGCATCGCTAGCACCGGCTCGTGGTGGGCCAGGACGCCGATCGAGCCCACCGAGGTCTTCGTGGAGACCATCTCAACCTCGTCGTTGAAGACCTCGCCCTCCGGCGTGAGGACCTCAACCCGGAACTTTTCGTGAGCCATCAGCCCTTCTTGGCGTCCTCGACGACCTGGTCGATCGTGCCCTTCAGGAAAAAGGCCCGCTCGGGAAGGTCGTCGTGCTTGCCCTCGAGGATCTCCTTGAAGCCCCGAATCGACTCGGCGATCGGAACGTACACGCCGGGCGTCCCCGTGAACTGCTCGGCCACGTGGAACGGCTGGGACAGGAAGCGCTCGAGCTTGCGGGCCCGGTTCACCGTCAGGCGGTCCTCGTCGGAGAGCTCCTCGATGCCGAGGATCGCGATGATGTCCTGCAGGTCGCGGTAGCGCTGGAGCACCCGCTTGACCTGGTTGGCCACGTCGAAGTGCTCATCGCCGAGGATCTCGCGCTTGAGGATCGTCGAGGTCGAGTCGAGCGGATCGACGGCCGGATAGATCCCCTTCTCGGCGATCGAGCGCGAGAGCGTCGTGGTCGCGTTCAGGTGGGCGAAGGCCGAGGCCGGAGCCGGGTCGGTGAGGTCGTCCGCAGGCACGTAGATGGCCTGGATCGAGGTCACCGAGCCCTTCCGGGTCGAGGTGATGCGCTCCTGGAGCTGCCCCATCTCGGACTCCAGCGTGGGCTGGTAGCCCACCTGCGAGGGCATGCGCCCGAGCAGGGCGGAAACCTCCGAGCCGGCCTGGACGAAGCGGAAGATGTTGTCGATGAACAGCAGCACGTCGCGACCTTCCTGATCGCGGAAGTACTCGGCCATCGTCAGGCCGGACAAGGCGACCCGCATGCGTGCTCCGGGCGGCTCGTTCATCTGCCCGAAGACGAGCATCGTCTTGTCGAGCACCCCCGACTCCTTCATCTCGAGCCAGAGGTCGTTGCCCTCGCGGGAGCGCTCGCCCACGCCGCAGAAGGCGGACAGGCCGCCGTGCTCCTGGGCGAGGTTGTGGATGAGCTCCTGGATGATCACGGTCTTGCCCACCCCGGCGCCGCCGAACAGGCCGACCTTGCCGCCCTTGGCGTACGGGGCGAGCAGGTCGATGACCTTGATCCCGGTCTCGAACATCTCGTTGGTGGGCGTCAGCGCCTCGACCGTCGGCGCGGCCCGGTGGATCGGCCAGCGCTCCGTGTCCTCGGGGATCTCGTCTCCCAGGTCGATCGGCTCGCCGAGCAGGTTGAAGATCCGCCCCAGCGTGATCTGGCCCACCGGCACGGTGATCGGGCCGCCCGTGTCGATGACCTCGGTGCCCCGGGCCAGGCCGTCGGTGGTGTCCATGGCCACGGCGCGCACCCGGTCATCGCCGAGGTGCTGCTGGACCTCGCAGATCAGCCAGTCGTCGCCGGCCACGTCCATGTCCTCCTCGGCGCGCGTCGCCTGCGGACGCCGGATCTTGATGGCGTGGTTGATCTCGGGCAGCTTCTCATCGAAGACGGCCTCGATGACGACGCCCTGGATCTCCTCGATCCGGCCTACGTTCTCGGTCCGCTGCTCCGTGGCCGCGGGGGTCTCTTCGGTGACAGACATGTTTCTCCTAGGTTAGCCCGAGAGCCCCTCGGCTCCGGCGACGACTTCCATGATCTCTTGAGTGATCTCAGCCTGGCGGGCGCGGTTCATCTCGAGCGTGAGGTCCTCGATGATCGTCCCGGCGTTGTCCGAGGCGTTGCGCATGGCGGTCATTCGCGCGCCGTGCTCGGACGCAGTCGACTCGAGCAGCGCCCTGAAGATTGAGATCTCGACGTAGTCGGGGACCAGGCGCTTGAGGATCTCCTCGGGATCGGGCTCGTAGTCCACGAGCGCCCGCTTCTGCGTGTCCTCGCCCTCGTCGTCGTCCCCGTCGTCCTCTTCGAGCACGGTCGCCTGCTGCAGCGGCAGCAGCGTCTCGCGGCGCACCTGCTGGGAGATCGGCGAGATGTACTTGTTGTAGAAGATCTCGACCTGGTCGACCTCGCCGTCGATGTAGGCGGCCATCACGCGCTCGGCGATCTCGCGCGCGTCGGCGTAGGCCGGACGGTCGGTGAATCCGGTGAAGCTGGCGACGACATCCACCCCACGGAAGGTCAGAGAGGACGTCGGGCGCCGGCCCGAGGCGAAATACACGGCCTTGCGGCTCGAGCCCTGGTGCTCGCGGCCGGCCGAGACGCCCGCCCGGACGATGTTCGAGTTGAACGCGCCGGCCAGGCCGCGGTCGCCGGCCACCAGCAGCAGCCCGACCGTGCGGATCTCGTCGTGCTCGCTGAGGATCGGAAGACGGGGCACGCTGCCGGCGGCCTGCGCGGCCTGGCGGGTCATCCGCCGGATCGCCCCGGCATACGGGCGCAGGGCCTCGATCCGCTGCTCGGCGCGGCGCAGCCGGGCGGCGGCCACCATCTCCATCGCCCGGGTGATCTTCTGGATGTTCTTGACCGCGCCGATGCGGTTGCGAACGTCGCGCTGGGAGGTCGCCATGACGTGTCAGACCGAGCCGGGCTCAGGCGGCGCGGCGGTCCTCCTCCTGGCCGCTCTCGTCGAGCGGGTGGCCCTCCTCGTCGAGGTCGTAGCCGAAGTCCTCAGCGAAGCGCTTGACCGCCTCGTCGACGCCCGTCTGCGTCTCGTCGCTCCAGTCGCCGCCCGCGACCTTCTTAAGCAGCTCGGGCTCGTTCGATCGCACCGACTCGGTCAGCTCGCCCAGGAACTTCTCCACCCGGTCGACCACGACCCGGTCCAGGTAGCCGTTGGTGGCCGCGTAGATCTGGACCACCTGATCCTCGACCGGCAGCGGCTCGCGCTCGTTCTGGTTCAGCGTCTTGACCAGCCGCTCGCCGCGTGCCAGCGTGCGCTGCGTCTCGGGGTCGAGCTCGGAGCCGAACTGGGCGAAGGCCTCGAGCTCGCGGTACTGGGACAGCTCGAGCTTCAGCCGGCCGGCGACCTTGCGCATCGGCGTGATCTGGGCCGCCCCGCCGACGCGCGAGACCGAGATCCCCACGTTGATGGCCGGGCGTACGCCGGAATAGAACAGCTTCGGCTCGAGGAAGATCTGACCGTCGGTGATCGAGATCACGTTGGTCGGGATGTAGGCGGAGACATCGCCGGCCTGGGTCTCGATCACAGGCAGGGCGGTCAGCGAGCCGCCCCCCGGCAGCTTCTCGCCCGTGTGCGGGTCCACGAGGTCGTCGGCCAGCTTGACAGCGCGCTCGAGCAGCCGCGAATGCAGGTAGAACACATCGCCGGGATAGGCCTCGCGTCCGGGCGGCCGGCGCAGCAGCAACGCCATCTGACGGTAGGCGTAGGCGTGCTTGGTCAGGTCGTCGTAGATCGCCAGGGCGGCCTTGCCGTTGTAGAGGAAGTACTCGCCCATCGCGCAGCCGGCATAGGGAGCCAGGAACTTGATCGGGGCGGCCTCGTCGGCGGCGGCCATGACGATGATCGTGTTCTGCAGCGCGCCGGCGTCCTCGAGCGTCTTGGCCAGCTGGACCACGGTCGACTTGCGCTGGCCGATGGCCACGTACACGCAGACCAGGTCGCGCTCGGTGTTGTTGATGATCGTGTCGACCGCGATCGTCGTCTTGCCCGTCTGGCGGTCGCCGATGATCAGCTCGCGCTGGCCGCGGCCGATCGGGATCATCGAGTCGATCGCCTTCAGGCCCGTGAGCATGGGCTCCTTCACGGGCTGGCGCTGGACGACGCCCGGGGCCTTGTGCTCGGCGGGCCGAGTCTCGGAGGTGCGGATCTCGCCCTTGCCGTCGAGCGGGTTGCCGAGCGGGTCGACGATCCGCCCCAGGAGCTCGTCGCCGACCGGGATCTCGAGCAGGCGCCCGGTGCGCTTGACGGTGTCGCCCTCGACGATCTTCTGCCAGTCGCCGAACAGCACGGCGCCGACGTTGTCGGACTCGAGGTTCAGCGCCAGGCCGGTCACGTCGTGGGGCAGCTCGAGCATCTCGAACGACATGCAGTTCTCGAGCCCATGGACGCGGCAGATGCCGTCCGCGACCGAGAGCACGGTCCCGACCTCGGTGAGGTCGGCGCTCGAGGTGTCGAGGCCTTCGATCCGGCTCTTCAGGATGGAGGTGATCTCGTCGGGCTTGATCTGCATGCGTTGGGCTCCTTGACGCTGCGGGCGCTAGGCCCGGGCGACTTGCTTACGAAGTTGGTTCAGACGGTTTCGGATCGAAGCATCGAGCACGGAATTGCCGACGCGCAGGACGATGCCGCCGAGGATGTCGGGGTCGACGGTGCTCGAGAGCTCGACCTTGCGGCCTGTCTGCTCGCCGATGCGCTCGCCGATGTTGGCCACGGTCTGCTCGTCCAGGGCGATCGCGCTCGTGACCTGCACCGGGAGGAGGCGGTTCTCGTCCTTCCAGAGGTCCTCGTAGCGGGCCCGGATACGGAAGATGGCCGGCATCCGGTGGCGCTCGACCAGCGCCTCGAGGAAGTTGACGAACGTCGGATCCGCGTCGATCACGGCTCGGCCCAGGCCCTCCTTCTTCTCGGCGGTGGAGAAGTAGGGGGAGAAGAGGAAGACCTGGAAGTCGCGGCTTGCCTCGAGGGCGTCCACGAACTGAGAGAGCTGCTCGCGCAGCTCATCCAGGCTTCCGCGTTCCTTGGCGACCTCGAACAGCGATCGCGCGTAGACCTCGGCGATCTCTTCCACTAGTTCTCCGATCCGCGGCTCAGGGTCGAGAAGTCGAGCTCGGACAGCGCGTCGTCGACCAGACGCCGCTGATCGTCCTCGGTCAGGGTCTTACGGGTGATCTTCTCGGTGGCCATGATCGTCAGCTCGGCGACCTCGCGGCGGATCTCATCGATCGCCCGGCGGGTCTCGGCCTCGATGTCGCGCCTGGTCTGCTCCATCATCTGCTCCCGCCGCGATGCCGCCTCGGCCTGGGCGTCACGCTCGTGAATCTCGGCCGTCTTACGAGCCCGGTCGACGATCTCCTCGGCCTGCTTGCGGGCCTCGGCCAGCCGCTCTCGGTACTCGGCCAGTAGGGCATCGGCATCCTTGCGCATCTGCTCGGCCGCATCGATCGAGTCCTCGATCGCGTGCTGGCGACGGTCAAGGGCCTCGGAGATGCGCGGGAACGCCAGCTTGGCCAGGACGGCCATCGAGATCACGAACAGGATCAGGGTCCAGATCATCAGCCCGACGTTGGGCGTGATCAGGAAGCCCCCGCTGGAAGCGGCGTGAACCATTTACTTGAGCACCCAGCCGAGGATCCCGGCCACGAGCCCGTAGAAGAAGCAGGCCTCGGTGAGGGCGAAGCCGAGCCACTGGATGCTCGTGATCTCGTCGCGCATCTCGGGCTGGCGGGTGACGGACTCGATCACCTTGCCAAAGATGATCCCGATGCCGACGCCGGCGCCGACCGCGCCGAGGCCGCCACCGATCCCAATCGCGAGCCCGTTGGTCAGGCCGGTGCTGGCGGCGAGGTGGAGGATGGTTGCAAGCACTGGGGAACTCCTTGGTCGATCAGTGGTGGGAAACAGCGCCACCGAGGTAGATGGCGGACAGCGTGGCGAAGATGAAGGCCTGCAGCGTCGCGATCAGGACGAGCTCGAACAGGTAGATGGCGACCCCGATCGGCAGCGAGAACCAGCCGATCCAGCTCGCGCCGATGATCACCCCTAGGCCGCCGGCCATGAACAGGATGATCATGTGCCCAGCCAGGAGGTTCGCGAACAGTCGGACGGTCAGCGACACCAGGCGCATGAACGTCGAGATGATCTCGAGCGGGGCGATCAGGAACAGGATCGGGCCGCTGACGCCCGCCGGGATCAGGCTTTTCAGGTAGCCGAATGGCCCGTGGGACCGGATGCCCTCCCAGTTGAAGGCGACGAAAGTGATCAGGGCCAGCATCAGCGGCACCGACACGTTGGCCGTCGCGGCGTAGAGCGCGAACGACGGGATGTGGGCCCCGAAGATGTCGACCTTCTGCTCGGAGTTGGTCGGCAGCGGCAGGTAGCCGATCAGGTTGCAGTACCAGATGAACAGGAACAGGGCGCCGACGTACGGGAACCACTTCGCGGCCATGCGGTCGTCCATGTTGCCCCGGGTGATGTTGTCGCGCATCAGGCTGTAGAGGGCCTCGACGGCCGTCTGCACCCGGTTCGGCCGCGCCTTCATCCGCCGGGCGATGAACACCATCGTGAACACGGTGAGGAGCGCGGCGATGAACAGGTAGACCACCGCCCGGTTGATGCTGAAGACCCCCAGGTGGATCCAGTTGATGAGCTTGAACTCGTTCTGGGGCTGGAAGGCGTGGTTGGCGTGGGTGGTGATGCCGAAGATCACCATCAGGACGATCAGTCCGCCGACGTAGATCCCGACGAACGACCACACGACCTTCTTGGTGTTGCTCATCGAGAGGACCTCGGTCGGTTCAGGGCCGAGATGGCCAACTGGACGGTGAAGGCGGCGACGATCACCGCCAGGGCGGCCAGGCCGCCGTTCCTCCCGCCGGCGCTCCTCGCGAGGACGATCGCCAGCGCGAGCAAGAACAGGCGTCCGAGCATGTAGCCGAGGCGCAGGCTCACCTGAGCGCGCAGTTCACGGGGGCCCGCGGCCCGCTCGACGGTCACGCCGACGGCGCGTAGGACGATCCACGCCCCGGCCCCGATGCCGTAACCGAGCGCTGGCACACCGATCAGCAGCATGATCGGCGCGGCGAGCACGACCAGGACGACGTCCAGGTAGGCGACGATCGCCGGGACTGAAGGCTCAGAGGCCACGGAAGCGCCTAGCGACAACTCTGATCCCCAGGAAGAAGCCGATGAAGAACCCGGCCAGCAGCAGCGGTATCACCGCATTCACCAGCACGCCGATGCCGGCGCCGACCGCCGCGCAGACCACGTTCACCGCGAGCATCAAGGCTCCGGCGCCGGCGGCGTCCCTGCCAGTGACAGGCGGACGGCTGTTCGTCATGGTTGCGATGCACGCTGTGGGAGCTGGATTGAGAAGAGAGGGGTCACCGTACCGGAGAGGCACGGCAAAGGAGGAGACGTCAGGTGGAGGACCACCGCGGACGCGCGCCCCGGCCCCGATGGAGAGGCCGGAATGCCGAAGGGTAGCGTGATTACGCGACGTGACGCGTTCTGGGCCCTCGCAACGAGGGCTTCCACAGCTGCCCCTCCGCCCATAGCGCCGCGATCCCCGCCCGCGGCAACCCGAGAGCGCCGTCGTAGACCAGGTAGCGCGGCTCCCAGCGGGGGAAGAACTTGGCGTTGAACCGGTACAGGCTCTCGATCTGGAAGAAGCGGTTGCCGAGGGCCACGAGCTTGCCAAGCCATCGCTCGTGACGGCGCTCCGGACTGTGGATCCACTTGGCGAAAGCGGCGAAGTTCAAGGACATCTCCTGCAGCCCGTGCTCGCGCAGGAGCTCGGCTCCGCGGGCGACGAGGAACTCCGTGAGCCCGTTCGGCGTGGCCGGATCGCGGCGCATGAGTGACAGCGATACCGCCGGCCGGCCGTAGACGGGCACGAAATGCAGCACGCCCCGGATCGCCTCGTGATCGTCTCTGGCCAGGACGACGAGGGTCTCTTCGCCCTGCTCGCAGGAGATCGTGTCCATCGCCATCGAGAATCCACGCTCGGGAGCACCCTGGCGACCGACCTCGATCACCCTCTCGATCTCGGCGACGGTGTCGGGATCGAGCTCACCCAGCGAGCGCAGCTCGGCCGTGAAGCCGGCCTTGGTGAGCCGGGTCA
>Ga0209168_10002959_pt1 | contig 12005 bp, 11 predicted proteins | sample Coa_R1_FD_187156 | JGI IMG/M metagenome (GOLD analysis project Ga0209168, IMG submission 187156) | Surface soil microbial communities from Centralia Pennsylvania, which are recovering from an underground coalmine fire - Coalmine... | ecosystem: Environmental > Terrestrial > Soil > Unclassified ... | reverse complement strand
AGGCGGATTCCCGGCAACGTCCGCCCGGCCTTGGTTTCCTGCCAGGTGTGCACGATACGGTGGATGACGGTGAGCGTGGCGACGATGGCGATGACCCACAGCGCCGGCGCCATGCGGTTGAACAATCCGCCGAGGATCAGCAGAACCATGCGTTCCGGCCGCTCCATGAACCCAACCTTGCACAGCGGAATCAAGGACTCCGCGCGGGCGCGCGAATAGCTGACCATGACTGAGCCGGCGGTGGCTACCGCGGAGAGAACCACGTACGAGGTGCGCTGGGATACCGCGTAGTACACCAACAATCCCATGTACAGCGCCATATCCGAGTAGCGATCCAGCGTGGAATCGAAAAACGCGCCAAATGCGGTCACGCGCTTCTCGCGGCGCGCCACCTGACCGTCCAGCATATCCAGAAACGCGGCAAAAAAAATCACCAGGGCTGCGGACCGGAATTTTCCGATCGCGAACAGGAAGGCTGCCCAGCAGTTCACCAGCAGGCCGAAAAATGTCAGCAGGTTGGGATTGATCCCGGTCGAAGCGACCAGGTCCACGATCTTTTCGAGCAGCCAGCGGCCGCCTTCGCCAATTTTACGTGTGATCATGGGTTGATGCGCCGCAGCGCTGCGCCAGGCGCGAGTGAATCATACGCTACGGGATGCCTGGGCCTCAAGCGCAGGAGTGGCGCATGCTTTAGCTTGCGGTGTTTCATTGTGGCAGCGGGGCGGGAATACCAAAGTGAACAACCGCAAGCTAAAGCGTGCGCCACCCACGGCCAACTGCGAAACCGTCCGCACTGCCTTGACTCCTCAAGCTTCGCCAGCGTAATCTCAATTCACTGCTTTCATATCGGACCGGAATGTACAGAAATCCAATAGAGGAGAATGGAAAATGAAGCGACGGATTGGAATACTTGCGACTGTGGTACTGATGCTCGCCGCGGCAAACGTGTTGTTGGCTCAGGAAAATCCATTCGTGGGAAGCTGGACGCTGAACGTAGCCAAATCCAAGTTCAATCCGGGCCCGGCGCCGCAGAGCGGCACGCGCACGTGGGACGCTTCAGGAATGGTCATGGTCAAGGGCGTCAACGCCGCGGGAAAAGAGACGTCTTACGGCTACACGATCAAGGATGACGGAAAAGAATATCCGACCATGGGTGCGATCCCCAACACCGCCGACAAGATCAGCGCGAAGAAAGTGGACGCCAACACTTACGAGGCGAAATTTACAAAGGCCGGAAAGCAGGTCGAAACCACGTCCTTTAAACTTTCCAACGGTGGAAAAACTCTGACCATCCACGCCAAAGGCACGAGCCCGGCCGGCCCGTTTGACAACTTGCAGGTCTGGGAGAAGTAGAAAACGCGCCGACATTTTCGCGGTGAGGCAGCAGCCTGAATCGCTGCTGCCTCGGCCGCTCGCTAACTGTTAGCCAACCTTAAGAAGAGAAGAGAATCGTCCTACAACTCGCGAAGCGGAATTGCACTTGCACGTTCCCTCAGTGCGAGCGCTCGTCCATCCACTCATACAGCCGCCGTACTCCCCGCACTTCGGCCCCCGGCCCTTTGATCTGCGGAAAATCCGCGCTGTGCGACGTCAGATCGATCTTCTGCGCCGTCTGTTCCGCGGTCAGTCCCTGCTTGCGAAGCTCGGCGCCCTTGGCCATGAAATCCGTGAGGTAACTCTGAAACGCCGTGATGAGCGCCTTGTCATGAAACGGCACGCCGTGCCCCGGCAAATCGGTGGTGAAATCCAACTCCTTGAGCGCATCCAGCGTCTTTAGCCATTCATCGAAGAGCGCGTCGCCCATATAAGCAGGCTGCGTTTCCATCAGGTCTCCGCTGCACACGATTTTTTCCTTGGGCAAGTAGACGACAGTGTCTCCCTGCGTGTGGCCGCGTCCAAGGTGCAGCAGCTGAATTTCCCGCTGGCCCTGGTAGAGCGTCATTTTAGAGGAATAGGTCATCGTCGGCGGCGTGGGCTTGATGGTCTTTAATTCCTCCCAGTCCGCTTGCTTCGCGGCCAGCTGCTTTTCCAGATCGGCGCGCTTGGCGGCATCCTTCTCGTCGGCGATTTGTTTTTTCAAGGCATCCACTTGAACTGGCATGTTGGCCATGGCCGTCTTGAACGGTTCGCGATGCAGCACGTCCAGATCGGCGATGACGTGGCGGATGTATTCGTGGCCGATGATCTGCACCTCCGGCCCGAAAATCGAGTTGCCGTCCGTGTGGTCATAATGGAAATGCGTGTTGACCACCCAACGGACCGGCTTGTCGGTGATCAGCTTGATATCCTCAAGCAAAGCCCGCGCGGCGGTGGGCGTGGTCCCGGCATCCACCAGAAACACATCGCGATCGCCGACGATGATCGTGTGATTGCCGCCCACAGCCATCAGGCTACTGGAGGTCGAGTAGTACACGCCATCGGCGATCTTTTCAAACGAGTAGACTTTTCCGTTGATCACCTGACCGGCGGATTTCGTCCCGCTTGCGCCCTGCGCTGCTGCTGGCACTTCGGTGGCAATAAGCGCGAACAGCGCAATGGCCAGGAAGCTGGCAGCCGTGCGTATCCTTAGCTTCATACAACGCCTCCCAAGACGGCTCGAAGGGCCGCCAAAAACCGGATTTCGATTTTGTATTTCGGCTTCCGGGCAATATACACCTGAAGTTAACCGGGGCGATTGTGAAAATAGTGCAGGCAAGATCTTACAGGGCTGGTACACAAGTGAAATCGATTTATGTGCATCTAGGGCGCGTCAGCGGTCTTTTGGGGATCGCGAATCTGATCTTTGCTTTCCACGGAAAATATTTTGAAATCTGTGAAGACATGTTTTCGGTAAAAACGGCGGCCGAGAAAATTCATATAGACTTCAGCGCTGGACGGGAGCCAGAGTTGTGCCGCATCCGTGGGCGATTGGACCGGGTGATACTCAATGCTCTGGTGCTCCAGGTAAAGTCGCAGCTTGGGGATGGAGTCCTTTAAATCCGTCTCCAAGCGCGCGATCTGAAATGAATCCGCAAGAATCCAGGCCCTGCCCCGCAGGTTCACGGGGAATGTTTCCGGGCCCAGAACGAAAGACGACGTAAGGTTGGGCCGGTCCGCGCGCTGCGCAAACCGCACTTGCCACGCGGGCTCACCATGCCAGTGCCCCAGACCTTCGCACGTCATCTCAAAATTGTTGATGTTTCGCGGGTGAAAAATCAGGACAAGGCTGGGGGTGCCGACGGTGGCGATTTTACCCGGAAATCCATCGTGCGAGAGGCTTCCGTTTCGGTATTCATTCACTCTCAAGTAGCCTGTTTCGCTCGGCGTGTAGGCCACCAGGTAGTTGAATTGGACCGCGACAGGAGTCCCCAGGTGGCCGGAACGATCTACCGCCTGGTGTACCAGCATCTCTGTCGCTGTAAAACGGTCCACATTGCGAACGAGTTCCAGAATTCTTTGGCTCGCTCCGTCGAGCACGGCCTGCTGGGGGCAGGACACTCCGGGGGCCAGAGGCAAATCGGCAGGATTAAAGTCTGCCGGAACCCAGCTCGTATCCGTCTCTCCGAGTTCAGCCATGGAAGCCACGGTTCCGCCTGCGGACCAATCCATCGGAGTTTCGCCATCCGGGCTATCGCTTGATAATCCCGACTTCGCAACGTTCTTGGCGATCGGTCCTGCTTCAAGCTCGGCCAGATATTTGGCCAGTGCATCTCCCTGAACTCGATTGCTGGAGTGTTTTACGGCCAGCCGTAAATAGGTGGCCTCATTAACCCGGTCACCCTCGGCCTCATAGATTTGGGCTAACAGGATGTAAAGGGGCGAGTAGCTCCGGTTGCTATCGATCTCCGCGGCATGCAAAGCGCTCTTCTTCGCGGCGACAAGATCCTTGCGATTCAAATAGGCCATCGCCTGGTAGTAATACGCGTACCCATTTCCATCTGCATTGAGGCCCAGGGCAGCATTCGCCAGGGTTAGCAGCTGATCCCATTCTCGGTTCCGGGCTGAAAACTCCGCCGCGCAGAGATAAGCGGGCAAATATTTCCCGCTGATGATGCCGGCATGCGAACAGGCGTCGCGCGCTTCTTGCTCCCGGTGTTGCTCATCCAGAACCACCCCTAACAACACCCAGGCTGCCGGATAATCTTGGGACTTGGCAATTGCGCCACGCAAGTGCTGCTCGGCTTCCACAAATTTCTTATCGTGAAACGCGTTACATGCCTTTTCATATTCACTCCGCGCCCCTGACGAAACTTTCAGCATTGGAGCACTCACCAGGGAACCTGGAACGGTCGACGAATTCCAGGGAAGACATTTCTCGTCGTTGATGGCTGCAGGCTTTGGAAATGGCGGTATGTCGGGCATCGGCGTCGCCATGAAACAACCTTTCTCGGTCCCGGTTCGACACCCCCCTCGGTTCCCGCCCCCTTGCGTAGTTTGCGCGTGAATCGTCACAGCCGGCCAAGCCATAGCCAAAGCCAACAGAGACACTTGGCTCAAGCCCGCAAGTAGGGCAATTATCTGGCGATGGGGTCTGGGTGCCTGGCTGGTCTGATTGCGCATCATCTCATCCGATGAGGTTCGCGGGACAGCGGGCCGTACTGGGAACAGACCTAAAACACTCACCCGGTGGCCTCGAGTCTGTTGTTCATGCAGTTGAGGCCCTGAATGAAGTCAGAAATCTGAAGGACGCTAGTTTTTATTGACGCCCGACACGTCTAATTACCGGGGAGTTTTAACAGACTAATTTAACTACACTATCACAAAAATTAGGGCCATCTCCAAGATGGTCGCGATTTCATTGGAAAAAGGAAACAGCCCCGGCAGTGCCGAGGCTGTAACGCTTTTTGGTCCGCCCTGGGTGCGATCTGCGTGACGCGCCTAGGCTTGACCCTTCCCTCGCCCGACCGCTATGATGCAGGGTACTGTTTTGCAGCTGCACTTCCGTTGGGCCTGTAGCTCAGGTGGCTAGAGCGCGCCCCTGATAAGGGCGAGGTCGGTAGTTCAAGTCTACCCAGGCCCACCAGCCTTCGCTTGCGGAAACCGCAAGCTACGGCTCGGCAGGCCAGTTTGTAAATAGGTGATGAAACGGCTGGAAGCGAAGGCTGTCGCGCCGGAGCTTCGTTGCGGAGGCGGGCTTCTCCGTGAAATTTGTCTATATTTTGCAGAGCGAGCAGGGCGCGGAGCACTTCTATACCGGCATCACGGACGATTTGGTCGCAAGGCTCTCTAAGCACAATTCGGGTGAGGTCGCTCATACCGCCAAGTATGGTCCTTGGCGTTTCAAGAGCTATGTCGCATTCACCGACGAGGCGCAAGCGTTCGCATTCGAGAAGTATCTGAAGTCAGGATCAGGTAGGGCTTTTGCTAAGAAGCGCCTTTGACGAACGCCCCAGCTCCAGAGTCTCGACACACTCACTTGGCAGCATCGCTTTCCTCCTCTCGACGACCCTGCCCAATTCTTTGCCCATCGTGATCAGGGCTCGCTCCGCGACATCAACCGTTGACCCACAGGCGCCATGCGTAGTAAAAGCCACAGGCACGAGGAGGATCCGATGACCAAGTTTCGCGCGCTGTTGGTGGTAGTGCTTATGGGCGTCTCTTCGCTGGCTTTCGCCCAGCAAGGCATGAAGCCGGGCGACAAGCAGTGGAACGATCTGGAAAAGGTGCTGTGGGACGCTGATCAACAGTGGCTCTGCAGTTCCGGCGAAGGCATCTACCATAAGGACATCAAGGACTGCGTGGAATTTCGGAGCAAGTACTGGGCCGACCAGTTCTTCGAGGTAGGCGCGAACGGGAAAACCGCCACCAAGGCGGAAATGGTCGCGCAGCAAACGGCGGGGATTCCGACGCACGTGCACGGCGTCGGGCCGTATCCGGAAGAATTTAAGTTGCGAGCAGTCTATGGAAATTTTGCCATGGCCACGGACCACACCCGTTTCAAGAGCGTTGGCCCCGACGGCAAGGTTTCGCCTTCGTTCACCTCGGAAGTTACGTTCCTGCGCCTCTTTGTGAAGGAAAATGGTACCTGGAGGCCGGCGGCCGGGGCGGCCGTCCCGATCGCGGCGCCGAAATAAGCGCCAAAAGCGAATTGTGCGGACGCTGCCGGCCCCGCTCCATCAATGGTTGTTGTGTGCCCACGCGCGGATGAGCAGCGCAAGCGCTGCTGCAAATGTCAGGCCCTCGATCAACAGCGCGTAGGACGCCAATTTCTTTGCTCGTTCAAATCGCGCCGCCAACCGGCTGATCCCCATTCCCAATAAAATTAAGGGAGCCCACAGGAGCCGCAACAAACACAGATTAATCAGGCCCTCTCCAACATGCTTTTCGCCAAGATTGAACACGCTTAGACAAACCGGCGCAGTCAAACTCAGACCCAACAGGAATTTGGAATAGATAGTGTAGAAGGTCTCAAAACGAGCCGTGACCCAGATTAGAAAGGCCGTCGGGACCATGAAGAGGAGGGCAATGAAAATCCACAGAAACATATCGCCGGCAGCCCACATGCCGCCGGATGCCTCAGCGGGATATTGAAGTTCCTGCAGGTGCCGCCCGAAGAGTAAGGCCGCAGCAACGACCACGACAGCGGCATATCCCAGGGCGACAAATCCGAATTGCACTCGCCATGAAATGGAATTGTTGTGGCGCATGCTTTAGCTTGCGGAAGTTTGTCTTCGCAAGGATCTAAATCAAGAGACCATCTGCGCAAGCTAAAGCATGCGCCACAGTGGGTCGCCGTCCACTCATTTTTTCGCTTTTGAGAGGTTCGCGTCTTGCGGAACCGTCGCGCTCCCGACCGTGCCTGTCTCCGCTGCGGGAACGCCTCGCGAGGCCAGAAACGCAGCGATCGATAGCATATCGTCCGTCGTGAGATTGGCCACCACCGGTTTCATCAGGCTGGTCCAGGAGCCGGTACGAAACCCGTGTTGAATGTCATACATTTGCCGCACCAGGTAGCTGGGCGAGCGGCCCGCGAGTCCCGGGACCGGCCCGAGGCCCTGCAGATCGGCCGCGTGGCAAATGGTGCATGCCGTGGTCTTGCCCGCGCCGCCCTTCATCACCAGGGCTTCGCCCTTCTTGATGCTGCCCATCGGCACGTAGGCGATGAATCCGGATCGCGCGTCCCGCAGCACCTCGGTCGCTTCAGCGTTGACCGGAGTTTCGATGATGCGGTCGCCGATTGGCTCTGTGCCTCCGTCGTCCAGCTTTAGAAACATTCCTCCGCCAATACGCGTTTTTGGCACGGTCTCTGTTTCAATCACTTTGATCCACGGAGTCCACGCCATAGAGGAGAAGTAGCGGGCTGCGGCACGCGTCTCTTCATCATTCATGGCGCGCGAGAAATCGATCATGAAATGGGTGTTGGGTTTTCTGAGATCCGCACTGGACCGCGCGCCGTTCCGGAATTCGGCGATCTGCTCCACGATGTATTCGTACGGCAGTCCGGCAATCCCCGCATTCTCCGGCCGGCCCTTGCCGTTCGGATAGTGGCACAGCGAGCAGGCTCGCACTTCGGGATTCTTGCCGTGAGCCACGATCTCAGGCATCGCGGGATGGTCGCCGGGATACCAGTCGGCTGGGCCGTAGGCGTCGCGAATCTGGGTGACGGTGAACGAAGACGTGCTGCCCGAAAGATGCCGCTTCCTGCCGTCATCCGGTGCCGGAACAGCCAGCGGGTCGGGCTTGGGCACGCCTGCTGCCGGATCGGCGGGCGCATTGTATCCGTAGGCCCACGGCGGCGGGGGTTCGCTGCGTTGCTCTTGCCGCGCAGATTGCGCGGGGATTGCAGGCGCGACCAGCAATGCCATGAGCATTATCCAGACACAATTTCGCATGAAGTTCCTCGCTCCGTAGCGATCCACATCAAAGACTGCAATCCGCAATGTCTGAATCCCGTTCATTGAATCATGCCGCGCGCACCGATGCAAGATGGCCGCACCGGCAACCGCCGGACGTTGCGCTTTTCCAGTGAGCATGCTAAAAAGCGCTGCAGGAGTGCTTGCGTGAGGAAACTTCTCGCAATTTTCGCGCTACTGTCCGCCGGAATTCTCAGTTTCGGCGCGCCCCTGCCGGCGCATCATGGCACGGGCGTGGCGTATCAGGAAGACAAGTGGATGACGCTGAAGGGAATCGTGACCGAATGGCTGTGGTCCAATCCGCACTGCGGCATTCTTTTCGACGTCACGGACGATCAGGGTAACGTGGTTCACTGGGGCGCCGAACTCGGCAATCCGCACCAGTTGTCTGCCGCCGGATTCAGCAAGGACGTGCTCAAGCCCGGCGACAAGGTGACCATCATCGGCCACCCTTCCCGGTCCGGCGCGCCGCGAATCCAGTTTCATCACATGCAACTGGCCGATGGGCGCACGCTGACCATGGGCGGCGTCAAGGGCAATGGCGAGAAGGCGGACACGGATTACTAGGAATCCATTTTGTCATTCTGAGCGAAGCGAAGAATCTCTCCTGGGTTCCCCTTCGCCTTTACTCTTACCCACTCACTGCAGCGGCAAACTGGACGCCTGCTTTTGATTTAGGACCGGAATGACTGGACGCAGAAAATTGACCATGCCGAATCGGCTCCAAAATTCCGTTCAAATCCTCCTGGCGCTCGTGGGTTTCTGCGGCGCGGCATTGGCGCAGACCTACGGCACGCCGGGATATTCTCCGGGAGCGTGGAAACCGGACGAACTGCCGAAAGAACTCTCTGCCCCAAAGCCTTTCAATCCCCACGATCTCTCCGGCGTGTGGTCTTCGCCCACGACACCGGGCTATTTCGAGCGGCACTCCCTGGACGACAAATGGGCAGGCGATATCAAGGACAAGAAAATTCCGCCGCAGATGAGATCCAACACATCTCCTCCGCCGATGACCGAATGGGGCAAGGCAAAATTCGACGCCAACAAAGTGAGTTACGGCCCGCGAGCGGTGGAGCCGGAGTTCAACAACGATCCGGTCTCGCAGTGCGAGCCGCTCGGATATCCGCGCGATTTATGGGAAGCGAATTTGCGGCCGTTTGAATTTATTCAGACGCCGGACCGTGTGCTGCAACACATGCAGTATCACGACACCTGGCGCACCATTTGGACCGATGGCCGCGCTCTGCCAAAGGATCCCGATCCCGCCTGGTACGGATACTCGGTGGGCCGCTGGGATGGCGACACGTTCGTCGTGGAATCCACGGGCTACGATGACCGCACCTGGCTCGATCATTTCGGCAACCCGCACAGCGATCAAATGCGGCTCGTCGAGCGTTACCGCCGCGTGGACAAGGACACGCTAAAGGTGGATATGACGCTGACCGATCCGAAGACCTACTCCAAGCCGTGGGTTGCAGACACAATTACATTCGTCAATCCAAAGGTAGCAATTTTTGAAGAGATCTGTTCCCCGTCCGAAGAACACCGCTTCAACGACGCCATCCGGGACGAATCCAAGGCCAAGCCCTAGGGTCTGATGTGTAGCGCTCGCCTTCAGGCGAGCATCTGCTCTGGCTTGCAGCAACGGTCGGCAGCCGAAACGTTGCAAATACTTCCCTGGACAAGTGCCTAACCCCACGTCCGCGCAATCATCTCATCCACCTCGCGCCTGCCTCCAACCAAATCCCCCGCAGGAAAAAAAGCCGCCACATAGCGATCCGGGCGAATAAGCAGAATCCCCGGCGGGCAATTCCTCACGGACCGCGCAAAATCGCCGCGCAAATCGCAAACGCTGGTGACGCCCACCAGCGCGGGAGATGCATCGCCAGCGCCCTGAATCGCGACTCGCTTGCATTGCAGTTGCGGCCACAATTCCGCGGGCAATTTCTCAAATACAGCCGGTGGAGTTTGCGGCAGAGAAACCAGCGCGAATTGATCGCCCAGAAAATCATCCAGCAGCGCGGTGCGCTCCGCAGCGCGAACTTCCGGCTGCGGCAAGAGCCTTCCAACGAGCGGCGCCGCATCGTTCTTTTTTCCGGACGTAAGGAATCCGGCGGCGAAACGCGGCTTGGGCTTGTATTTCATCTCCGCGAAATAATTGCGCGCCGGCGGAACGAGCCCCAACAAACGAAACGCCGCCTGCAAGCCGACGGCGCTCCAGAAGCTGCGCGGCATCATGACTTTGCCCATGCGCAGCGCCAGCAGAATCATTTCCCACGCGTGCCCGCGGCGTTCCGTCTCGTAGGTGTCGAGGAGGCGCGGCCCCAACCGCCCTTGAACAACCGCTGCGATTTTCCACGCCAGGTTATGCGCATCTCGAATTCCGCTGTTCATGCCCTGTCCCGCGAAGGGCGGCGAAAGATGCGCGGCATCGCCCGCCAGAAAGATGCGGCCGTCGCTCCAGCGGTCCGCCATCCGTGCATGAAACGTATACACGCGGCTGCGGCGCAGAGGAGTGTTCGCTTCGCCATGCGGCCGCAGGAGTTTTCTAGTGAATTCCGGAGAGGTTACCTCGGGCTCCACCTCGCCTTCGTGGAGCATGAATTCAAAGCGCCGCGTGCGGTCCGGCCCGGGAAGGGACAGGCACGGCCGCTGCGGATCGCAGAACACTTTCGTATCGCGACTGTTGTCCCGGGTGTCCTCGAGGTCCAGAATGAGCCACCGTTCGTTGAACGTAGAGCCGCTCAGCTTGATTCCGAGTTTTTCTCGGACAAAACTGCGGCCGCCATCAGACGCGACCAAGTAGCGAGTAGAAATTCCCGCCAAAGTCCCGTCCGAACGCCGCAGCACAAGGTGAACGGTGTCCGCATCCTGACGAAAATCTATCAGCTCGGTGGCGAACCACGATTCGGACCGGGTCTCTTGCTCGACGCGCCTGCTGAAATAGTCGCGCAGTTGCTGCTCGAAGACCGGCTGGCGAAAAGCATTTCGCCGCGGATAACCGTACTCCTTTGTCGTAGGGCGAACGCTCAGAAAACGTGAACCGCCGACGCTGAAATAGTCAGACCCGTAACCGAGCACGACGCGCGAGACCACCTTGTCAACGACTCCGATGGCCTGCATCGTCCGCAACGATTCGTCATCAATCGAAACCGCGCGCGGCTCCTGCACGGTGGTCTCATTTCGCTCGAGGAGGAGAACATCAACACCGTAGCGCGCGAGGAGATTCGCAATGGTAAGGCCGGTAGGCCCCGCTCCAACGACAACCACGGGCCATATAGCGTCAGAATTCAACACTCGACTCCAGCCCTTCGGTAGCACAGCGACTCCTCGCTGTGCGGTTTTGTAAGCTGTTCCGGAGGCTATAACTGCTGTGAAGATCGCAAAAACCGCACAGCGAAGAGTCGCTGTGCTACAAAAAACGCCCCTAAATCAGGGGCGTCGAGAAACAGGATCGCAGTTTCAAAACAAAACTTAAAGATGCTTTCCAACGATTTGCCGTTGGCGCTCGTCGCGAACGCGGCGAACAGCTTTCTGAACCATCTCATTCGTGAGAGGTTCGCCAGATCGAAACACCCACACCCCGAATTTCTTGTGAAGTTGCGCGTGGCCCGCGACCCGGCGCAACGTGATTTCCTTCCCGTAAGATTCTAATTCCAAGATATCGCCGGCCCGCAGTTGCAGTTGGTCGCGAACAGTCTTGGGCAGAACGACTCTTCCCGCCTTATCGAGCTTCACCCGGCTGACCATAGTGCCATTTTATGATGGCAAATGGCATTTGTAGATGCCAATCGTGGCCATGTCACTTTATGGCAATCGGATTCACCGGCGACCCCACCGCCCGGGTAATCGGCAGCGGCGGCGCGCAGAAAAAGAATTCGTACACGCGGTCCGCGGCGCAATCCGCCGCCAGATCCTTCAGATAGAAAATCTCGCCCATGCTGATGCCGATCATGGGGATGACCACCCAGTGCCACGGCTGGCTGGCGGCGCTGGTTTCGTTCGGGCGGACTTCGCAGCCCCAGGTGTCCGCGCAGATGGCGGCCATGTCCGTGCTCCGAATCCACTCGGCGGTTTCAAAACGCAGGCCGGGAGCGTCGCCCCCTGCGTAGCCGCCCCACTTGCCGGATTTCAGGCAGCGCTCCATGTGTCCGGTGCGGACGATCACGAAAT
>Ga0209168_10002956_pt1 | contig 12008 bp, 10 predicted proteins | sample Coa_R1_FD_187156 | JGI IMG/M metagenome (GOLD analysis project Ga0209168, IMG submission 187156) | Surface soil microbial communities from Centralia Pennsylvania, which are recovering from an underground coalmine fire - Coalmine... | ecosystem: Environmental > Terrestrial > Soil > Unclassified ... | reverse complement strand
GTTCAGCAGCCACTGCGAGGCACGCCGCATTTCGGCTTCGGCGAGCGTCAGATTCCAGAATTCAGGCGCGCGCCAGACGGACCGGGCAGACATCTCGCCGCCGATCAGCCCGAACATGTGCGCGACGTGCGCCGCAGGCGTCTCGGACTGCACGCGAGCGCGGCCGGCATCGGCGATCGCCGCCCGCTCGTCCTCATGGGTCAGGTAGTAGTCGAGCAGATCCTCCAGATCGTCCTCGCCGTAGAGGACGCATTCGCGTCTATCGCCATAGAGCTCGCCTATCGCCCGGTTTTCTCGCTCGTTGAACAGCAGTGCGCCGCAGGCGGGCGCCTCATAGGCCCGCATATTGATCTCGCCCCGAATACTGCGGTTGAACACGATCCTGGCGCGGTTCATCAGTCGGACGTACTCCTCGCCAAAGACGCCGGACGTAACCAGCACACGGAACCGGCGCGACAGCCTGGCAATGCGCGCCAGCCAGCGTCCGCGATCGTGTTGGATGTCCGGATTGAGATTTCCGATCATCAGGATGTCGATGTCGCGCTCGATTCCCGGGATGCACCGGTGAAGGTCCGGGTCGAACGACCAGAGCGGTGCCGAGACGACGCTGGTGAAGCCGAGGGCGCGCAGTCGCTCGGCGCCGTTCGGATCCGCAAACAGGAGATCGAACATTGCGGCCGACTGCTGGACAGCCTGGCCGCCGAGGTTCCAGTCACCATACACGCCGACCTTGAAGCACGGCGCGGACTCCAGGTCGCGTGGAATCGGGTGGTACTCCGGGCTCCAGAACAGGAGCACGTCCGGACTCCAGCCGGCCGGGTGCTGCTGCTCGATCTCGGCGTAGCTGCCGGCCTCGACGCCGGTGCAGATCACTTCGTGGCCCGCCGCCCGGACGACGCACAGCGTTGCGTCGCTCATTCGATTGAATGGAGTGATCACGACTCGCATGGCAGGAATACCGGTCTACTCGCCAACGACCGCATACGAGATGCGCGGCTCGAACTCGAACCGGCGCACGCGCAGCGCGTTCAGGTCAAGCGCCTCCATCACGGCGCTCGTCTCTCCGGGAAACGCCTCCTCATTCAGCTCGTCGAACACGATCACGCCCCCCTTGGGAATGCGCGGGAGAAACCGCTCCAGCGCGATACGCGTCGGCGCGTAGATATCGAAATCCAGATAGAGGCAGCTCACGACCAGGTGCGGATGGTCCGTGAGATACTGCGCGCTCGTCTGCGCGAAGTCTCCCTTAACGACGTGGACCTTCGGAAAGTGGCTGAGAAATCGGTTCCTGTCGAAGACGGCCACGGCCTGCAGCAGGTCCTCGTAGGCGCACGGCGCCGCGAACCCACCCTTCCGCAGATGCGCCGACTTGCGGTCCGGGAGGCCGCGCAGATCCTCGTCCGCGATCTCCGGGAACCCCTCGAACGTGTCGAAGCCGATGACGCGGCGCTGGAAGTTGTACGGCTCCAGGATTGCGCTGAGCTGGGCAAACGACATCAACCCGCCGCCGAAGAGCACGCCGCACTCGACAATCGACCCCTGCACGTCCACGATTCGCCGGAAGATCTCGTACCGAGCCAGGAAGCGGGCGAGGTTCTGGCGCGGCACGTACTTCGGGAAGTTTTCCAGCTTCTCCGTATTCGAGCCGGGGCTCTCCGCGTAGTAACGCTCCAGCATCTCGCGGAAGGTATAGTCCGACGCAGCCTGCGTGCGCGGATCGTGCATGGTCGGTGAGACCTCGATCGCTGCGGTCATGCGGCCCTCCGAACGGCCCGCTCGCACCAGCCCGCCGGGACCGGCGAGAAGTCCGACGCGCGAATGAAATCACCGAGCGTGGTACCGGTCGCCCGGCAGTCGACATTCGGCGCGCCCGCGCCGAGACGGATGTCTTCGGCGTTCACGGTGCGAAAGTCGAAGCTGAACCGCGTGAGACCGGAGCCGTTGGGCACCGTCGCGTGGAGGTGCGCGCCGCTGAACAGGACCAGGTCGCCCGCGCCGATCGTGAGCCGCATCTCGGCGTCGGCAGGGAGCGGCTCCAGCGGCAGCGGGTGGTTCCGCGTGTCGACCGTCACCTGGCTTCCGGCCACGGCTCGTCCAACGCGACACCACTCATCGTAGTCGAAATCGCCGGATGAGTTTGCGACCGGCCGCGCCCAGACGCCCGGATAGAACGCGAGCGACCGCTCCTCAGTCAGCGCGAAAACCGGCGCCCACCAGTTCACCTGGCAGTCCGGGCTGGAGTACCAGGTATCGCGGTGCGCCTTGTACGCGTACCCGACGCCCGCAGTCAGGTAGCCATTCGACGTGACGACTCGAAGCCGCGGCACGTCGAAGTAGGTTTCGTCGAGGTCGCAGCCGAACCCGACGAGCACGCCGCGCACGAGCTCCTTGGTGGTGTTATCGTTCGTAAAGCGCGATTTGAGCGGTCCCGCCGTGGCGGCGAACTCCGCGACCGGCATACGGAACTGCGCCGTTTCCGGCTCCTCGCCGAACGCTTCCGATATGCAGCGCTTCGCGTGAAGCGCGAGCTCCGCCAGCGCCGGCATCCCCGAATATAGGAGGAGGTCGCCCTCGAACAGGGCGGCGCGGCGCTCAGCGTCCGTGTGCGCGCAGTTCAGGCTGATCTTCATTCGAATTGGTCCTCTCAGTGAATCAGGGCGCCGGCCTCATCGTGGCGCCTACTATCAGTACCGGGTACGACGCACCGCCATGAACGAATCCATCGGCCCAACAGGCGTCCGCGGCGCGGCCAGAGTGGCTCGCTAGGCGGCGGAGCGAGCCGCGCCGGACGTGAGCAGGCGCTCGGTCTCCTCGGCGATCTGCGCCGCGACCACGGCGTAGTTGAAGCGCTCGGCGACATCGTGGCGGGCGCGCTGCCCTAACCTGCGGCAGCCCTCGCGGTCTTCGAACGCGCGGCGCAGAAGCTGGCGAAGGTGCGTCTCGCTCGGCTCGGCCCACTTGTGCCCGCGGTAGGTCGGTATCTCTTGCCATCCCTCTTCGGGAACATCTACAAGGGTGTTATCGAGCAGAAGGCTGTTGTCGGCCGTCATGTACTCCGTGTGGCCGCTCCAGTTCGTGGCGATCGCCGGCAGCTCCATCGCCATAGCCTCCATGAACGGCCGGCCCCAGCCCTCGCCGCGGGTCGGCATCACGAAGCAGTCCGCGCCGCGATAGAGGCTTGCCATCCTGGCGTCGGGGATGTTGGTATCCTGGAACACGATGTCGGGTATCCGATTGGGATCACGCCCCAGCGTGTCGATCAGGAAGTTCTCGACGCACCGGACGATGCTTTCTAGCGATATACCGAGCGATGAGTGCACCTTGAACAGCAGCGCGACGTTCTCTGACGGCTGGAACTCCGCGACGAACGCGCGGATAAGCACGTCCCAGCCCTTGCGAAGGGACCAGTCGAATATCGACAGAAAGTTAAAGCCGCGTGAGCCGTTCAGCCTGAGCGGCGCGACGCTCGGGTCGAAGCGCGACACGTCGATCGCGCCAGGCACCACGCGCAGCTTCTCGGCCGGGACGCCTGCGCGGCGGAACGTGGTCCTGTTGAATTCCGTCGGCACCCAGACAGCATCCATGCGGCCGCAGGCTTCCGCCCAGCCCGCCGGCAGCCGGTCCGTCTCGAACATGGTGCGGCCGACGTTCGCCAGCGCGGCCGGATCGGTCTGAAAGTGCGACGCAAGGATATGCCAGACATGCACGGCGCCCTGCGCCTGCGGCGTCGCCAACAGCCGGGCCAGCGTCTGCTCCCGGTCCGCCGGCAGCGCGGCGACGCGATCGTTCCAGCGCAGCTCTCGGGCGGCGACCGGCATTGCTGCACGGTCCAGCGCGAAGAGGAAGTTGCGCGCCTCGTCCGCGTAACCACTCGGATCCCGGACCGGCGCGTGCCATACGAGCGGCAGCGCGGATGGCGCTCTCTGCGTGTCTACAAGCATGATCGGGCGGCCGGTGGCGCGGTCGAACCGCTGGACCGCACGGGATTCGCTTGCCCTGCGTATGCCGTCCAGCTCCACCAGGAAGCCCTCGATGGTTACGCGGTCGTTCGCGAACTCATAGTGGAGGTCCGGCAGGAACGCGTCACGCATGCGCTGCCAGCGGCTGTCGTCCAGCACGGGCGCCTGCTCGCAATCGACCAGCCACTTGCGCCAGATCGCGATCCGGCCGCGCGCGAAGTGCCCGTTGGAGCGGCAGACCGACTCGGTCTGGCTCTGCGCGTGAACGCCGACGCAGACAGTCGGCTCGGCGATGAACGCGGTCTCGGTCTCCCGCACCCAGCGCAGAAGCATGTCCCAGTCCTGGCCTGCCGTGATGTTCGGGCTTTCGTCCGCTCCCCCGAACTGCTCGAAGAGCGATCGCCGGAACACGACGCTCTGCAGATGGATGTAACAGGCGGGCAGCAGGTCAAGAAACTCGGACCGGCCGCCGATATAGGAGTGGCGCAGCAGGCCGGGCCACGAGCAGACGCCGAGCGGCTGGCCGTTCTGGTCCGTGCGGTGCCAGAGTGAATAGACCAGGCCAACGGCCGGATTGCCGTCCAGCAGCGCGATCTTGCGCTCGAAGCAGCCGGGCAGGACGGCGTCGTCGTCTCCCATGCAGCAGAGCAGCTCGCCGCTCGAAAGGTTCATGGCGCGGTTGTAGTTTGCAATGACTCCGATGTTTTCTGGGTTGCGTACATAGCGAATCCGTGAATCGGTTCGCCTGTACTCCGCGACAACGTCCGATGTCGCATCGGTTGAGGCGTTATCGACCACGAGGATTTCGCAGTCGGCGGTCACGCACTTAACGCTCTCCAGGAAACGGGGAAGCATGTGAGCGCGGTTGTAGGTTGGCGCGATGATGCTAAGGCGCGGAGAGGACATAGTCGCTCCAATACCGTCTGATCGTAGGTTCAGGGCCGCCTGCGCGGCGGTCCCGTACAACTGGTATCGGGAACGGCGCGACGATTCTTTACGACTTTTGTGCGAGGACGCGCTCTCCATAAACGCGCGGCCGTCTGACGGCTCGACGCCGGCGGTCACCCGCGCAATTGCCAGGAAATAGGTCGCGGACGCGCAGAATTTGCAGGAAACCTGAGATTTCGCGCTGGCCGCCCCGATAATCGTTCCAATTGACCTATTTGGAATAGTCCCGGCCCACCCGGCCGGAGTTAATGCGGAGTCCAGAGTGGGCGAATCTATCGTGGTTGGAATCGGTGAAATCAAATGCTCGCGCGAGCCCGAGAATGTCCTTATCGCTCCGGATTTGGGCGCGGGCGTCTGCGTGTGCGCTTATGATCCGCAAGAGCGCGTCGCGGGCGTGGCACACGTTGCCCTGCCTGCGAGCTCCGAAGAGGACAGCGCGACGGGCCGCTTCGCCGACACCGCGATTCCGGCCCTGATCGAGCGAATGTCGGAAGCCGGCGGCAGTTCGGAGCGCATCCGCGTCGCGATCGTCGGCGGCGCTGAGCTCGCGGGATTCCGCGGAAACGGACCCCGCCTGGAGCTCGGCGCGCGCAATGTCGACGCCGTGCGGACGGAGCTCGACCGCGCAAACGTCGTGGTCGTCGCCGCGGACGTTGGCGGCGCGGACGGAAGGACGCTGCTGCTCACGGCGGCCGGCCACGTCTGCGTGAAGGCGGCCGGAAAGCGGGAGCGCGAGCTGGTGCACCTCGGATTCTGAGCGGAACCACCGCTGAGGAAGTAAGTCCATGTCCGACCGACTGCGATCGTATCCAGTCTCTGTAGACCCGGCGATGGCGCCACCCGCTGCTACGACGCGGCTTGCGCAGCGCCGGCCCGAGGGCTCTGCCGATGGAGGCGGTCTCTCGCTCGAGACGCTCCTCAGCCGAATCCATGGTCTTCCCGCGCTCTCGCCCGCCGTGGTCCGCGCACTCCAACTCTCCGACAAGGAGACGATTCCGGCGCGCGAGATCGTGGACGTGATCAATGCCGACGGCCGCTTCGGCTCGCGCGTGGTGAAAGCCGCGAACTCGCCGTCGTTCAATCTGCCGCGGCCGATAACCAGCGTAAACGACGCGATGCTTCTGCTCGGCACCAGCGCGATTCGCGAGGTGGTGCTCGTTGCAGCCGCGCGCGACATCTTCTTCCGCAGCGCCTCCGGATACGGCCTGGGGCCGAAGGACATGTGGGCGCACTCGCTCGCGTGTGGAATCGCCTCCGAGATCGTGGCGGACGCGATCGGCTACCACAGCCGGTCCGAAGCCTTCATCGGCGGACTGCTGCACGACGTGGGAAAGATAGTCCTGAACGAGGAGATGCAGACCGCTGGTCCCGCCGTCCGGGAGCATATGGCGCGTGAGGACTGCACGTTCGTCGAGGCGGAGCGTGCCGTGCTGGGCTACGACCATTGCGACATCGGCGCGCGCGTCGCCCGCGCGTGGTCCGTGCCGCAGCACATCGTGCAGGCCGTCATGCTTCACCGCAAGCCGGTCATTCTGCGCCAGACGGTTCCGCTCGCCGGCCTGATCCACCTTGGCGAGATACTGTGCAGCATGGCAGGCATCGGGCTGGGATTCGACGGGCTGGGACTCACGCTGGACACGCAGGTGATGAAGGACTTCAAGTTCACCGAGGAGATGAGCGACGCGGCGCTGAGCCGCCTGCTGGACCGCCTTGCGGCCTCGGCGGGCCTGTTCGCGCCGCCGGCCGAGGCAGCGCCCAAGCCGGCTGTCGCGGCTTAGACACCAGGAGAGTCATCGATGGCGAGTGTTGGACCCCTGCAGAGCAGTCCGGCGACGACCGGCGCGCTGGTACAGGCGGCGGAGCAGAACACGGCGGTCGCCGCCACGCTGCTGAAAAAGACGACCGACGCGGACAAGGATCTGGTGAACACCCTGCTGCCGCCCGGCGGCGCGATCGGCGGCCGGCTCGACATCCGCGCCTGAAGTCAATCGAATAGCGAGGTGATCGAGAGGTCGCGGTTCGCCCGGTGGATCGCCTCGCCGAAGAGCGAGGCGACCGACAGCACCTTGATCTTCGGGTGGCGCTTCTCCGGCGGCAGCGGGATCGAATCCGTGATCACGATCTCCGCGATCTCCGGGCGGGAGCAGAGCCGCGCGACCGCGTCCCCGGCGAAGACGCCGTGCGAAGCCGCGACGTGGATCTCCGGCCGGCACCCGTGCGCCAGCAGCGCGTCCACCGCCTGGATGATGCTTCCACCGGTCGTGATCATGTCCTCGATAATCACCGGCGTCTTGTCCCGCACGTCGCCGGCCAGGTGCGTCACCTCCGTCGCGCCGTGCGCCGGGTGGTGCTTGTAGCCGACGGCGAGCGGCGCCTTCAGGGCCTGGACCACCTTGCGCACCTTCTTCACCCGGCCCTCGTCCGGCGATACGACGACTGGATTCGGCATTCCGTCCTTGAACCTCGCCGCATAGTAATCGATGAACAGGTTGATCGCGGTCAGATGATCCACGGGGATGTTGAAGAAGCCCTGGATCGCATCGGCATGCAGGTCGAGACACATCACGCGGTTCGCGCCCGCGATCGTCAATATATCGGCAATAAGCTTGGCGGTGATCGGCTCGCGCGGAGCGTCCTTCTTCTCCTGCCGCGCGTATCCGTAGTAGGGCATCACGGGAGTGATCCGCCACGTCGAGGCACGGCGCAGCGCGTCGATGGCCTCAAGCAGCACTACGAGGTTGGTATCTACCGGCGGACAGGTCGGCTGGAGAATGTAAGCGTCGGTGCCGCGAACGCTCTCATCGAACCGCACGTAGTTCTCGCCATCGGGGAACTGCGTGTAGTGCATCTTGCCGAGCGGCACCTTCAGCCACTGTGCCACCGCGCGCGACAACTCCGGGTTGCCCGGCCCGGCGAACAGCTTGACCTCATGCTGCGCGCTTTGCTGGCCATCGTCGGCTGTCGGGGCTTGCATGGCGATCTCCCTGCCCTGACCGCGGCCGGGCCGCATCACGTGGTCCCGTTCGACCCGAGGATTCGAGGGACCCTCAGTGTACCCTGCCTCCCTTCGAGTGTCAAATTGAGGCCGCAGCGCCAATTCTTGACTCGTGTGCACACAGCCGATATAATCACTGTCGTAGGATATGAAGGAGCGGAGCCATGGGCCACGATCCAAACAACGCTAACAAGATCGAGGAGGCGTCGCCAGCGTCGGTTGATACCACGCCGCACAGCGGAGCGCTGTGCGACTTCGGCGTGTCGATCGTCTAGACGGCTCGCGCCACCAAGCTCGCGCAACTGCTCCGCTTTCGACCCCGCGTCGAGAGCGGTTTTATTTTGCCATCTTCGGGTGAATACTGAAGGAGAACGCTAACCATGAACGACTCATACCACGGCGGCGACCCGCTGTACGATCTGCGGCACAGTACGGCGCACCTGATGGCGCAGGCCGTCGGCGAGCTCTACCCCGGCGTCAAGTACGCCATCGGCCCTCCGATCGAGGACGGCTTCTACTACGACTTCGAGCTGCCGGAGCCGATCCGCGAGGAGGACCTGCCGCGCATCGAAGACAAGATGCGCGAGATTGCAGCGCGTGACCTGCCGATCGTCCGCGAGGAGATGCGGCGGCCGGAGGCGCGCGCCTTCGAAGAGCGGGCCGATCAGCCCTACAAGGTCGCGCTCATCGACGACCTGCCGGAGGGCGAGGTGATCTCGTTCTACCGCCAGGGCGACTGGATCGACCTGTGCCGCGGGCCGCACGTCCCAAGCACCGGGGCGCTCAAGCACTACAAGCTGCTCCACACGGCCGGCGCCTACTGGCGCGGCAGTGAAAAGAACCGCATGCTTACGCGCGTCTACGGTACGGCCTGGCCGTCCAAAGCGGAGCTGGACGCCTACCTGAACCGCCTCGAAGAGGCGAAGGCGCGCGACCACCGAAAGATCGGCAAGGAGCTCGGTCTGTTCGTCTTCGCGCCGGAGTCCGTCGGCTCCGGCATCCCCCTCTTCCTGCCGAAGGGCGAGATGCTGCGGCACGTGATGGAGAGCTACGTCCGCGAGGTGCAGACTCGCTACGGCTACCAGCACGTCTGGACGGGCCACCTGGTGCGCGAGGACCTGTATAAGAGGTCCGGCCACTACGACAACTACGCCGACGTGATGTTCCCGCCCATGCGCGACGAGGACGCGAACATCAACTACCGGCTGAAGCCGATGAACTGCCCGTCGCACATGACGCTGTACAACCATAGCGGCCTGCGCTCCTACCGGGACCTGCCGCTGCGGTTCGCCGAGTTCTGTACGCTCTACCGGTACGAGAAGTCCGGCGAGCTGAACGGCCTGACTCGCGTCCGGTCGCTCACGCAGGACGACTGCCATATCTTCTGCACCGAGGACCAGATCGAGAGCGAGTTCAAGCTGGCCCTCGCGCTGATCCAGGAGGTGCTCAGCCGCTACGGCTTCCAGGACTACCGCGTCCGGCTGTCCCTGCGCGGCGAGGAGCCGGGCGGCAAGTATGTGGCGGACGACGAGAAGTGGTCGAAGGCGACGAACGCGCTGCGCTCAGCGCTCGATTCGACGGGCGTCGCTTACTACGAGGCGGCCGGCGAGGCGGCGTTCTACGGCCCGAAGGCCGACTTCATGACGAACGACGTTCTCGGCCGCGAGTGGCAGATCAGCACGATCCAGGTCGATTTCATCCAGCCGGCGCGGCTCGGCTGCAAGTATATCGACGAGGAGGGCAAGGAGCGCACGCCGGTCGTGCTGCACCGCGCCGTCACCGGTACGACGGAGCGCTTCCTGGGCGTGCTGATCGAACACTACGGTGGCGACTTCCCGTTCTGGCTCGCGCCGCAGCAGATCGCGCTCATCCCGATCGCCGACCGGCACCAGGCCTACGCGAATGAGGTCTGCACCGCGCTGCGGGCGGCCGGCTTCCGCGCGGAAGTGGATTCCCGTAACGAGAAGATGGCCAAGCGCATCCGGGAAAACGAGCTGCAGAAGGTACCGGTCCAGCTCATCCTGGGCGACCGCGACATCGAGAACGGCACCGTAAGCATCCGGCGTCGCGGCGCCGGCGACCTGGGCGCGAAGTCGCTGGAAGACGCGATCGCCTACTTTCGGGAGCAGGCTGCCAGTTAGGCGCAGGTTCGCCGACCCGTGTCGGCGGACGCGGAGGCCCGCCAAACCGCCCTCCTGTTCGTGGGGCGGAATGCCGCGCCCGCCAACGTTACGTGAACAGTCCGCGTTAAGCGAAAAATCTGCCGGTCCGTCGCAAAGAAGGGGCGGTCCGGCACTTGAATCGCAGGCCCCCAATTGGATATAATGGCCTAACGGACCCGTCCTGGCGCGCGGTCGGCGCGGGCGGCCGCCATCGCCGCCCCAAACGGACGACGAAAGGAAAAGGCCGTTGAGTCTCCCATTGGAGCTCGCGCGCATGGTCCACGATCTGCCGCCGCTCGCGTCGTGCGCCTTCCTCATTTTGACTGCCAGGCGCCTTCCCGTCGTTCAGTTGCGCGCAATTCGCATCGGTCTTGCTCCCGCGGTGGTCTGCGCCGCGGTCCTCTGGGCCGGCCCCATCGTCGGGGGCGCGGCGGCGGTGCTGGCGGGCCTGGCCGACGCGCGATTCTTCTGCCGCGACCACCGGTCACGCGTATCCGTTGCGCTCTCGACGCTCCCCATGCTGCTTGCCTGCCTCGCCGCCGCTTTGGCGGGCGTAGGTCCCGGCGCGGCGTCCGCACGGCCCGGCGCGAGCGCCACGCTGGATGCCTCGTATTGGCTGCGCGCCACCCTGCCGCTAGCCGCGTTCGTCGCCGCCTATGCGGTCGGCGTCCGCTGCATCGAGGACAGGCTTCGCGCCGGCGGAAACCGGGCGCTGCGCGACGGCCGCACGATGCGGTTGTGGATCACCGCGGCCGGCTTCCTAGCGATTGTTCCCTTCGTCCCGGTCGCCGCGGCTGCCGGACCTTGGGCGCTTGCGCCGTTCAGCGCGCTGCTGGTGATCGTCGGCCTGCTCATCCGGCGCGCGTTCGACGTGTCGCGACTCCGCCGCCGCCTCTCCGCCTCGCAGGCTCTTGGCATCGCGAGCCTCCAGGACACGGCGACCGCGGAGCCGAGCGCCCTACTACTCCAGTTCCTGCGGCTCTCCGACAGCCTCGTCCACGCGGAACGCGGCCTGGTCTGGATGGTGGACGACGAGAACGGCGAGATCGTGCCCGCGGTGGGCCTGCCGGACATGGGTGAATTCGCGGGACTGCGCGCGCGGCTGGGCGAGGGCCTGGTCGGCGCGGCAGCGGAGCGCTCCCGGCCGATGATCGTGTCGGACGCAGCGCACACGCTTCGTCGCGGCGAGAACGAGCCGGCCGAGGATTCGTGGCTGCTCTACCCCATCCTATCGCAGCAGAAAGTGCTCGGCGTGGCGCACTGGACGCGCCCTGCCGCCACGCCGTTCACCGCAGACGACGCGGAGCAGCTCGAGGGACTGGTGCCGCACGTGGGAGTGGCCGTTGAGAGCCTGCGGGAGAGAAGCCGCGCGCGCGATCTCGCGGCGACCGATGGCCTCACGGGTCTCTTCAACCATCGCCGGATCGACGAGCTGCTGCGCGAAGAGATGCGGCGCGCGCAGCGCTACAATCGCCCGCTCTCCGTGCTCATGCTCGACCTGGACTCGTTCAAGTCCGTAAATGATAACTTCGGCCACGTTAAAGGCGATCTGATGCTCAAGACCGTCGCGAGGGTCATCCGCACCGGGGTTCGAACTGTGGACCGCGTCGGTCGATACGGCGGCGAAGAGTTCATCGTCGTAATGCCGGAGACGCACAAGGACGACGCATACCTGCTCGCCGAGCGGATGCGCGCGGCGGTCGAGGAGAAAGGCTACATCGTCGTCGCCGGCGAAGAGATCCACCGAACGGTGAGTGTCGGCGTCGCCTCGTACCCGGAGGACGGCCTGAACCCGCAGGAGGTCATCGAGCGGGCGGACGAAGCCCTGTATCGGTCAAAGGATGCCGGCCGCAATCGGGTAACGTGGGCGTGACGCGGGTCGGCGCGAAATGAACCCGCTCTCGCCGCAGGACCATCGTGCGGCGCTCGAGACCGCGCAGCGCA
>Ga0209168_10002952_pt1 | contig 12010 bp, 8 predicted proteins | sample Coa_R1_FD_187156 | JGI IMG/M metagenome (GOLD analysis project Ga0209168, IMG submission 187156) | Surface soil microbial communities from Centralia Pennsylvania, which are recovering from an underground coalmine fire - Coalmine... | ecosystem: Environmental > Terrestrial > Soil > Unclassified ... | reverse complement strand
CAGGATCTTCTGAAACATCGCACGCACTCCCGTCCGCTCTCCGATACGGCGGGCCGCTACCCCGACAGTTCTGAGAGACCCCTCATCCGACCCGCATTCGCGGGCCACCTTCTCCCGCAAGAGGGAGAAGGGCGCAGATAAGACCGCTGGCGCCGGGGAGGCGAGTCGAACTTGCGTCAGACGAGAGCCGCGACCTCGCTCATGGTCGGGCCGATTTCGTCGTGTAGGACGAGGTCGGCGATGGGGTCCTGGTCGGTGGGCTCGCGGTTGACGATGGCGAGCCTCGCGCCGTTGCGCTTCGCCAGCGGCGGGAACTCCAGCGCCGGATAGACGACCAGCGAGGAGCCCAGCACCAGGAAGAGGTCGCAGGCCAGCGTCACCGCCTCGGCCCGCTCCAGCGCCTCGATCGGCAGCGACTGACCGAAGGAGATGGTCGCTGTCTTCACGATGCCGCCGCACGCGCGGCAGGCAGGGATCACCCGCCGCTCCAGAAAGGGCGCGCGCAGGTCGGCGAGTTCGTGGCGGAGGCCGCATTCGAGGCAGCGCGCGTAGCTGGCGTTGCCGTGCAGCTCGATCACCTGGTCGGCCGGAACGCCTGAGTCCTGGTGCAGGTTGTCGACGTTCTGGGTGATGACGGCCGAGACCTTGCCGGCGGCGACGAGGGCGGCGACGGCGTCGTGGCCGGCGTTGGGCTTGCGGCCCGTCCAGCCGGCGCGACCCGCGAACGTGCGGCTCCAGGCCTCGTGGCGCTTGGCCTCGTCGCCGACGAACTCCTGGAACCGGATCGGGCTCATGCGACTCCAGACGCCGCCGGGGCTGCGGAAGTCGGGGATGCCCGACTCCGTCGAGATGCCGGCGCCGGTGAACACCACCACCCGCCGCGCGCGGGCGACCATGGCGGCGAGATCGGCGCGGCTTGCGCCCATGGGGACCGCGGACGTCATCGGCGCGATCGTACTTGCACTTCCGCGCCCCTCCCATAGGGAGAAGAGTGAAGGAGGCGGCGCGATGGCGAGCGACGAGCCTTGGTGGAAGCGAGCGGTCTTCTATCAGGTCTATCCGCGCAGCTTCTTCGACGCGGACGGCGACGGCGTGGGCGACCTGGCCGGGATCGCCGCCAAGCTGGATCACATCGCGGCGTTGGGCGTCGACGCCATCTGGCTATCGCCGGTGTTCACCTCGCCGATGAAGGACTTCGGCTACGACATCTCGGATTACCGGGGGATCGACCCGCTGTTCGGGACGCTGGCCGACTTCGACGCGCTGGTCGCCGGCGCGCACGAGAGGCGGCTGAAGCTGATCGTCGACCAGGTCTGGTCGCACACCTCCGACCAGCATCCGTGGTTCATGGAGAGCGCCTCATCGCGCGATAATCCGAAGGCGGATTGGTACGTCTGGGTCGATGCGAAGGCGGATGGCACCGCGCCCAACAACTGGATGGCGGTGTTCGGCGGTCCCTCCTGGCGGTGGAGCCCGCGCCGGCGCCAGTACTATCTGCACAACTTCCTCATCGAACAGCCGGACCTGAACTTCTGGAACCCGGAGGTCCGCGCGGCCATCCTCGACGTCGCCCGCTTCTGGCTGGACCGGGGCGTCGACGGCTTTCGCCTCGACGTGATCAACATGCTGTTCCACGACCGGACCCTGGCCGACAATCCGAGCGTCGGCCTCACGCGCCCGCCCGTTCAGGCCACGGACTATCAGCTGCACGTCCACGACCGGTCGCGCCCGGAAACGCTGGCGTTCGTCGGCGAGGTGCGCGCGCTTTTGGACGGCTACGGCGAGCGCATGGCGATCGGCGAGATCGCCGATGCCGCCTTTCTGGACCGGCAGAAGGAATACACCGCTGGCGCCGAGCGGCTGCACACGGCCTACAGCTTCTATCTGCTCACGGCGCAGGACCCGACGCCGAAGCTGTTCGCCGATGCGATGACCGCCTGGAGCGACGCGCCGGGGTGGCCGTCCTGGTCGCTGAGCAATCACGACTTCGTTCGCTTCCCAAGCCGGATGGCGCGATCGGGCGACCCGAACCAGGCGCGCGGCCTCTTGGCGCTGCTGCTTTCGATGCGCGGGACTCCGTTCCTCTACCAGGGTGACGAGCTCGGGCTGCCGCACGCCGAGGTGCCGTTCGAGCGGCTAAAGGACCCGTTCGCGATCGCCCTCTACACCGGCGAGTCCGGCCGCGACGGCGCACGGACGCCGATGCCGTGGACGACCGCCGCGCCGAACGCCGGGTTTTCGACCGCGACCGAGACCTGGCTGCCGGTCGATCCGCGCCACCGGCGGCTGGCCGTCGCGGCGCAGGAGCACGACGCCGGCTCGATGCTGGCCTTCACCCGCGCGATGCTGAAGGCGCGGAGGACCTCCGCGGCCCTGCAGACCGGGGATGCGGCCATTGTGCACGTGGGCGAGCGCGTGCTGGCGTTCCGGCGGGCGGCCGGAGACGAGCGGGTGCTTTGCGTGTTCGAGCTCGCCGGGCGGGCGACCCACTTCGACCATCCGGCGCTGGACGACGCGGTGGTGATCGCCGCCGACGGCGGCGCGGCGCTTTCCAATCGCACCGTCTCGCTGCCGCCCTTCGCCTTCGTCTGGATCCGCCTCGCGGCTGGACAAGCCGCGGTGGCCGGGTGACCGTTCCTGCGATGACCGGCGGCGACGACGAGAGCCTGGACGCCCGCCACGAGCGGCACGCCTACGACCGGATGAACACCTTGTCCGACGGGGTGTTCGCCATCGCCATCACGCTGCTCGCCTTCGACATCCGACCGCCCGCGGGCTGGCGCGGCGATGTACCCGCCCTGATCGCCGGGCTTTCGCCGATGCTATCGGCCTATGCGACGAGCTTCGTCGTCATCGCCACCTACTGGTTCCTGCACCGGCGCTACGTGGCGATGCTGGCGCGCATGGACGGCGGCGCGACGGCGCTGAACCTGCTCTTCCTGGCGCTCGTGGCGCTGTTGCCGGCCGACACGCGCATCGCCAACCTGAGCGAGGGCGTGCTCGCGGTGCTGGAGGTTTATGCGAGCCTGGTCATCGCCATCGGCTTTTCGCTGGCGCTGCTCTGGGGCTACGCCGCCTTCGTCGGCCGCCTGGTGATGCGCGACGTCACGCTGCGCGAGCGATGGGGGATGCTGCTGGGGCCGGTGGTGCTCCCGCCCCTGCTGCTCTTCGTGATCATCGGAACCCACCTTCCCGAAGCCTTCGTGCCCGTGGCGATCGGCGTGCTGTTCGTCGCCGGCTGGATGGTCACCCAGCGGTTCGTGCGACCGGCCGGGCGCAGGGCCGAGACGCCGGACGCTTCGCGCACCGAGCCGTCTTGATCCGCGCCGCGTCCCGCGCGAGGCTTGACTGAACAACGACAACAAGAGCCCGGGTGGAAACGATGACGGTGGCGTATGGCGACGTGTTCGATGCGGCGGCCGAGGCGGCGAAGCCCGACGACGTGGCGATCTATTGCGACGAGCGGACGGTGCTGTGGGGCGAGTTCGACCGGACGTCGAACGCGCTGGCCCGCAACCTGCTCGCTGCGGGGCTGCCGACCGGCGCGAAGGTCGCCCAGTACATGCGCAACAGTCCGGAGTACCTCGAGGCCTTCGCAGCGGCGTTCAAGGCGAGGCTCGCTCCGGTCAACGTCAACTTCCGCTACGGGCCGGACGAGGTCGAATACCTGATCGACAATTCCGACGCCGAGGCGGTGTTCTTCGACGCCGAGTTCATCGACGTGGTGCGGGCGGTGCGGCCGAAGCTGCCGCGCGTGAAGCTCTGGTGCATCGTGCACGGCGAGGCCGAGGGCTTCACCCCGTTCGCCGACCTGGCCGAGGGCGACGGAGCGCCGCTCGGGATCGAGCGCTCTCCCGACGACATGTTCCTCATGTACACCGGCGGCACGACCGGCATGCCGAAGGGCGTCATGTGGCCGAGCGGCACCTGGTGGCCGGTGCTGGCCGGCTTCCGGTCGCCGTCCTTCGGCGCCGAGGCGCCGACGACGCTGGAGGCGCTCAAGGCGCAGATCCGCTCCGGCGTCGGACGCGAGCCGGTTTATGTGGCCGTGCCGCTGATGCACGGGACCGGCCTCTTCACCGCCGTCTCGATCCTCACCAAGGCCGCGCCGGTCGTCATCACCCAAAAGGCCTCCTTCGATCCGAAGGCCGCGCTCGATACCGTCACGCGCCTGCGCTGTTCGGGCTTCGTGATCGTCGGCGACGCGTTCGCGCGGCCGATGGTCGACGCGCTGCGCGCCGAGCCGGAGCGCTATGACGTGACCTGCCTCGAGGTCGTCGTCTCGTCCGGCATGATGTGGAGCCCTGAAGTGAAGACCGGCATGCTGGAGTTCATGCCCAACGCGATGCTGGTCGACAGCTTCGGCGCCTCGGAAGGCGCCGGCATCGGCATCTCGGTCTCCAGCCGCGACCTGCCGCCGACCGAGGCGCGCTTCGACGCCGGCGACACCATCGTCGTGCGCGAGAGCGACTTCACCCCGATCGAGCCGGGCTCGGGCGAGATCGGTCTGTGCGCCAAGCTCGGCGACCTGCCGCTGGGCTATTACAAGGACCCCGAGAAGAGCGCCCGCACCTGGGTCACCATCAACGGCCAGCGGCGGCTGATCAGCGGCGACCACGCGACGGTCGAAGCGGACGGAACGATCAAGCTGCTTGGCCGCGGCAGCCACTGCATCAACTCCGGCGGCGAGAAGATCTATCCGGAGGAGGTCGAGGAGGCGTTGAAGACCCACCCCGCGGTGCACGACGCGCTGGTGTTCGGCATGCCGGACGAGCGGTTCGGCCAGGTGGTGAGCGCGGTGGTCGGCCTCGCGCCCGGCCAGGCGGCCCGGGACGCCGAGCTGATGGCCCACGTGCGCGGCAAGCTCGCCCCCTACAAGGCGCCGCGTAAGATCGTCTTCGTGCCGCAGGCGCCCCGCGCCCCGAACGGCAAGGCTGACTACGCGACGGCGAAGCGATTGTTCGAGCAGGCGATGGCCTGACGGGGGTTGCAGCAACCGCTTGACGGCCGAGCTTTCGGCTCGCCAAGCTGAGGCCGCCCGAGAGGTCTTTATCTTGGGGCGGCAGGGCGTCTCGCCCCCGGGGCCGACGTCATGTTCCTGCTGGGCTACCTGATCCTTCTGCTGGTCGCGTCGATCCCGCTGGCGACAACGGCGCTGCGCCATCGCGGCGACCCGCCATCGGCGGCGCTCGCGCGCCGGGTCTACCGGGACCTCGCCTACATTGCCCTCGCCGGCCTTGCGATCATCGTCATCGAAGCCACGCTCGGGATTGCGCTGGAGCGCTACTGGTTCGCCGAGCTCGGCCAGTCGGCCCGGTTCTGGCTCGCGCTCGGCCTGCAAGGCGCGATCTTCGTCGTGGTGCTGGCGTTCGGCGGCCTTTTCGTCGCGATCAACTGGCGCCTCGCCGCCCGCCGCCTGGCCAACCTGCCGCCCAGCGCGCCGGTGATCGCAGGCTTCGCCGTCGCCGCGCTGGTCGCCTATGGCGCGGCCGGCATGTGGACGCCGCTGACGGGGTTCCTCGGCGCGACGCCCTCGGGGATCACCGACCCGGTGTTCGGCCGCGACCTCTCGTTCTACATGCTCAGACTGCCGGTCTACGAAGGGCTGGCGCGCCTGATGATGACGCTGCTGGTCATCACCATCGCCGGCTGGGCCGCGATCGGGGTGATCTCCTTCATGCGCCTGCCCGCCGTGCGCCGGCCGATGCCGTGGGGCGTCCGCCGCCCGCGTCTGGCCGTGGTCGACGCCGCCGCCGCGGACACGATCGAACAGGTCATGGCCAACGCCCTCGCCGCCGGACGGGCCGCCTGGAACGGCTGGCTCCCGCAGGGGCTCCTGCTGGCGGCGCTGTTCTGTCTCGGCTGCGCGATCCTGCGCTTCATCGCCCGCTATCACCTGGTCATCGACGGCCACTCGGGCGTCGTCGCCGGCGCGTCCTGGATCGACTTGCACGTCTGGCTGCCGGCGTACGCGGTGATCATCACCGCCTGGCTCGCCGCCGCCGTCGTGCTCGCGGCCGCGGCGCTGCGGCCTGGCCTTCGCGGTTGGCTCTTCGCAAGGCGGACGCGCTGGCTGGGGGTCGGCGGCGCCTTCGTCGTCCTCTATGTGGGCGCGCAGATCGTTCCCGCGGCGGTCGAGCGCCTCTACGTCGGGCCGAACCAGATCACCCTCGAGCAGCCCTACCTCTTGAGCAGCATCGCCGGCACGCGGCGGGCTTACGGGCTCGAAGGCCCGGACGTCCAGGAACAGGACTTCCCGGTGTCCCCAACGCCGCTCACGCGCCAGGACCTCGACAACAGCGCGGCCACGTTGCGCGATGCGCGCATCTGGGACTGGCGGGCGCTGGAGCCGCAGCTGCAGCAGACGCAAGGGCTGCGCCCCTACTACGCCTTCAGCGGCGTCGACATCGACCGCTATCAGGTGGACGGCGCCGAGCGGCAGGTGATCATCACCGCCCGCGAACTCGACGTCGCCAAGCTGCCGCCGCCGGCGCAGGTGTGGGTGAACCTGGCGCTGAAGTACACGCACGGCTACGGCGTCGTCGCCGCGCCGGTGAACGAGATCGACCAGCGGGGCGATCCGGTGCTGTGGGCCCACGACATTCCGATCCAGGCGGTGGGCGACCTCGCCGTCACCCATGGCGAAATCTACTACGGCCTGCAAACCAACGACCGGGTCTACGTCCACACCACCGAGAAGGAATTCGACTACCCGCACGGCGACGCCAACGCGGAGACGGTCTATGGCGGCCGAGGCGGTTTCGCGCTTTCGAACCTCTGGCGCCGGCTGGTCGTGGCGCGGCAGTTCGACGGCCTTCGGCTCTTCCTCTCGGACTATTTCACGCCGCAGAGCCGGGTCCTGATCCGCCGCAACGTGGTCGAGCGGGTCGAGCGGCTGGCGCCCTTCCTCACCTTCGATCGCGACCCCTACATCGTCGCCGACGGCGACCACTACGCCTACATCCTCGACGGCTACACCAGCTCGGCGAACTATCCCTACAGCGAGACTTACGAGGGTTCGGTCGAGGCCTTTCACGACCGCAACTACGTGCGCAACGCGGTGAAGGCGGTCGTCGACGCCTACAACGGCTCGGTGACCTTCTACGTCTTCGCCCCCGACGACCCGATCATCCGCGCCTACCGAAAGATGATGCCGGGCCTGTTCAAGGACGGGGCCACGATGCCGGCGAATCTGCGCCGGCACGTGCGCTATCCGGAAGACCTCTTCACGGTCCAGGCCGAGATGTACGGCACCTACCACATGACCAACCCCACCACCTTCTACAACCGCGAGGATCGGTGGGAGGTCCCGCACGAACTGGACGGCGGCGCCGAGGTCGAGACCCAGCCCTACTACGTGATGGCGCAGCTGCCGGGCGCGTCGGCGCCGGAGTTCATGCTGATGCTGCCGCTGTCGGTCGCGGGAAAGAACCAGATGGCCGGCTGGCTGGCCGGCCGCTCGGACGGCGCCAACTACGGCAAGCTGGTCGCGTTCCGCTTCCCCAAGGGGCGGTTCGTCGACGGGCCGGCGCAGGTGGAGTCGCGCATCAACTCCGACAGCCGCTTCTCAGCCGACCTGACCTTGTGGGACCAGCACGGATCGCGCGTCATCCGCGGCAACCTCCTGATCCTGCCGCTGGCCGGCGGCCAGCTCGTGGCCATCGAGCCCATCTATATCGAGGCCGAGCAGACCGGCATTCCGACACTGGCCCGCGTCGTCTTCGGCCAGCTCATGCCGGACGACCGCCGGATCGAGTGGGCCGACACGCTCAGCGCGGCGGAGGACACCCTGGTCGGCGGCGTATCGGCGCCCTCGCCCGGCGGGAGCGCCGCGCCCGCCGCCGGCGCGCCAACGCCCGATCAGCTGAACCAGGCCCGCGCCATCTTCCACGACATGCAGCAGGCGTACGCGTCCGGCGACTACGTCCGCTACGGCCAGCTCATGCAGCAGCTGGGCAAGATCCTCGCCTCGCCCTGACGGGCCCCGCGACCGAGAAACCGACGGATGGACGAAACCACCTACCCGATCCGCTACGTGCTCGAGTTGTGCGACACGAGCAGCGAGCACCGCCCGGTAGCGGTGTTCCGCGCGAGCAGCCCCTTCCCCGCCGTGCAGGTCGGTGACCGCTTCGACGACGAGGGCTGGCAGAGGTTGAACCCGAACGATCCGTCAGGGACGCCGGCGGCGCCGCGGCGCTACGTGGTTCACTCGGTCAAGCACGTCGTCAGCGTCGAGGGCGGCTCGATCCTCGCGCGCTACTGCCTGAACCTGACGCCGCACGACGGCGACCGATCGCCCGCCTGGGGCGACAGTCCGCCAGTTCCGTGATCGCGGCGGCGGCCCGGTCGCAGCGCATTGACAGCCTCGACCCGTGGAGTCACCTCTCGGATCGGTTGATACGACCTGCCGCTTGCGACCCCCAACCGGGTTGGTGAACGTATCGCATCGCTCCGACCGTCCCTTTGCCTCGAGCGAACGGGTCAGCAACGCAAGCCCCTGGCGCACCTGGTTCGCTCTCGAAGCGAGGGATGACGACATGCGCGACTTCCGCGACGCCAAGGCCATGGCGCAAACGCTCAGGCGGGCGCTGACCGCGAAAGGCCTGACGATCAGCAACAGCGACAGTCTCGAACTGATCGCCCAGGCGCTGGGGATCAGGGATTGGAATACGCTTTCCGCGCTGATCCGCGCCGAGTCGGAGGCGCGCCCAGGCGAGCGACGAGCGACCGAAGATGCGGAGTCGGCAGCGCTCGCGCCGGAAGAGTCCGCCACCGCCGAAGGATTGCTTGGCCGGGCGGTCGATCTAGCGAACCGGCACGGCTATCCGCCTGACCGGCTGTTGCTCGCGCTCGAGGCCGCCAAGGTCCTCAACATCCGAACCAACGAACTCGAAGTGATCGCCAGAAAACTCGGCGCGAAGGATTGGAATTCGCTCGTGACGATGCTGCGGAACGGAGCGCTGTCGCCGCCGCCCTCGGAAGACCCGGCGTCAGCGATGGGCGCATCGCGCCCGCCCGGCCGGGGGCGCGGCTCTACGCGGTTCTCACCCAATCTGGAGCAGACGCTGCACGTGGCCGTCAACCTTGCGGCGCAGCGCGGCCACCGGGACACGACGTCGGAACATCTGCTGCGGGCGCTCGCAGACGACCGCGACGCCGCCCTCGTGCTCGACGCCTGCGCCATCGACATCGACAGGCTAAGGGCCGAACTGGCCGCCTGGCTCGATGGCGAGCGGGCGTCAGCCGCCGGCGAAGACGGCGCTGCGGCGACGCCCACCGGCGCCTTCCAGAGGATCATTCAGCGCGCGGTGATCCATGTTCAATTGGCCGGCAGCGACTTTGTGACGGGGGCGAATGTGCTGGTCGCCATTTTCTCCGAGCGCGACAGCCGCGCCTGCGAGCTCCTGAACGAGAACGGCATGACACGGTTGGACGCCGTGAACTTCATCGCCCACGGCATCCGCAAAAGCGGCGGCGGTGCGACGGCCTGACGCCTAGCTCAGCACGAAGTCGTCCGGGTTCGGCTTCAGGGTCGCGGACCAGTAGTCGACCAGGGGGAAGGGCCAGTTCTGGCTGACGCGGCCCTTGGCGTTCTTGTACCAGCTGGTCACCTGCGGGGCGCCCCAGGCCATCCAGCGGTTGGCCTCGTCGACCTTGGCGTTGAACGCGTCGTGCACGTCCTTCTTCGCCTCCATGGTCTGCACGCCCTTCTCGGCCAGCATCTCGAGCGCGTTGACGATGTAGCGGACGCTGCACTCGGAGAAGAAGATGATGGAGCCGTTGACCACGATGTTGGTGTTCGGCCCGTAGATCACGAAGAGGTTGGGGAAGTCTGGGATGGTCATCCCGAGATAGGCGCGCGCGTCGCCGGCCCAGCGGTCGTGCAGCTCGACGCCGCCCTTGCCGTGCACCTTGAACGTCTTGAGGAAATCCGAGGCGGTGAAGCCGGTGCCATAGATGATGACGTCGACCTCGTGCAGGACGCCGTCGGCGGTGACGACGCCCTTGGGCGTGATCTCCTTGATCGGCTCGGTGATCAGGTCGACGTTCGGGCGGCGGAGCGCCGCGATCCAGACGCCGTTGTCGCGCACCGAACGCTTGCCGCCGATAGGGTACTTCGGGATCACCTTGTCGAGCAGGTCCGGATCGCCCTCGGTCTGCGGGCGGATCATCTCGATCAGCATGGCGCGCATGCCGGCGTTGAACTCGCTGACGGCGTTGTCGGGCCCTTTGTAGTTGGGGTCGGCCTTGACGCCCTCGTAGAGGCCGTCGGTCAGCATCCAGAAGAGCCAGAAGCGGTACCACTTCTCATAGAAGGGCACGTGCTCGAACAGCCAGCGTTCGCCGGCGGTCACCTCGTAGTGATAGTCCGGCGTCGGCCCGAGCCAGGGGGGGGTGCGCTGGAAGACGGTGAGGTGCGCCACGTCCGGCGCGATGGCCGGCACGAACTGGAAGGCGCTGGCGCCGGTGCCGATGCAGGCGACGCGCTTGCCCTTGAGGTCGACGTCGTGGCGCCAGCGCGCGGAGTGGAAGGCGACGCCGGCGAAGCTGTCGCGGCCGGCGATGTCCGGCAGGCGCGGCTGGTTGAGCTGGCCGACGGCGCTGATTACCGCGGTCGCGGTTAGCGTCTCCTCGGCCCCGTCGGCCTTTCGGATCGTCACGCGCCACAGCTTGGCCGCCTCGTCGAAGCGCGCCTCGGTGACCTGGGTGTTGAAGCGGATGTGCGCTCGAAGCCCGTACTTGTCGGCGCAGCCCATGAAATAGTCGCGCAGCACCGGCTGGGTGGAGAAGTGCATCGGCCATTCGTGGTTCGGCTCGAACGAGTAGCCGTAGAGGTGGCTGGGGTTGTCGACCCGGCAGCCCGGGTAGGTGTTCTCGAGCCAGGTGCCGCCGACGTCGGCGTTCTTCTCGATGATCTCGTAGGCGATGCCGGCCTGCTGCAGGCGGATGGCCGCCAAGAGGCCCGACATGCCCGCCCCGATGATCACCACCTTCATCTTGGCCGCGGCCGCCTTCAGCTTCGGGCTTTCCCAGTGCGGCCGCTTCTGGTCGACGCCGTCGACGGCCAGCTCCTCCATCATCATGCCCATGTAGCGCTCGGGCACCTGGCCGCCGACGATGAAGTCCATCATCCGCCGCACGGTGGCGGGCGCGGGCGGCGCCGGCAGCTTGCCGCTGGCGAGGTAGGCGGCGATGGCGCTCTTCGCGGCCCCCCGGACGCGGGCCTGCCTGGCCTCGTCGAAGCCGCCGAGACGGCCGTCGGCGAACATGTCGTAGGCCGGCTTCATGTCGTCTGACAGGATCGAGGCGTCGCCGGTCAGATGCACCAGCGACATCATCAGCGACGGCAGGTGCGCCTCGCCGACCGCCTGGTCGATGGCGGCGTCGGTGCGGGGAAGCGGTTCGCTGAGCATGGCCGAGACTCCTCGGGGCGCTGGTTGTCGGTGATCGGCGTTTACTCTGGCGCCGTCGATTTGGCGGGTCAATTTCGTGCGGTCTTGCGCCGCCGCCCGTTTGGCGAGAAGGGTTTCGCGAACATCGGAAATCAACGTGGAGGAAGCTTCGATGAGCGAGGCGAAAGTCAATCCGAACGGGCCCTTGAAGGGCAAGACGGCCATCGTCACCGGCGCCAGCCGCGGCATCGGCGAGGCCGTCGCCGCGCGTCTGGCCATGGAGGGCGCGAAGGTGGTCGCCTCGGCGCGAACCGCCGAGGAGGGCGAAAGCCGCCTGCCCGGCACGCTGAACGACACGGTCGAGCGTATCCGACGCGCCGGCGGCGAGGCGCGCTTCATCAAAGCCGATCTGGCGCAGCAGTCCGACCGCGAGCGGCTGATCGAGGAGACGGTCGCGGCCTACGGGCCGGTCGACATCCTCGTGAACAACGCCGCCATCACCTACTTCATCCCGGTCGAGGATTTCCCCGAGAAGCGCTTCAAGCTGATGATGGAGGTGCAGGTCTATGCCCCGTTCCATCTGGCCCAGCTCGTCCTGCCGTCGATGCGCGAGCGCA
>Ga0209168_10002950_pt1 | contig 12016 bp, 8 predicted proteins | sample Coa_R1_FD_187156 | JGI IMG/M metagenome (GOLD analysis project Ga0209168, IMG submission 187156) | Surface soil microbial communities from Centralia Pennsylvania, which are recovering from an underground coalmine fire - Coalmine... | ecosystem: Environmental > Terrestrial > Soil > Unclassified ... | reverse complement strand
TTGCGCGAATTTCGAGGGTTTCCTTCGCTTCGCCATACTCCGGGCTCGACGCGGAAATTTCGATGCCTTCTTTGGCGACGGAAAGTTTTACGGCGTGGGAGCGCTGGTCGGCCAGCTGCGCGACGCGCTTTACGGCGTCATTCAATTCGCCGCGCTCGAGAACCACCTGCTTGTTATTCTCGCGAGGAAGCACGGCTTCGTAGTTTGGAAATTGCCCGGTCAGCATGCGTGAAATCAGCAGGCGCTCCCCCACGCGAAAAAATAGATGGCTGTCATCGAGCGCAAATTCAATTTGACCGTCGTCTCCAGCTTCGGCCGCCAGCCGCTGCACTTCGGTGAGAGCTTTTTTGGGAATAAGCGGACGGACTTCGCGCGTCAGGCCGTTAAATTTGTGATCGGTTTCGGCCACAGCCAGGCGATGCCCGTCGGTGGCGACCATGGTGATGGTGTCCGGCTTGAGCAGCATCAGCGCGCCATTGAGTGTGTAGCGCGATTCTTCATTGGAAATGGCAAACGCTGTCTTGGCGATCAATGATGACAAAATTTTTGCGGGGATCGTTACGAGAGGGTGCGGAAACTCCGGAATCGCGGGAAAATTATCCTTGGCCATTCCCACCATCTTGTATGTTTTCCGGTCGGCCAGAATTTGAACCCAATGGTTCTCGAGCAGCTTGAAACGGATTTCGCCTTCGGGCAGCAAGCGTACGAGCTCGAGGAGTTTCTTGGCCGGGATTGTTCCCGAGCCTTCCTTTTTTATTTTTGCTTCGCAGGAAGTGCGGATGGAAAGCTCCAGATCAGTCGCGGTCAGCGTGACCTTGTTGCCGGAGGCCTCGCACAGAATGTTGCCGAGAATCGGAATCGTCGTTTTTCTCTCGACTACACCTTGCGTCAGACTCAACTCCTGGAGCAGGTCAAATTTTTTCACACTAAATTCCATTGCTGGATTTCCTCCGCGGGAAGGCGCTCACAGAACTGCGGCTTCGAAGAGTTACTGTACCCTGTTTTAAAGAATGTATAAAGACAGTAGTAGTAGCCGTCGCTGTGGAAATGAGGAAATCGCACGCTCACGATGACGCATAAGCAGTTGAGCCTGTGCACGCAAAAATATTTTGCCTGAGGATCGCGAGGATAAACTTCCCGAAATGTCCGCGACGCCTCTCGTCGGCGAAAATCATCCACAGGGCGATCGAGTCTTGCACAGGAGAAGCAGCGAGTTTTGCGCAGGATATTGACAGGGTGAAAGTAGCACAGGCTTCAGCCTGAGTAGGTTTCTCCGGGATTTTTGTTTAGAGAAAAAACGGAAGCCGCTCAAGACCGAACTTTCAAAACCAAATTCAAACCCACACAGGCTGAAGCCTATGCTACTCGAGCGCGGAATTTTGTGAGAGGTGCGGACTAACTGAAGGAGTCCATCAATTTATTGATCGTGCGGTTCAGGTCTTTGTCGCTGCGGCGCAGGGCGTCGATCTTGTTGATCGAATGAAGGACCGTCGTGTGGTGCTTGCCGCCGAATTGCCGGCCGATTTCCGGAAGCGACGCCTGGGTCAACTGCTTCACCAGGTACATTGCAATCTGGCGGGGAAACGCGATCGCTTTTGTATTGGAGCGTATTTTCAGATCCTGTTCACGCAGTCCGAATTGCTCGCCGACTTTTTTCTGGATCAGGTCGATCGTGACGCGCTTTTCCTGCGTGGCAATAATGTTGCGCAACACCTGCTGCGCGGTAATCAAATTCAATGCCGAGCCGGTCAGCGAGGAATACGCCACCAGGCGAGTCAGCGCGCCTTCCAGTTCACGCACATTCGATTTGATCGCGCGCGCGATGTATTCAGCAACATCGTCCGGAATGATGACGCGTTCCGACTCCGCTTTTTTCTGCAGGATGGCGATTTTCGTTTCCAGGTCAGGAGGCTGAATGTCAGCGATGAGTCCCCACTCGAACCGCGAGCGAAGGCGTTCCTCAATCGCCGAAATTTCCTTCGGAGGGCAATCGGAACTGACGATAATCTGCCGCTGCAAATCGTAAAGCGCGTTGAACGTGTGAAAAAATTCTTCCTGCGTGCGTTCTTTACCCGCGATGAACTGGATGTCATCCACCAGCAGCACGTCGACGGATCGGAAGCGATCGCGGAAACTGATCATTCGGTCGAAGCGCAGAGAGTTAATGACTTCGTTCGTGAATTTTTCGGCGCTGATGTAGGTAAGCCGGGCGGCCGGATTGCGCTTCTTGATGAGGTGACCCACCGCCTGCATCAGGTGCGTCTTGCCCATCCCCACCCCGCCATACAAAAAGAGTGGGTTGTAAGCTTTGGAGGGCGCCTCGGCCACAGCCTGAGCCGCGGCGTGCGCAAACTGGTTTGACGCGCCCACGACGAACGTCTCGAATAGATATCGCGGGTTCAGTTGGTGATCGACGGAATCAAAATCCAGGCGCGTTTGCTTGGCGGCGGTTCCAGCTGGCACAGGATCGTTCTCCGAACAGAGAAATTCGAGGTGCGTGTCGTTCATGCCGACTTCCACCAGCACGGCCTGCAGCAATTCACCGTACGTTTCCGTGAGGCGCTTCCGGAAGACGCGCGAAGGCACGCGGACGACGAGTCTGCCGTTTTCCGCCCCTTCCTGGCGCGTTGGACGGAACCAAGTCGAGAAGCTGTGGGGGTTAACCCGACGCTCCATATGCTGCAGAATTTTTTCCCAGGAATTCATTCGTCCGGAGCTCTCTGAAAGCGAAAAGTTACCCTTTTTGTTATTTCCACAGTTGTGGAAAACCTGTGGAAATTAGAAGATTGCAAGGCCCGACCGCGGGCCTATGGGGTTGCTGGGATGACCCGTGACATTTCCCCTTCGCGTTTTAAATTCGTGATCGCGTCACGGCGTCCACAAGGGCGTCAACTTGCGTACTGAACTTACCAAGACGAGCGTGGATTCTCGCCGAAGGAAACGAATGCAGCAAGTGAAACTTTACGATCCTTTGCCGGGCTCCCACAGAAGATTCACAAGTTTTCCACAGGCACTCCAAGTCATTGTAGGTTAAAGGATTATGTCGTTGTTTATGTTTCCGTCGGTGCATTTTTCAAAATTTGGCGCATTTCATGCCCATTTTAGGGCAAAAGAAATTGCCGCACAGCATCACGACGAACACGCGGATTTAACAGAAAAGTAATAATTACTGCACCGTTTTGGCGGGGTGAGGAAACTGATAAATCCCCTGCGGATCGGCCCCAATCAACAAACGATCGCGTTCCACTAAAATCGTGGAGGCCTCGATTCGCGCTCCGCCGGGCATGTAGGTGCGAAAGCTCGCCAGGCGCTGCCCATCCTTGTCAAATTGCATGAGCAACGTGCCAATAGCCAGCCACACTTCCTGCGTTTGCGGATCGACCCCGAGGGCCGTAATGATGCGGTGGTATGCGGGGGTTCCGCGGTCGGAGCGAAAAATTGCGCGACGCGCCGACTGCGCCGCGGGCTGGAATTCCAGTGTCTTCAGGGATATTTCCATGGACAGGTAGCCCGCGCGGTCGAACTTGCGCGCGGTCGGCTCGGGCAAATAGTCAAATGCAAAATAAGTGTTTCCGGCTGCATCCGCTTCCAGACGCCCGAGATTAACTTTATTATTAACATCTGCTATTTCGGCGATCTCCTCGCGGTCGCCGTATTCTCGCACTTGTCTTCCCGCGAAGTCATACACGCTAATGAGCCGCGACGTATTCGGACTGGCGATGGCGATCTCGCCCCCGGGAAGTACCGCGACCGTTGCAGGTCCGGAAACGGGGATGGTCGCGGCCAACGCGCCATTTGCAGTGAAAACTTTTACCGCGTTCGCGCCGCGATCGGAGACGGCGAGGTTGCCGTCGCGATCCACGTCGAACGATTCGCCATAGACGAGCGACGCAGCTTTGGTGGCGGTCTCTGCTGGAACTTGTCCGACTCGCTTGCCGGCGTCGTCATAAATCTGCACCGCGGGGGACGGTGCCGTTAGGATGTAGTAGCTTCCCTTCGGGCCGCGCTGAATCCCGCGAAAGCCCGGCCCCACGGCTTCAAAAACCCGACGCTGTGCTATCAGGTCGCTTTCAAATTGATATTGCTCTTGTGCTCGAAAGGGCGAGGGCGCAAGCGCAGCAAAAGCTGCGACCGAAAGAGCGGCGACACACAGGGAAATCGCTCGAATCATAATGACTAAGTTTCTCGGCGTTGATTCAATCCGCCCGGAATCGCAGGCGCTCAATCGCGCGAGCCCGGCCTGTCGTTTCATCCACGTCGATCTGTACAGCATTCATCTGGATGTCACCACTAGCTACTTCAAACCGCGCCGGCTGGCCATCGAGAAAACGCCGCAGAATGGCCGTTTTGTCCATACCGATTACGCCATTATGCGGGCCCGTCATGCCCACGTCGGTCTGATAAGCCGTTCCGCCGGGCAAAATATGTTCGTCCGCGGTGGCGACGTGCGTGTGCGTTCCGATCACTGCAGAGACGCGCCCGTCCAAATACCAGCCCATGGCTTCCTTCTCGCTTGTTGTTTCTGCGTGAAAATCCACAAAGATGACGCGGACTTCTGCTGGAATGCGGGCAATCTCCCGATCGGCTGCCCGGAAGGGACAATCATTTGCCGCCATGAACACCCGTCCCTGCAGATTCAGTACGGCGTAGGGCACCGCATTGCGCGCCGTACCCACATACAGCCCGCTGCCGGGATTCATGTCCGCAAAATTCGCAGGCCGCAACAGCCGGGGCTGCTTGGGAAAATAATCGAGGATATCCTTGCGGTCCCAGATGTGATTTCCGCCGGTCAGCACTTCGATTCCGGTCTCAAATAGTTCATCCGCCAGGCGCGGCGAAATGCCGAAGCCGGAAGCGGAGTTTTCGCCGTTGGCGATTACCAGATCGATCTGCCGCGTCTCGACAATATCGGCCAGCCGGTCGGCGACAATCTGCCGTCCCGGCGAACCTACGATGTCGCCAACAAATAGAAGTCTCATTTTTTTCTTTGCCGGGGGTGGCTCCGATGCCGGGGCCCGGGCCCATTGAAGCGTAGAAAATGGCGACAATATAAAAACGGAGCGGTCCACTTCGCCGTGTGGAGCTAGATCCTGAACCTCCTGTATAAGGTGGGAACCCTGCGCCGGCCTTTAGGCTTTCCCGCCGCGGACCGAAATCCGTTGCGGGCTATGCACACCAGCCGTCTGACACGGGCTCCCGGAGATCCAGTATTGGTTCAAAAGACCTTCGCTCACAACACCTGCGTTGCAGGCCTACTCCGCATTTCATTCTAGCAAATCCTATCGCCGGCTGCGGGGGGCGGCGACGCCATGTTTCTCAAGGAAAACGCATTCAGGGTTGCGCTAAGGCTGGCTCTCGCGACGTCCTGGAATCAACCGCGTTGAGTTCAGGATGAAAGCAAGCTCCGAAGTGACATGAATGAAGGCGGCCAGAAGGGGGTTCAGCAAACCAAATCCCGCCATCACGATGCCTATGCCATCCACTACCAGAGTACCTGTGAAGTTTTGCAGAATAATCCGGCGGCACTGGCGCGCGATTCGCAGGGTCTCTACAAACTTTGACAAATCGTTGCCGATCAAGACGACGCTCGCGCTTTCTCGCGCGACTTCCGTGCCCGATCCCATGGCCACGCCTACGCTCGCCTGCATCAACGCAGGGGCGTCGTTGATGCCATCCCCCACCATCACGACCGTGTGGCCGTCATTCATGAGCTGCCTGACGCGATCGAGTTTCTGGGTCGGGAGCAGCTCCGCGCCTACCTCGTCAACGCCCAGGGTCTTTGCCGCGAATTCAGCGACGCTTCTGGAATCGCCCGTGAGCAGAATGGTTTTCAGTCCCATGGACCGGAGTGCGGCGATGGCCTCTCTAGCCTCCTGCCGCAACACATCTCCGATGCAGAGATTGCCCAGAAACTGCCCATCGCGCGCGATCCCAACCTCGGAGCCTGCGGACGTCAATTTCCAATCCGGGGGATCGATGCCCCGTTCTTTCAAGAATAAGCGATTGCCAACCAGGATTTCTTTTCCGGTGTGAACGGCAATCACGCCTTTTCCAGGCATGTAGTCAAACTGCTCGGGTTCGAGGCGCGCATAGTTGAGCTCCGCGACTTTGCTTAAGATTGCCTTCGCGACGGGATGCTCGGAGCGCGATTCGGCGATCGCGGCAGCGGTCAGCAAATTTTCTTCACTGATGCCTGCCGCGGGATGAATCTCCAGCACTTCGGCAACGCCGTAACTCAGCGTCCCTGTCTTATCGAGCACGACCGTATCGGCTCGCGATAAAGTTTCAAGGTGCAGCCCGCCCTTAATGATGGCGCCTTTTCTGGCAGCCTGCCCAATAGCCCCCAGGATTGCCAGAGGAGTTCCGGCCGCGATCCCGCAAGCCCCGGCTACGATGATCACCGAGATCGTCGAGCGGACGTTGCGCGTAATGATGAACGTCAACACGGCGGAAGCGAGTGCAAAGTACACCAGGTAGCCGGCGAGGCGATCGGCAGTTTTTTGAATGGGCGCGCGCGAACGCTCCGCGCGTTCCACTTCCTCGATGATTTTTCCGAACGTCGTATCGCGCCCCAGTCTCTCGACGCGAATCTCCATCGCACCGGACTGATTGACCGTTCCCGCATAGACTACCGACCCAGGAAGCTTCTCGACCGCAAGCGATTCTCCGGTGATCGCCGCCTGATTCACGAAAGAGTTGCCGCTTACAACCACGCCGTCCACGGAAATACGGCTGCCGGGACGCACGAGAACCACTTCGCTTGCTGTCACTTCCTCAATGCCAACGTCCTGCCACTCGCCGCCTCTGCGAACCGTTGCGATGTTGGGTAGCAAATCGAGCAAGCTTTGAATCGCCTGGCGTCCGCGGCCCACCGTAAGGCCTTCCAATATTTCGGCTGCCAGCACAAATAAGGTGATCACCAACGCCGTAAAAGTTTCGCGAATCGCCAGCGCTGCCACGATAGCGATGGCCATGGAAAGCTCCATCGTCATGCGGCGGTGAACAATGTTGTCGTAGGCTTCGCGGAAGATGGGATAACCGCCAAGCAGAGTGCAGACCGCGCCAATGGCGTGAAAATAGGGAATCGATGAATTCCGTCCAAACCACATTGCTCCCGCAGCCACCGCGACGAACAAGACGCGGCCAACCTCAAGCCAATTTAGGCCGTGCTCGTCTTCATGGTCTTCGCCGTGGCTTGCTTGCGGCTTCTCGGGAACAGTTTCGAGGCTTGCGGACCTGGGATCGTCCGTTCGCGCTTCTCTTGCGGCCGGATGTGCCATGAGGTTTCCCCCTTCGGGCTTCCGCTTGGAACCCGCTAGGATGAGTGGATCGTCTTTAGGTATGTGGCCATGCGAATTCTCCGTACTATACTCCAGTATAGTATACGAGCGCTTCGTCCTTCAAGGGAGGAAGAGACCGGTCATCATCTTCCCGCTAAGCAGGCTGCGGCTCCAGCCTCAGCACCCTTCGTTGCCGCAACTACACTTCTTGCAGAACGTGTGATTGATAAGGTGAGCTGAGATCATCAGACAGCTGCCCATCATTGTCACCAGTACTTCGGCTGAGTGTGAGGGCAGGCGATCGCCCCAATACGCTCCGCCAAAAATCAGCAGTAAGGCAGAACCCATCAGGAGAAACCCCCGGGATCGGCGATGCTTTCGATAGCCCGCAACGATCGCGAAGCCGCCAATAGCAGCGACAGACGCAGCGAGCACCCGGTGGACTCTTTCCTCGGACGGCAGGTAGTGCGCCGACACAGCCGAGATAGACAACACGATGGGAGTAACGATGCAGTGGACAAAACAAGCTGCGGAGACAACGATCCCAACGCGGTCCGCGCGCAGCGAAAGGGCTTTACCGTCATCGCTCATCAAGACGATCCTTTTCTCGATCTATTTTCATAGCTCCCGCTATATTGCAGATCATGGCGCTGAGGATTTTTCCTGTGGCATATTTTCGCAGGCCCCTTAGACATCAGGGGACCTCGGCACGTCCGGTCGCTTGTGCCCGGGCGGTCGAAAAAGGGACCGCCCGGACAACACGCGAATATCTTTCTAGAAGTGGAACCCAATCTCCCCCGTGATGGCACGCGGTGACACATAGTGGGTTCCACTGAAGGTGGAAAGGTAATTGTAAAGCGCGACCTTGTTCGCCACGTTAATGACCGTCACGCGAGCGCTCCACTTGAATCGGTCGCCGCGAAAGATGTTGTCGTGACCCACGGCGATGTCAAAAAGATGACGCGGAGCGATTCGCTGGGGATTGTGGTCGTCGTTTTCGGTACCCGGTGCCGGTACCTGGATGTACTGGGATCCGAATGCCGCTTTGGGGCACGGGGAAAGTGGGTTCGCGGTCGCGGTTGCAAGAGGATTTGGAGCCATCAGCTGTCCGTTACAAGTGAATCCGGCTTGGTACACCTGATCCGCCGTTAATAGTCCGCCCGTGATCCCATTGAACAAGCCGACTACCCCGGGAGTGGTGATTAGTGGATTTCCGCCAGGGAGGCCGGCCGCCGCGAAATCAGCGGCAGGCGTCGAATTGTTGCATGTCGCGGTGAACCCATAGCACGGTATCGCGCCGCTAACCAATCCGCTATCATATCTCCAGTTGAAGCCAAACCACGGCCCGGTCTTCCAAGGTTGATATTGCAGGTGCGTCGTTTGGTTGAACTTCTCGTCATGGTCAATGCGGAAAACGGCATCCGGGCCTGATGGAGGAGCGATAAGTGGTATTCCTGCAACCTGAGGCAGGAAGAAGCGAGCGGACACGCCTGACATGACTACTGTTGCCGTAAAGCCATGCCAGTTCGGCACATTCGCGCGAACCGTCCATCCAGGTATCTTCGACCTTTGCCACATGATCGGATAAGCGATAGGCGTCGCGGCAATGATGCCGAAGTCGTAAGCGTTGTGGGTATACTTCCACATATACTCACCGTCAATGACCAGGTGTTTTCCGAACGCTTGTTGGATACCAGCGTGGAATTCATTGCGCCAGCCGGGTTGGATCGGCCCAGCGTTTCCGTTCGCGCACGTTGAACCGGGAACCGGAACAAGTTCAGCAAGGACGGGTATTCCACATCCCGTACTGGCGATGATCAGGTTCTCGTTGAATGGGCTTTCGAGGGTTCGCGCGTAAGAAACCTTGAGCACCGTGTTGATGGGCTTTATGTTGTAAGCAATGCCCACTCTAGGCTCCGGCTGGCTGTTCCGGCTGATACCTCTATAAATATCCCCACGAATACCGAGGTTGAAGGACCAACTTCCCTTGGTGATTGTGTCCTGGACGTAGAGTCCGGTCTCCTTGATGTCCGTGTGGCCGTGGAAATGGAATTGGTTCAGAGTGGGGTTCATCGTCGCGTTGGTCAAGTCGAACGGCTGGGAGGCCGTGCATCCTGGGTCGCCTAGCGATGCGCAGGTTGATGCAATCGCCCCAAGATAGCCCGGATCAACAACTCCGAGATGTTCGTCTTCGGTCAGAAACGTGTGTTCATATGTCACGCCTGCCTTGAAATTATGGATGCCCTTCACATAGGAGATGCTGACGCGAGCTCCGGCGTTGGTCAGTAACCGATCCTGACTGATGGTTGCGCTCTGGAGGTCCGGACTAAAGTCAGCGAAAGGGTCGGCGCTGGGGTAGTAGTTATAGTGGTCCCGGCGCACGAAGCCGCCGAACGTCAAGACAGAGGAAGAGCCGAAAAGGTGTGTCCAGGTGGGCGCAACGTTGAAAGTCTTGATTTGCGAGCGCTGATCCGCTGGACCGGTAGGATTTTGGGTTCCAGGGTCGACGATGAATGAGCCTGTGAGAGTATCACAATTCGCTGCTCCAACCCCTACAGCGCAGGGATGATATTGCTGGTCGAACGAATTTGGATTCTGGAACCAAGAACGCGTATAGCTAGCGTTCAGATGAATCGAGTCCGAGCTCGAGAGTTGAAAATCCACACGATCCCATATGTTTTGCTCATTGCCTTTATCGTGGATCACCACGAATTCAGGAGGATCCAAAAATCGGCCGGTATTCAATCCGCTCACGCTGATGAAGTTTCCCCATTTAGCGCCACCGTAAGAGAGGTCGACCTCCCCATTCGTTGTTCCGAATGAGCCGTAACTACCGTACACGCTGCCATGGGGTGTGGTAACGCCCTGGCCCGAGCGCGTGGTCACGTTGATAACCAGGCTGGTCTTGCCGCCATATTCGGCCGGCGGCGCGCCCTGAATGACTTCGAGCGATTCAATTGCGTCAACAGGAACCTGGTTGGAAAAAACCTTGCTCTGCTGGTCGGTGATGGGCTGGCCGTCGACAGAAAAAGAATTCTCCGCGTGATCGCCGAGTCCATGAAAGAGTCCATTAGAATCCGCAGCAACTCCAGGCGTGGCGAGCGTAACGAGCGAGCTGAGCGATGACGACGCACTTTCCAAGGGAAGCTTGTCGAACAAGTCGCGGTCCACGTCCGTGTGCGCCGTGGACTCTGTTTCGATCAAATCTCCTCCCGTGGCTTCCACGGTCACATTACTGGTCTGGCCCGCAACCGACAGATTAATCTTCAAATTCTGGGTAACCGAAGAACGCACATCGACATCCTGAGCGTACGGTGAAAATCCAGTCGCATTAACGGTCAAGTGATAGGGATTGTAGGGAACGTTTACGAAGCTAAAATTTCCCATCGTGTCTGTCGTGGTAGTTCGGTCAAGCCCGCTGACAACATTATGAATTTCCACGTTCGCTTTTGGAACCACAGCGCCGGTGGGGTCCGTAACCGTACCGGTAATGGATGCCGAATTCCCAATCCCCTGCGCGTGAATCTGTTGGCTGGCAAACATCAAAAACACAAACACTGCTAGAAGTCTAAGATTTCTGATGAATCGCATCCCAATCCTCCTTGGATCGAGCAAAGTCACAAATGAAAGGCCAAAATGGAATGCTGTCGACCTTGAAAAGGCGCCGCAGCAAGTGAAGTGACTTCGTGAATGGTTAAGCGATGGGAGGTGCGCGTGGAGCGATTTGCGAAAAAGCAGGATTCGTCGCCGGAACAACTTCATTCAGTAGCGGCAGAGCAGCAACAGGTAGAAGGACCGCTGTGCAAAGAGGAGCTCCGGGTTGGATGGGGACCTGATGTCCCAGATGGCAGTACGGGCACTGCGCATCATTCGTGGTATCGGAATGATGCCAATCGCTGACGACGCCGGTGGCAAAAACCAGCAGCGCAATCAGCGCCAGCGAAACTGCGAGTATGCGAACAGTTTTCCGCAAAGTCAATGTTGTGACAGCTGAAACCAGGTATAACCCCCGGGCAATAGTAACGTGATGTGAGACGCAGGTAAAGCGTTGCCCGTTACAAGATACGCGAAGTAACAACTTGTTTGCACGAGTGTGGATTATGCTCGCGCTCCCCGCGATGAACCGCGACGGGCTTTACAAGATGGGCTTGTGGGCCGCTGCTTCAGCCGCGACACAAAATCGCCGAGAAAATCTGGGCTTTGGCTCCTGAAAGTCTGTATCACGCCACCGATGGAATTTATGAAACAAGTTGGCTCTGTTGCCTATCGCGCGAAAATTCCCCGCGTCTGAAGACGCGGGCTACAACTACCAGCGGCACTAAGAGGGTGTCAACAGAAACTGACAAGTTCTAGGCAGTTTGCTTCAGCGCACGTTCCAGGATCGTGAGGCACTGCTCGGCGCGTTCGCGCAGATTTTCATCGCGGTCGCCCTTCTCCAGCCGGAGCGTGTGCAACTCATCGGCAATGGCCAGGGCTGCAAGGACAGCGACGCGCACAGAGTCCACTGTTTGCGTCGCCGCGGATACCGCGCTCATTTTTTCGTCGACGTATCGCGCGAGTTCCTGGACGTAGCCTTCATCCAGGTCTCCCGCCATCGTATAGCTCTGACCGTAGATTTCCACTTTCACACGGTTCGACATGCAATTCGCTCCCTGCTGGGTTTGCCTATCTTCCGACGATCCGCGAAATCTGGCAAGCGGTTCCCGAGGAAAAAAGTAGCACAGGCTTCAGCCTGT
>Ga0209168_10002949_pt1 | contig 12017 bp, 12 predicted proteins | sample Coa_R1_FD_187156 | JGI IMG/M metagenome (GOLD analysis project Ga0209168, IMG submission 187156) | Surface soil microbial communities from Centralia Pennsylvania, which are recovering from an underground coalmine fire - Coalmine... | ecosystem: Environmental > Terrestrial > Soil > Unclassified ... | reverse complement strand
GTTGAAATAGGTCGCCCCGCCGGTTGCGATGTGGAAGGCGCCGGATTGGATCGCGGCAATGCCTTCGTGCACCAATTGCGTGCGGCAATCGACGAGCCGCGCCTTTTCGGCACCGAAGCTGAGCGCCTTTTTCGGAATCTCGTCATAATCGGCTTCATCGGGTTGGCCGAGATGAGCGGTATAAGCGAAGACGCGGGCGCCCTTCCGCTTCATCCACAACAGCGCCGCGCTGGTGTCGAGGCCGCCTGAGAAAGCGATACCGACTTTCTCTCCCTTGGGCAGACTTTTCAGGATCGTACTCATCGAGCTTCCAATCGGTCGAAATAGCTAAACGTTGAATGCGGGCTTAGCTGCGCGAATATCAAATTTCGGGGTCAGGGGCACGCGTTAATAGCGATTGGCGTAAACGGTGCCGCTTACACCGACGGCTTTTCGCCGACATGGCGGCCGCGCCATCGTTGCAGGGCACGATATCCTGGCCACGCCAGCCGCGTCAGCGCGGTATCGACGCCTTCATCCGTCAACCTCGTTGAGGGCCAGCGGTAGATATAGCCATGCGCCAGCCAGATCACCAGAAACGTCACCAGTCCGGCGGCGGCCACGTCAGTAAAGAAGTGTCCACCGAACGCCATCCGAAGCCCGCTCGTCGCCACGCCGAACAATGTCGCGCCCGCATAGGCCAAGGGCCGCCAGGCCGGCGGCGTCAGCGCCGCGGGCGCATAGGTCCAGAACGCGGTCGCGCCTTCGCCGGAAAAGAACGAGCAATTCCGCGCGCATTGCCCGCGCGGGTCCCACCACGGCACAAAGGTCTGACTACCGTTGAACTGCGCCACGCTCACCGGACGCGGTCGGCCCCAATAACTCTTGAAGGTGAGGTTGGTGAGCACCCCGGCCGCCAGGATGAGCGTGAGCAGGAGAAAGACCACCGCTCGGCCCGACATCAGAAGCGGCCGATCCGGCCGCGCCATTTTCACCAGCAAAGCGACAATGGCGGGCAGTGCCAACCCCCAGGCCATCCACATCGCGCCGTCGCGCGCGACCTCGGCCGGCAGGTTCAGCTTCAGCGGGAACGAATGGGAAGACTCGTCGTAAAACAGCGCGGCGAGTTTCAGATCGAGTTCGGGATAGATTCCGAACAATACCCCCACAATAAACGCCAGCGAAAGCGCGATAATCAATCCGGTCCGGTTCATGGCGCGCGGTTTAGCCGAGACGCGTGCCGATGAAAAGGTCGTATGACAGCGCGCCTCACGGCGAAGGTGACTGCGACGGCAAAGGCGGCGGGCGGCGCGGCGGCAGCGGGGGCGCACGCCACGCGCCGGCATTGCGGCCGGCGATCATCCAGTAAACCATGCCGGCGAGGATGCCCGCGCCGGTCATGATTTCGAGATGCCGGCGCACCACGCCTTCGAAATGCAACTGCTCGACGTCAAAGGGAACGAGGCCAAGGTAGCAGGCAAGGCCGACGATGCCGCCGCCGGCCGCGTAAACCAGCGCGCTGCGGATATAAAAGGCCTCCGTGACCGCGACCACGATCATCGCCGGCACCAGCGCAAATCCGCTGACAAAGATGAAGCCGAAACCCAGCATGATGTTCAGCACGCCCGGATCGACCGGGCCCGCGCCAAGATCGGAGAATTCGGGAAACAGAATCGCGACGACCACGACCATCCCCGCCGTCAGGCAGGCGGCGAGGAAGGCAAAGAAAATAACGAACAAGCGACCGATCAGCGCCATGACGAAATACCGCCGTAACCGTCATTGCGAGGAATCATCCTCACAAATCAATCCGTCATCGCCATCGCGCGCAGCGTCTGCCGCTCGCGCGCCGACAATCTTTCGGTCTCCGATTTCAACTGGCCGCAAGCCGCCAGAATGTCGCGGCCGCGCGGGGTGCGAACCGGCGAGGAATAGCCGGCATTGAAAATATATTCGGAGAATTTTTCGATTCTCTCCCAGTCCGAGCATTCGTAAGAAGTGCCCGGCCAGGGGTTGAACGGAATCAGATTGATCTTGGCCGGGATGCCCTTCAAGAGCTTGACCAGCAATTTGGCGTCTTGAAGCGAATCGTTGACGCCCTTGAGCATCACATATTCGAAGGTGATGCGCCGCGCATTGGAGGCGCCGGGATAATCGCGACAGGCTTGCAAGAGTTCGGCAATCGGATATTTGCGATTGAGCGGCACGAGCTCGTTGCGCAGCTCGTCGCGCACCGCATGCAGCGAGATCGCGAGCATGACGCCGATCTCTTCGCCGGTCCGCACGATATTGGGCACCACGCCCGAGGTCGATAACGTGATGCGGCGGCGGGAAATGCCGATGCCTTCATTGTCGGAAACGATCAAAAGCGCATCGCGCACCGCGTCGAAATTATACAATGGCTCGCCCATGCCCATCATCACCACATTGGTGATGAGGCGGCCGCCGCTCGGCGTGTCGCGGTCGGCCCAATCGTTCAACCGATCGCGCGCCACCATGATCTGGCCGACGATTTCGCCCGAGGTGAGATTTCGCACCAGCCGCTGGGTGCCGGTATGGCAAAACGCGCAATTCAGCGTACAGCCGACCTGCGATGAAACGCACAGCGTGCCGCGGTCGGTTTCCGGGATATAGACGCACTCGACCTCATGGGCCTTTTCCACATTGTCGCCGCTTGGCAGCCGCAGCAGCCATTTACGGGTGCCGTCATTGGAGATTTGCTCGGCGACCATTTCGGGCCGCGCCACCGTGAAATGCTGTTCGAATTCTTTGCGCATCTCCTTGGAGATGCTGGTCATCGCTTCGAAACTTTGCGCGCCGCGGACATACATCCAGTGCCAGAGCTGCTGGACGCGCATCTTGCGTTGCGCGGGCGAAACGCCGATCTCGCCGAGCCTGGCCGCAAGCTCCTCGCGCGACAACCCGATCAGCGACGCCGTTGCCGGCGGCACATAGGATTCCAGCGCGACTTTTTCCAAAGGGGTATCGGCCGCCGCGCCGGCCGGGCCGGGACTGCCGGTCATCATGTGATCCATGACCCATCAAATAGGCCTTCTCGGGTCCGCTGGAAAGGCATCAATCGGGAAGTTTCGGGATGGAAATGCGCGTTAAGGCGTTAACGTCGGCAATCCTGCGCGACCCGGTCGAGCGCTTGCGAAAGCCCCTTCAGCGAGAACACGTCTGTTGTTTCGGTCCCCTTGGCCGAGACGCCCTTGACCGTCACATCGGCGGCCTTGCGCATCGCCTCGACCATGCGCTCTTCCTCGGCCGCATTCTTGATCCAGAGGCCATCGCCTTGGGTGTACATCGCATAGGACGCGCCCCCCACCTCCAGCGTCGATTCCGAACCCGGCTTTAAGGCATAGCCGATCATGATCGAGACCTCGTTGACCACCCGTTCGGCGGGACGGGTGGTGACAAAGGCATAGGCCGGGTCACGCGGCCGGTTCGGAGGATTGGTTTTTGAGGAAGACGGCTTGGCGAGCGCGAAACAGACTTTTTTGCCGTTGGGTGTCGCCATATAGGCCCCCCAAGTGGCGTATTGGCCGATCAAGGCCGGCTCGCTTCCGCCTGCCGCCGCCGGCTCAGGTTTGACCGCGGCCGGCTTCGCGGCTCCCTTGGGTGAGGTCCCTTGCGCGAACGCAACCGCCGTGGACGCGCCAAAAAGCGCCGCCACCGCCAAAATCGTCAGCCTACCCCGCTCGGACATCGCCGAATCTCGTCCCTCAATATTGTGACTGGAAGATGGCCCGATTCTGCATGGTCAGCGATCGATAGTGGGTAAATCCCTCAAGGGGAAGACTTTCACACCAAGGCCGCCGCGCTCGGTCCGGCGAAGGATGAGAGGCTTTTTTGAATCCAATTGTCGCCCGGCGTTAAATCCGGCATGAAGCCTATCGCATCCGAAGCCCAGGTGACGCCATGAAAGCCATTCTCTGCTCGCAATATTGCGGCCCCGACGACCTCGTACTGACAGAAGTGGCCGATCCCGTGGCCGGACCCCATGAAGCCGTGATCGCGATCAAGGCGGCCGCGCTGAATTTCTTCGATCTCTTGATGATCCAAGGCAAATATCAGATCAAGCCGCCATTCCCGTTCTCGCCGGCGGCCGAAGTCGCAGGCGTCATCGAAAGCATCGGCGAGGGCGTTACGAATCTGAAGGTCGGCGACCGCGTCATGGCCTCCTGCGGCCATAATGGCGCGCGCGAAAAGATCGCGCTGCCGGCGAGCGCCATCGTCAAAATTCCCGACAATCTCGATTTCGATCGCGCCGCCGGAATCATCATCATCTACGGCACCGCGCTGCATGCGTTGGAAGATCGCTCAAGCCTCAAGCCCGGCGAAACCCTGGCCGTGCTCGGCGCGGCGGGCGGCACGGGGCTGGCCGCCTGCGAACTCGGCAAATTGTTGGGGCTCAAGGTGATCGCCTGCGCGTCGTCGGACGAAAAGCTTGAATTCGCCAAAGCGCACGGCGCCGAACTCGGGTTGAATTATGCCAGCGACGACCTCAAGGAGGGCCTGCGCCGTCTCACCGGCGGCAAAGGGGCCGACATCATCTTCGATCCGGTCGGCGGCCAATATGCCGAAGCCGCCCTTCGGGCGATCGCCTGGGAAGGTCGTTTTTTGGTGATCGGATTTGCCGCCGGCGATATCCCGAAAATGCCGCTCAACCTCGCGCTTCTGAAAGGGTGCGACATCAGGGGCGTGTTCTGGGGCGCCTGGGCGCGACTCAATCCCGACAAGAACCGCGCCAATCTCGAACGGCTGGTGAAATGGGCCGCGGAAGGCAAAATATCCTGTCATGTCGATCGCACCTTTTCATTGGCGCAAACCGCGGACGCTTTGAAGGTGCTCGCGGGCCGCAAAGCGATGGGCAAGGTGATCCTGCATCCTTGAGATGCGTTTTCGACCAAAGCCTGCCTCCGGCGCAACCGCCAGAAAGCCCTCATGCCCCAATGAAATCAAAATATCTCCCAAATCGAACCGGTAATGGTCGCTTTTTAGGCGGATTCAAAATGCGATTTAAGAGCCATAGTAACGGGCCATCTCCGACCTGAAGTTCATCAAGAAACGTTTTCGGGGTGCCTGATGTTGCGTAGTAGCGAGAGGCATCACCATGGGACAGGGGACGCGATATTCTTCGCACGAAACGCCATATGAGCCGGCCTACCCCTCATATGATGAGGATTTTGCCGAGCCGGTCGACCTCGATGCCTTCGATCCGCGATTGAGACCTCCTCATCCCGCGCGTTCAATCGCCCGGCGTGACGAATTCCTTCCCGATGAGAGCGTTCCACTTTTTCTGTCCGGTTTCGAGGACGAGCGCCGCCTGCCGAAATTCGGGCGGAGCCGAAACGAGAGATCCTCGCGCCTGTTGAAATCGGCCGCTTTCGCCATCGCGGCGACAGTGGCCGCTTTTGTGGCCATGAAAAATCCCTTCACCGTTTTTGCCAGCGCCACGGCGTCATTGGTCGGGGCGTCGGATATCCGCCCAAGCGCGGCGCCACCAGCTCCGCCCGCGCGCCAGGCCGCATCCGTCGTTTCAAACCTTGCCGCCATGGCGGCGACAAACCCAACTCAAGCACCGTCCACTCAAGCGCCCTCGCGCGATGAAATCGCGCTGGCGCTTAAGGCCGCCCATCAAAACCAAGCCGCCTTGGAAGTTCCGCCGCCTCTCGCCGCGACGGCAATCGCCACCGTGACGCCGGTGGTGCGGCGGCTCGCCACCGATGAACTTGCCACGCTGATGACGCGCGGCAAGGCGCTGCTGGCGGCCGGCGACATTCCGCCCGCGCGCCTATTATTGGAACGGGCCGCGGAAGCGGGCGAGGCAAGCGCAGCGTTGATGCTGGCGCAAACCTATGACCCCAGCGTTTTGGGTCCGCAAGATGCCCGCAACATCACGCCCGATCCGGCGATGGCCCATAGCTGGTATCAGCGCGCGGCCGAACTCGGCTCGGCCGATGCGCAGCGGCGCCTCAGTCAATTGCCCTAATCATCTTCGGTTCAAGGAATAGACCCAATGCGACGTTTAATGGGAATGGCACTCGTTGCGGTGATGATGGCATGCGGCTTGGCCGCGCGCGCCGAAGAGGGCGTGTACGACCCGGCCAAGGTCTCCGACAGCCTCAAGGCGATCTTTCAGTTCGGCTCCGCCGCCACCAAACAGGCGTTGAACGCCAACACGGTGACGCTGATCTCCGGCACGATCGGCGGCACCTATGTGCAGTTCGGGGCCGATTTAGCTTCCGTGCTCGACGACGGAAACAAGTTGCGCGTACTTCCGATCGTCGGGCGCGGCTCTGTACAGAGCGTCGCCGACATCCTGTTCCTGCAAGGAGTGGATCTCGGCATCGTGCGCGCCGACACGCTCGATTATCTCGAACGAAAGGGTTTTGCCAAGGACATCAAGAAGCAATTCACCTACGTCACCAAGCTCTACAATGAAGAGCTGCATGTCATCGCGTCGAAATCGATCCAAAACTTGAAGGACCTCGACGGCAAGACGATCAGCGTCGATCTCCCCAATGGCGGCACCTTCGTCACCGCGCTTACGGTGTTCGAACGGCTCGGCATGAAGCCAAACGTCGTCTATATCGAGCAACGCATCGCGATGGAAAAAATGAAGAACGGCGAGATCGACGCCGTGATCGTCTGCGGCGGCAAACCGTATAAATCGGTCTCCTCCTTCAAAGACGATCGATTCCATTTGGTCACCGTTGACTACGCCAAGCCGCTGCAAGGCGATTATCTGCCGGCGACCCTGACCGCGAAGGACTACCCGAACCTGATCGCCGAGGGCGACAAGGTGGACACGATCGCGGTTCCCGCCGTGCTCGCCGCCTATAATTGGGCGCCCAACACCGACCGCTACCGCAAGCTTGCGAATTTCGTGGACGCCTTCTTCACCAAATTTCCGCAGTTCCAAAATCCGCCCTTCCATCCGAAATGGAAGGAGGTGTCGCTCGCCGCGCCCTTGGCCGATTGGCAGCGCCTGCCGGCCGCCAAGCAATGGCTAGATACGCACGGAATCGAACCCCTGGCCCGCAGCCGGTTTGACGATTTCCTGAAACAGACCTCGGCCGCCGGAAAGCTGCCCGCTGAGACCGACAAGGAAACGCTGTTCCGGCAATTCAAGGCCTGGGAGGCCGAACAAAACGCGCGGGCTCAGGTGCAGCCTGCGCAGGCGGCGCCGAAAACGCGATAAGACCACAAAGCCTTTAAGGCCATCAAACGATTTGGCGTTACAGCCCTGCGATCGCGTTCATCGCCTTGGCCAGTTCGATGTCGCGCGCGGTGACGCCGCCGGCATCATGGGTGGAAAGCACCACCTCCACGGTCTTGTAGACATTGCGCCATTCTGGGTGATGGTCGTTCTTTTCAGCCACGAGCGCGACGCGGCTCATGAACCCGAACGCCTGATTGAAATCCGCAAACACGAAACTCCGCTCGATCGCGTCGCGGCCGGCGGCCTCTTTCCATCCCGCCAAGTCCTTCAACGCCGATTTCCGTGCCTCTCCCGACAATCGCTCCATCATGCCAGTGCCCCTCTTGGTTCGGACCGACAAGCTTTTTAACCCGGTATCGCCGCGTCCGATCCAAAAAGTTGGATTTTTCTGGAAAAGATTACGGGCTGCACGCCGACAAGCGCAATTATGAGACGGATCGGTAACGATGTCGGCGAAGGAACCGAAGGGAAGGCAAGAAATTTGCTACAAACTTGCCCTATTCCCTGCAAACTTGCTCTAACCAATTCGGTCTAACCGGGCTATCCTTTGATCTCAAGCTTTTGGACCCGAACATTTCCCGATCGATGACGAACGACACCGAGACAGCGAATTTGAACTTGATCGAGCCGCCCAAGACGGCCGCCCCGCGCTCAGCGCGGCGGAGCATCATGTTCGCCGTGCTGGCGGGCGTGCTTGCCCTCATCGGTGCCTTGGCGGGCGGTTATTATTTTGCGGTGCGTCCGGTGGTTCTTCGGATCGCGGTCGGCCCCGCCAATAGCGACGACCTGCGCGTCGTTCAGGCATTGAGCCAAGCCTTTGTTCAGACCCATAGTCAAATCCGCCTGCGGCCGATTCAAACCGAGGGCGCGGCCGCCAGTGCCGAGATGATCGCGGAGGGCAAAGCCGATCTCGCCATTGTCCGCGGCGACCTCCACGTGCCGAAAAATGCGCAAGCCGTCGCCACCTTGCGCAAAAATGTTGCGGTGCTGTGGGTGCCGCCGAGCATAAAGGGCAAGAAGGCCGGGGCCAAGATTGCCAAAATCGCGCAGCTCGCCGGACATCGCATCGGCGTCGTGGGTCGCACGCCGGCCAATGTCGATTTGCTCAAGGTGATACTGCAGCAATATGGCGTTGACCCGAACAAAATCGAACTGGTTCAGTTTCCGACCAGCGAGGCCACTGAAGCGATCCGCAATCAAAAGGCGGACGCCTATCTCGCGGCGGGCCCGCTCAACAGCAAGATCACCGCCGACGCCATCGCGGCTTCGACCCGCGACGGCAAGGCACCCACCTTCCTCGGCATCGATTCGGCGGAAGCCATCGCGCAAAATCACCCGATGTATGAGGCCGCCGAGATTCCCGCCGGCGCCTTTGGCGGATCTCCCGACCGACCCGAGGACGAGGTCAAGACGATCAGCTTTTCGCATCACATCGTGGCGCGAAAGGATCTCTCCGAAGCCACGATTGCCGCCTTCACGCGGCAATTATTCGCGATCCGACAAACCGTCATGACGGAATTTCCGCTGGCGGCGAAAATCGAGACGCCGGATACCGACAAGGACGCCTTCATCCCGGTGCATCCCGGCGCGGCCGCCTTTGTCGATGGCGAGGAAAAGACCTTTCTCGACCGCTATAGCGATATTATCTGGTGGGGGCTGATGGCGCTTTCGGCCCTGGGTTCGGTCGGCGCGTGGTTTGCGGGTTATCTGAAAAAGGATGAGCGCGGCGACAATTCGAGCTTGCGCGAAAAGCTTCTGGAAATGATTGCGATCGCGCGCCGGTGCGATACCATCGAGGAACTCGACCGGATGCAGAGCGAAGCCGACGATATATTGCGCGATACGCTGCAATGTTTCGAGCATGGTGCGATCGAAGAGGGGGCGTTGACCTCCTTCAATATCGCGCTCGAACAGTTTCATCACGCGGTGGCCGACCGCAAGGCTTTGCTCATGAGCATTCCGCAGAATCTGCAACGCGCGAGCGCTCAGTTCCGCGCGATCGGAACTTAATCCTCATTTCTGCTGGCATAGCTCCCCTTCCGCTTGAGCGGAACGGAAGCTCGCCCACCCGGTTGACCCCGGTGCCCGATCAAAAGCGAGGAGATAACCGTCATGCGGTCCAAATCCACATTTGCCGTCTCACATTTTGTCGTCCCAGGCTTGGTACTTCTGACCACGGCGATCGCCACCCCGGTCTTCGCGCAATATGGACGCGTGGATGGCCCGGCCTATTACGGCCCCGCCTATGGCGCGCCGGCCTATACGTATCGCGAACAGGTCTTTCGCCGCGCCTATAATCAGGGACCGGCGATTGCGCCTTTCTTCTACGGCGATGGCTGGGTGGCGGAGCCTATCTACGACCATTCGAGAACCGGCGGCATCGATCCGAATATCCGCCCGTTCAACTGAACAGCGTTGGTCCGGTTTGGATAAATCGCCCGCGTGACTTATTTTTGATGGAGCCATGTTTGGGCGCGCCACCGCTCTCCGGCCAAAACGCCGTGGCGTGATGCAAGCGCGCGGCTTAAATTGATTATTCTTCAATCGCGCCGTCACATTTTCTTCGTAAGCTTCATGCGCCATACTCATAAATCGGACGGATCGATCCGAGGGCCCGCATGACGATAAAGCTTGCTCACAAAACTTCCCGCCGGCTCTTTCTAAAGACGGCAACGGGAGCACTCGGCGCGATCGCGATACCTTATGTATCTCGCGCCGCCGACCGGCCGAGGCTGACCCATGGGGTCCAGTCCGGCGATGTCGGCGCCGATGGCGGGATGGTGTGGGCGCGCGCCGACCGGCCCTCGCAGATGTTGGTGGAAGTTTCGACGACCGAATCTTTCAAGAATGCGCGTGCGCTGCCGCCGATCACAGCGCGGCCCGCAAGCGATTTCACCGCGAAAATGCGGCTCGAAAATCTACCCTCGGGGCAGGATGTTTTTTACCGCGTCAAATTTCGCGATCTATCGCATTCCACCCTTGCGGGTGAGGCGGTGACCGGGCGTTTTCGTACCGCGCCGGTCCATCGGCGCGACATCAGCTTTGTATGGGGCGGCGACGTCGCCGGACAGGGTTGGGGCATCAACCCCGACGATGGCGGCATGAAGACCTTCGCCACCATGCGCCACCATGCGCCGGATTTTCTGATCCATTCCGGCGACACCATTTATGCCGATGGCGTCTTCTCTCCCGAGGTCACGCTGCCCAACGGCACGCTCTGGAAAAACCTCATGATTCCGGAAAAGACCAAGGTCGCCGAAACGCTGGATGAATTCCGCGCCGCGCATAAATATAATTTCCTTGATGAGAATGTGCGCGCCTTTAACGCTGAAGTGCCGATCTTCGTGCAATGGGACGATCACGAGGTCACCAATAATTGGTCGGCCTCGAAACAGCTTCCCGAAGCTTACAAAGTGCGCGACATCCATCTGCTTGCCGCGCACGCCGCGCGCGCCTTCCACGAAATGTATCCGCTGCGTGAAAGCATCTCCGAGCCCCGACGGGTCTACCGCACTCTCCATTACGGACCGCATCTGGATGTCTTCATGCTGGACGAGCGCAGCTATCGCGGACCCAATGGCGCGAATTTGCAGGAAACCTACGGCCCCGAGGCGTATTTCCTCGGCCCCGATCAGATCGCCTGGCTGAAGCGCGGCCTGTTGAATTCGCGTGCGACATGGAAGGTAATCGCCTCCGACATGCCGCTGAGCCTTATTGTCTATGACGACTACGCCAACAAAAAGGGGTCCGAGGCGTTCGCGCAAGGCGACGGCCCGCCGCGCGGCCGCGAACTCGAAATTGCCGATCTTCTTCGCTTCATCAAGACCGCAAGCGTGGTCAACACGGTTTGGCTGACGGCGGATGTGCATTACGCGGCCGCGCATTTTTACAACCCCGACAAGGCGCAATTTCAGGAGTTCGATCCGTTCTGGGAATTTGTCGCCGGCCCCTTGCATGCCGGAACGGGTTGGCAAAACGAACTCGACAATACGTTCGGGCCCGAAGTGAGATTCGTCAAAGCAGCCCCACAAGGGACGATCCTCTCACCCTCCGATGGCCTGCAATTTTTCGGCCACGTCACCATCGAGGGCGCGACCGGACAGATGACGGTCACCTTGCGGGATCGGGCCGACACAGCGCTGTGGTCGACCACGCTCGATCCGAAGCGGTCATAGACGTTTCGCCGTCGTGACCCGCGAGGGGATGAATTTCGAAAAACCGGGATACGGGAAGATCTTTAGCCCTTGGGGCCGGTCGTCGTGTCCATCAAGAGCGCTTCCAGCGCCTCCGCCGGACAGGGCTTCGGCAATCTCGGCCTTTGGGCAAACGCGCTCGGCAGTTCGACACCGTTGCCATATCCGGTGACGAAAGCAAACGATATGCCGAGCGCGTCGAGCCGTTCGGCGATCGCAAAACTTTTTTCTCTCACCAGCCCAACATCCAATAAGGCGAAGTCGGGGATGCGCGCCTCGATGAGTTCGAGCGCCCGGCAAACGGTCGCGGCGGTGCGAACCCTTTTCACGCCGAAGCCCAGAATAGTGTCTTCGAAATCCAATGCGATGATCGGATCATCCTCGACAATCAGAACGTCGTCAGGGACGCGACTATTCATGACACGATCACCGCGGCTCACAAAGGTTCCAAAGAAGGCAGGCATGTGTTGCGAGGCAAATCTGCCGGGCACGCATGGTGCGGCATTTCCGTCACTCTACCAGCGAAACCATCATATCGCGGCTCCGTTGTCTGTGCACTTGTGCACGGAACAACGGAACCCCCTAGAGCATGATCCGGAAAAGTGTGATGCGGTTTT
>Ga0209168_10002948_pt1 | contig 12022 bp, 7 predicted proteins | sample Coa_R1_FD_187156 | JGI IMG/M metagenome (GOLD analysis project Ga0209168, IMG submission 187156) | Surface soil microbial communities from Centralia Pennsylvania, which are recovering from an underground coalmine fire - Coalmine... | ecosystem: Environmental > Terrestrial > Soil > Unclassified ... | reverse complement strand
GCGGTCACTAACCTGGCCGTGGCCGGCCTGGTCAGCATCGACCCGACGGACGCGATCCGGACCGTGCGGCTGCACCGCTCCGTGCAGGCCGCGGTGCGCGCCTACCTGCCGCCCGCGGACGCGGACCAGGTCCTGGTGGCCGCGGCGGACGCCCTGGTGCAGACCTGGCCGGAACCGGAAACCAACCGGGACGGGGCGCCGGAGCTCGGCCAGGCCCCAATTGATCAGGCGCTGCTTGATCAGGCGCTGCTTGATCAGGCGCTGCTTGATCAGGCGCTGCGCGACTGCGCGATCAGCCTGCGCGCGGCCCGGCCCGGCGTCGAGCCGCCGCCGGACGCGCCGCCCGCGCCGGACCCGCTGTGGCAGCCCGAGGCCCACCCGGTGCTGTTCCGGCTGGGCCAGAGCCTGGAGGACAGCAGGCTCGGCGATCCGGCGATGGCCTACTGGCAGTTCATGGTGACCGCCACCACCCGCAGGCTCGGACCGGTGCACGCCAACACGCTCACGGCCAAGGAGCGGCTGGCCGTCGCCTACGAGTCGGCGGGGCGGTTCGGCGATGCCATCTCCATGTTCGCCGGCGCCCTCGGCGACCGGGAACGCGGCCAGGGCCCCGAACACCCCGACACGATCGCGGCCCGCGGCCGGCTCGCGCACGCCTACGCCGGGGCGGGCCTGCCCGCCGAGGCGGTGGCGCTGTACGAGCACATGGTGGCGGACTCGAGCCGGCAGCTCGGCCTCGGGCACCCGGTCACGCTGACCGCGCGGTCCGGGCTGGCCGACGCGTACGCCGAGGCGGGCCGGACCCGGGAGTCACTGACCACCTTCCAGATGCTCAGCGTCGACACCGAGCGGATGCTCGGCCCGCGGCACCCGGCCGCGCTGGCCGCGCGGGACAACCTGGCCGCCGCGTTCCTGGCCAACGGGCAGAGCCGGGAGGCGGTGGACCGGTACAAGGGCCTGCTGGCCGACTACGAGGCGATAAGCGGCCGGGACCATCCCGACACGATCTCGGCCCGGGCCGCCCTGGCCTCGGCCTACCGGCGCAGCGGCAAGTCCAAGGACGCGATCGCGCAGTACAAGCGGGTCCTGGCCGACCGGGAGCGGACCGCCGGGCCCGAGCACCCGGACACCATCGCGGCCCGGGCCAACCTGGCCTTCGCCTACCGCAGCGCCGGGCAGTTGCGCGAGGCGATCCCCGAGTACGAGCGCACGCTCGCCGACCGGGAACGGGTGCAGGGCCCGGACCACGCGGACAGCCGCACCGCGCGCGCCAACCTGGCCGCCGCCTACCAGCAGGCCGGCCGGGTGTCCGAGGCCGTGCAGGAGTACGAGCACGCGCTGGCCGACTGCGACCGGATACTCGGCCCGGCCGAGGCGGAGACGCTGACTACCCGGATCAGCCTGGCCTCCGCGCTGTACGCGGGGGGCCGTCTGATGGAGGGCGTCGCGGTGCTGCAGCGCGCGCTGTCCGACGCGGAGCGTTACCTCGGCCCGGATCACCCGATGACCCAGACCGTGCGCGCCGACCTCGACGCGGCCACGCGGACCTGATCCCGTAGCACCGCCGGGGCGCCGCGCCCTATCACTTGCCGCGATGGTGCTCGGTATTTGAAATCACAAGAAACTGCCGTATACCAGTGGGACGTAAAGCCGTAAATGACTGCTTAAAAAGGGCTATGCATAGGCAATCACCCCGTGCGGCCTGCGGGAAGTCGATAGACTCGGCCCCTAGGAGACGAGTACGGACGGTACCCGGGAGGATACGGTTCGGATTACCGTGCGCGTGTAGTGACTTATCACGACATATCATCATGGCCCGGTGATCCTTATTATCATGCGAGATAAGCCCGCACGGTGAGAGAGGCTATCCACAGTGGTCGCGCAGCACCCCGGCATGTTGACGCACCCGGGGATCCTGCTGTCCGGGATCGTGCCGCCGCTCGCGGATAACTACTACACCCGGACCGAGACCGGACCGGATCTGGCTACCAGCCTGCAGCCCGGCCAGACCGCCGTGCTCGTGCACGGCGAGGAGAGCGACGTGGCCCCGGCGGCCCAGGGCGGCACGGGCAAGACGCAGCTCGCGGTGGAGTTCGCGCACGCCATGTGGAACGCCGGGCTGGTCGAGATCCTGGTCTGGGTGACCGCGACCAACGCGGACGCCGTGATCACCGGCTTCGCGCAGGCGGCGAACATGGTCGACGCCGGCCCGTCCAGTGAGGGCGCGGAGGAGGCCGCGGCGCGGTTCGTGTCCTGGCTGGCGCACACCACGCGGCCGTGGGCGCTGATCATCGACGACCTGAACGACGTGGCCGACCTGGAGCACCTGTGGCCGTCCGGCCCGTCCGGCCGGGTCCTGATCACCACCCGGCTCCCCCAGCCGGCCTGGGATTCGAGGGATCTGCAGGTCATCCCGGTGCCCGGGCTGAGCCGGCGGGAGGCGCTCTCCTATCTCAGCGCCCGGCTCACCGACCACCCCGACCAGCGGATCGAGGCGCTCGACCTGGGCGAGGAGCTGGGCGGCCTGCCGCTCGCGCTCGGCCAGGCCACCGCGGTGATCAACGCCCGCCAGCAGGGCTGCCGGGAGTACCGGACGGCCCTGAACGAGCGGCTGCGGCACATGTCCGCCGTGGACGGGGCGTCGGCCACCGTGCTGGCCACCTGGTCACTGGCCGCCGAGTGCGCGCACGAGCTGCCGCCGGGCGGGCTGGCCTGGCCCACGCTGGTGCTGGCCGCCATGATGGACCACCACGGCGTCCCCGGCGCGGTGATGACCAGCCCGACCGCGTGCAGCTACATCGCGGGGCGACCGAGCACGGCGGGCGGGGCCGACCAGAACATGGTCCGGGCCGCGATCAACAACCTGGCCGCCGTGGGCCTGATCACCATCGACCCGGCCAGCCCGGTGCGCACCGTACGGATGCACGCGAGCGTCCAGGCCGCGGTGCGCTCCTACCTGCCGCCGGCCGACCTGGAGCAGGTCGCGCTGGCCGCCGCGGACGCGCTGCTCGAAACCTGGCCCGAGGGCGAGGGCGGACTCCAGCTCGACCAGGCCCTGCGGGACTGCGCCGCGGCGCTGCGGGCCAACGACGGCGGCATGCTGTGGAAGACCGAGGCCCATCCGCTGCTGTTCCGCGCCGGGCTGTCGCTGGAGAACAGCAGGCTATCCGGTGCGGCGATCACGTACTGGCAGTCCATGCTGTCCACGAGCACCCGGCTGCTGGGCCCCGCGCACGCCAACGCGGTGGTGGCCAGGGACCGGCTGGCCGCGGCGTTCGAGTCGGCCGGACGTCCGGCCGAGGCGATCTCGGTGTTCCAGACCGCGCTGACCGACCGGGAGCGCAACCAAGGACCCGAGCATCCGGAGACCATCGAGGCCCGCGGGCACCTGGCGCACGCCTACCAGAGCGCGGGGCGGCCCGCGGACGCGGTCGCCCTGTACGAGCGCACGGTGGCCGACTCCGAGCGGCTGCTCGGCGCCGGCCATCCCGTGACCCTGGGCAGCCGGGCCAGCCTGGCCGACGCGTACGCCAAGGCGGGACAGATCAGGGACGGGCTGCGGGGCTACGAGCAGCTGCTTTCCGACGCCGAGCGGGTGCTGGGCGCGGGGCATCCGACCACGCTGAGCGCGCGCGCCAGCCTGGCCGCCGCGTACGCGGCCAACGGCGAGAGCAAACGCGCGATCGATCAGCACGAACGGCTGCTTGCCGACCAGGAGCGGATGCACGGGCGCGACCATCCGGACGCCATCGCGGCGCGGGCCGCCCTGGCCTCGGCGTACCGGTCGGCCGGGAAGCTGAAGGACGCCATCACGCAGTCCGAGCGGGTACTGGCCGACCGGGAGCGGGTCGAGGGCGCCGATCACCCGGACACGATCGCGGCGCGGGCCAACCTGGCCTACGCCTACCGCAGCGCGGGACGGTTCCGGGAGGCGATCCCGGCCTACGAGCGCACCCTGGCCGACCGGGAGCGGGTCCAGGGTCCCGACCATCGCGAGACCCTGACCGCGCGGACCAACCTGGCCGGGTGCTACCAGCAGGCACGCCGCCTGACCGACGCCATCCCCGCCTACGAGCGGGCCCTGGCCGACAGTGAGCGGATGCTCGGGGCCGGCGACACCGAGACGCTGACCACCCGGTGCAACCTGGCCTCGGCGTACTACACGGCCGGCCGCCTGTCCGAAGTGGTCGCGGTCCTGCAGCGGGCGCTGACCGACTGCGAGCGGTACCTGGGACCCGACCACGAGATGACCCAGACCGTGCGCCGGAACCTGGATGCCGCCACCCAGGCGTAATCTCGCCAAAGGGCGCGGCGTCGTCCTGGACTGAGGAACGAGCGACGAGGGAAGGCGACGCGTCAAGAGCGCCCGGCGGCGAAAAGAGGTAGAGCAATGGGAACCTACGACTTTGTCATTGCCGGCGGCGGGTCGGCGGGATGTGCCCTGGCCAACCGGCTCTCGGCCGACCCGGGCACCCGGGTCCTGGTGCTCGAGGCCGGCCGGCCCGACTACATCTGGGACCCGTTCATCCACATGCCCGCGGCCCTGACCATCCCCATCGGCAACCGCTTCTACGACTGGAAGTACGAGAGCGAACCCGAGCCGTACATGAACGGGCGGCGGATCTACCACGCCCGCGGGAAGGTGCTCGGCGGGTCGAGCAGCATCAACGGGATGATCTTCCAGCGCGGCAACCCCATGGACTACGAGCGCTGGGCGGCCGACCCGGGGATGGCCGACTGGGACTACGCGCACTGCCTGCCGTACTTCAAGCGCATGGAGAACTGCCTGGCCGCGGACGACACCGACCAGTTCCGCGGCCGCAGCGGGCCGCTGGTCCTCGAGCGGGGCCCGGCCACCAACCCGCTGTTCGGTGCGTTCTTCGCGGCCGTGCAGCAGGCCGGCTACCAGCTCACCGACGACGTCAACGGCTACCGGCAGGAGGGTTTCGCCCCCTTCGACCGCAACGTGCACCGGGGCCGGCGGCTCTCGGCCGCGCGGGCCTACCTGTATCCGGTGATGAGCAGGCCGAACCTGACCGTGGCCACCGGCGCCTTTGCCACCAGGATCATCTTCGACGGGACGCGCGCGGTCGGCGTCGAGTTCCGGCACCGGGGCAAGACCAAGCGGGTCAGGTCCGCCGAGCTCATCCTGTCCGGCGGCGCGATCAACTCCCCGCAGCTGCTGCAGCTGTCCGGCGTGGGTAACGCCGGCGAGCTGGCCGCGCTCGGCATCGACGTGGTGGCCGACCTGCCCGGCGTGGGCGAGAACCTGCAGGACCACCTGGAGGTGTACGTCCAGTACGGCTCCAAGCAGCCGGTCTCGGTCGCGCCCGCGCTCAAGTGGCGCAACCGGCCCGTGGTCGGCGCGAAATGGCTGTTCCTGCGCAGCGGCCCGGGCGCCACCAACCACTTCGAGGGCGGCGGCTTCGCCTGCAGCAACGACGAGGTGGCCTACCCCAACCTGATGTTCCACTTCCTGCCCATCGCGATCCGCTACGACGGAACCCAGCCCGCGGGCGGGCACGGGTACCAGGTGCACATCGGCCCGATGTACTCCGACTCCCGCGGCACGTGCAAGATCACCTCGACGCACCCGGACGTGCACCCCGCGCTGTTGTTCAACTACCTGTCCACGCCGACCGACCGGCGGGAGTGGGTGGAGGCGATCCAGATCGCCAGGAAGATCTTGACCCAGCCGGCCATGGACGAGTTCAACGCGGGCGAGCTGTCCCCGGGTCCGAAGGTGCAAAGCGAAGAGGAGATCCTGGCCTGGGTGGCCCGCGACGCCGAGACCGCGCTGCACCCGTCGTGCACGGCGGCGATGGGCACCGGTGAGATGGCGGTGACCGACCCCGGCTCGCTGCGCGTCCGCGGCCTGGACGGGCTGCGGGTGGTCGACGCGTCGGTGATGCCGTACGTCACCAACGGCAACATCTACGCGCCGGTCATGATGGTCGCGGAAAAGGCCGCCGACCTGATCCTCGGCAATACCCCGCTGCCCGCGGAACGGGTGGAGTTCTACCGCCGTGCCAATTCACCCACAACGTGGGATTCTTTATCCGAACCTAGACACAGCGGCTATCACGTCACCATGATCGAATTGCACCGGTGGCATGCGGCATCGGTGCTCGTACAACGAGGAGCGAACCGGGCATGACCACACCGAACGGGCCGGCGGGAGATCCGCTGCCTGAGGCCATGACGCTGGTCCGGAGCGCGTCGGAGGCAGGCCACCAGCTCAAGATCCTGGGCGGCCTCGGGGTGCGCGTGCTGTGCCCCGATTTCCCGCCGCGGCAGCGCGCGGGCCAGGACATCGACCTGGCCTGCCTGGGGAAATCACGCCGCCAGGTCGCCAATTATCTCGAGCAGTCCGGCTGCACGCCGGACAAGCGGTTCAACAACCTCAACGGCGACCGGCAGATGTATTTCATGGCCCCGTCCGGGCGGCCCATCGACGTCATGGTGGACCGGCTGTCCATGTGCCACACACTGGACTTCCGCCCGTCGTTCGGCGCGGCGTCCGCCACCTTGGACCCCGCTGATCTGCTGCTGTCCAAGCTGCAGATCGTCGAGCTCAACGCCAAGGACGCGCACGACATCGTGCACCTGCTGTCCGGGGTGCGGGTCGGGCCGGACGGCACCAGGCCGTTCATCGACCCGGACCGGTTCGGCGCGGTGCTGGCCGGCGACTGGGGCTGGTGGCGCACGGTGACCGGCAGCCTGAACAAGCTGCCCGCGCTGCTGGCCGAGCAGCCGGCCCTGGCTCCGCCGTCCCCGAAGTACGACGCGCTGACCCAGGCCAAGCAGCTGCTCGAGGTCGCCGATTCGGTGCCGAAGAGCCTGAAGTGGAAGACCCGGGCCCGGGTCGGCGACCGGGTCCGCTGGTACGAGCTCCCCGAAGAAGTCGACCATTAGATAAATCTGGGAAGGCACGGACGTCACGATGAAAGTCTTCTTCGCCACGGACATTCACGGCTCTGAGATCTGCTGGCGCAAATTCCTCAACTCCGCTGCCTTCTACAAAGCCGACATGGTCATCCTGGGCGGCGACGTGACCGGCAAGGTCATGGTGCCGATCGTGGCCACCGCGCCCGGCCACTGGGAGGTCACGTTCGGCGGCCAGAAGGTCCAGCTCGAGACCCAGGCCGAGCTGGACGACATCAAGCGCAAGATCCGCGACCGCGGGTACTACCCGGCCGTGATGTCCGGCGACGAGCTGTCGGCGCTGAACGAGGAGGACGGCTCGGTCGACCGCCGCTTCACCCAGGAGATGACCAAGGGCCTGGAGATGTGGCTGGACATGGCCGACAGCAAGCTGCGCGGCGGCGAGATCCCCTGCATCCTCAACGGCGGGAACGACGACATCTGGGAGATCGACGACATCATCGAGCAGTCCCCGTGCGTCAGCTTCGCCGAGTCCAAGGTGCTCGACATCGGCGGGTTCTACCTGGCCTCGATGGGCTGGACCAACCCCACGCCGTGGAACACGTTCCGGGAGGCCCCCGAGGACGTGCTGGCGACCAAGATCGACGCGGTCGTCTCCTCGATCCCGGACATGAGCCGGGCGGTGTTCAACTTCCACGCCCCGCCATACGGCACCGGCCTGGACGAGGCGCCGTCCCTGGACGAGAACATGCGGCCGATCCTGGGCGGCGCGGTGATGAAGCCGGTCGGGTCGACCGCGGTCAAGGCGGCCATCCAGAAGTACCAGCCGATCTTGTCGGTGCACGGGCACATCCATGAGAGCAAGGGGGTCCTGCGGCTCGGCCGGACCCTGACCATGAACCCGGGCAGTTCCTACAGCGACGGCGTGCTGCAGGGGGCCGTGCTCGACCTGAACGAGAAGAAAGGCAAGGTAACGAGGTACATCCTCGTGAACGGCTAGTCCTTTGGGACTGTTCTTATGTAGTGAGGCCACTGCCAGCGGGTATGTCAGAACGTGATCCGTCGACTTCGAGGGAATTTGGGTCCGCGACGGGCCCAAACCCCTATATTGACGCTAGATGACCACATAAGTACGCAGATGTAACCTTCACAGTTCGATCTTTCTGGCCGCCATCCGGGATTTCGGAGGATACATATGGCTGCAGGGGCACTGGGAGAAGAGAGACCGACCCTCTTCCTCCGTAACGCGACGGGCCTGGTCCGGGGCTGGTCCGTCAGGGACTCGATGATCTACGCCTGCCTGTCCACCAATGTGGTCACGCTCGGCATGGTGGAGTGGACGGTGCAGTCGTCCTTCCCGCACGGAAACCTGCTGTATTCGATCCTCATCTCGGGGGTGTGGGTCTCGTTCCTGGTCGTGGCCTACACCGGGCTGGTGACGACCATCCCCCGGGCCGGCGGCGACTACGTGTGGCAGAGCCGCATCCTGGGCAGCGGGATCGGCTTCGTGATGGCCGCCACCGGGTGGTGGTTCATCTTGTGGCTGTGGGCGCCGATCTACGGAGCCGTGCTGTCCGAGGAGTTCTTCCAGCCGATCTGGGCCACGCTTGGCTACCACGGCACGTTCTTCGTCAGCGATACCGGGAAGTTCGTGGTCACGCTGATCACCATCGCGCTGGCCGGCCTCCTGGTCTCGATCGGTATGGCGGGCTACGCGCGGGTGCAGAAGTGGTGCTTCTACGGCGGCCTGCTCGGCGTCCTGATCCTGGTCATCCTGCTCCTGGCGTCCAGCCACCAGAGCTTCATCAGCTCGTTCAACCTGGAGACGCACAAGCTGTTCGGGCTCAACAACGCCTACGACGCGGTGAACAAGTCGGCCGCCACGGCCGGCTACGTCGCGCCGACGTTCGGCGGCGGGACGTTCGGCCAGAGCCTGCTGCTGGTGCCGTTCATGATGTTCTACCTGCTGTGGCCGAACTGGGGCACCACCCTGTACGGCGAGATCCGCGGGGCCAACGACTTCCGCCGGGTGTTCAGCGGCATGTTCATCGGGCTGTGGACCACCATCGCGCTGTCGGTGGTGTTCCTGCTGCTGTTCGCCAAGACGTTCGGCTGGGCGTTCTACATGAACGTCAACTCGGGGCAGAACCTGGTCAGCAAGGCCGTGCTGCCGGTCTTCCCGTACCCGGTGATGATGGCCGCCTGGCTGGTGCACAACTCGGCGTTCCAGGTCATCGTGATCCTGCTGTTCAGCCTGTGGTTCTTCGGCTGGGTGGGGACGCTGTTCCTGTCCTCGACCCGGGTGATCTTCGCCGCCGCCTTCGACCGGGTGCTGCCGGACGCGGCCGCGCAGGTCTCGGAGAAGCGCCGGGTGCCGATCGCCTCGCTGGTGCTGATGCTGCTGCCCGCGGTGGGGTTCGGCGCGCTATACGCGTTCAACTCGACGTTCGCGTCGTACACACTGGACGCCACGCTGGTCATCGCGGTGACGTACCTGTTCAGCGCGATCGCGGTGGTGATCTTGCCACTGCGCAAGCCGGACCTGTGGTTCGCCTCGCCGGCCAGCAAGGTCAAGGTGTTCGGCGTTCCGGTGGTGCCGGTGGCGGGCGTGATCACCATCGGGCTGCTGGTGTTCAACCTGTACGAGTGGCTGTCCAACGACAGCTACTTCGTCAACAACCACGACTCGCTGCTTTACATGGGCGGCATGTACGTGCTGGCCATCGTCATTTACATCGCCGCGCGGATCATCCGCAGCCGCCAGGGCATCGACCTCGGCCTGATCAACAAGGAAATCCCGGTCGAGTAGCTGTTTTCTCGAGATCGCGGACCGTTACGGTCGCTATGGCAGCCGTAACGGTCCACGTTCTTTTTGCTGGCCCTTATGGGAGGCGCTGTGGCGGGTGAGCGCACGGTCGTTGTTACTGGTGCGAATACTGGGATCGGGCTGGCCACGGCTAAGGCCCTCGCCGGGCAGGGCTGGCGAGTCTGGGTGACGGCCAGGTCGGAGGCCAAGGGGGCGGCGGCGGTTGCCTCGATTCAGGCCGCAACCGGGAACGACGCGGTCTTCCTGTTGCTGCTCGATCTGAGCGATCTCGGGTCGGTGCGGGACGCCGCGACGTCGTTCCTGGAGCCTTATGAGCCGCTGCATGTGCTGATCAACAACGCTGGGGTGGGCGGGGCGCGGGGGGTGACCAAGCAGGGGTTCGAGATGACGTTCGGGGTCAACCATCTCGGGCACTTCCTGCTGACGCAGCTGCTGCTGGACCGGCTGCGGGACAGCGCGCCCGCGCGGGTGGTGACGGTGGCCAGCGACGCGCACTACAACGCGCGCGGGGTGGACTTCGAGGCGCTGCGGCGGCCGGCCCGGGGCATCACGGGGCTGGGCGAGTACGCGGTGTCCAAGCTGTGCAACGTGCTGTTCGCCCAGGAACTGGCGCGGCGGACGGCCGGGACCGGGGTGCACAGCTACGCCCTGCATCCCGGGGTAGTCGCCTCCGACATCTGGCGGCGGGTGCCGTGGCCGGTGCGGCCGCTGCTCACCCGGCGCATGCTGACCGTGGAGCAGGGCGCGCAGACGTCGCTGTACTGCGCGACCTCGCCGGAGGTGGCCGCCGACAGCGGCCGGTTCTACGACAAGTGCGCGCCGCGGGAGCCCAGCCCGGCCGCGACGCCGGAGCTGGCCGGCGCGCTGTGGACGCAAAGCGCGGAGTGGACCGCACCCTACCTGGCCTAACTAAGCTGGGTACATGGACCTTCCCGTCAACCCGCCGGTGGCGCCGATGCTGGCCAAGCCGGTCGATGCCATCCCGGATGGGGACTACGTCTTCGAGCCGAAGTGGGACGGCTTCCGGTCGATCGTGTTCCGCGACGGCGACGAGGTCGAGATCGGCAGCCGGAATGAGCGGCCGATGACGCGCTACTTCCCGGAGCTGGTCGCGGCGATCCGGGCCGAACTGCCGCCGCGGTGCGTGATCGACGGAGAGATCGTGGTCCCGGACTCCTCCGGCCAGCGGCTGGACTTCGAGGCGCTGCAGCTGCGCATCCACCCGGCGGCCAGCCGGGTCACGCTGCTCGCCGAGCAGACGCCGGCCCACTTCATGGCGTTCGACCTGCTGGCGCTCGGCTCGGACAACTACATGGAGCGGCCGTTCGCCGAGCGCCGGGCCCTGCTGGCCAAGGTCCTGACCGGGGTCCGCCCGCCCATTCACCTGACGCTGGCCACCACGGACCGTTCGGTGGCGACCGGGTGGTTCAGCCAGTTCGAGGGGGCCGGGCTGGACGGGCTGATCGCCAAGCCCGCCGACGGGGTGTACGAGCCGGACAAGCGGGTGATGAAAAAGGTCAAGCACGAGCGCACCGCGGACTGCGTGGTGGCGGGCTACCGGGTGCACAAGAGCGGCCCGGACCGCATCGGGTCGCTGCTGCTCGGGCTGCACACCGCCGACGGCCGCCTGGCAAGCGTGGGGGTGGTCGGCGCGTTCCCGATGGAGCAGCGGATCGCGCTGTTCACCGAGCTGCAGCCGCTGGTCACCGGGTTCGAGGGGCACCCGTGGGACTGGGGGGCGCAGGCGGCCGGGCAGCGGACCCCGCGCGCGGCCATGGCCAGCCGGTGGAACGCGGACAAGGACCTGTCGTTCGTGCCGCTGCGGCCCGAGCGGGTGCTCGAGGTCCGCTACGACCACATGGAGGGACCGCGGTTCCGGCACACCGCCCAGTTCGTCCGGTGGCGGCCGGACCGTGAGCCGCGCTCGTGCACCTACGAGCAGCTGGAGGAACCGGTCAGCTACAACCTGGCCGAGATCCTGCGCGGAGGCAGCGTCTGATGGCTGAGCCGAAGAAGGTGTTCGAACTCGCGGGCCGCGAGGTCGCGGTCAGCAACCCGAGCAAGGTGTTCTTCTCCCGGGCCGGGATCACCAAGCTGGACATGGTGCGCTACTACCTGTCCGTGGCGGCCGGCGCGCTCGGCGGCGTGGGCGGGCGGCCGATGGCGCTCAAGCGGTTCGTGAACGGGGCCGAGAGCGAGGCGTTCTTCCAGAAGCGGGCCCCGGACAAGCGGCCCGACTGGATCGAGACCGTCGAGCTGCGCTTCCCGTCCGGCCGGACCGCGGACGAGGTGGTGGTCAGCGACGAGGCC
>Ga0209168_10002947_pt1 | contig 12024 bp, 12 predicted proteins | sample Coa_R1_FD_187156 | JGI IMG/M metagenome (GOLD analysis project Ga0209168, IMG submission 187156) | Surface soil microbial communities from Centralia Pennsylvania, which are recovering from an underground coalmine fire - Coalmine... | ecosystem: Environmental > Terrestrial > Soil > Unclassified ... | reverse complement strand
GGGGTGATCTTCGGGTCGGACAACACCGCCGCAGTCAAGTCCATGCAGGCGGCGGGCGTGGCCTACGCGCAGGGCGGCTACGGGCGGCAGGAAGCCGAGTTCCTGCTCACCCCGGAACTGCGCGTCGTCGCCGGGGCCGCGACGGTCGGCGGTGCCACGCTCGGCAACGCCATCTTCCCGCGCCCCGTGATCGCGGGGTCGGCACCGAAGCTGTCGCTGACCTGGCGCTGCATGGACCCGGTCGATGTGTGCGCCCTGCCGCACTGGCTACAGACGGCCCCGCAGGCCCAGGGGGCCACGATCGCCGTCCTCCGGCTCGACGGGACACTCGACGCGACGTACGGCCCGGCCAGCGTCTTCGGCGGCCCGCTGCACGGGTACGGCGGTGCCGAGGGCGGCGTGTTCAATAACATGCAGACGGTCGTGGACGGGATCTCGCTGCTGGTCCCCCCCAACAGCACGTTCGGCGGCTGGGACTTCTACGGGGACGCCGAGTGCCTGGTGAGGTCCGGGGCGGCGTACACGATGCAGGTCGTCCCCTCCGGGCAGGCGTGGCCGCAGTTCAGCCCGTCCGCCATCAGCAACCAGTGGAGCTACGCCCTGCGGATGCCGTCCCAGGGGAACAACGCCAGGGCCGACGTGGGCGGCTGGTCGGCTTACGGGTTCACCTACGGGTTCATGCCGTGCGAGCACACCCGGGCGGACTCCGTCCGCTGCGACTACAACATCACCGGGATCGAGGGCTACGCCTCCGGCACCCACGGCGGCCTGATCAGGTACGCGTCGTGCGAGCGGAACATCAACGGCCTCGGCTTCCGCGACGGCATCTGCCACCTGAGCATCGACGTCCTGGACGTCGAGTCGAATACCGCGACGATCTACGACCCGCAGTCCTTCGGGAACGGCACCATCGGCATCCGGGGGCTCGGGCAGAGCTACGTGACCGGCGTGGCCAACGGGGGCCTGGCGCTGAAGCAGGTCAACCTGGACATGGTGCCCGGCCCGGTGGTCTCCCCGCAGGCCCCGCCGGGGACCGGGTCGGCGTGGTTCAACGGCTACTACCGGGACGCCGAGATCACGCTGCAGGTAAGCGCCGGGACGCTGACGGCCGTGTCGATCACCGGGGCGGGGAACACGGTGGCGCAGGCGGTGCCGGCGAGCGCGACGTGGTACCGGTTCCTGCTGGGTGCCGGGCAGTCCTACACCCCCGTGTTCACCGGTGGTGTAGGGTCCCTGACCCACACGGTGACGCTGTTCTGACCGCGCACCTGACCGGGCGCGGCACGAGACGAGAGGATGACGCAACGATGCTGAAAGCGTTCGAGGAGAAGCTGCTCACTGTCTGGCACGAGCTGAGCGGCGAGGCGCGGACTGAGCTGGAGCACCTGCTGGAGGAGGCGAAGGCGAAGGAGGCGCAGCTCCTTCCGCTGCTCAAGGCCGCCGAGGAGGACCTGACGACGGCTGTTGCCAGCGCCGAGCCGGGCGTGAAGGCGGCGGTCGAGGAGCGGCTGGGCGAGCTATTCAAGGCTGTTGAGGAACTGCTGGGCTTCGCGCACTTGTAGGCACCAGGATCCGGGAGCCCCCGGCTCCGCTCGCTACGGCGGGCGGGGCCGGGGCTTTCGTCATGCTCGCGGCCGGAATCAGGCGCACTGCCCGAACAGGTCGTCCCAGCGGGCGTCCCGACCGGCTTCGAGCATGGGGATCATCCGGAACGCGCTGTCGGTGAGGCCCCCGAACACATGCCGGTTCCCGCTGCCTGACGGCCCGTGACCGAGCTTGTATCCCGCCAGGTTCCAGGTATACACCGGGACATTCGCCGGGACGAGCGCCGTTGGCTCGCCGCCGTGGTAGCCGCCCCAGGCCTGCTCGTCGGTGATGATCACGACGCGGGAGTGGAAGGTGTCCCGGTAGTGCCGCCGTACCGCGTCCGCAGTGTTCGTGCCGCCCATGCTGGTGAACCGCTCTATCACCTTAAGTACCGAGTCGGCACCCCGGAAGGTGACCGGCTGGCTGTAGGTGCCGAACTCCACGAGGTCGGCGTGCTCGCACCGCACCGCGACGGCAGCGCCGAACAGCGCCGCCGTGTCGGCCCGGTTCAGGCCGGACCTCGCGGACACTCCATCGAACATCGACCCGGAGCGGTCTACGAGGATCAGGGTGCGGCCCTTCAGCTCCGGCACGTTCGCCAGCGACAGGGCCAGGGCGCGCTCCAGCGGGTACGCCCAGCGCAGCGACGGCGCGGCACGGTAGGCGGCGAGGAACCGGAACGGGAACTGCCGGGACTTCGCCACCTGCTCGGGGTCGGTGAGCTGAGCGATTATGTCGCCCGCCACCTCATCCGGCACGCAGGCGTCGTCGAAGTTGCGGAGGTTGCGGAGCCGTGCCATGAAGCCCATTGACGGGATCAGCGCAGACCACAGGTCCCGCTTGCTCACCCTGGACCCGGCCAGCGACAGGGCATCCTCCCACGTCATCCCGGCCGCCTTGAGCGCGGCCGGATCAAGCAGGGCGCGCGGGTCCTCCGCTGCCCGCTTCCGCAGCGCGGCGTTCGCGCCGATCATGGCCAGTTCCTCCGGTACGGGGTTGTCCCGGCCGTGCCGGCGGTCGATGGCGTGCTCGTACAGTGCGCCCTTCCATGTGCCCTTGACTTCCGGGTGCTCTCCGGTGACGTGGACGCGCTCGATCACGTCACCGAACCGGTAGCCGTGCGAGTCCGTGTCGTAGCGCAGCAGCGAGAACTCGGTGTACAGCCGGACGATGGCGTCGGCGATGCCGCGCTTGAGCGGCTTCGGCTCGTTGCGCCCGTACAGGGAATGCCAGTAGGCGAGCAGCTCGCCGGGCTCATCGGCCCGCTGGAGCGCGCTGGCGATGATCTGCCGATTGCTGACGGCTATGCCATCCTGCTGCGCGCAAGTCCAGTCGGAACTCGCGTGGCCGCTGTGAGGCGGGCCGGGGCATGCCGCATCGAGCCGGGCCTTCACCGTCTCGGCAGCGGCAACCAAGGATGCGGTCCGCATGTTCGCGCCGTTCCGCAGCCACGGGATGAACTGGCCCATCCAGGCCGGGTCCTCGACGGCGACCTGGCGCACGAGGCCGGCGAACCGGGTGTCGCGCTCCTTGCCCGTCTCATAGAACGTCGCGTCCGAGCCCATGTAGGCGACCGACAAAAGGAAAAGCTCGCTCTTGGCGTCCCGCACATAGCCCGGAGCGCCCTCGTAGGTGGTGCCGGACGGGACCGTCTCGGACGTGACCGGGCTGCGTGCCTGCGTCTTAGCCGCAGCGATGTTGAACCTGCTCATGGTGCTCTCCATCCTTCATGGTTGAGGACTTGCCGGATTCGGCGCGGCGATACGCCATACCGCGCGGCGAGGGACTTCTGAGTGCAGCCGCCAGATGCGTACGCTTCGCGGATCGCGGTGACAGCAGCCCAGGTCAGCTTGGAACGGGGATTGTTCTCGCCGCAGCGTTGATCAGGCTGGGCAGCCGGGCGCTGGTGGCACGGTGAGCAGCGGCGTTCTATCCTGCCCGAGATCAGCACCAGAGTGTCGAGATCATGCCCCTGCAGGCACGTCGCCTTCCGGCTATTGATCCCCCATGGGCTCAGTCCGCGATGAGTGTTTTCACCGGTCGTTACCGGCTCTAGGTGCTCCGGGTTGACGCACTTCCGGTGAGGGCAGGTATCACCGCCGGGGCAAGTGTGATCGTTCGTGTGGCACAGGTGATCCAGTTCCAGGCCGTCCGGGATCGGGCCGATGAGCGTTTCGTAGGAGAAGCGATGCGCAAGGACGGTGCCCTCCCGGCGGCCAAGCCGGAAAACGCCGTAGCCCTTGGCCGACGTGGCACCAGTCCATTGCCAGCACGAACCGGCCGTGTCGACCTTGGCAAAGAACCTCGCGTCGCGAGGCAGTGCGGCCCGGGACATGAAAAAGGCTCCTTTCGCGATGGGCGAGAGGAGCCGGCCGTGGTCGTGCCCGAGGTCAAGTCGGCGAGGCGGTCGTTGGCGCTCTGCCAGGTTGAGCTACGCCCGGGTTTCCCCAGGCGACGGGATTTGAACCCGCAACCACCCTCTTAACAGGAGAAGAACTCCTCACCTGCGCACCGGGCACGTCCCACGACGTGTCTCCTCCCGAGATCAGAGTGGCGTACGGGGTAGCCCTAGCCAATTGGGCGACAGCCGGACTAGCCAGCCGCGTGGATTCGAACCATGAAGTACCCGTTCACCTGCGCACCGGGAGGTGCGATTCAGTTGTAAGCCCCCGAGATCAGGTCGGCAGCGGTGTGTTTTCTTTCCGAGAGAAGTAACCGCCAGCCAGCGCACCGGGGGAGAACTCTACAGCTACGCTACCGGCTTCCGGCCCGGCGTCGCGCACCCGTTTACATCTGCGATCATTTTGCTATCATTCCACTTGTGAAGTCAAGCGGGAACCCGGAGCCGCAGGAGGGCGCGAAGGTCGTCGTGATGCTGCGTGTCGTCTCCCCGCTGAAGTCACGCCTCGCCGCATATGCCCGCGCCCGGGGACTGACGCTCAACGCCGCTGCGGTCATCCTTCTCGGCCAGGCCCTCGATGATGAGCAGACCCGGCAGCCGTCTCCTTCGGATGCGAACTAGCCCCAGTCCCGGCTACCAGCCTGCGTGGCGCTGCCACTCCTTGCCGGCCAGCGGGTCGCGGCCCTCCCATTCGGCGAACACCTGCCGGACCGGGACCATCAGCCGGCGCAGCCTGGCCAGTTCGGCCTCCGCTTTCCCGGCCCGGACCAGGGCTTCCTCAAGCTGCCGGGTCAGGCCGGCGTCGGCGTGGGCTCTGCGGGCGTCCTCTATCTGCCGCATCACCGAGCCGGGCAGCCCGCACACCGGGCAGCCCGCGATCTCGCCCTCCAGCGCCTCGTAGACGCCGGACAGGTACGAGCCGCACGCCGGGCAGGTGGCTTTGTTGCTCACACGTCCCCGTAATCGGCATTGTGCTCGGGCCTGACGTTGGCCTTCTTGCAGCCGACGAACGACCAGATCTCGTCCACCTGGACACGCTCGCAGGTCAGGTTCCGGAGCGTCCGGTCCTGGTAGTCCGAGCACGCCGAGCCGAGGTCGAGCAGCAGCTTGGAGACGGTGTTCTTGGCCGCGCCGGTCAGGCGGACGGTCGCGCGGATCGAGTTGCCCTCGACCAGGCAGCCGATGACCTGCGCCCGCCGTTCCGTGCTCAGCCTGTTCACCATAATGACCAGTATGCTTGAGGGGTCTGACATTTTTCGGGTACGCCAGTGGCCTGGTTCGCCGGCCGGGCTTGTCAGTCATGATCCACAAGCAGGCTGCTGCTGACCAGCGAAGATATCGAAAAGCAGGCGTGCCGACTAGGCATAGCTGATGATCGCCGCTATGATGGCAGGGCACGTGGAGCGCAGGTTAGTTTGCGCTTCGTATAGCAAGGCGGGCCGTCCGCCTCGGGTGAAATCTGCCAAGAAGAGCCCTATCAGGACGGCCCGCCTTACGCTTAGTCGCGGCCCTTCACCGCCGCGACAGTACCCACCGCAGCGAACAGTGCCGTGATCTGCTCAGCGGACAGCCTGGCGAGATCATCGATCCCGATCAAGGGACAGTACGCAGCGACCGAGCCCCTGGTGCAGTACGCACGCCGCCTCGCCACTGACACGCCCGATCGCGCCGTCCTGGAACTCCATGAGCCGGCCACGGCCAGACCCGACGCGCCCCGCGTGACCGCTGAGGGCTCGAACCTCAGTGCCTGCCAGCCGGCCGTTCCCTGCCATGCGTTGCCCGGACTTGCCAAGCCGAGCCGCGCCCAGACGAGCCATGCCGGGCCCAGCACTGCCGATGCGATGCCCAGCCGTGCGCGCCGCCCGGGGACCCGAACCCCGGTGTATGCCGTCGCGGCTGCCTTCCGTGCCTGCCCGCAGGTCAGGCCACGGCCCTCACAACGGGCTTGCCGGCGGTACGAGCCTGGACGGACGCCGCCAGCAGCGCCCGGACCTCGCTCTCCTTGTAGCGCCGGACCCCCCCCAGCGTCCGGACCGACGTCAGCTTCCCTGCGTTCGCCCACCGGGTGACGGTCTTCGGATCCACGCGGAACATCGCGGCGACCTCACGCGGCGTCAGCAGCGGCTCGTGCTCCAGATCATCGTTCATCGCTACTCTCTTTCCTGTCCGGACCCGGCCCGTCCCGCGCAGGGTGCACCGGGACGGGCCGGGAGCCTGTGCGGCCTAGTGCCTGACCGTGCCCAGGTCTGCCGACCAGATCTGGTTACTGTTAACGTCCTCGTCGGCGAGGGTGAACGTCGGGAAGATGGCCGGGTCACCGGGGTGCCCGGTCAGGTTGCTGACGTACAGCACCGGGCGGGGCAGGTCAGTCGGGTACCCGGCACCCGGGTAGGTCAGGACGAACGGGTGCGAGAAGTTCCCGTTCGACCCGTTGATGACGGGCGCGCCCGGCCCGAACGGGTTGTCCGCGTTGGAGCCGTCGAACACGTCGATGATCCACACCGTCCGCGCCGACACGCCGCACGGCTGGAGCGTCACCTTCTCGCCTGCCGTCGCCGTCGCCGCCAGGCCGGCGCACTGGCCGGTCGCCGCGCCGAACGGGTCGTACTCCGCCTCGAATGCCGGCAGGTTCGCGCTGCCGCCGTCCCGCCCGTACAGGCAGGTAGCGAAGCCCGGCGTCCCGGCAACGCAGCCGTAGTGCAGCGCGGTCGCCGCACTCACCAGCCCGGCCTGGTAGAAGTCCGCGACGGTCCCCTGGTTCTCCAGCACGAAGTCCTGCGCCGGGTCGGAGTTGGACTCGCGGAACAGGATCAGCGGGGTGCCGGTGGCGACGCCCTGCTTGTAGGAGTCCAGCAGGAAGCCGGGGTGGCCCGTCAGCGGGTCGCCGAACTGGCCACTGAAAACGTCGATGCAGCTGTCACCGCACGACGGGGTAGCGGCATGAGCGAAGCCCGGCGCGGCTGCGGACGCCCCGAGCGCTAGAGCCGCGGCACCGATCGCCGCGAGGAAATACCTGGTGAACCTCATGGGGTTCCTTTCATCGTTGCACCGTCCCCCTGCGGGACGGCGCTGGATACCCGCCGCCTGTGCGCGGCGGGAGCTTGAGGGGTGATGCAGGTCAGGCGGCGTCCGTCTTGCGGCGCTGCGGCCGGGAACGCAAGGGCGCGGCGTCGCCTGCTGCCGCTCGTCGGCGTGCCGGGGTACGGGCCGCCAGGACCGCGCGGGGCCTGCGCTCGCCCGCTCGGAGGATCTCCGCGATGTGCTGCGGGGTCCAGCGCTTCTCGCGCCCGACCTGCGTGTACGGGATTTTCCCGGCGCGGGCCTGCGTCTTCATCCAGTTCGCGGACCGGCCGAGCAGCCGGCCGGCCTCTTCCGCGTCGTAGCTGACGATGCTCTCGCTCATGCCGGCACCTTCCCGGATTCACGACCGCCCGCCGCCAGCCATTCCCTGACGTCCTCCGGCCGGTACCTGACCCGGTGGCCGGTCTTCAGGTACGGCGGCCCGCCGCCGCGGTGACGCCAGTGCGCCAGGGTGCCCGGGGTGATGTCGCCGCCGAGGTACCCGGCCAGCTGCTCCGGGGTCATCAGCGGCTCGCCGATCTCGGCCGCCTCAGCGCTCATCGAGCCTCCTGTAACCATCCTGGGCAGGTACGTGACCCCAGGATGGTTGCACACCCGGGCCGGTGTTGGCAAATGAACCAGGCTGGTGTAACGTCCCGGCACGTGATGGCACATCATGGCTAGCGACGAGCGGCACCGCGAGGAACGGGCACGCTGGTTCGGCGAGAACGTGCGCCGGTACCGGGAGCAGCGGGACATGAGCCAGGCCGACCTGGCACGGGAGATGACCACGCGCGGCTGGCGCTGGCACACCCCCACGGTGTTCAAGGTGGAGCAGGGCATCCGGCGCACCGAGGCGTTCGAGACGCGGGACCTCGCCGAGGTGCTCGGCATCCCGATAGCTCACCTGTTCTGGTCGGGTCCCGAGGCGAACGAAGCCGCGCTGCTCGACCGGGCAATCGTCATGGTGCGCCAGGCGCACGCTGATGCGGTCCTGGCCGCAGAGCGGCTCCTGGCGGCGCGCGGCTGGGCCGAGGCCGCGCTGGCCGGGTCGGCGGACAGCCCCTACCAGCGGGTCCGCGCTGTCCGCGCCGAGCTCGAGGCCGAACTCGGCGCGAGCACCCTCGGGTCGGCCGTCAGCGAGGGAACCGCCCGGCACGAGAACCCGGAGGGATGATGGCGTACGCGGAGAGGGTCCCGTCTGCGGCGGGCGGCTACTGGCGCGGCAGGTTCAAGGATCCGGAGGGCAGGTACCTTACCGTCCGCGACGAGTACGGAGAAGTGGTCCGGTTCGGGAAGAAGGGCGACGCGAAGCAGGCTGCGGAGGACAGGGAATCGGATGTCCGCAACGGCCGGTGGCGCGACCCGGCGGCCGGCCGGATCACTTTCGCGGAGTGGGCCAACGAGTGGTATGCGGGGCTCGACCTCGCCCCGTCCACGATGGCCAACATCCCGTGGCACCTCCAGCTTCACCTTCTTCCCGCCTTCGGGACGAAGGCACTCGCCGACATCGACGCGGCCATGATCGCGAAATGGGAACGTGCGGAGAGGGCGGCCGGTGCCATGCCGGCCAGTATCCGGACATGGCGGGGTACCCTGCACACCTGCCTTGAGGATGCCGTGGGCACCCACATCGGCGTCAACCCGGCCACCCGGAAGCGGGGGCGGGGAAAGAGGTCTGGACGCAAGTCGGGGAACCGGGGGCCGGAGAAGGTCATCACGGACGAGCTCGGCGCGCTGCTCATCGCGGAGCGCATGGGGATCCTGTCCGGTCGCGATGACGAGTTCGTCATGGTCATCACCGCGTTCTGGAATGCCCTGCGGCTCGGGGAGCTGATCGGCCTGGAGAAGGCCTATGCCCGCCCGCAGGCCCTGCGGGTGGAGTGGCAGCTTCACGAGGTCGAGGGCGACCTGCTGCGCTGCTCGCCGAAAGACGAGTCGTACGGCACCCTCGACCAGCCGCCGTTCCTGTCCCGGCTGCTGGCCGCGCACATCCGTGACACCAGGCCGCAGCCCTGTCCGTGCCACGGGCAGGCATACGTGTTCCGCGGCATGGGCCGCACGCGCGGGCCGCAGGGCCGGGTGACCCTGCAGGATGTCGCCGCGGTCGCCGGGGTGTCGGCCACGGTCATCGCCGCGGTGGCAGGCGGTAAGGGCCGTGTCGGCGCGGATACCCGCGCGCACGTGGAGAAGGTCATCAAGGCGATGGGGTACGAGCGGCCCGCCGTGCCGGAGGGACCGGCCTGGCACTGGCGGCGGTCCTCGTTCGAGGAACTGTTCACCGCCGCAGCATCCGGGTGGTTTCCCCCGTCCTCGCCGCTGCCGCGCCGCCCGGTGCCGCTGGCGGGGGACTGGCCGGGCACGAGGGTGCGTGGCCGGAACGCGCAGGGCCGCGCGGAGTTCTGCTGGCTCCCCGTTGCCGAGGGCCTGACGCCGCACGGGCTGCGGCACTCCCAGAAAACGTGGATGGAGCAGGCCCGGATCCACGAGGTGCTGAGCGAGGACCGGCTGCGGCACGAGATCCCCGGCATCTCCGGCACCTACCGTCACGTCACGCCGGCGATGCGCGCTGACCTTCTGCAGGCGATGACGCGAGCATGGGAGGCGGCACTCGACGAGCGACGGGAGATGTCGCCGCAGTCGCCCGTCGCGGCCCTCGCCGCGCTCCTCGATGAGCGGCTGGAGGCCCGGAAACCCAAGGCGGTCCCCAGGGATTCCCCAGGAGCCGCCGTTCCGTTGCAGGTCCCGAGATCCGATAGGGCCTCTGAACTGGGTCGGGGTGGCCGGATTTGAACCGGCGGCCTCTTCGTCCCGAAGAAAGAAGCCCGGCATTTCCGGCCGTGCTGAAACCAGGATGTTTCCGCAGGTCAGACCAGGCTGGTTTCACCGCGCCAGGTCAGCGGGCAGATGCTTCCGTCGCGTTCGCTTGCATCCGGTGTTATCCGGTCGCATCCGGCCACGTCGCCGTCCCCAGGAATTCCCCAGAGGAGGAGGGATCGTGAAAAGCGGCTCTGGCAGCGTCCCGTCCGTGCCGTGGTCGGACCGGTGGGCTGAGTACTCGATCCTCGACTGCCGCGGTGATGACTGCTACTGCCAGACCGGGATGCCTGTGCACCCGCCCGTCCTGATGGTCTTCGACCCCGGCGTCGGCAAGTATGTTCCGGCGGAGGACGTCTGCACGGCGGTATGGGCCTCCGCGGGCATCGGGCGCGGGCCCGCGCATGTGACGGGGCAGCTCTGCGGGCGCCCTGCGACGAAGGACATAGGCGACGTCCGGGTGTGCGATCACCATTACAAGCGCGCTGCCGGATGGGTAGGCGAGATGGCCGTACGCGACGCCGTCACCGCGAAGCAGCAGATCCGCGAACTCCACGAAGAGCGGATGCGGCTCGACCGCGAGCAGGCGGCACAGCAGATCGCCCTGGACGGGGAGGCCATCCTGGCCGCCGAGGCAGCGCGATCGGAATTCAGTGTTGTCTACTACGTGCAGCGGGACTCAGACGGACTGATCAAGATCGGGACGTCGCGTGCAGTCTGGGGACGCCTTGATGCCTTGCGGAGTGCGCATGGCGCCCTCCGCCTCCTGGCGACTCAAGGGGGCGACTACCAGGACGAGCACGCCACTCACTGGAAATTCGCCGCCTTGCGGGTCGAAGGCGAATGGTTCAGGCCTGAGCTTCCGCTGCTGGACCACATTCTCTGGGTAAGAAGCGGGGACCTTCTGCGGAGCCCGAAGCTGCCTGAGTGTGTCGACGTCGCGGAGATACGCCGGGCGGTCCGCGAGCTGAAGAAACGGGCGAGGGCGGCACGAGCCTCAGCCGGGTTACTTGCCGGCCATTGTCCCGCTCCCGCACACTGGAACGCATGTACGAGGCGATCGACCAGAGCCCCGGGGCGAAGGCGGCCCGCCTCGCAATCGCCGCGATCTCCGGCATCACCTCCCGCCATGCCAGCCACGCGGCGAGATGGGCGCACCCCACCGATGAAGAAACCGCGGCGGCGGTAGCCGAGCTCCGCGATGGCGGGTACGACCGGCCGGACCTGCTGGCCGAGTGGGCCGGGATCATGCTGGGAACAGCACCAGGCGCGCACGATGAGCCGCTGAGGAGAGCGCAGGCCGCGATCTGCATAGCGGCAGGAGCAGATGAGTGGATGCTGGACTGGTGGACTGGCGTGGGGATGGAGAGGGCGGAGGAGGCGGGGAGGCGGTTCCCGGGCGGTGCCGGGGTGGCTGGCTAGCTTCCCGGGTTCAGCATGAGGCGGCGTACAGACGCCCTGTCCGCGGCGTTCTTGGATGCGATGATGGCCCACCCTGGCCAGAAGCCGTCGAGCAGGATGCGGGCCGCATCTACCAGTTCTTCGCCGGTCAGGGCACGGGCAGGCTCGCCGGTCTCTTCAGTCATGGCACCTCCCGCCTCGCCGCCGGACGCTGACAGCTGCAAGCCTGCCGCCTCTACCCGCCTAGGCAGCCTGACTGCGGACAAGCCCGCCGAGTCCACGCCGCAGTTCCCGGCAAGGCGGGCCGTCCTAAGCAAGAGCTCTTCTGCCACGAATCACCCAGGCGGACGGCCCGCCTTGCGCCGGTCTGCGAACCGGGCGTTCGGGGCATACCTGCGTGACTCCCACTCTAGCGCGCAGAGGTGTCCCGCGCCCGCCACCGCGTAGCTCGTCGATGCACCTGACCTGCACCGTTACCGCATTCTCGCAGGTCGCCGCAAAGGTTCGTCGGTAAGCCAGGCGGGCCGTCCTAAGCGGGGCGTTTCTTGGCAGATTTCACCCGAGGCGGACGGCCCGCCTGCCTGGTCACCCCACTGCGGGTATTGTTCCGCGCCGCCCGCAGGACGGCTCTGGATAGCAGGCCTTCGCTAAGGGCCACCAGGGATGCGGCCAGTCTAGCGCGAGCCCGTCCGGAGTGGGTGCCCCGTGGCCGGCGGCCGGGGTCCTACCGGGCAAAGGGGATCAGCATCGCGACCCGG
>Ga0209168_10002945_pt1 | contig 12025 bp, 27 predicted proteins | sample Coa_R1_FD_187156 | JGI IMG/M metagenome (GOLD analysis project Ga0209168, IMG submission 187156) | Surface soil microbial communities from Centralia Pennsylvania, which are recovering from an underground coalmine fire - Coalmine... | ecosystem: Environmental > Terrestrial > Soil > Unclassified ... | reverse complement strand
CGCACCGGACTGGTCCCTCCCATGCAGCGTCCCGGGGTCCCGGGGGCGCCAGTCTCAGTATGTGAGAGTAAGCACGCATAGAGCGTGGTCTGACCTATTGTGACTGTTTTGTTACATCTAGTAATACTGCGTCCGCATCCGAGGCGGCCTGGCGGACCGCCTCCCGCCAGCCCCGGATCTCCCTCAGCCGCTGCTCCTCGGACTTGCTCGCCTGCCGCCAGATCCACCTCGCGGGGAAGTCGTCCGGGTCCGGGAACAGCTCCATGGCCGCGTCGTCCGGCTCCGGAGGGAGAAGGTGCCGGAGATCCTGGCGGTCAGCGACCGGGGCCACGGCCGGGCTCGCCGGCAGCGGCTCGGGATCGCCGCCTTCCAGGATCTTCCGCACGGAGCCGGAGGACCACCGCAGGCCCCTCGCGATCCCCTGCTGGGTGAGCGGCCGGATTTCAGCGGTCCCGGTTCTCGCGTTGTTGATGGCCCTGAGCGAGACGCCGCCTATCTCGGCGACTTCCTGCCAGCGGAGGCCAAGTTCAAGGCGCCGCCGTTCCATCTGATCGGCCAGCCTTATGCGCGCTTGCGGCTGCGTCGGCATGTTCGCGGGTCTCCTGCCCGTAGGCGCAGTCTTCGGCATGAGGATACATGCAAGTACTTGCGGATGCCTAGACCTAGACGCTTATCGATTCGTTACGCGCAGAAGCCGGCATCGGCTTGCATTAGCGTGCTTATGCAAGCTAGGGTCTGTCGCATGGGACGCACGAGCGCACCGCCGATAAGAGGCGAGATCCTGCGTGAGGCGCGCATCCGAAAGTGCATGTCACAAGCTGACGTGACCCGGGAATGCGCCGAACGGGGACTGACCCTCGGGGAAGCCAACCTGTCGAGGATCGAGCGCGGGCTGATCAGGTGGCCGGCCCTGCGGACGATCCCGATCCTTGCCGCGGTCCTCGACGTTGACGTTGACGACCTGTTCGAAGACGGCGCAGCGGCATGAAGAGCTACCAGCGCAAGCGGCCGGACGGATGGACCGACAAGGACTGGCGCATGAGGCGCGCCGTCCAGCACCGGGCCGAGGGCAAGTCGCTGCGCCAGATTGCCGCCGAGATGTCCGTCAGCTACATGACCGTCTCGCGCGATCTTGCACGCTGGGACCGCGAGCACATCCCCGCCGCAGACTCCAACGTTGTCCCGCTGTCACGGAAACTGTCACAGCGCGCTGTCACATCCCGTCCCGGCGTCCAGGGCGGGGGGGAAATTGTGACAGGCGGATGTGACAGCCTGCCGACGACCGGCGACGTGATGGGCCTGTCTGCCAGCGAAGCGCGGATCGCCCGCGCGGTGGCCTGCCTCACCGGCCGGGGGGCGTCATGAAGATCCCCGCATGGCTCACTGCCGAGCTGGACACCGCTGTTTCCCGGATCATCGAAGGAGACGCCGACCGCGATGAGCGAATCGGCGCGATCACGGACAAGATCATCAGCCGCGAGGCCGGCCTGGTGCGCTCGTTTGTGCGCTCGTGCACCGGAAAGCTTCTCAGGGAGCGCATCAAGGGCCGGCTGATCAGCTACTACGCCAGCAGCAGCACAGGCAGCGAGCCGGGGGACCAGCTTGAGCTGTTCGCCGCCCTCCCGCGCATCCTGGAGACCTCGCCGGGCCGGTTCGCCCACATCAGCACCATGACCGGGCCGGACTGGGACGCGGCGCTGCGGCAGGCCGAGGTGAAAGCCGACAACTCAGGCACCTACGCGAAGGAGCTGCGGCGCGCGCACGACATCGTGCGTCCCCTGCTCGGCGATGACGGGGCGCTCACTACCGCCGATGTGGCGGAGAAGATCGCGGCGGGCCTCTCATGATCGCCGCCCTCGCCTTCCGCGCCTGCCTCGACCTGGCCGCCGTCGTCCTCGTGGTCACGGGCCTCGCCTGGTGGTGCCGGGAGATCGGCCGGATCGGGGAGGACGAGGACACCCGGCTGGCCCGCAGGGAGATCGCGCGCAGGCGGGCGAGACGCGCCTGACAGAAGACGTGGCCCGCCGACGCAACCGGCGGGCCAGCGGGGCGCGGAGAACGAACACCGCACCCCGATGGTAACCGAATGAGAACGGAGAACGAGACCCGATGCATGGCTTCACACCTGTAGAGCAGGCCATACGCGACAAGGCTGCGGCCGATACCCGCCGCGCCGCCTACGTCGCCGGCCTGCGCATCCTGGCCGATGTGCTGGAAGCGCACCCGGAGATACGCCGGCCGCTCGACACCGCTCTCATGATCCCGTTCGGGGAAACGCCCGAGGGCGTCGCGGCGATGGCAGCCGCGAGGCGCGCCTTCTCGGGCACCTGGCACAAGGAGTTCTCCGGCGGCGGCGAGAACACCGACTGGCTTAACCTCCGCACCGAGCTTGGCGGCGAGGGCGGCCTGCAGGTGGAGCTGTACGCCCCGCGCGATGCCGTGTGCCGCAGGGTCGTCAAGGGCACCGAGGAACGCGAGGTCGAGGAGGTCGTCAGGCCGGCCGAGACGCGGACCGTCCTCAGGGAAGTCGAGATCGTCGAATGGGAATGCGGCTCCGTACTAGGTGACGACGCTGCCGTTGCCGCGCCGGGAAGCGTGGCGGCGGCATGAGCGTCACCCCGGTCACCGACTACCTCGCCGGCTACAAGTGCAAACACTGCCCCGCCATCGCTGAGCTATCCGGAGGGCGGGTCACCGTCACCCACATGCCGCGGTGCCCGGACCACCCCGCGAACCGGGCCGCCAGGTCCGCCCGGACCGCTCCCCAGACTCCCCAGGCAGGAGAAAAGTGATGGCCGCACACGCAGCAGTGCGAGTAAGGACCCGCCCGTCCTGGCTGCGGTGGAGCCGCAGGCCCGCCGCCCTCCAGGCCAGCGCGCAGCCGCAGGAGCCGGCGCCGGCGGATCACGCCGCCCCGCCCGCAGTCCGGTGGGCGGACAGCCCGTTCGCGGGCCGGTCAGTGGAGATCGCGCACGAGCCGCTCGCCGCCCCGGTGTCGCCTGCTGAGCTGACCACGCTGGACGGGCCGCCCGGTATGGCGCGCCCGTTCGCGGAACCGTGCCACGACGGACGGCCGGCCCCGCTGGCGTTCCTTAACCTCCAGTGGCACCGGGCACCCAACCAGTACTTCCCCCTGTTCGGCGCTGCGGTGCCCGCCGCTCTCACGTGGGCCGGGGACCGCAGGATCGCGGAGGTGAGCCTGGGGGACGCGGACGGGATGACCGCCGTCTTCGCCGGAGACGCGGCGGCGCTCCATGCGCTGGCCGCCGCCGCCTTCGCCGCAGCGGACGCGCTGGACTCCGAGCCGGCTCCGGACATGGCACCGGAACCGGAGCCGGGCAGCGAGATCGCCGCCGACGCTAAGGCGCTGCTGGACCAGACTGCGATCCTCGGCATCGCTGAGGTGCCAGAGCCCCGCCGGTCCCGTATCCGGACCGCCGTGTTCTCGCTGGAGATGGCGCTGGACCTGTACGGCCAGGTTCTCGGCGGCGAGGTCAGCCCCTCCTCGCCGCAGGTCTCGGCGCTCGGCGACGGCATGGAGGCCGTGCTGTCCCGGATCGCCGAGGACATCACGGTCGGCGTCTCGGCGCTGCTCACTGCGATCGACGGGCGCGGACCGGAGGAGACCGTGCCTGATGACGAGCCGGACGGCACCCGCGAGGACCCGGCCGTGGACGCTCCCGCTGAGACCGGGCAGGAGACCGGGGCACCCGCCGGGGATGACGCGGTCCCCGCTGCGCATGAGGCGGCGGCAGGCGAGCCTGAGCTGGCCGGGGGTGCGCTGTGAGCGAGTTTGAGTTCGTTCCAGCGACCAAGGAGCAGGCGAAGGCGCGGCTCGCGCTGGCCGGCCCGTCCGGATCAGGCAAGACTTGGACCGGCCTGACCATCGCGACCGGGCTCGCCGAAGGCGGGAAGATCGCCGTCATCGACACCGAGCGCGGGTCGGCCAGCAAGTACTCCGGGATCTTCCGGTTCGGACCGTCTCAAATGTACCGGTACGACCCGCGAGATCTCGCCAAGGCCCTCGCGGCGGCGGCGAAAGGCGGCTACAGCGTCGTCGTCATCGACTCGCTGTCCCGGTTCTGGTCTGGCGCCGGCGGCATGCTGGAGTACGTCGATGCCGCCGCGAAGCGGTCGTACGGCGGGAACTCGTTCGGCGGGTGGAAAGAGGCCAGGCCGATCGAGAACGACATGATCGAGGCGATGCTCGGCTACCCCGGTCACGTCATCGTCACCATGCGGACCAAGACGGCCTACGAGATCACGAAGACCGAGCAGGGCAAGACCGTCCCGGTGAAGATCGGGCTCCAGCCCGAGCAGCGGTCCGGGATCGAGTACGAGTTCGATGTCGTCGGCGACATGGACCTGGAGAACAGCCTCACGGTCTCCAAGTCCCGGTGCCCGGAACTGTCCGGCCAGGTAATCCACCGCCCGGATGCCGCTGTCGCCGAGGTGCTGCTGGCGTGGCTGACTGACGGCACCCCGGCGAAGTCGCTGAGCGACTACCGGGACCTGGCGCTCGATGCGTCGCTGTCCCGCGCCGACCTGCAGGAGCTGTACCGGTCGGTGAAGGACGACGGGAAGCTCGCCGCGCTGGTGATGGACGAGACCGGCGAGATGGTCACCCTGCATGCCCTCATCACCAGGAAGGGCGCGGAAGCCGCGAAGGCCGAGCTGGCATCCCGGCCCGCGCAGGACGGCGCGGAGCCTGAGGGCGGATCGGAGCCGGCCGCATGAGCGCCCCGATGACGCTGCACGAGCGGCTCGCCGTCGCGAAGTTCTTCGCCGAGTACTTCGCCAGCTACCGCGAGTCGGTGCTTGACCCGGAGGCCCGCACCGAGATGACCATCGGGGAGCGGACCCCGGTGAAGTTCGGCGGCCAGTTCGCCGCGTGGGTGTCCCTCCCGAACACGGCGAGGACCGCGACGGTCAAGGACAAGGCCGCGTTCCTGGCGTGGGTGAAGCGGCACATGCCGGATGAGGTGGAGACCGCCGAGGTGGTGCGCCCGGCGACCCAGCGCGCCCTGCTCGCGGACGCGAAAGCCAGGGGCGGCTGCTGGCTGGACAAGGCGTCGGGAGAGCTGGTCCCGATCGACGGCGTGGAGGCCGGCGACGGGAAGCTGACGCCGCGCGTCGAGCTGGACGACCTGGCGGCCGTGGTGATCGGGCAGGCGTGGCGGGAAGGGCTGATCGACATCAGCCCGATGCTCGCCCTGCCCGCCGGACCTGACAGGGGTGAGCCCGGTGAGTGACGCAGACGCCGCCGCGCGGCCGGTCCTGCTGGCCGTCGCGGACCCCGCCCTGGGCACGCCCTGGCCGCGCCCGCGCTCCGGCGCGGACGACGAGCGGCTGGCCGAGGACTGGAACGCGGCGGCCTGGCTGCTGGTGTGGTCCGAAGGTCACGGCTCGTGCGGCGGATGGCAGTACGCGCCGGAGACCCGGCGGCTCACCTGCGCGTGCGGTCAGCTCGCGTTCGAGATCGGCATGCTGAAAGGGGCGGCAGCATGACGAAACTCTGCTTCATCGACTGCGAGACGACCGGCACTGATCCGGCCCGGCATGATCTGTGGGAGATCGCCGTCATCACCCGCGACGACAGCGACCCGTGCGAAGACCAGGAGTTCACGTGGCTGATCAGGCCGGACCTCGCCGCGGCCGATCCGGGAGCGCTGCGGGTCAACAGGTACTACCAGCGTCTCGCCGGGCTTCCCGTGCCGAAGTGGTCGGAGCCTGCTTACGCTGCCAGGACCGTCGCATCGCTGACCGCCGGCACGATGATCGTCGCGGCGAACCCGGCGTTCGACGCGGGATTCCTGGACGTGTTCCTGCGCAAGAACGGGCAGTGCCCGGCGTGGGACTACCACCTGCGGGACATCGGCTCGATGGTGGCCGGCTGGGTCCACGGCTGCCGTCGCGGCGTGACGGGCGGGGTCTGGCGCCAGCTGCCAGCGTCGCCGAAGCTCGCCGACGCTGCCCGCGTGATGGGCATCGACCCGGGCCTGTACGAGGCCCATACGGCACTCGGGGACGCGCGGCTCGTGAAAGCGGTCTATGACGCCGTGACAGGGGGTGCGGCATGAACGACCGCCTCCCTGTCCCGCCTGAGCAGGTTGCCGCCGGCCTGCTGGTGAACATGTACAGCCACCACTGGTGCGTCACCTGGCGTGCCTGCACCCGGCCGGACGGGACCCCGGTCATCCGGTGCAGCGCACACCAGGTCGCGGTTGAGCTCGGGGAGGCATCGTGAACCGGGCAACTGGCCTCATCGTGGCCCCGCTGCGGCTTGGCAGCCGGCTCAAGCCGAAGGCGGCCGGGACGGGAGGTGCGCAGTGAACCGCGCCGGGCGGATAGCGCAGGGTTGCGGGACGCGCCGGTTCGCCAGCATGATCGCGGCGAAGAAAGCGGCAGAACGCGGTGCGGCGGGGACCCCTGAGGAGTGCCGTCGCGGCGGCCTGGCCCACTGGCACCTGAGGGTCCCGGCACCGCGCCTCGGGTTCTCGGCTGAGGTGAAGCTGCTGTGCCGTGCCCGCGCCGGGAACGGCACGGCGGCTGACGCGATGTGCGAGGCGTGCGGGTGCCACCTCGGCACGAGATACGGCGAGGTCCAGCACCGGGATGCCAGAGGCATGGGCGGAAGCAAGGACCCGGTCGTCAACGGGCTGGCCGGGGCCGTCCTGCTGTGCGGCGTGGCACTGCTCGGCACCGGATGCCACGGCGAATGCGAACGCCGGGACCGAGGGATGAACGAGATGGGCTACTGGCTGGAGAACGGCCAGGACCCGCGCACGACGCCGGTCGGGCTTCACGGGCAGGGCAGCGGGATCACCGTCTGGCTGCACGAGTCGGAGCCCCGCTACCTGCTCGCTGAGCCCCGGATTGCGAGGGCGGCATGATCCCCGACTGGCCGACCTGGGTCTGGGGCCTGTTTCTCCTCGGGCTCGTAGCGGCCTTCTGCGTGATCGCCCTGATCATCCTGGCCGTCGTCACTGTGGTCCGGTTCGTCGCCGGGGCACGGGCGCATGCCGACCTCGAGGAGGGTGACGAGCGGTGACCCTGATCGCGATCGGCCTTGCCGTCCTCCTGGTCGCCGCTTGCGTGGCCCGGTTCAGGCTGCGGCGGTACCTCGAGGAGCGGGACTACCGGGCGTGGCGGCGGCATACAGAGGCGGCAATGCGGCTCGTGAAGGAGGGACGGCGGTGAGCGGAGCGGAACTGGACACCCTGATGCGGGGCATCGTGGACCTGGCCATCGTCGCCGCCCTCTGGTCGCTGCTGTTCTTCAAGCGCGTGAAGGTGTCGTCACCGGCCGCCGAGCGGCGTTCCGGGCGGGCAGCGGCGAAGACGACAGCGGACGGCGGCGCACCCGCCCCGGATGCCAGCCAGGCCGGCAGCGAGCAGCCAGTCACGCCGATCGGGCGTGCGGCATGAGCACGGCAGCGGGCCTGTTCGGCGGGAACTCCGACGGCTACGCCCGGATGGAAGCGTGGCTTGAGGTGATGTGCCGGGGCTGCGTGAAGGACCGGGGCCGATCACGGACCGGGATGGGCGGCACGTCGTGCAGCCTGCCGCTGCGTGCCGGGTCGGACAGCTACGGCGACGTGGAGATGCCCGAGTGGTCGGCCGACGCGTCCCCGCTCCCGGCGCGGCTCGCGGAACTGGACGGCGGCCGGTGGCCGGTGTGCCTGGCGTACGTGCCCCGCAAGGAGCGCAGCGACAAGGGGAAGGCCCGGCACCCGCGCGGGATGGAACCGCTGTTCGAGACGGCCGGGGGTGCCGGGTGAGCCCCTCCCCTTCTGAGACCATCGCCCGCGCCGCAGCGAACTACCTGACTGGAGCAGCATCGTGACCCCACCGTTCGTCTATGACGACGAGAACGGCATCCGCCTCAGCATCGCCAGATCCGGGGACTCGGCGGTCATCAGCCTGCACGAGACCCGCGACTCCTGGAATGTCATGGGGGAGCGCACAGGCTCCCGCGCCTGCGTCGTGCTGCCCGAGCACCGCCGCGAGGTGGCAGCCGCGCTCTGGACGGTGACGGCTGAGCCCGCCCCGGTCATCCTGGAGCGGGCGATGCCCAACACCGCAGGAACCCACGGCGTTGACGCCTTCAAGGTCTGGCTGAACCGTGACCGGCGCAGCGTCAACCTCAGCCTGGGAAACAGCAGCGCGGCCCTCAAGCCCGCCGTGGCCCGGCACCTCGCAGCCGTCCTCGCCGCCTACGCCGACGCGGCCGAAGCGATGGACGAGCCGGACCCTGCCGATGTCGAGGCGCTTACCGAGGCGATCAGCGCCGGGATGGCGCACTGCGGCGGCGGTCCCGAAGGGGTATACCGGGTCGCTGCCACTGTTGCCCTGCGGTGGATGAAGCGACGGGAGAGCAGCTGTGGCTGAACTCGGCAACCGCCGCTCCTCGATGCGCCTCCAGTGCAAGCCCTGCGGCTGGGTCCCGCCTGCTGACATGCAGATGGAGGGCGTGCTGCTGCATTTCCAGGTCGAGCACGACACCGACGAGGTGACGCTCAACCTCGTAGCGGCCTGCGCCTGCGGGGAGGCGATGACGTTCACGCAGTCGCGCCCGACTGGCGGCGGGACGAAGGACTACTTCGAGTGCGGTGTGTGCGGCAGCACCGGCTGGGTCCGGAGGGAGAACGCCGATGGCTAGGGAACGGCTTTTCACGTGGGACTGGAAAGAGCAGCCGCCGATGACGGAGATAGCGGCCTTCGTCGCGGAGCTTTCGGGCGGCTCGGTCGTGATGCGGGAGCACCCGACCGGCTCTGATCAGTACGCGCTGGTCATCGCGGACCATCAGATCAGCGAAGCGGACGCCGGCCGGGTCTACGAGTCATGGGCGGAGGGCGGTCATGCCTGACCCCGGCGACCGCGCCTTCGCGGACGACTGCACCCGCGTCTACACCCGCACCGGCAAGAGAGCTCACCTGCTGCATCCCCACGTCTCGCCGAACTCGCCCGGCGACGCGCTGTGCGGGACCGGTCCGGAGTGGTGGGACGCATGGCGCGGCACCGGGTCGCAGCGGGAGCACGAGACAGCCGCCTCGATGCCGCTCTGCAAGTACTGCCAGAAGCGTGCCACGGCCGAGGACGAGGCCGCGCGCAAGTACGCCGGGCAGAAGGAGGCGGAAGCGCCGTGAGCACAGAAAGCCGCTCCGTCGCCGGACGGTGCCCGATGGGCTGCGGAGAGACCCTGTTCCTCGCATCCGGCGGCTGCATAACCTGCTGCCGCCTCCAGTGCCCGCGCCCTGATGCGGTAACGGTCCTGCTGGCCGACGCCGAGACCGAGCATGTCGTCATCTTCGGCGAGACGGAGTTCACCGTCCGCCATCCGCTCCGCGAGCACCTGGACGACGAGCTCATGGACTGCGAGCTCCACAAGCACATCGCGGCCATGCCGGGCATTCCCGTGAAGCCCGGCACCTACCGGGCGCGGTGGGCCGACTACGACGCCGCGACTCCCGGGTACGGCACATGGACGTGGGAGGACGTGCCGTGACCACCCCACCTCAAGACGCGCGGCGGATATCCCCCCGGTCCGCCCGCGAGGACCCGGCACCCCCCCAGGCCGGGTCCGTCCCCGTCCCGTCCTCCCCACCCAGCGGGACGGGGACACCAGACGGCGCGGCGGTTCGAGCTGGTTCCTCCGGCCGCCGCGCTCACCCGTCCCTGCTTCAGCCGGAGCCAGGCCCTACGGCTGCGGCGGGGACCTCCTGCCCGGTCCCCCGCGGCGGTGCCGTTCCCGCCGCTGCGGGGGACCGGCACGGGGAACAGGCTCCGGGCGGGGGGGCGCGTCTGAGCTGCGGGGAAGCGGCGGTGAGCGTCCTCCCGGCCGGCTCCATGTGCACGACCTGCGGGAGACCCGTGGGCGCCACGGGACTGGGCGTCTGCTCCCGCCACGTCAGGGACGAGCTGGGCATGAGCTACCGCCAGATGGACTACGCCGTGCGGGCCGGGTACCTGCGCCCGGTACGCGAGTGGCGGGGGCGCAGGCGCAGCTCAGGGTCGCCGCGCTACTGGACCGATGAGGAGCTGGACGTGGCCCGGCGGCTGGGCCGCCTGACCGCTGCCGGGCTCGCGCTGGAGACCGCGGCGAGGGTCGCCCGCAGCGGGCCGGGCCGGTCCGAGATAGCGCCGGGCATCACGATCGAGGTGTCGGCATGAGCCGTACTCTGGTGGCCGGCACCGCAGGACGCAGCGCCCTTGCGGCGGCGATGAGCGAAGCCGAGCTTGAGGAGCACATCCGCGCGCTGTGCCTCGACCTCGGCGTCCTCCGCTTCCACGTCCGCGACTCGCGCGGCATGAACCGCGGGCTCCCCGACGACATCCTGATCGGCGCGAGGGGCGTGCTGTGGCGGGAGTGCAAGACGCAGAAAGGCCGGCTGACCCCCGAGCAGCGGATGGTCGGCGAGGCGCTCACGGCGCTCGGGCAGGACTGGGCGGTGTGGCGGCCGGCGGATCTTCTCTCGCGGCGTATCGTCAGCGAGCTGGCGGGACTCTGCGGCGGTCCGCCGGGTGGTGCCGCATGAGGCTGTCCGCCCGCCTGAGGCCCGGTCCGCCTCGCCGCCTCCCCGCACCGGAGCTGAGCCCGGAATGGCGCGCACGGGTTCCTGAGGGCCGCCCGGTCCGCCCTGCTCCCCGCCTGCCCAGCAGGTGCCTGCCTCCCCGGGACGGCACGTGCCCCAGCCATCCCGGGCCGTGCTTCTGCGAGCTGACAGCGGCCCGCCGGCCTGAGGACGGCACCGGGGCAAGCGGCGGCGAGGAAGAGCGCCGGTTCGTCGTCGTCCTTCGCGGTGACTCCAGGTCCGTCCTGACCGACTCGGACCTCAGGACCAGGGCCGAAGCTGAGGCCGAGGCTGCCGCGTGGAACCGCCGGGACGCCTGGCGGGGCCGTGCCGGCGTGTGCGAGGTACGGGCGGCGGGTGATGGCGGGTGAAGGGGATCAGGACCACTCCCGGCGACGGCCTCTGCTGGTGCCACGCCAGGTTCGGGCTGCGTGCCGAGGCGGCTAGCGACGGGATCTGCGGAAGGTGCGCGGGCCGGTCCCCGGTGTCGTGTCTCAAGGCGCACACCGGGGAGCGGCTGGCGGCACTCGACGCTGCCGGGGCTGAGTCCGGGGAGATTGCGGCGATGCTCGCCCGGATCGGTGAGCTTGAGGCGCGGGAGATCGCGGCGAGGGGAGAGGCGACGTGAGCATGGACCCGGATGAGCTGATGCGGGTGTTCGGCCGCCGCGTGCGCCGCGAGAGGACGCAGCGCGGGTGGTCGGTGCACCAGATGGCGAAGCCGGGCCGGCCTGGCCGCCTCCACCATCAGCCGCGCCGAGAACGGGCACCTGATGCTGCGCGCGGCGATCGCGATCTCCGTCGTCCTGGACATCCCGTTCACCGAGATGTTCGCCGAGCCGGAGTGCTTCCACTGCGACGGGAAGCCGCCGGCCGGGTTCGTGTGCCCGGACTGCGGACGTACGGGAACAGGGGGGTGATCACCGTGGACTGCTCGCGGCACAAGGGCCACCGCCGCTACGTCGGCGGCAGCATGGACGGCCAGGTAAGCCACCTTGTCTACGCGGACCCCAGTGATTACCCGCAGACGTTCGGCACCATCCTGCGGGATGGCCAGCGGTCCTGGTACGAGATCGACTACGAGGCGAGCGCGGGCACTGAGGCCGTGTACCGGTTCCTCGGTGATGCTGCCGAGCTTGACGACCTGCGGCCAGGCGGAGCGGCATCGTGACAGCTACTCACGCGCGGTCAGCACCCGTCCGGGGGTGTCCCGTCACCGGGCGGGTCCGGCGGGTCCTGGGGTGGTCAGGACCCGCGCGCCGTGCGCCGCTGAGTGGCGATGTAGCGGGGCGTCGGGTCCATCTCGCCGCGCCTGATCTTCTCGTCCTCGATGTGCCGGCGGATGGTCTCGCGGGTGAGGCCGGTCATCTGCACGAGGTCACGCTGCTTGATGCCGAGCTTGTCGGCCTCGTAGAGGGCAGCGGCGAGGCGGAGGGTCCTCTGCTCGCGCGC
>Ga0209168_10002943_pt1 | contig 12036 bp, 13 predicted proteins | sample Coa_R1_FD_187156 | JGI IMG/M metagenome (GOLD analysis project Ga0209168, IMG submission 187156) | Surface soil microbial communities from Centralia Pennsylvania, which are recovering from an underground coalmine fire - Coalmine... | ecosystem: Environmental > Terrestrial > Soil > Unclassified ... | reverse complement strand
GACGCGATTGACGTTTGGGAATGATGAGCAAGTAGTCGCGACCATCTCCGCAATGTTGTTATCTTCCTGGCATATTTATGAAAGCTATACCGGGCCTCTTGGGGTAGGAACTCTCACCGACATTCTTGGCTCGCATTACGATCCCAACCCCGATTCTGCCGAGCACAACGGCTGGGGACAATGGATTCGAGCCGATTCGCAGGGCGTCGGAATGGATCGCACGGTCGCAACCGGAACGGGATACATCGGGCAGTATTCTCCCGAAGTACAAAAAGAGTATGAAACCCTGGCAGCGTGTCCGGATGAACTGCTGCTCTTTATGCATCATGTGCCCTACACGTACGTATTGCACTCGGGCAAGACCGTCATTCAGCATATTTATGATTCACATTATGACGGCGCAGCGGAAGCTGCAGGACTGGTGAAGCAATGGGAATCGCTTCGGGGCAAAATCGACAATCAGCGTTATGAGAAAGTTCTGCGGAAGCTTCAATATCAAGCTGGGGAAGCGATTGTCTGGCGAGATACGGTGGTGAACTGGTTCTACAGGAAGTCAGGAATTCCGGATGCGAAGGGGAGAATTGTGGGCACGAGGTGAACAGGTTAACTGCCTAAGTGCCGTGCCTTGACGAGAGTTGGAATCCGCGTCCACACTGAATTCATAATGAAAAAATTGCGGGTGGGCATCCTTTTTGGTGGGCGTAGCGGGGAACATGAAGTTTCACTGCTGTCGGCGGCCTCGGTTTTCAAAGCCATCGACCCAAATAAATATGAAGTGGTGCCGATCGGGATCACGAAAGATGGGCGCTGGCTGACGGCTTCCGACGCCGAGAGATTACTGCATGGGAACGCGGGCGAGGGCACCCGCGCCACCCTCAGTTCCTCATTGAGAGCGGGTGATCCCGACAGTACGGCTTCGGCTGCGGTCTTGCAGAATGGCGAGGCGGTCGTTTTCCCGCCGGAGCCGCGCAAGTCCTCGATGACGCCGTTTCAGACCGACGCTCCCGTGCGGCGCGCCTCCGATCGGGCAATCAACGTCGATATCATCTTTCCCGTGCTGCATGGAACATTTGGCGAGGACGGGACTATCCAGGGTCTGCTTGAGTTGGCGGACATTCCTTACGTGGGTGCGGGTGTGCTCGGCTCGGCGGCCGGCATGGATAAGGACATCATGAAGTCGTTGTTTCGCGCCGCAGGATTGGCAATCGTGAAACACGTGACGGTGCTGCGCAGGGAATGGGAGTCCGGGCCCAAGAAGGTGCAGAAGCTGGTGGAGAGCAAGCTGAATTATCCAGTGTTTGTAAAGCCGGCGAATCTGGGATCCTCAGTGGGAATTTCGAAGGCGCGCGATCGTAAAGAACTTGGGCCGGCAGTTGACGAGGCGGCGAAGTTCGATCGCAAGATAGTGATTGAGGAAGGCGTCGGCGGAAAAAAGAACAAAGCCCGCGAAATTGAATGCTCGGTGTTGGGGAATGACAAACCTGAGGCATCAGTGCCGGGGGAGATTGTGCCTAGCGCCGAGTTCTATGATTACTCGGCCAAATATCTGGATGAAGGTTCTCAGCTCATTATTCCTGCAAAACTCACTAAGGCTGAAACCAAAAAAGTTCAGGAACTTGCAATCTCTGGATTTCGCGCCGTAGATTGTTCGGGTCTTGCGCGGGTCGATTTCCTGATGGACCCGAAGTCGCGCAAAATATATTTGAACGAGATCAATACCATGCCGGGTTTCACTTCGATCAGCATGTATCCCAAGCTGTGGGCGGCCTCCGGCGTCGAATATTCGGAACTCATCAGCCGTCTGATCCAGCTGGGACTCGATCGCCACTCTGAGAAAAAACGCAATCAATACAGCCGGTGATGTTTGCCGTACAAGGGAGAAAATAAATGAGCAACGCCGAATCCGCTATCAATCGCAGAACGTTTTTGTCTAAAACCGCTGCCGTCGTTGCCGGAGGTTCGGCGCTCGCAAAAACTGCTTTGTCTTACGGAAAGATTCTGGGCGCAAACGATCGCATTTCGCTTTGCCATGTCGGGATTGGAGGCCGCGGCACCGAACTGGACATGATCGTTTCAAAAGTGGCCCCCAGTCATAACGTGGAAATGACTGCGGTCTGCGACCTCTGGAGCCTGAACCGCGACAAGGCGGTTGCAACCAACACCAAGTACTACAATCGCGCGCCGCGTGCTTTTAAAAACATTGACGAGGTGCTGGAAGACAAAGACATTGACGCCGTGATTCTTTCCACGCCCGATCATTCGCATTCTCCGTTGCTGAAAATGACCGCCGACGCCGGTAAAGATGCTTACGTCGAGAAGCCGATGGGTAACGTGATGTCGGAAGCAAAGTCCGCGCGCGACGCGGTGCTGAAAAATAAGTTGATCGTGCAAGTCGGCACACAGCATCGCAGTGAACCTTATCCCCGCGCCGCACATGATCTGGTTCAGACCGGAGTGCTGGGTGATGTGAGCAAAGTTGAGATCGTCTGGAACTATCACGGCCCGAGATGGCGTGGACGCGAAGTTACAAAGCTTATCCGCGAGCAAGATACAGATTGGCGGAGATTTCTGCTCAACAAGCCATATCGCCCATTTGATCCGCAGGTGTATTGCGAATTTCGCTTGTACAAAGAATTCTCCAGCGGCATTCCCGATCAGTGGATGAGTCACGCCATCGATCTGGTGCACTGGTTTATGAATGACAACTTCCCGCGTTCGGCAGTGTCTCACGGGGGCGTGTTTGCCTGGCACGACGGACGAGAGAATGCCGACACATTTCAAACGTTGCTCGAATATCCCAAGGGTTTTCTGGTCAGCTATTCGACCAGCTTTGGCAACGATTCGCCGGGATCCACCCGCTACATGGGCAAAAAAGCCACGCTCACCAATATTGGAGACGAAGGCAGCCCGCGCTATCAATTGGTCGAAGAAAAAGGAACGTACGAAGAAAATCCGGACATCGAAAAAGAACGCGCGTCCAGATACGTACTGCTGCCCGGCGAAACCAAGCTGCCGCCTGTCTCAATTGACGACCTGTCGCTCGGGCACATGAGTAACTGGTTCGAATGCCTGCGTTCCCGACAGCAGCCGCATTGCACGGTAGAGGCGGGGTTCGCGCACTCAGTGGCTTGCATGATGGCGACCGAAGCGTATTGGTCCGGCAAAAAACAGTATTGGGACGCGGCCAGCGAGTCCATTGTGACCAGGCGCCACAAGCGTAATTCAAGTTTTGCAATCAATGATTGCAGTGATATCATTGATTGCATGGCCAGCATTACCATTCGCCAGTTGCCCGAAGCGACCAAGCGCAAGTTGAAGATACGCGCCGCGGAGCACGGTCGATCCATGGAGCAGGAGGCGCGGGAAATACTAAAAAACGAGCTGAGTAAAACTGGAGACCCGCCTAAAGATTTAGGGAAGGCTATCCGGGAAATATTTGCTCCCCTCGGCGGTGTAAAACTGCAAATACCGCCACGAGAGCCTATTCCAGAACCGAACATAAAATGATCGTTCTGGATACCAACGTGATCTCTGAGGCAATGGCGGCCTCGCCGAGCCCGCCGGTATCACGATGGTTATCGGATCATCCCACCCCTCTATTGTTCACCACAACAATCAGCGTAGCCGAAATACTTTACGGCATTGAGCTCCTGCCCACGGGAAAACGCCAGAGTGCACTGCTGCTTACTGCCGAGGGTATGTTCACCAAGCTGTTTGCAGGGCGGGTGCTCGCCTTCGATGAAGCCGCTGCACGCGCGTTTGCGCCAATTGCGGTTAATCGTCGCTTGAGTGGAAGACCGATTACGATATTCGATGCCCAAATTGCGGCTATTGCGATGGCGAATGGTGCGCCTGTCGCCACCAGGAATACCGCCGACTTTGAGCAATGCGGGGTGCGCGTGATAAATCCCTGGCTGGATTAAACTAGCTGGTTTCGTTCTTGATCTTCCCCGGAGGTTGTGATGCGCGCTTGCTTTCTCTCCCTGGCAATTTTCGTTTCGGCTCTGCCGCTCGCTGCTCAAAGTAAACATCCTTTTACTTTTGAAGACATGATGGCGCTTAAGCGCGTCGAGGAGCCGGAGGTCTCGCCGGATGGGAAGTGGGTGCTGTTTGCGGCGGTGGACGTTGACCTGAAGGCGAATACCAAGACGCCGCATGTTTGGGTGGTGCCGCTGAACCAAACACAAGGTTCCTCCACTCAGAAGGATCATTCGCAAACGAATGATCCCGCTTCGGTCGGAATGACAAAGCACGAGAGGAGCAGTGAGAAGGAAATCATTTCTGATCAGGATGCGGACCGGCCGCGGTGGGCGCCAGATGGGACACACTTCGCATTTATTTCAACCAAAGAAAATGGATCGCAAGTGTGGATCGCGGACTTTGATGGCTTGGCAGGGGCCGTGACTGGTAAGCATCGGTTGACCAACATTGCGACTGAGGCAGACGGCGAGTTGTGGTCTCCGGATGGGAAGAACATTCTGTTCAAGTCGGATGTTTATCCGGAATGCGACGGAACTCCGGAGCAAGAACGTGATTGCAACGCGAAAAAGTTAGAGGAAAAGAAAAATTCCAAGGTGAAGGCATTGGTGTTCACGCACCTGCTGTATCGGCATTGGAATGCGTATAAGGAGGGGAAGCGGACACATTTGTTTGTAGTGCCAGTCAATGGTTGTGTGGGGACAGCGGCCTCGGCTGTGCGGCCTGGCGAAGCCGGGCAATCTGAGAGTCGAGCTTCGCTCGACCGAACAGCCGAGGGCGGCTGTTCCCACATGGACTCTGCTGCTGCGCGCGACCTCACGCCGGGGGATTATGACGCTCCGGTGTTTTCGCTAGGCGGGCAGGATGACTATGCGTTCTCGCCGGATGGGCAGGAGATTTGCTATGCCTCGAACCATGACCCCGAGCCGGCGATTTCGACTAACAATGATTTGTTTACCATGCCAGTGAACTTTCCGGATGATGCGACGTCGAAAGACGTGCTTGCAGCGACCAAGAACATAACTGCCGAGAACAAGGCCGCCGACAACACTCCGCTCTATTCGCCGGATGGAAAGTACATCGCCTATCGCGCGCAACAGCGTCCGGGTTACGAGAGCGATAGATGGCGATTGATGCTGTACGACCGGAAGATGGGCGAGAAGAGAGCGCTGACTGAGGGCTTTGATGGCTGGGTTGAGTCGTTTGCGTGGGTCTTAGGTCATGCCAAGCCTGTTTACCATTACAAGTGCTAGGCAAGGGGATTCAACGATTTTTGAGGTGTACACAGATACTGCTGATTCGCGTCCATGCGTTGCTGTAAACACTACGATAGGAAATCCCACTCCTGTATGCACGTGGCTTCCAAACACTCCGCGCAAACTAGGGGAAGCATCAGGGGTGATTGGTGGATATCTAGCCGATCAATTTGGACTTGAATTGATCTCTAAAAGAGGTGGCGGTTACAGCGACGATCTTGCACTCACGCCGGATGGGAAACGCGTACTTTTTGCTGAAATGTCAGTCTACGCTCCCACGGAGATATATTCCCGCGATGTTGATAAGTCTGATATCTCGTTCCATCCTGTCGGAACTCAGATCTCGCACATGAATGGTGAGATTTTGTCTCGCGTGGACACGTCAGAGGTCGGCTTTGGCAGTTTCTGGTTCACCGGTGCGCACGGCGACAAAGTCCAGGGCTGGCTGATCAAGCCGCCGAACTTCGATCCAAACAAAAAATACCCGGTGAAGTTTATCGTGCATGGTGGGCCTGAGGTTCCATTTGGCGATGAGTGGAGCTATCGATGGAACTTCGAGCTGTTCGCGGCGAATGGGTACGTAGTCGTCATGATCAATTTCCACGGCTCGACCGGATACGGACAGAAGTTTATTGACGGATCAATGGCGACTGGGGCGGGGCTCCGTTTGAAGATCTGATGAAGGGCCTCGATTACGCCGAGCAGCACTATCCATTCATCGACAAGGACCGCGAGTGCGCGCTGGGCGCGAGCTATGGCGGATACATGGCCAATTGGATCCTCGGCCACACCAACCGCTTCAAGTGCATTGTGACCCACGACGGCATGTTCAACACCGAGTCGGCATGGGGCGACACCGAAGAATTATGGTTCAACGAATGGGAGTTCAAGGGCACGCTGTACACGAACCGCGAACTGTACCGGAAGTGGTCTCCGCACTTGTTCGCGACGAACTTCAAAACGCCGACGTTGGTGATTCACAGCCAGCTCGATTACCGGCTGGATGTCTCGCAAGGCTTCGATCTCTTCACGACGTTGCAGCGGGAGGGCGTGCCGTCAAAGATGCTCTACTTTCCCGATGAAGGCCATTGGGTGCTGAAGCCGCAGAATTCCCAGCTTTGGTACAAAACGGTGAATGACTGGGTAGACCAGTGGGTGGGAAAATAGCACGAGGCGGGAGGGCACGGCTTTCAGCCGTGCCATACAATAACAAAATAAATGCTTACGGCACGACTGAAAGTCGTGCCCTCCCGCCTCGCCACCCTTGCGCCTCAATTACCGCTATGGTAACTTCTATAATTGTCCCATTAAAGAAAAGGGATTAGTGTGAGGAGCGGCGCTTCGGCTTCGTTCTCACCTGCTGGCGTAGCTCAGCTGGTAGAGCATCTGATTTGTAATCAGAGGGTCAGGGGTTCAAATCCCTTCGCCAGCTCCAGTGATTAAAACCCGAATGGAGCGCGCATTCGGGATCGTGCGAGATTTAGCAGGGCAGGCGGCGGACAGCTTTTCCATCGGCACACCATAAGGGAATTTTCCAGATGAGTTTTTAGCGCGGGCAGTTTCTCACGCGCACTTTCTGATCCCAATGGCAAGGTGTAATCGCAACGATGGTTGCGGCGTGTCTGAAAGAGCTTCGAGCTGTGAGCAATGAGCGAGCGGAAAGTGATTGCTCAAGACTCGCTGCTCAACGCTCACCGCTAATGCACAGGTGGGTGAGTGGTTAAAGCCGGCAGACTGTAAATCTGCTCCTCCTTGCGAGGTACGAAGGTTCGAATCCTTCCCTGTGCACCAGATTTTTGCGCGGGACCGGCAGGCTGAGTTTTGGAAAAAAGATTAGTAGGAGCGCTGGCAGCATATGTGGCTTTGGCGGCGTTGGCGTTTGCAACTTTGCCAGATCCGAAAGTGCGCGGCGCAACCCTGGCAATCTTGGCTCTATTTGCGGTCAAGACCTGGGTCCGGCGAAAAGATGTGATGCACCCGGGTGGCGAGAGCCAGAGCGATTGAAAGGTTTGAGTTTTAGCTGAGAGCTGACGGCTGATGGCTGACAGCTGATGTAAGCCGATGTAGCTCAGTTGGTAGAGCACTCCCTTGGTAAGGGAGAGGTCATCAGTTCAATCCTGATCATCGGCTCCAGAGATTGCGGTTGTGGTTTTGCTGAGGGCTGACGGCTAATGGCTGACAGCTGATTTTGCGGGAGTAACTCAGTGGTAGAGTCACAGCCTTCCAAGCTGTTGGTCGCGGGTTCGATTCCCGTCTCCCGCTCCAGAGTTTAGAGAAGATGGCATTCGAACAGGCGACAATCAAGGTCGAGAAAGAGAAAGAGTTTGGCGAGTTGAAGGCTGCGATCAGCCGGGCATTTGCTCCTGAGAGCGTAGAGAAGTATTTGAAGAAACTCGCGAGTTCGGGGTTGCGAGTACGGGATTTTGATTCGGTGCTGGCGAGGCGAGTGTTGGAGCAGGTCGGGGCATTGTCCGGGTCGGCAAAGGATTTGTATGCGGCTCTGACTTTGACCGATCAGGCGCAGATGAAAGAGTTTTATCTTTCGAAAATTGAGGAGGCCAGCCCGGAGTTGAGGGCCAGGTTTCAGAAGCTGTATCAGTATTACTGAGAACAGCAGATTCCTCGACTGCGCTTCCGATTCGTAAGCGAATCGGAATGCTCGCTCGGAATGACAAGTTTTGGTTGAGCTAAGAGCTAAAGGCTAATAGCTAAGAGCAGAGGGAAAGAAGAAATGGCAAAAGAAAAGTTTGAGAGAAATAAGCCGCACGTAAACGTCGGTACGATTGGTCATATTGATCATGGCAAGACCACGCTGACGGCGGCGATCACCAAGGTTTTGTCGAAGCACAACCCGAAGATCCAGTTCCGGTCGTTTGATTCGATCGATAACGCTCCGGAAGAAAAGGCCCGCGGAATCACTATCGCGACGGCGCACGTCGAGTATGAGACCGCGAACCGGCACTATGCGCACGTCGATTGTCCGGGCCACGCTGATTACATCAAGAACATGATCACGGGCGCGGCGCAGATGGATGGCGCGATTCTGGTTGTGGCTGCGACCGATGGACCGATGCCGCAGACGCGCGAGCACGTGCTGCTGGCGCGGCAGGTGGGCGTGCCTTACATCGTAGTCGCGTTGAACAAGTGCGATGCGGTCGATGATCCTGAATTGCTTGATCTGGTTGAACTCGAAGTGCGCGAGCTGCTGAAGTCATATCAGTTCCCGGGAGATGAAGTTCCGGTGATCCGGCTTTCGGCCCTGGGCGCACTGAATGGCGAAGCCAAGTGGGAGAAGCAGGTGGATGCGTTAATGGAGGCGGTCGACAAGAGCGTTCCGCAACCGCAGCGTGAACTGGATAAGCCGTTCCTGATGCCGATCGAAGATATTTTCTCGATTCAGGGACGCGGCACGGTGGTGACCGGACGAATCGAGCGTGGCAAGGTGAAGGTGGGCGAAGAAGTTGAAATCGTCGGCTTCCGCGACACGCGGAAGACGGTTGTGACCGGCGTCGAGATGTTCAAGAAGCAGCTCGACGAAGGCATGGCGGGCGACAACGCTGGCCTTCTACTTCGCGGTATCGCGAAAGAAGATGTCGAGCGCGGCATGGTGTTGGCCAAAGGCGGATCGATCACCCCACACACCAAGTTCAAAGCCGAAGTTTACATTCTGACCAAAGAAGAAGGTGGGCGGCATACGCCATTCTTCAAGGGATATCGTCCGCAATTTTATCTGCGAACGACGGACGTGACCGGAGTGGCCGAACTTCCAAGCGGCACCGAGATGGTGATGCCCGGAGACAACGTGCAGCTGGTGATTGAGCTGATTACGCCGGTGGCAATGGAGAAGGGCTTGCGTTTTGCCATCCGCGAAGGCGGACATACGGTAGGCGCGGGCACGATAAGCGAGATTATTCAGTAGCAAGGAACATGGAGGCACGGGCGTCTCGCCCGTCTGGGCCGGGCGAGGGCGCCCGGCACCCCACAACAAGAGTAGGAGTGAGCAATGCCCCGAGAGATCATTACAATGCAGTGCGGTGATTGTAAAGAGCGGAATTATTCGACGACGAAGAACCGCAAAACCAAGCCGGACCGGCTGGAGCTGAAAAAGTTCTGCAACCGGTGCCGGAAGCATACGCCGCATAAAGAAGTGAAGTAATTGAGTAATTGAGAAATTTTGTAATTAGGTAATTGAAAAGCTGCTTCAGGCGCTTTCAAATTATCCAATAACTCGATCACATAATTACTCAATCAATACAGGGGCGTAAGCTCAACGGTTAAACTGTCGGTCTCCAAAACCGAACTTGGGGGTTCGAATCCCTCCGCCCCTGCCAGATCGAAGCAGCAGTGGCCGGTTGTGGTAACGGCAGGAATAGGAATTAAGAAAATGGCGAATTCAGCGGTGGTAGCCCGAGAGCGCGAAACTGGGATTAAGTCCTGGCTGGAGCGCACGAAATCTTTTTATAACGATGTGCGCACCGAAATGCGCAAGGTTACGGTGCCTTCACGCAAAGACGTGCAGGCAACGACCGCGGTGGTATTGATCGCGGTATTTTTATTCGGTCTTTATTTTTGGATCATCGATAACGTGATTGGACGGGGCGTGGATTACATGTTTCGCTTCTTCACCAAGTAGGGCAAAGGATTTTCAATTTTATGCAGGATGAACCCAACAAAGAAAACACGGACGCGGGCACGGCGCCGGAAACTGGCACGACCGTAGCCGAGCAGCCGCGCAATCCGAATATGAAGTGGTACATCATCCACTCATACTCGGGGTTTGAACGCAAGGTAAAAGAGTCGCTGGAGTCGCGAGTGCGCGCATTCGGCCTGGAAGACAAGATCGGCAAGGTGCTGATCCCGACTGAATCGGTCACTGAGGTTCGCGGTGGCAAAAAGTACACCGTCGAGCGCATGTTCTATCCCGGTTACGTGCTGGTCGAAATGGACATGGATGATCACGTCTGGCATGTGGTGAAATCCACGCCGCGAGTCACGGGATTCGTCGGCACCGGGCAGCAGCCCACGCCGCTGTCTGAAGAGGAAGTGCAGCACATTGTTTATAAAGCCGGCGAGTCGAAGGACCGGCCGAAGCTCAAAGTTAAATTTGAAAAGGGCGAGACGGTGCGGATTGGCGAAGGTCCGTTCGCTACTTTCACCGGCATTGTGGACGACGTGAACGAAGACCGCGAGACATTGAAGGTGATGGTCACGATCTTCGGACGTTCAACTCCGGTGGAGTTGGAGTTCAAGCAAGTGGAGAAGCAGGCGTCGTAGATTGTCGAGCTCTGCTCGAGCGGACCGGCGTGAACGCCCGTCCCCACATGATCTGAGGTAGGAAGAAATTATGGCGAAAAAAGTTACGGGTTCGGTGAAATTGCAGATTGCGGCGGGCAAGGCGACGCCGGCGCCTCCAGTTGGTCCGGCGCTTGGACAGGCGCAGATCAACATCATGGAATTCTGCAAGCAGTTCAACGCTCGCACCAGCCAGAAGGAACTCGAAGGGCTGATTATTCCAGTGGTGGTCTCGGTTTATAACGACCGCTCTTTTACGTTCATCACTAAGACTCCTCCGGCTTCGATTTTGTTGAAGCGGGCGGCGGGCATTGCAAAGGGATCTGGCGCTCCCAACAAAGACAAAGTGGGAAAGGTCACGTTGAAGCAGGTTGAGGATATTGCGAAGCAGAAGATGCCGGATTTGAATGCGGCGTCCGTGGATGCGGCGGTGAAGAGTGTGCGCGGGACGGCGCGGTCGATGGGGATTGAAGTGGTTGGATAGTTGCGGAGCTTTGCTCCGCAGGACAGCCGAGGGCGGCTTTCCCCACATGGTTGGGTTTTTTAGTCGAAAATACTACGGCTGATCGGAACAAAGTTCAGCGGTGGGAGACGGAGAAGATAATGAAAAAAGCTGGGAAGAATATTGAGAAATCCAGGAAGGCGGTTGAGCCGCGGCCTTACCCGCTGAGCGATGCTGTGCCTCTTTTGCAAAAAGTGAAGTACGCGAAATTTGACGAGACGGTGGAAGTGACCATGCGGCTTGGGGTTGATCCCAAGCATGCTGACCAGATGGTGCGCGGAACAGTAGTTCTTCCGCACGGGCTGGGGAAGTCGAAGAAAGTTTTGGTGATTGCGTCGGGCGACAAACTTCGCGAGGCGGAGAATGCGGGCGCGGATTTTGTGGGCGGCGAAGAGATGGTCGAGAAGATCAACAAAGAAAACTGGACCGACTTCGATGCGCTGATCGCGACGCCGGACGTGATGAAGTCTGTTGGACGGTTGGGAAAAGTTCTTGGACCCAAAGGCCTGATGCCGAACCCGAAGACCGGAACTGTGACCTTCGATGTAGCCAAAGCAGTGCAGGAAGTGAAAGCCGGTAAGGTCGAATTCCGCACTGATAAGACAGCGCTGGTGCATGTGCCGGTCGGCAAAATTTCATTTTCGCCGGACAAGCTGATTGAGAATGCGACGGTGCTGATATCTAGCGTGATCAAGGCCAAGCCGTCGGTGGCCAAGGGCAAATACATCAAGGGCGCTTATTTGAGCTCGACGATGGGGCCGGGGATTCCGCTGGATACTACGGCGATTGAAACGGCCGCGAAGGCTTAGACTCGGCCTTTCAGGCCGACGGACAGCCGAGGGCGGCTGTCCCCACATAAGACGGAATTGAGGGAACATTTATGGCGGTTACGCGAGCACGAAAAACCGAACAAGTTGAGAAGTTGGGGAAGGACCTGCAGAACGTTTCGACGGTTATTGTTACCACTTACACCAAGTTGACCGTGCCGCAGGATTATGAATTGCGCAA
>Ga0209168_10002941_pt1 | contig 12038 bp, 12 predicted proteins | sample Coa_R1_FD_187156 | JGI IMG/M metagenome (GOLD analysis project Ga0209168, IMG submission 187156) | Surface soil microbial communities from Centralia Pennsylvania, which are recovering from an underground coalmine fire - Coalmine... | ecosystem: Environmental > Terrestrial > Soil > Unclassified ... | reverse complement strand
CGACCTTCCGCCGGGTTATAGAACGATCTTTGTTCTTCACGATGTCGAGGGTTACGAGCATAATGAGATTGCAAATCTGGTCGGGTGCTCGGTAGGAAACAGCAAGTCACAATTGCATAAAGCGCGTCTTAAGTTGCGCGACCTGCTCAAGATGAATAGAGCCGAAAAGGCCGTGAAGTCTCGAGTAGGGTAGAAACGAGCTGAGTTCTGTTTAGCTTTTGCAGGGGCGTTCAAACTGCGCATTGGATAACGCGCAGCCGATTTCGGGGAGAGTGGTATGACTTGCGTTGAGCTTCAGGAAAGCTTGGCGGAAACAGAGCGCGGCCGCAGCCGGGAGCAGATGGCACATTTGCACACCTGCACCGCATGCTCGGAATTGGTGAGAGAACTGGACCTCATCATTGCCGCGGCGGGCGACCTGCAGGAAGCGGACGAGCCGAACTTGCGAGTCTGGAATTCGATCGAAGCCGCCTTGCGAAGCGAGGGACTGATTCGTCCCCAGGCGGCGAGAAAGCATGCGCACCTGCCTTCCTTCAGCGTGCGCTGGGGATGGTCGCGCTGGCTGGTCCCGGCAGCGGCCATGTTGTTAATCCTGGTTGGAATTTATCAAAAGCGTGAGGCGGCAACGATTGCGCCGAGCCGGCAGGCTATGACGGTTGCACCCGTGGTGAACCCGGCTGGCCTGAATGACCAGGATTTGATGGATGAAGTCGCGACCAATTCGCCTGCGATGCGCAGTGAGTATGAAGAGAATTTACGAAGGGCGAACGACTATATTCGGGATGCCCAGAGCGTAGTAAATGAAAATCCGAATGACGTCGAGGCGCGGCACACTTTGATGGATGCGTATCAACAGAAGTCGATGCTCTTTGAGATGGCAATGGAGCATTTGCAGCCGTAATAATCTTTCACGATTGCAAGGATTCAGCGGGCGGGGCGTAGCGGTGAATTCGGGGGACTGATTGTATGTTGAGCAGGAGCGAGTCAATACTTGCCATGGTTACCGTGCTCGTGGCTGGCACCCTGTTGGCACAGACCAAAAAAGAATTTCACTTCGCAGTTGCGGCGCGATCGGGCGTTTCAGTAGTGAATCCTTATGGATCAATCACGGTTAAACCTTCTCCGGGCAACACGGTTCTGGTGAGCGCATTCTTGCACTCCGACAAGGTGGAGATTGATAACAACCAGTCCGGAAACCGCGTGGATATCACCTCTCATTTGCTGCCCGGCGCGAATGCCGATTCGGGCCGCGTGGATTACGAAATTCAGGTTCCGGCCGATGCCAGCATCACCCTTCACTCGAGCACCGGAACCCTGCGCGCGGAAAAACTGCATGGCGATGTAAACCTGGAGGGTCCGGGAGCTTCAGTGGAAGTGCGCGACATTTCAGGAGCGCATGTGCATGTGAAAACCATGAATGGCCCGGTTACTCTGGATAACATCCAAAACGGGCACGTTGAGGTCGACTCGCTGAGCGGGATTGTTACGCTGAATGAAGTGAATGGCGCGCTGGTGCAGGTGGTTTCGACCAGCGGAAAGATCAATTACATCGGGGATTTTGGTAACAGCGGAGAATACCGCCTGACCAGCCACAGCGGCGACATTGACGCTACGATTCCTGAATGGACTTCTGCCGATGTAACCGCGCGCTCCGTTCGGGGCGAGGTGCATGACGATATCCCTCTCCAACCCAAGACTCACACCTATTTCGCTCTCGATAAAGGACGTGCCTTTGCAGGTACTGTGGGGCGAGTGGCCGCTTCATCGACGGTCGTGCTGCGAACCTTCAGTGGTAAAATCCACCTCAGAAAACGCTCTGACAAACAGCAATAACTGAAAAAGAAACTGAATCGGCGAAAGCGGAGTGCGAAAAATTCGGCGCCTCGCGCTCGTGTGCCACGCGGGCGGACGGCGAAGGACAGTGATTCGTCGCAGCGTCCGCCAGCCGTGATTCTGATTGGCTTTATGGGCGCCGGCAAAAGCTGCGTAGGCCGGTCTTTAGCGGCAGCGCTGGGATGGACTTTCGAGGATCTCGACGAGCGGATCGAGGAAAATGCAGGTCGGGTAATTGCCGACGTTTTTCGTGAATCTGGCGAAGCTGAATTTCGGCGGCTGGAACACGCGGCATTGAAACAATTGCTTCAAGACTCGGATTTGGACAGCGAGAAGGTCATTGCATTGGGTGGTGGCGCTTTCGTGGAGGCGGCAAACGCTTCGCTGATTGCAGCGACGAAGATTCCTACGGCATTCCTGGACGCTGACGTCGAACAGTTGTGGGAACGCTGCGAGCGCCAGTCGCGAAGGGATGGGATTAAGCGCCCGTTGATGGCGAGTCGCGAGGGCTTCCGCAATCTTTACAAGCAGAGAAGGCCGCACTATCTGAAAGCGCAGCTGAGGCAAGAAACGGGTGGGAAGAAGATTGAGGAGATCGTGACAGAATTGATTCGGGCCTTGGGACTGAAGAGGTAAAGTTGAAGTCGAGGAGACAAACGGTGAGTCTGATCGCGAGTATGCGATGGGGAATGATTGTTGTGCTGGTGTGCGGGACATTGAGTTTTGCTGTCGACAAGAAAACCGATGCCAAGTCTCACGGAAACGAGATCGACTCCGGCTCGTTTGGAGTATTCGTCAAAGGCCAGCGTGTCTTAACTGAGACCTTCAGCGTGCAACAGGAAAATGGGGTCAGCACCGTAAAATCGCGGGTGCAAGATACGGGAAACTCAGGTTCCCTGCAAACTTCGGAGTTGCAGATGACCGGCAGCGGCGAATTGATTCGTTACGATTGGAACGATAAGAACGGCTCCTTAACCGTCTTGCCGAAAAATGAGTTTCTAATCGAGAGGATTACGGCTGGCTCGTCCAAACCGGCGGAAAGGCCGTTCCTCATGCCGAATACTTCGGCGATTCTGGACAACAACTTCTTTGTGCAGCGCGAGGTTTTGGCGTGGCGTTATCTGGCAACCAACTGCCACGCCGATGCAGGCAACTTAAAATGTCAGCAGGGGCCTGTGGAATTCGGCGTACTTGTCCCGCAAGACCAGACCTCAATGCGCGTCAGAATGGAACTCACCGGCAAACAGAAAGCTACGGTCCATGGAGCAGAGCGCGATTTGTTGCGGATCGATCTCAAAGGCGAGTCATTCGCATGGACCCTTTGGGTGGATGGAAACGATCAGTTCAAACTGGTGCGAGTGGATATTCCGGACGATAATACGGAGGTAGTGCGGGATTAGCGTAGCCGGCGCTCAGCCAGAGCGCCATGCACTGCTCGCTGGGGCAAGAATTTGCTGCTAACCGATGGACGAACGGCTCGGGTCTTGATCACGGCGCTGCTGTTTGCGCTGGGCCTGGGATTTCTTTACGCGGCGCGCGAAACCCTGATTGCATTCCTGTTTGCCATCTTCTTCGCGTACCTGATGAGTCCTCTGGTTTCCTATTTACAAAAATTGCTCCATGGGCGCGGTCGCGCGATCGCCATTATTTACGCATTGCTGCTTGGGCTGGTGGTGCTGTTTTTCGTTTCCACCGGACCGCGGATCGCTCGGGAGGGGGCTCGTCTGGGGCAATCGCTGCCGGCGTTGTCACGCCTGAGTTCTGGCGAGTTCGCAGAACAACTGGGCCAGGAACACGGCTGGAACGACCACGCGGTGATTCTGGTGCGCGATTATCTTGCCAGCCACAGCAACGAAATTATTAATCTGGCGCAGGCGGCCGGTCTGCGCGTAGCGGACGTCGCCAAGCAGGCCTGGCTTCTGATTGTGGTGCCGCTCTTATCGATTTTTTTTCTCAAGGATGGCGAGGCCTTCAGTCATATTCTGCTGGACCTGGTGCAGTCGCGGCCGCAGCGGGAGCTCTTACAGGGTGTGCTCAGCGACTTGAACCAGATGCTGGCGCAATTCATTCGAGCGCAACTGATCCTGGCTGCTCTCACGCTGATAGCCTATTCGGCATTTCTGGGAGCGATGCGGATGCAGTATTCGCTGGTGCTTGGAACCGTGGGAGGTTTGCTTGAGTTTGTGCCGGTTGTCGGCCCTCTGGTCGCTGCGCTGGTCATCATCAGCGTTTCCCTCTTGCTCAGCTATCCCCACTGGCTTGCAATCATCATCTTCCTCGGCGTTTGGCGGCTGATTCAGGATTATGTGACTTCCCCGCGCATCATGGGACGCAGCGTGGAATTGCATCCTCTGGCTGCAATTTTTGGCGTGATGGCCGGTGGTGAAGTGGCAGGTATTCTCGGGATCTTTCTTTCGATTCCGGTAATGGCCAGTTTGAGAATCGTATTCCTCCGCTGGCGGTTATATGCCGAAAAACGCAAGTTCGGGCCGCTGGATGAATACGTCCTGGGCAATCAGGTAGGAATCAAAAAGTAGTTTTCGATTCGATCTCTCGGCTCCTTTTTGCTTTTATCTTTGATTTATCCAGTCGCGCCGGCGGCCCTCTCGACACTCACTGCACGAAGAAACTCTGCTGCCGCTTCAGGCAAGACCGTGTTGATGAACATTCCTGAGCCGAGTTCGAACCCGGCTACGCGCGTGAGCCGGGGAATGATGCTCACGTACCAGTGAAAATGGCGTGCGCCTACATAGTCGGAAGGGCCGCTGCGAATAGTGAAATTGAGATCCGGATTCTCAAGCCCCACATAAAATTTTGCCAGCAAAGTACGCAATACTCGCGCCAAGTCAGTAATTTCCGCCGCCGTGATCTCGCCAAAGGTCGCCATGTGCCGCAGAGGAAAAATATGCGTGGCAAAAGGCGTTGCTGAAGCGAAGACTTCCATCGCCGCGAAAAGTTCGCTTTTGAGCACGAGGCGCGTCTGGTCCTCGATTTCCCGCTCTACCATGTGGCAAAACATGCACTCTCCGCAATCGTCGTAGTGACGCAAGGCCTCGTGCAGGCGATGGCGCACCTGACTTGGAATCACCGGCGTGGCGATGATTTGCGAGTGGGGATGCTGGAGACTAGCTCCGGCGTCCGCCCCATGATTTTTGAAAATCGTGACGTGGGTAATGCGATGATCGCTGCTTAGCGTGTGATAGCGCTCTTTATAGGCGTTTAATATTTTGGCGACATGTGCGTCCGGCAGAATGGCCATGCAGGCGGAGTGATCCGGGGTGTCGATGACCACTTCGTGGTATCCGAAGCCTTCCACACGTCTGCGCAAATGCGTGAGACTGCGCGTGAGTTGAACCTCGCTGGAAAGGGCGGCGAATTTGTTCGGAATGACTCGCACGGACCATGACGGGCCGGAGTTTTCCGGATAGCGTAGAACTTCAGGAGGGGTACGGTTCTCGTTTCCGGGGCAGAATGCGCAGTTCTCGACAAATGCTGGCACATCCTGCAAATGCCTGTGAGTCGCGAGTTCCTCCGGGCGCTTGGCGCGTTCGGTGGCGATAATGACCCACTCTTTGGTGAAGAAATTCTGACGCAACTCCGGCATTGTCGGCCTCCACGCGTTTCATCGGCAAAAGCTCGATCAAACTGGAGTCGAGGGTTGGATTCGAACTAGAAATACGACGGCACTCGGGACCGGAATATTGCGATTCGCGGAACGTGAATGATTACCAGCGTTCCAGGATCGGCAGCCGACCGTGTTGTAAAATTCGAATTACCAAGTTTATGAGCAATAAGCTTCCTATCGGGATTCTTGGAGCTACCGGTGTCGTCGGACAGAGGTTTATCCAGATGCTGGAGCGCCATCCGTGGTTTGAGGTGGCGTGGCTTGCCGCTTCGGACCGGTCTGAAGGTAAGACATATGCGGAGGCAGCGCGCTGGCGGTTAAAGACAGCTATTCCGCGGAATGTGGGTTCGATGAAGGTTTCTGCGGCAACGCCTGAGGGTGCGCCGAAAATTATTTTTGCAGCGCTCGATGCCTCGATCGCCGCCGAGATGGAGCCTAAATTTGCCGAGGCGGGTTGCGCAGTCGTCTCGAACTCGAGCGCGCTACGGATGAAAGCGGACGTGCCGCTGGTCATTCCCGAAGTCAACGCGGCGCATATCGGATTGATTCCGGCGCAGGCTTGGCGGAAACAATCCGGCGGTTACGTAGTGACGAATCCTAATTGTTCCGCCATTGGGTTGGTACTGGCGTTGGCTCCCCTTCAGCGACGATTCGGACTGGATGCGGTGATGGCGGTAACGATGCAGGCCATCAGCGGCGCGGGTTATCCCGGCGTAGCATCGCTCGACATCATTGGCAATGTGATTCCTTACATCCGCAATGAAGAAGAAAAGATGGAAGAGGAAACACTGAAGCTGCTGGGGCAGATTAACGGCACGAAGATTGTTCCCGCAGCCTTTGCCATGAGCGCGCAGTGCAATCGAGTCGCAGTCGAAGACGGGCACACGGAATCGGTCTCTGTGCGACTTAAGACTGAAGCGAAGCCTGAGGAGATCATTGCCGCTTGGAACGATTATCGGGCCGAGCCGCAGGAACTGAAGTTGCCCAGCGCACCGGAAAATCCCATCGTATATGTGGAGGCCAACGATCGTCCCCAGCCCCGGTTTGACGTGGATGCGGGCGCCGGCATGACCGCGGTTGTGGGCCGGTTGCGGCCTTGCCACGTGCTCGATTGGAAGTTCACCGTGCTTTCGCACAATACCATCCGCGGGGCGGCGGGAGCCGCAGTACTGAACGCCGAGTTGCTCAAAGCCAAGGGATATCTGAATTGAAATCCGAGGCGCGCACCGAAAACTTTGCAAGGAAGCCACGCCGATGATCGTGATGAAATTCGGCGGCACCTCGGTGGAAGATGCCAAGGCCATCACGCGCGTAGCCGAGATCGTGAAAGGCCGCCTGGCGCAGAATCCCGTTGTCGTAGTGAGCGCGATGGCCAAGGTCACGGACACTCTGCTGACCATGGCCCGCGCTGCCGGCGCCGGAGAGCGAAAAGCGGCGCTTAAACTTTGCCGTTCGCTACAGGAGCGTCACTACAATACCGCTAGCGAATTGATGGGCACCGCGCTGTTTACGGATTTCCATTCAGAATTAGGCAGCGATTTCGAGGCGCTGGACGAACTGCTTCGCGGCATCTCGGCGGTTGGCGAAATCACTCCTCGAACCACCGACCACGTCGCCGCTTTCGGCGAGATGCTTTCCAGCAAGATTGTGGCGGCGGCGTTTTCCGCTCACGGCTTGAATTGCGCCCACGTCGACTCACGCGATGTTCTGGTGACAGACGGCATCTTCATGCAGGCAACTCCTCAATACGAGGAAACCAACGCGAGATTGCAGACCAAGGTGAAACCCCTGCTCGATGCCGGGCAGGTTCCGGTAATGGGCGGATTCATAGGCGCGAACCGCACCGGAATTACGACCACGATCGGCCGTGGCGGATCGGATTTTTCTGCGGCGATCTTTGGCGCCGGATTGGGCGCCGAGCGCATTGAAATCTGGACAGACGTTGACGGCATTTTGACCACTGATCCACGCATTTGCCCCGACGCACGCCGGATTAAGGTGATTAGTTTCGACGAGGCTGCCGAGTTGGCTTATTTTGGAGCGAAGGTGCTGCATCCTGCCACGGTCTTGCCGGCAATTCAGAAAAACATTCCCGTTTATGTGCTGAATTCGCGCAATCCCTCTTGCGAAGGCACGAAGATCACGACTCGCGCGCCGCAGGGAAAAAATATCTTCAAAGCAATCGCTGTCAAGAAGCGAATCACAATTGTCGATGTGGCTGCACCGCGCATGCTGCTGGCACACGGATTTCTGCGCGCCATCTTTGAGGCATTCGATCGCCACCAGGTGGCGGTCGACGTGGTTTCAACCTCCGAGGTAAGCGTCTCGGTGACGGTCGATTCCAATCAGGCCATTCCCGCTCTCGCGGCGGACCTGGCGAAACTGGCCGATGTAAAGTATTCGGGGCGCAAAGCGATCGTATGCCTGGTGGGTGAAAATCTGCGCGAGAAACCCGGCATGGCGGCGAGCGTGTTCAACGAGATCACGGACAAAAACATTCGCATGATTTCCCAGGGCGCTTCAGAGATCAACCTGACCTTTGTTATCGAAGAAGATGACGTGCCTGAGGTCATCCAGCGCTTGCACCGTACATTCTTCCGCAATCTGGATCCGGAAGTATACGCGTAACCGCCGGTGGACGCGCGGTTCGCGAATCCACCGGCGAATCTTTACCCGTTGTCAGACTGCCAGCAGCCGCTGAAAAAATGTCCGGTAGCGTTGCAGCGCCACGCGCAAGTCTTCAGTCGAAACCGTATCGCCGCGATCCCACTGCTTTTCCAGGTTGGCACGCTCTTCGGCAAACACCTCCGCCAGGCGCTTCATCGCGGCCGCAACCAGACTGTCGGCCTGTTCCACGGCCTTGCGTGGCTCGTCCACGAATGCGGTTTGAACTTCTTTCCAGCGGCCACGTAACGTTTCGAGCTCATCGCTTGGGAATAACGGCGTGCTCTCGTCTGATTTCGAACTCTGCTCAACCGTGGGTTGAGCTGCCACTCTTTCGCTGATCACCGGTCTCGGGCCGCCGGCCGTTCCGGCGGGGTTTCGCGGCTGGGCGATATCGGCAGTGGTAATTTCTTCGGTATCGAATTCAGTGTCGCTTTTTCTTTGCGGTACGGCCATGTTTAGGCTCCTTTTCTTACGGGATTGCTTCTGAGGACATCGCCCTCGTTGAGCAGTTCTTCAAATAAAGTGCGGTAGTGCACCATTGCCTGTCGAAGATCTTCGGTGCTGGCCTTGCCCGCGTTGTGCCGCAGCGCAATGGCATGAGCGGAGCGATAATTCTCCACGACCAATGGATAATCGACGGAGATATCTGCTGCGCGTTGCTCAAACTCCCCGATCGGGTAGCCGCGCGCCCTCATCACCTCCGTCACTAAATTCTCCGCCATGGTCACGGTAGCCCCCGGGTCGTCCACAAAGCGGCCCTGGACTTCTTCCCATGCGGTGGCGAACCGGGACCGGTCGGCCGCCGCGAGCGGACGAATTTTGAACTTCTCCCTGCGCTTTTCACGGAACTCCAGCACTCCCTCCGCCTTGCGCATGTCCCCTTCCTGCTTAACTACACGGTCGTATTCGGGGCCAAATCGCTCTCGCAGTTTTTGGCTCCGGCGCTTGCGCGTGACCAGGAAAGCAATCACCGCCACCGCAATGATGACAATAACCAGTATCAGCAGAAAAATTTGAGTATGGTTCATGGACCCTCCGGTTCACGCGTACCGAAGTCGGATGCGATTGAAATCTTTGCTGTTGTTTTGGAAAACACTGACCCAGCCTCACGTGTGCCCTGTCTCTCGACTGATGCCGGATGCAATCGGGTGTTCATATTAGAAGCGGGCCAAGCACAACTGGGGCCGCTGAGGTAATCTGTTCTGGTTCATCTAATGAGACTTCTTCTATTAGGTCGAGGCAAAACCGGCTCGCTGGTGGCGGAGGTCGCCACAGACCGCAGACATGAAGTCCAAATTGCCGGGTCCAAAGAGAATGAAGCTTGCGCCGTCCTCTCGGCCGAAAGACTCCGGGACGTCGATGTCGTGATTGACTTTACGACCCCGCACTCTGTCGTAAGCCACATAGAGGCCTGCGTGCGCGCGAACAAAAACATGGTGGTTGGCACTACAGGGTGGTATCACGAACTGGGCCGCATTCGCGACCTTGTGCAAGCCAGCGATGCGGGGGTGGTCTATGCAGCCAATTTTTCCATCGGCGTAAATCTTTTTCTCGAAATCGCGCGCGCCGCCGCGGCCGCCCTCGAGCACAACTACTCGGGACAAATATTTGAGCGCCATCACGTTCACAAGAAAGACGCCCCCTCGGGAACGGCCATCGCACTGCAAAAAGTGATTCGCCAGGCCAGCCAAACGAGTGCGGATGTTGAAATAATTTCCTTTCGCGAAGGCGATGTCGTGGGAATGCATGAGGTCGTCCTGGAATCGAAAGCGGACCGGATTTATCTCTGCCACGACGCCAAATCGCGCCGAGGATTTGCGGAAGGCGCCGTGCGGGCGGCGGAGTGGCTGTTCGGAAAAAGGGGATTTTTCGATTTCAAGGATATATGGCGCGAGTTATAGCTGCTCGTTCCATCACGCGCTCATTCGCGCTATCTTATTACCATGCAACTTCGCGGATGCGGTACGGCGCTCGTCACTCCTTTCCATCAGGATGGCGCGATTGATGATTCGGCTTTGCGTAGCCTGGTGTCGTGGCAGATCGAGTCCGGCATTGATTTTCTTGTTCCGTGCGGAACTACCGGCGAAACCCCCACGCTGAATCATGACGAGTGGTTGCGGGTGATCGATACGACCATTGAAGTGGCTGCGGGGCGCGTGCCGATTGTGGCGGGGGCCAGTTCGAATTCCACGCAAGATGCTGTAGAAAAAGCCAGGGAAGTTGCCGCGCGGGCTGGGGTCGATGCAATACTTACCGCTTCGCCGTATTACAACAAGCCTACGCAGGAGGGGCAGTATCGCCACTTCCGCGCAATTGCCGAAGCCGTGCCAGAGAAACCCATCATTCTTTACAACGTGCCCGGGCGAACGGCTGCGAATCTGGAACCGGCCACGCTGGCTCGGTTGGCGGAGATTCCGAACATCGTTGGCATAAAGGAAGCCAGCGGCAACATGACTCAGATTGCCGAGGCGATTAATTCTGTTCCAGATAACTTTCTAGTTTTCTCCGGGGATGACGCCGTGACTTTGCCGGTGATCGCGCTCGGAGGAGTCGGGGTGGTCTCGGTTGCGTCCAATGAGATTCCTCACGAAATGGCTTCCCTCACTCGATCTGCGCTGAATAATGACTGGACAACCGCGCGCACGCTAAACAAAAAGTATCTCGGACTGATGCAGGCCAATTTTATCGAGTCGAGCCCGTTGCCGGTGAAGGCTGTGCTGGCCATGATGGGTAAGATCGAAGAAACTTACCGGCTGCCCCTGGTTCAGATGCGCCGCGATACGCGGTCGAAGCTGCAAAAGATCGCGATGGAAGCTGGAGTCATCGCGAAACCGGCAGGAGCGCCGGCCGATGCTGCCGCGTTTTATATTTACGAGAATTGGGCAGCAGGACCGCGGAAGATTGTGCTGCATCGCGGGACGTGCGGGCAGTGCAATCAAGGCAAGGGGCGGCCGGCGGGGCACGATGCGAATCACTCAAGCTGGCATGGGCCTTATGCGACGCTGGCCCAGGGTCGCGAGGCGGCGCATGCCATGGCGGGAGTGCTGATTCGCAGCGAGTGCAAGTGCATTTAGCGCCTCTTCTAAGTTTCCGGTTGTCAGTTTCCGGGGCGGCTTCGTTCAAGTTCTGACTTCCGACTGTTCCACTCCTTTATACTTTCAGCGCATGCATTCCCTAAAAGCTTCTATCGAACGTCTGGCGGCATCGGGCGAAATCGAGCAGAATCCTGAGGCACGTCCGGCGTTTCTTGAATTTCGAGAAGCACTCACCCGGGGAACAATCCGCGCCGCGGAAAAACGGCTTGATGCGGCAAATCAGGGTCGCTGGGTCGTCAACACATGGGTGAAACACGGCATCCTGCTTGGATTTCGGCTGGGAGAATTGACCGAGATGGCAGGCAATGGGCTTACGTTCGTCGATAAAGATACCTTCCCTGCCCGCCAGTTTTCGCTCGCCGATCGCGTTCGCGTCGTTCCGGGTGGTTCTTCAGTGCGCATGGGAGCGTATGTTGCGCCATCGGTGATTTGCATGCCGCCGATGTTCATCAATGTTGGCGCGTACGTTGATGAGGGCACGATGGTCGACTCGCACGCACTGGTGGGCTCGTGCGCTCAGGTTGGCAAGCGCGTGCATTTGAGCGCGGCTGCGCAGATTGGGGGGGTGCTCGAACCCGTGAATGCTTCGCCTGTAATTATTGAAGACGACGTCCTGGTGGGCGGAAATTGCGGAGTTTATGAAGGGACTTTGGTTCGCGCGCGAGCCGTGCTGGGCGCGGGAACGATTTTGACCAGGTCGACGCCACTTTATGATTTGGTGCGCGATAAGGTTTACCGGGCAACAGCCGACTCGCCGCTTGAGGTTCCGGAAGGGGCGGTGGTTGTGCCGGGATCGCGCGCGGTGAAGAAAGCCGAGG
>Ga0209168_10002936_pt1 | contig 12044 bp, 11 predicted proteins | sample Coa_R1_FD_187156 | JGI IMG/M metagenome (GOLD analysis project Ga0209168, IMG submission 187156) | Surface soil microbial communities from Centralia Pennsylvania, which are recovering from an underground coalmine fire - Coalmine... | ecosystem: Environmental > Terrestrial > Soil > Unclassified ... | reverse complement strand
TATCCGCCCGCGCCAATTCAGCGTGCTTCAACATCTTGGTCAGACGCAGATCGGAACCGTCTCCACGTGGGACCGCTATGCGAACACCGGGCTGGTCGATGTCAGCGATGGAGTGCTTTGAAGAGCCGGCCGGAACCAAATACGTGTAATCGGTCTGCATATATGGGGGTGAAAAGTCGGCCTCCGCCGCGCGAGCAGGATCGGCCACCAAAAACGTCACGTCCCACTCATTGTTCGCTATACCGTGCAGTATTGCACCCGGTCTCGGGTATTCGACTGGTTCGAGCCGAGCACCGATTTTCGTAGCGAGCACACGTGCGAGGTCTAATGCCGGGCCACGCAGCTCGCCGCTCTTCGGGTCCTTGATGGCCAGCACGGGACTGCCTAGCCCAATAGCTACCCGAAGCTTTCCAGACTGAACAAGGTCCGCAACACGCGGATCTGGCGGTTGCTGTGCCAGGGCGGGCAAGACGCAAGCAACAAAAGTCGTGATTCCAATGAATGCCATCACGCGTTTTGATGTCATCGGTTCCCCCGTTATCCCTCCCTGACTGCACTTGCGAGCTGGTCTTGCACCGGTCACGGCCAATTGGCCGATCATTCTGCCACTTCAACTATCATCTCAACCTCGACGGCATTGTTGAACGGAAGGCCCGCCATTCCGACAGCCGATCGCGCGTGTTTGCCGATTGCCTCGCCGAAGACCTCCACCATCAAATCGGAAAATCCGTTGACGACCTTTGGCTGGTCACCAAAACCTTCGGCCGAGTTGACCATCCCAAGGACTTTGACCACGCGCTTCACGCGGTCCAGGCTGCCAAGCGCGGCACGCACCTTCGCCAGCATGATCAAACCAACCTGGCGCGCCGTGTCATAGCCTTCTTGTACGGTGAGGTCCTTGCCCACCTTGCCTTTGTACTTCCAATCGGCAGCCGGAGTGTTTCCCGAAAGGAATAGCAAGTTACCAACCCGTACCGCGTCGACGTAGTTCGCTACCGGAGACGGCACTGTGGGTAGTGTGATGCTCAACTCCTTTAGCCGCGCCTCAGCGGAAGCGGGGCTCTGCGCCAGAGCGCACGCCGATGCGGCGACCCATATCACCGAGCCAAACGCACATATCCTTACCCACGAAGTGAGTCTTGTCGTGACGAGTACATGAATCATGTGTCGCCTCCATAAGGACACTTCTCAGCTATCGTTGACGGTGAGAACCGCCCGTTGACAGCATGATCGCTACCCGTTCTCCCTGGCACTCCGGCATACATACTTATCGGCGGCTTCAGGGATAAATCTACGCCACTCTAAGCTACAATTGAAGCCGATTGCAGCAATGAGGATGGCAGCTTTTGGCACGTTTCAGTCGGCGCCGAGCGGCAGTCGACATTCGCTTCAATCCCTGCGGGCAGGGTCAGGCGCGCGCCGAACCAATTTCCGTATCGCGTTCGGTGGCCAGCGCGAGCAACACGGTGAGGATCATGAATATGACGGATGCGCCAAACACCCAGTGCGGCAGGTTCTGATCCATGATCCATCCGAACAGCAGCGGGCTTGCGATGCCGCCGAGATTGAAGCCGGTGGAGACGATTCCGAACGCCCGGCCCGCGGCGCCGGCGGGTGCGGCGTTGCGGACCATCATGTCGCGTGACGGCGCAATCACGCCTCCCAGGAATCCAGCCAGTCCCATCGCGCCGATCAGGATCATTTGTGGCAAGCCGATCACCGCGACGACCAGCAGGATGACAGCGTTGACGCCGAAGCAGGCGGCCGCCACCTGCCCGTGACGCGCGGTATGGTCGGCGAGAAACCCGCCGGCCAGAACCCCGGCCGCGCCGGCACCGAGATAGGCGGTCAGCGCCAGATTGGCGGCCGAGAACGTCGCGCCATATCCGTTCATCAGCGCGACCACGCCGAAATTGGCGATGCCGGCGTTTGACAGGCTTAGCAGCATGAAAAAGATCGTCAGCATCATGAGCGCCGGCGTAAGGATGCTTTGCCGGGGCGCGGAAGAATCGCCGTGCTTGCGATCCGCGGCGCTCGCGTCGGGAATGCCGGCGGCGAGAATGCCAAAGGCGACGACAACACCCACCGCGCCGGACGCGATCAATGCGCCCCGGCCGCCGATCGTCGATGTGAGCGTGGCGGCGATGGCAGGCGCCACCGCGCCACCGAGAAATCCGGCGAAGGTGTGGATCGAAAACGCGCGGCCCATGCGCGCCTCATTCATATGCGCCGACAGGATGGCGTAATTGGCCGGATGATAGACGCTGTTGGCGAGCCCCAGAAGCGCGGCGCAGATGATCAGCGAGGGGTAGCTCAGATGCAGTCCCAGCATGATCAGCGCGGCGCTGCCCAGACACATACCGATCAAGAGGATCTTCCGGGCGCCGATATGATCAGCGAGATAGCCGATCGGGGCCTGGGTTAGGCCGGAGATCGCCGCAAACACGGTCAGCGCGAGGCCGAGCTCGATGTAACCGACATTGAGCGCCTGCTTCAGGAAGGGGAACAGCATCGGCAGTACGAAAATATGGAAATGGCTGAGCCAATGCGCGACCGAGATCGCGCCCAGCGTGCGGAGCTGCTCGTCCCTGTTCGCCGCCCGCATTGCCGCAGCCGGCCGTGGCGCCGCGAAAATGTCGGCCATCAGATGGTTCCTTGCATGACAGGCGCAAAGCTATCGGTTACCGGTTATTTGTCCATGAACAGGACTGCATGGCGGCCTTTGGGCTCGTCATGCCCGGTCACGACGGATTGGCACGATTAATCCGCGACCAACGGGGCGGTCTCGAGCATCTCCCGGGATGATCGAAAAATATCTCACCCTTTCAGGATCGGGCCGCCGGCCTTCTTCCAGGCATCGATGCCGCCGGCGATATGGGCCGGACTTGAGAGCCCTGCTTCTTTTGCCGCGGCCACCGCCATCGCCGAGCGTTCGCCGTAGGCGCAGAAGAACACGATGCGCCGCCCCGTTGCGGAGGCGACCTCGCGGAGCATGCCGCCCGGCTTGAGACTCTCGTCGATCCCGGTATAGGGCGCGTGCAGCGCGCCTGGCAACGTGCCGTATTTGGCGCGTTCGCTGGTCTCGCGCAGGTCCACCAGCAGGATATCCGGCCGGCCGAGCCTTTCGATCGCTTCGGCGGCGGTGAACGACAGGCCCTGCCTGGCAAGATCGTCCTGGCGCAGTCCGACATGCATGTTCGCAGGCACCGCCACATCCATCATCTTGGGATTGGGCAGTTTCAGGTTGTTCATCAGCTCGACATATTCGTCGACCGAGCCCACCTGCAGGCGCGGATTGAAGCGCTTCTCCTCGCCGATGGTGGAAACGGTGTCGCCCTTGTAGTCGTGCGCGGGGAACACAAGGGTTTCCTCCGGCAGCTTCAGCAGGCGATTGAAGATCGAATCATATTGCGCCCGCGCGCTTCCATTCTGGAAGTCAGTGCGGCCGGTGCCTCGGATCAGCAGCGTGTCGCCGGTGAACACCCGATCGCCCATCAGAAAACTGTAAGAATCGTCGGTATGGCCCGGCGTGTACATCGCGTCGAGTGTGATACCCTCGATCGTGACCTTGTCGCCGTCCGCGACGCGTATCGACACAATGTCCGCCTTGCTTTGCTCGCCCATGATGGTGACGCAATGGGTGCGGTCGCGCAGTTCGCCGAGCCCGGTGACGTGATCGGCATGCAAATGGGTGTCGACAGCCTTGACCAGCTTGAGGTCGAGCTCGCGCAGCAGATGGCAATAGCGGTCGACCTTGTCCAGAACGGGATCAAGGATCAAGGCCTCCCCGCCGGCGCGGCTTGCCAGCAAATAGCTGTAGGTGCCCGAAACGCTGTCAAAGAGCTGACGAAAGATCATGGAGGCGAGTCCTCCGAAATTGAATTAATAATATCACTCGACGGTGCAAGGCGCAGCTTCGGTCAATTACGGTAGTGGCTGCGCGCAACCAGGCCTTATGGCGGCCAGTGTGACGATTTTGACGTTCCTTTCACTCTCAGGATACTAGGTCAGGCCGGGATTGCCGGCCACGCCCTTCAAGGTGACGCCGTCGGGCAGCGCGTCGAGCGGTTTTCCCGCGGCCGGTAAATGTTTTGAAAACACCTCCCATACCGGTATTCCTTGCTGGACGTTGACTGAAGCCCAGCCGGCGACGGAGTAATGCTTGTTCGCTTCAAGGTTCCGGCCATTGTCGAGCTTCAAGTCCGAAATCCGGCGTCCCGCTTGCTCGGCCGGCGTACAGCTGTAAGTGAGCCCACCAAGACGGACCATGTCGCCTCCTTGCTGGTAATAAGGATCGGAGTTGAACAAATTGTCGCAGATATCCTCGAGCACGCTCTTGATCTCGCTTCCAGTCATTTTCTGAACATAGGTCTCCGGATAGCTGATGGCGGTTTCGGCAAGTACGTCCTCCATGGTGAGGGCTTGGCCGGCGAGAAAGCTCGAACCCCAGCGAAAACCCGGCGACATCGCGATCTCGGTATCGAACTCGCGGCGTAACGCGGCGCAGATCAACCGATCGACGCTGCCGGTAAAATTGCCGCGGCGATAGAGCAGGCGGTCTGCGGTGGCGATCTTTACGGTTGAGGCCGCCGCTTGGGAGCTGCGGATCTTCTCGATCAGGGCCGCCATTGCGGCGTCGGGTTTCAGCAATTCAGAGAACACCGGCAGCAATCGGTATCGCGCGTCGCGGAGTTTGCCCTCGGCAAGATCCAGATCGAGCACGCCGAGAAATTTGCCGTTGGAGCCCGCATTGGTGACGAGCGTGATCCCGCCGGCATTGGTCACGGGAATGGCTTGCGGCACGGCGTCATGAGTATGGCCGCCGAGAATGACATCGATCCCGCGCACGCGGCTCGCAAGCTTCAGATCGACGTCCATGCCGTTGTGCGACAACAGCAGCACGGCATCGGCTTTCTCGTCGGAACGCAAGGTCTCGATCAGCTTCTGCAATTCTTTTTCACGAATTCCGAAGCTCCAATCCGGTGTGAAGCGCTTGGGGTGCGCAATCGGGACGTAAGGGAAGGCTTGGCCGATAACCGCAATGCGATACCCGCCGACTTCCTTGATCATGGCGGGCTTGAACACCCGTCCAGAAGCCGGATCGAAAGCCGTCGCACCGTTGAAGGCAGCTTCCTCGGTCAGAAAAACATTCTGCGCCAGGAATTCGCCTTTGAAGCGCTGGAGATTTTCGCGCAACGCTGCCTCGCCATAGGTGAATTCCCAGTGTCCGGTCATGGCCTCGATGCCGAGCAGGTTGGCGGCCTCGATCATGTCGGCGCCGTGCAGGGCATTGGCAATTCCGGTGCCTTGCCAGGAATCGCCGCCGTCGAGCAAAAGGCTGCGTTGCGGACCTGCCTCGCTGCGCAAACGGTCGATCAGGGTCTTCAGATGCGCAAATCCGCCGAGCTTGCCGAAGCGCGCCGCCGACTTCTCGAAATCGATCGGGGTAAAGGCGTAAGCATCCGCGCTCTCGGGTTTGATGCCAAAGCGATCGAGAAAGGCGCGGCCGACCAGATGCGGTGGTTGTCCCGCCATCGCGCCGAGGCCGAGATTGACGCTTGGCTCACGAAAATAGCCGGGCAGTAGCTGCGCATGCGTATCGGTGATGTGCAAAATCCGCGCATTGCCGAAACGCTCGAGATCGTAGATGCCGGACTCGGCACCGCGCGCGCTGTGCGACAATGTGCCGGAAAGCGCCGCGGCACCCGCTAATTTCAGAAATTCCCGGCGGCGGATGGTCATTTTCCCTTGTGCGAATTTCCTGCAAACATTTGTCGGCCAAGACGCGGTTCCCGCGCGGTGATGGGCTCAGATAATCTTTCAAAGCATAAACGCTATCGTCTGACAACGAGGGGTCGCAAGTTAAGCGATAGGCGGCATTGACCCGCGCCGCTCGCTTTGCAGTTCTCGCCTTGACGGGCTAAAACCGCGCATATCAGGGAGCCTCACTTGGCTGACTATGTCGTCGAATTCGGCAAGGATGGCGGCCGCAGCGCGGCGGACGCGCGGCTTGATGCACCGGCCTTTCACCGCAACCATCAGGCCATTCTCGGCGTGCTCAAGCGGTATGTCACCGGACAATCCGGCGACGTGCTCGAGGCGGGCAGCGGCACCGGGCAGCATGTCGTCGAGTTCGCCCGTCAATTTCCCGATATCAGGTGGTGGCCGAGCGATCTCAACCAAAACCACCTTGTCAGCATCGAAGCCTGGCGGCTGCACTCGCAACTGCCGAACATAATGCCTCCACGCCAGATCGATTTGTCCGACGTATCCTGGTGCGATCAGATGAAGGGCACAGCCGGCCCGGACGAGATGCTCGCCATCTTCTGCGCCAATGTGGTCCACATCGCGCCATGGCGTGTGGCGGAAGGGCTTCTCGCGGGTGCCGGGCAGTATTTGCGCCAGAACGGCATGCTTTTTCTTTACGGCCCTTTCAAGCGGGGCGGCCGTCATACCGCCGAAAGCAACGAAGCTTTTGATGCGAGCCTCCGCCAGGGGAATCCCGAATGGGGCGTGCGCGATGTCGAGGCGGTGGCGAAATTGGCCGCAGATGCCAGCCTGTCGCTGGTCGAAATCACCGAAATGCCGGCCAATAATTTCACCCTGGTATTTCGCCGATCCTGAACAGCTGCACTGACGGAAGTCCGGCCCGGTGCGGCGCGTTGACGAAGATCCCAGCTGATGCCAACTGCTGACATTTCGATCCAGATCGAATTGACCCACCTTGTGTCGCGCCCATCCCGGCATATTGATTTCCCGGCAACGAGGGAAACCGAGCATGGACGCCAGCCGCTATAGCGCGATCGAAGAAAGCTCCATCCGTTATAGCGGTTGGCGGATTGTCGCCGTTTGCTTCCTGGTTGCGACGTTCGGCTGGGCGTTCGGCTTTTACGGCCAGAGCGTCTATCTCGCCGAATTGCACCGGCAGCACGGTTGGCCGGCATCATTGATCTCGACGGCCACGACCTTCTTCTATTTGTTCGGTGCATTGCTCGTCGTCTTCGTTGCCGAAGCGGTTCGGAAATTCGGCGCGCGCGGCTGCCTTGTGGCGGGCACGCTCGCGATGGCTGCCGCGGTCGTTGCGCTGGGACAGGTGAGCGCGCCCTGGCAGCTTTATCTTGCCGAGATTGCGCTGTCCTTTGGCTGGGCCGGCATGAGTCTTGCGATGATCAGTAATACGCTCGGACTCTGGTTCGACCATAGACGCGGCATGGCGATCAGCCTTGCCTTGAACGGCGCAAGCTTCGGCGGCATCGCCGGCGTTCCGTTACTGGTGGCCGCCATCGGCCAGTTCGGATTTTCCCGCGCGATGATCGTGGCTGCTGCCGTGATGATCGTGCTGGTCATTCCGGTGGTGTCGATCTTTGTTGGACAGCCGCCGTTGCGATGGAGCGCTACGCCTTCCGAAGCCGCGGGCGCGCCGTCATCGGCGCAAGTCCGCAGTCTTGCGTTGCGCGACATTGCCTTCCTGTCGGTCACGGCGGCTTTCGCGCTGGTGCTCTTTGCACAAGTCGGCTTTGTCGTTCATTTGATCGCGTTTCTCGATCCAGTGATTGGCCGCGCCGGTGCCGCGATCGCGTTGGCGCTCCTGACGGCGATGGCGGTGGTGGGGCGGGTCTTATTCTCGACCGTGATCGACCGGCTCAATCAACGGCTGGCGTCCGCGCTCTCCTTCGCAAGTCAGGCGCTGGCGCTCCTGGTCGTCATCAACTCCCGTGACGAAACCCTATTGATCGCGGCTTGTGCAGTATTCGGCTTTTCGGTCGGCAATCTGATCACGCTGCCGTCGCTGATCATACAGCGCGAGTTCGCACCCCAAGCGTTCGGAGTCCTGATCAGCCTGCTCACCGCGATCACGCAGGTCACTTACGCCTTCGGTCCCGGCGTCATCGGCGCACTGCGCGACCTTTCGGGGTCCTACACGCTGCCACTTTACGGCTGCATTGTCCTGGAATTGACGGCAGCCATCATGGTCATGCTTCGCGGAAAATCAGGGACGTTGCAGCGGGGTCTTGTTTGATCAACATAACGGCGAGCGGCTACGCCTCGCGCGCCCGCAACAAATCCTCGACGTCGAGCTTGCGCGTGAACATCGCGAGCGACCCGTCGACGGCGCGCGGCCACTCGGTTTGCGGCCTGTCGCGGTAAAGCTCGACGCCGTTTTCGTCGGGGTCGCGCAGATAGAGCGCTTCGCTCACGCCATGGTCGCTTGCGCCGTCGAGTGGAATGCCGGCGCTCAATACGCGGTGCAAGGCATCCGCCAGCGCTGCGCGGGTCGGATAAAGGATTGCCGTGTGGTAGAGCCCCGTCGTCCCCGGAGCTGGAGGGTGACCGCCTTTGCTTTCCCAGGTGTTCAGCCCGATATGGTGGTGATAGCCGCCCGCCGAAACGAATGCGACGGCCGAACCATGGCGTTGCATCAACTCGAAACCGAGCACGCCGCAATAAAAGCCCAGCGCGCGATCGAGATCGGCGACCTTGAGATGGACATGGCCGATTCTGGTGCCGGGGACGATCGGCGGGTTTTGAGACATACGGAGACTCCGCGTGGCCTTGTGCTTCGATCACGATCTATGATGAAGCCCCAGATCACGCAAGCTCGGAGGCCTGTCCGTCGGGAAGCTCGAACTCGAACGTGTTCAGCGTCATCGAGACCATGGTGTAATAGCCGCACAGGCCGATGACTTCGACCAGCCCTCGGAGCGAGAGCACATTCACGGCCTCGTCATAGAGCACCTTGGTCAGCCCATGCGCCTCGTGCAGGGATTTTGCGACATCGTAAATGACTCGCGCCTTCGGGTCGTCGAATTGCGCGGTGCGTCGATCGCGGATGTCGTCGATGATCTTCTCGTCGAGGCCGCCCTGGAGCGCGAGACGCTTGTGCGCGAACCATTCGTAGTGCGCGGTGAAGTGCCGCGCGGTGACGAGAATCGCGATCTCCGAAAGCTTTGCCGGAAACATCGTATCGAAACGCAGGACTTCGCCGAGCCGAGTGGCGTGACGCGCCATTTCCGGGCTGTTGAGCCAGGCCATCATCGGAGCCGGCGGCCTGCCGCGCTTTCCCGCGATCGACTCGTCGTAAGTCGCCTTTTGATCGGCGCTCATGTCCCCGGGGGCAAGCAATTTCAGTCGCATGGTTGTTTCCTTTGGTCATTCCGGGATGGTCCGAAGGACCAGACCCGGAATCTCGAGATTCCGGGTTCGCTCGTTTTCACTCGCGCCCCGGAATGACAGCGCAGAAGAAGGCTGGATTGCTACGGAACTCACGCCCTTGCAATGACGAATGCAATTACCGGATCGGCGGCGCGTACTGGATGCCGCCGGCGTTCCAGAGCTGATTGAGCCCGCGCGGTATCTTCAACTTCGACTCCGAGCCGACATTGCGGTCATAGACCTCGCCGTAATTGCCGACATGGCGGATGATGCGAACGGCCCAGTCCCTGGTCAGGCCGAGCTCCTCACCGTAATTCCCCTCGGTTCCGACCAGCCGCATCACGTCGGGCTTTTTGGATTTCAGCGCCTCATCGATGTTCTTGGAGGTGACGCCGAGTTCTTCCGCATTGATCATCGCATAGAGCGTCCACTTGACGATCAGCATCCAGTCGTCGTCGCGTTCCCGCACCACGGGCGCAAGCGGCTCTTTCGAGATGACGTCGGGCAGGATGGCATGGTCGCCTGGTTTTGTCAGGTTCAGCCGCAGCGCATAGAGCTGCGAGACGTCGGCGGTCAGCGTGTCGCACTGTCCGGATTCATAGGCTTTCACGACATCTTCGAGTTTGCCGAACTTCTTCTCCTCATATTTCATGTTGTTGGAGCGGAAATAGTCGGCGAGATTGAGCACCGTCGTCGTGCCGTCCTGCACGCAAACCTTGCTGCTATTGAGGTCGAGCGCTGAATCGATATTGCGTGCCCGCGGCAGCATGAAGCCCTGGCCGTCATAAAAGGCGACCGCCGGGAAATAGAGGTCGTAAGAGGTCTCGCGCGACAGGCTCCAGGTCGAGTTGCGCGAGAGAATATCGACTTTGCGATTTTGCAGTTCCTTGAACCGCTCGTTGGCGTCGAGCGGAATGAACTTCGCCCTTTTTGGATCGTCGAAGATGGCGGCCGCGACCGCGCGGCAGAAATCGACGTCAAACCCGGTCCAGTTGCCTTGTTCGTCCGGGATCGAGAAGCCTGGCAGTCCCTTGTTAACGCCGCACAACACTTCGCCGCGCCGAACCGTCCGTTTCAGGGTCTTCGTGTCGTAGAGTTCGTAAACCAGGGCGATGATTGCAACCGCAACTGCGACCAATAAGCCAATCAGCAGCCCGCCTCGGAATGTGCGCATGATCAATCTCTCGCCAATGTCGGAAAGTCAGCAAAGCTTTGCGGAAGCGGCCTACAGTTCCGGCTTCTGCCGCACGACGACCTTGGTGCCCACGGGCACTCGGTCATAAAGATCGGCGACATCGGCGTTGACGAGACGGAAGCAGCCCGAAGACACTTTCGTGCCGATCGTATCCGGGCGGTTGGTGCCATGAATGCGATAGACCGTGGCGCCGAGATACATCGCCCGCGCGCCGAGCGGGTTACCCGGACCGCCTGCCATGAAGCGCGGCAGATAGGGTTGGCGCTCGATCATCTCCGGTGGTGGCACCCAGTCCGGCCATTCGGCCTTGCGGCTGATGTTCAAAAGCCCTTGCCACTGGAAACCATCGCGGCCGACGCCGATGCCGTATCGAAGGGCGCGGCCGCCGGGCTGCACCAGATAAAGATGGCGGTCGGCTGTCGAGATGATGATCGTGCCGGGCGGCTCGGTGGTGCGGTAATACACCATCTGCTTCTGCCATTCCGGATCGAGCTGGTAGGAATCATCTGCAATCAATCCAGGTTGGTCGGCGTCATTGGGCTGTTGCGCAAAGCCATGCGAAACGGAAAGCATTAGGCCGGCGGCCGTCATCACGGTCCAAGCCAGTGCCCGAAACTTGCTCATTGAAGATTCTCCCCTTGCTCGCGCGCTGGTATGGCGATGCCGCGCGACGACCTGTCATGGTCATGATCCATCAAATCCCGGATGCGGGCAAGCAATCCGGATATTCGGCTGAAAAGCCCGAAATTCTTGCCGGCAATGCGGCGATTTCGGCAAGTTCACGGCAACGCGGCCGCCTGGCAGGCGGCCGGTATTGCGCTAGGGGGCTTTCGTCTTATGCAGCCGCGAGGTTCTCCACGCCCGCAATCCTGAGCAGATCGGCGAGCTGCTTGCGCGCGTAGAACATGCGGGTCTTCACCGTGCTTTGGGGAATTCCGATGAGCTGACCCACTTCCTCGACCGTCTTCTCGTGATAGTAGACAAGGTTGATGATCTCGCGGTGCGCCGGCGACAGCTTGGCCACACAGGCGCGCAGGATGGCGCTGGTCGTGGAGCGGTCGAGGCTCGCTTCCGGCGTCTCGGCTCCGTCGGCAATCTCGAGTATCTCTTCCTGGTCGATGTCCTCGTGACGGCGTTGACGCAGCGCAGTCAGAGCCTTGAATCGCGCGATCGACAACAGCCAGGTGGAAACCTGGGACCGGCGCTGGAACTGGCTCGCAGTACGCCACACATCGAGGAAAACCTGGCTGGTCAGATCCTCAGCCGTCGTGGCATCGCGCACCATGCGCAGGATAAACCGGTAAACACGCAGGTGGTGACGGGCGTAAAGCACGTGCATCGCGTTCCGGTCGCCGTCGGTGATGCTGTCCAGCAGCATTTCATCCGAAGTCGGCTGAGCGGCCAGGATGGCCGGGCTGACAGCGGAATTGATGGCTACAACGTTTGACATGACGATCTCCCCATGTCGCCGCTTTACGGCGCTTCCTTAATGGGGATTGGTAGTTGCCTAAGGTTTCCGGACGTCTGCGCGCCAAGAGAAAATGGTTTCGTCGGCAAGAGAATTGTTTCGTCGCGGCGACCCGGACGAAACATTCGGGCAGGAAAAGCCAGCGATATCAGGTGGATTATTGTTAAACTGTAAAAAGATACCCCCGGGTTCGAAAAAGCGCCGGACGATAGCGGCCGTCATGGGCGA
>Ga0209168_10002933_pt1 | contig 12047 bp, 10 predicted proteins | sample Coa_R1_FD_187156 | JGI IMG/M metagenome (GOLD analysis project Ga0209168, IMG submission 187156) | Surface soil microbial communities from Centralia Pennsylvania, which are recovering from an underground coalmine fire - Coalmine... | ecosystem: Environmental > Terrestrial > Soil > Unclassified ... | reverse complement strand
GGCCAGTTCCTGGCCGGCCATGGTGGGCAGCGCGCGCGCTTCGGACAGCAGTTTTTCCACCGGCGTGCCGTCGGTGGACACCACGCCGCGCAGCGCGCCCATCTTGCGAATGTGCAGTACCAGCGCGCGCGTATCGACATCCCAGAGAACCGGAATATTATTCCGCACGAGATAATTCTGCGCCGTTTCGCCGGAGCGCCAGTTCGAGGCCACCGCCGAAAATTCGCGCACGATCAGCGACTCAATGTAGGGCCGGGATGATTCCTGGTCGTCGGAGTTCGTTCCCACGTTGCCGATGTGCGGATAGGTGAGGCAAACGATCTGGCCCGCGTAGCTTGGATCGGTGAAAACTTCCTGGTATCCCGTGAGGCTGGTATTGAAAACGACTTCGCCGCCGCGCCGCGTCGCCGCTCCCGCCGCGCGCCCATGAAAAATGCGCCCGTCTTCGAGCGCAAGAATTCCCTTCCGAGCTTCTGATTCCGACAGTGGATCCTCTTTCCGGCGGGCGCACACTTCGCTCAGGGGCGAAGGGACAGCCCGCACCTTCTGCAACTCTATTTCACGGACTCGGCAAACACCGGGATCGAACCGAAGTGATCGACCGGCCAGTACGCGAACACCGCCTTGCCGTAAATAAATTTCCGCGGCACCGGCCCGAAGATTCGCGAATCATTGGAGCTGGTGCGGTGATCGCCCATCACAAAATATTCGCCCTTGGGAATCTGCGTGGGCGGATACGTGCCGTAGTCGTCGGACTCCGGCGGGATGTAGGGTTCCGGCAGGCGCTTGCTGTTCAAGTAGACTTGCCCGTCGCGAATTTCGACGGTGTCCTCCGGCAAACCGACCACCCGCTTGATGAACGACTTCGAGCGGTCCAGAGGATACCAGAAAACCACCACGTCGCCACGCTCAATCGGCTCAAAGCGGTAGACAAACTTGTTGATGAAGATGCGCTCCTGATCCGAAATCAGGGGCGTCATGCTGGTGCCTTCGACTTTAACGGGTTGGTAGAAAAAAATGATGATAACGATGGCGAGGCTGAGCGCAATCACCAGATCGCGGCCCCAACTTCGAAGCTCTCGCCGCAGCGGCTGCGCCGCTCCGGGCGCGACAGTCGTGCTGATATCGGCGTTCGGCTCCATGTCCTTACTTGAAAACAAAATGTGAACTACTGAATTTATACCACGCTACTCCGCTGCGCGCCAGTGGTACGGAAAACGAAACGCGCCGTTCGGAATGGCACAGACTTCACAGGTTGCGGAAACAACTCACAACTGTCATCCCGAAGGGCCGAATTTGCCCGAGGGATCTGCTTTTGCCTTACGTTTCCGTAAGAGCAGATTTCTCGCGCCGCTCGGTTCACCGGGAACGCCCTCCGTGAATATGCTACGATTTCCCGACTGCAGCACCAGTCCCAACAAACTCAATCCCGTACGGAGGCTCACATGACCTGGCTTCGTGGAATCATGCTCTTCCTCGCCGGCACCGCGTTCGGACTTTTCCTGATGCAACCTGCGGCTGCGCCCCAGGACAAGACCGTCGGCCTGCGTCTCAATCACTTTGGGCTGTACGTGAAGGATCTGGACGAGTCCAGGAATTTCTACACCAAAACCATGGGATTTCGCGAGGCCTTCGAGGTGAAAGACAAAGAGGGGAAACCCGCGCTCGTTTATCTGCAAATGGACCGGGACACGTTTCTGGAACTCGCGCCCGCCAATGTGGATCGCCCGATCGGCTTTTCGCACGCCGGCCTGTGGACGAATGATCTGAACAAAACCGTCACTATCCTGCGTGAACGCGGCGTGAAAATGGAGAACCCGATCTCGGGCGGGTCGAAAGCGCTCCTGACGAATATGATCGAGCCGAACGGCGTCCGCCTAGAACTGCTCGAATACCCGCCGGATTCGTTGCAGCGAAAAGCGATCGACGGCTGGAAATGAAGCGGCGCAGGACTATTCGGCTGCGAGCATTAAAAGCGATGTCATTCTGAGCGAAGCGAAGAATCTCTCTCTCCGTGTTTTTTTGCTCGCGCTTAAATCGAAGAGAGATTCTTCGCTTCGCTCAGAATGACAATCAATGCATTTTTCGCAGCCAGCCAATGTGCGCAATCCTAACCTTTCATCGATAGGCCACCAGACGCAGGCGCCGGTAATCCGCCCACCACTGGCCATCGCGAAACAATTTTGGCCGCAACCACTCCTCGACCAGGCTTAGAAATTCTTCCCGCCGCGCGTCGCCCGCCTTCGCCAGATAATCTCCCGCAAACATGGCGATCCAGTTGCGCATTCCGTTTTCGCCATCCGCCAGGCCGGTGGGCCGGTCGAAGAGCGTGATCAGCCGGACCTCCAATCCATTTTTCTCCGCAAGCGCGGAATATTCGCTGACGCTCGGGTAGTACCAGGGCCGCACCTCGCCGGGTTTCGCCGCGCCCATTTCCGCCAGCGCGCGATCGAAGGCTTCCTGCATCGCGCGGATGTTTCCGTGGCCGCCCAGTTCGGCGACAAATCTTCCGCCGGGACGAAGGGCGCGATGCACACCCTGGAGCACCAGTTCCGGCTCGTGAATCCAATGCAACACGGCGTTGGAAAAGATCGCGTCAAATTCTTCGCGGAACGCCAGATGCCGGGCGTCGCAAATTTCAAATCTCAGATTTGGATACGCGGCGCGCGCCGCGGCCACCATTTCCGCGGATCGATCGACGCCGGTAACCTGCGTTCCCGACTCCGCGATTTTCGCCGTCAAATGGCCCGTGCCGCATCCGAGGTCCAAGATGCGCTCGCCTGGGCGCGGATCTAGCAGCGCGACCAGATCGGAACCATATTTCCAGACGAAATCGTGCTTGGCGTTGTAGAGATTCGCATTCCAGTCCGCGTTCGTTTCTTTTTCCATAGCGTTGCGGCGTGCTCCACTATTGAGGATTCCAGTGGAGCAGGCTTCAGCCTGTGGGTTTTGGTCCTTGCAAGGACGAACCCCCGCAGGCTGAAGCCTGCGCCACTCAATGCGGTTCCGGCTCGCGCACTGCGCTTGCTCTGAACGCGCCGAATTCGTATTGCACTGCCGCCAGTGCTGCGCACACGGCCGTCTCCGTGCGCATAATGTTTGCTCCGAGCGCGGCTTCCACAAAACCTGATGCGGTCGCGGAAGCGAACTCCGCCTCGGTCCATCCGCCTTCCGGGCCGATCGCGATGGTCACGCGGGCCGGCTCGTTTTCGGCGCGCGCGGACGCCGCCGGCTCCAGCGTTTCTCGTAACGGCCGCGACCCCTCTCTCTCTGAGAGCAATAATTTCAGTTTAGAAGCGGAGACCCGAAACGCGTCGCGCGGTTTGGCCGCATCCGCGAGCGTGGGAATCCGCAAGCGCCGCGCTTGCTGCGCGGATTCCGCGAGAATGCGTTTCCAGCGCTCGGAGCGCTTCCCTGCCGCAGCCACCAGGCCCTTTTCGCTGCGGTCGGCGGCAAGCGGCGTGATCCCATCCACTCCAAGCTCGGTCGCTTTTTCCAGCGCCCACTCGAAGCGGTCGAACTTCACAACCGCCAGCAACAGTTCGATGCGAACGGGCACATTCGGCACGGGCAACTGTTCCACCAGCGTGAACTCGACTTCCTCGCGCCCCACGTTCACCGTGCGCGCGAGCCACAGGTGTTCTCCGTCACTCAGTTCGTACAGTTGTCCGGTTTCCGCCCGCAGCACGCGCGCCAGATGGTGCGCGGCATCGTCCCGCAGGGTCGCCGCGTCGTTTTCAAATTTTTCGACAAAGAATCGCCGCCGCATGTGCCGCTATGTTATATCAATCCGATGCCGTCACGCTTCCAGCCCGCGTGCGTCCAACTGCGCTCATTCGTATTCGCATTCTTTGCGGCCATTCTCCTCTGCATTTGGGTGCCTGCGATCCTCGCTCAAGAGCCTTCTCCACGGCCCGCGCCGCTGCGCCGCGCCGTGATCGTGGATACGGACGCCGGCGCCGACGACCTGATGGCCCTCGCGTTTCTTTTGTCCCGCCCGGATATTCATGTCGAGGCCGTGACGATCGAAAATGGCATGGCCCACGTCCCGGCAGGAGGAACGAATGTGCTGCGCCTCCTGGCGCTCGCCGGCCACAGCGACATCCCTGTGTATCTCGGCCGCGAATCGCCGCTGTCAGGAGACCACGAGTTTCCCGCGCCGTGGCGCAAAGCATCCGACGAACTTCCCGGGATCACCCTGCCCGAAACCAGCCGCGCCCCGGAATCGCGCGACGCTCAGGATTATTTGCTGAAGCGCCTGCTGGACGCGGCGCATCCGGTACAGGTTCTGGCGCTCGGCCCCTTGACCAATCTGGGAGAAGTCTTTTCGCACACGCCGCGAGCGGCGCGCACCGGGCGGCAGCTCGTGATTCTCGGGGGCGCGGTCGGCGTTTCGGGAAATCTGGGAGACGGCGGACTTTTTCAGACGACCAACGGATCCTCCGAATGGAATCTGTTCCTCGATCCGGCGGCGACAAAAATAGTTTTCAACTCCGGCGCGCCGATTCGGCTGGTGCCGCTCGACGCCACGCAGCGCGTTCCCATTGACATGGCGCTATACGAGCAGATCAAGTCGCGCGCCGAAACTCCCCTCGCGAAGTTTGTGGCGGAAGTGCTGGCGACGAAGAGCGAAATGATTCGCCAGGGATATTACTTTGCGCAAGCTCCGCTGGCGGCCACGGCGCTGGCAAATCCCGCGGTGGTAACGTTCCGTCCGATGGCGATCGAAATCAGCGAACAGCCCGACGAGGCGGGCCGCACGGTGGAAGTAAAAGCCAAAAATCGACGCGCAAATGCGCAAGTAGCGATGGACGCAGACAACCTAAGATTTCGAGACGTATTTATGACTGCGCTAGGAGTGAAGTAGGACAGGCTTCAGCCTGTCAGGTTTAGACGCGCGGCGGCGAAAATTTAAACCAGACAGGCTGAAGCCTGTCCTACCCGAAAATATCCTTAACTTTTTCGAAGAGCGAAGAATCGCGATGCGCAGGACGGTTTTCGACCGGCAGAGTAGCGCCCAACTGTTCGAACAAGCGCCGCTGCTCGCGCGTAAGCTTGGTGGGAACCTCAACGTGCACGTTCACGTACAGGTCGCCCTTGCCGCCGCCGTGCGGATCGGGCATGCCCTTTCCCTTCAGGCGAATGATTTCTCCGGTTTGCGTGCCCTCGGGAATCTTCACGGTCTCTTCTCCGTTTAGGCCCGGCACCACGATTTCCGTGCCCAGCGCCGCCTGCACGATGGACACCGGAACGGTGCAATATAAATCCGCGTCGCGGCGTTCGAAATACGGGTGCGGCTTTACATCCAGCACCACGTACAGGTCGCCGGCAGGACCACTGTTCCCGCCCGGTTCGCCTTCGCCCGGAATCCGCAGCCGCGTGTTGGAATCCACGCCCGGCGGAATTCTCAAATCGATGGTGCGGTTGCGCTCGATGCGTCCCTTGCCGCGGCAGTCCGGGCAGGATTCGCGCACGATTTGTCCGGCGCCACGGCAATCCGGGCACGTGCGGGAAATGGTGAAGAAACCCTGCTGGTAATGCATCTGCCCGCGCCCGCCGCAGGTGGCGCAGGCCACCACGCCGGTGCCGGCTTTCGCGCCGGTGCCGTTGCAGACTTCGCAGAATTCCAGCCGCGGGATGCGAATTTTCGTGTTCACGCCGGAAGCGGCTTCCTCAAACGTCAACTTCATGTCGTAGCGCAGATCGGCGCCGCGATGCGCGCGGCCCCGGCCTCCGCCGCCACGGCGGCCGCCAAAAATATCCTCGAAGCCGAAAAAGTCGCCGAAAATATCCTGGAATTCGTCAAAGATGGTTTGATTGACGCCGCCGTCGAATCCGCCACGGGAAAGTCCGGCATAGCCGAAGCGGTCATACGTCGCGCGTTTCTGCGCATCCGAGAGGATCGAGTAAGCCTCGGTTGCTTCGCGGAATTTTTCTTCCGCTTCCTGCTTGGTCTGAGGGTTGCGGTCGGGATGCCACTTCAGCGCCGCCTTGCGGTAAGCGGATTTCACTTCATCCGCGTTGGCGCTCTTGGCCACGCCTAAAATTTCGTAGCAGTCTCTTTTTTGGCTCATGGTCTGGGCCGCCTGGAGGGCCTAATTTCCATCGGAGTTGGAATGCTTCCCGCCTTCCGAAGGGTTTACAGCAACGCGCACAATCGCGGGCCGCAGCACGCGCCCGTGAAACGTGTAACCATCCTGAAACACTGCAACGATTGCGCCGTCCGGATATTCCTCAGACTCCAGCCGCTCAATCGCCTGATGCTGGTGCGGATCGAATATTTTTCCGGTAGCGTCGATGCGCTGCACACCGTGTTTGGCAAGCGTCTCCCAAAGCTGCTTGCGGATTAACGTGACGCCCTTGCGGTATTCCTCATAGGCCGGCTCGGCATGGGCTTGCAGGGCGCGATCAAATCCGTCGAGCACAGGAATGAGGTCGATGATCAGCCGCTCGACGCCCCGGCGGCCTTCTTCCTGGCGATCGCGCTCGGTGCGCTTGCGGAAATTCTCAAAGTCGGCCTGGCGGCGGATCATGGTTTGCATGAGCTCGTCCTTCTCCGCCTTGAGCCTGGACAACTCATCGGTTGGAGATTGCGCCGGATCCGCGGCTGCATTTTCGCCGGCAGCTAGCGGCGATTCTGCGTCCCGGTCGCCCCGTCCGCCGTCGATAGGAATCACTCTCTCCCCTTCGCGTTTCGGTTCCGCCACGTTGCTAGCTCCGATCTAATGTTTCTCCGAACGCGCGCGCGACAAACGCCACGGCCGTGATGGCGCGTTCGTACTGCATGCGCATGGGCCCCAGAATTCCGACGGTGCCCTGCGACTGATCCTGAAACGAATACGGCGCGCTGATCAACGCCAGGTGCTCGCCGGCGCGGTCAATACCTTTTACACCGATCTGCACGTGCACCGGATCGGGCGTATCGATGCAGTTCGCCAACAGCGCGATGATGCGGTGTTTTTCCTCGATCGCGGAGAGCACATCGCGCAACTGCGCCTGATCGTTAAACTCCGGAGCCGCGGCCATCTGCGCGGCCCCCTCGATGTAGACACGCTGCGCAGAACCGTGCCCGAGCATCGCCGGGTCGCACAGCGCCAGCGCGTTCCGCGCCAGCAGCGCGTATTGTTGCTCTTCCCGGGCCAATCGCATCAGCAGGTCGGCGCGAATGGCTTCCAGCAGGAAGCCGGTGTAGTGGTGATTCAAATATTCCGCGGTATGGTCGAGGTCCTGCTGGCTGAAAACTTTTTCGGGGCGAATTACTTTGTCCCGCGTGTTGCCCCCCGTCGAGACCAGAACCACCACGATGCGTCCATCCGGCAGCAGCACAAATCGAATGTGCTCAAGCACGGTTTTGGAGATGGGAGGCGAGACCACGATTCCCAGGCCCCGGGAGATTTCCGCCAGCACGTGCCCGGCGCGTTCGGCAATTTCCTCGCTGGTGGTGGCCCCGGCGAACTCCCCGCGAATCATTTCCTCGTCTTCCGGGCTGAGCGTGGCGCGGGCGACCAGTTGCTGCGCGAAAAACCGGTAGGCGCTCGCCGTCGGAACCCGTCCCGCCGAGGTATGTGGCTGATATAAAAAGCCTTGTTCCTCCAGGTCGGACATCACGTTGCGGATCGTGGCGGGGCTCAGAGCCTCCACATGACGCCTGGAAATCGACCGCGAAGACACCGGCTCCCCCGTTTCGATGTACGCCCGCACGATGGCCGAAAGAATCTGGCGGTTGCGTTCGTTATTGGGAGCTGGGTCAGACATTGGCTGCGAGACTCTTCTGTAAATATAACACGCCTGCAACAATTTTAGGCATTGCAGCCACTGCCGTCAAATTGGCGCGCGAGTAGGACAGGCTTCAGCCTGTCAGGTTTAAATTTTCACTGCCGCGAATCTAAACCAGACAGGCTGAAGCCTGTCCTACGGAACCGCGGCGACGATATTCAATCTTGGACACTTACGTATCGATTTGCGCGCGCTGCAAACGATCCGAATAATCGACGTAGAGGGTCTTCCATTCCGAATAAAAATCGATGGCCGCCGTTCCGGCCTCGCGATGGCCGTTGCCGGTGCCCTTGGTTCCGCCGAACGGCAACTGGATTTCCGCCCCGATGGTCGGCGCGTTCACGTAGACGATGCCCGTTTCCACGTCGCGCATCGCGCGGTAGGCCTGATTCACGTTGCGCGTGTAGATGGATGCGGACAATCCATATTTCACGCCGTTGGCAATTTCGATCGCTTCATCGAGCGAGGAGAAAGGAATCAGCGCCACCACCGGGCCGAAGATTTCCTCCTGCGCGATGGTCATCTTGGCATTGGCATCGGCGAAGATGGTGGGCTCATGAAACCATCCATGGGCCAGGGCGCCCGACTCGGCGCGGCGTCCTCCCGCCAATAGCTTCGCGCCTTCGCTTTTTCCAATCTCCACGTATTTCATCACCGTCTGTAATTGCGTCTCATTGACAACCGGTCCGACATCGGTATCCGGGTCCAGGCCGTCGCCCAGTCTAAGCGCCTTGGTCCGCTTGGCAAACAGATCCTGAAATTCGCGGTAGATTTTGCTGTGTACCGCGACGCGGCTGGCCGCCGTGCAGCGCTGCCCGCTGGTACCAAAGCCGCCCCAGACCGCGCCTTCGACCGCCAGTTCCAGGTTGGCATCGTCCATGACAATCATTATGTTTTTGCCGCCCATTTCCAGATGGCACGGCTTGAATGTCGGTGCGCAAGCCTGGCTGACGATGCGGCCCGTTTCCGTCGATCCCGTAAAGCTGACCGCCGCCACGCTTGGATGGGTAATGAGCGGCGCGCCCGCCTCCGGCCCCATGCCGGTGACGACGTTTAAAACTCCGGCGGGCAGCCCCGACTCAATCAGAATCTGCACCAGGTTGTAGGTGGAAAGCGGCGTGTCTTCCGCCGGTTTGATCACTACTGTATTTCCGCAAATCAGCGCCGGCATGATTTTCCAAGAAGGAATAGCCATCGGAAAATTCCACGGCGTAATCATTCCCACAACGCCCAGCGGATCGCGCACGGACATGGCAAATTTGTTGGGAAGCTCCGACGGCACCGTCTGGCCAAACAGGCGGCGGCCTTCGCCGGCCATGTAATAGGTCATGTCGATGGCTTCCTGCACGTCGCCGCGTGTTTCGGAAAGCGGCTTGCCCATTTCGCGGGTCATGTCGCGGGCCATTTCTTCCTTGCGCTTCACCAGCGTCTCCGCGGCACGATACAAAATTTCCGCGCGGCGCGGCGCCGGAAAAAGCCGCCACTTTTTGAAGGCGTCCTTGGCGGCGTTGACAGCGTCGTTCACATCCTCTTGGGTGGAGGCCGGAAAAATTCCGATGAGTTCGCCGGTGTTGGCGGGATTGCGGTTTTCAAACGTGCTGCCGCGGCGCGCTTCCACCCACTCGCCGTTGATGAAGTTTTTATGGCTCCTCGTAACCGCGCTGGTCGTCATGTTTCCTCCTGCAGCTGATTGAGGCCGTGCGAAGGTTGGCAAATCGCGCAAACAACGTCGCGGCGGAAAATTTCCGCGTGGCAATTTCAATCTAGCAGAGGGTCTTGGGTGCGTCAAACAAGTCCAATCGACTGCGCGCGGCGCGTGTGTCCTGCTGGTCATGGCTCCGCGTAAACGCTGCGCGGCGAGTTCGTGGCTGCGAAATATCGCTGGGCGGGAATGACGGAATCGTTCCGACGGTTCCGCTGTTGGAGTCCGGCGCTCTCGAGAGTCTGCGCAAAAGCGCGAATCTCGCCCTTACGTAGCGCCCGCCTTCAGGCGGGCATTGTGGCCGTACCACCGGATGCCCGCCTGAAGGCGGGCGCTACATCTCAAACCTGCGTTTTCTTATAGGTTCCCTGAACCCGACGCGCCGGATTGTTGGCTGCCACAGCACAGCGACCAAGATGGCGTTATCCGCCGTCTGAAAACCCCGGTATTCTGAAAGCACCCAAGAGTCGAGCGCCTTTTTCCTTCGCGCCCGGCCACCAAGCGGGATTAAGGATTTGCACGTATGTCACCGTCTCTTACCGTCCCCGAAGTGAATGAGGAACGCGGATTTCTTCCGGCCCAGGATCCGTTGAAGCGCCTGCCGAAAGAGTTCGACGCGTGGGAAGAACTGGCCAGCGGCCTGCCGAAGTACCTGGTTTCGGATCAAACTCGCGGCAGGATCGCCGATCTGCCGGCGTTTCCGTCGCACGCGCTCGGCGATGCCCGCGAGCGGGAGCGCGCCATGCTCCTCCTCAGCTACCTGGGACATGCTTATGTGTGGGGAGGACCTCGTCCGGCGCTGATCTTGCCGGCCGTGCTCGCGGCGCCGTGGTATGAGGTTGCCAGCAGCCTCGGCCGCCCGCCGGTACTCAGCTATAGCAGCTACGCGCTCCACAATTACTACCGCCTCGACGCTTCCCGCGAGATCGAATGCGGCAACCTGGCGCTGATCCAGAATTTTCTGGGCGGCGTTGACGAGGAATGGTTCATCCTGATTCACGTGGAAATCGAGCGCAAAGCCGGACCGGCGCTGGCCGTGTTGGGCGGATGTATCGATGCCGCGGAAGAGGGCGACGCAGAGCGGCTGGAAATGCTGCTGACGCAGGTGGAAACGTCGGTGCGCGCCATGCACGCCACGCTGCGCAGAATGCCGGAATGGTGCGAGCCCTTCATCTACTACCATCGCGTCCGGCCATATATTCACGGCTGGAAGAATCATCCGGACCTTCCGGAAGGCGTGGTGTACGAAGGCGTCGAAGCGTACGGCGGACGTCCGCAGCAATTTCGTGGCGAAACCGGAGCGCAAAGCGCCATCGTTCCGGCGCTCGATGCCATGCTCGGAGTGGGACACAAGGAAGATGCGCTAAGCACTTACCTGAAAGAAATGCGCACCTACATGCCTCCGGCGCACCGCTCCTTCATCGAGGCTCTGGAAAGCCGCAGGGCCGTGCGTCCCTTCGTGCAGCGCGCCGGACGCCGCGGGTTAACCGCCGCGTACAACGCGTGCGTCGAGTGCCTCGAAAGTTTCCGCGCCCTGCATCTCGAATACGCCGCGACGTACATCTTTCAGCAAGCCCAGACCGACGCCAAGAATCCGCACGCCGTTGGAACCGGCGGCACTCCGTTCATGGACTATCTCAAGAAGCATCGTGACGAAACGGGCGAGCACCAACTGAAATAGAATCGCCGGCCCGCGGATTTCCGTATGAATGGCATACGCCAAAACTCGATTCGCTTGTTCCGCCTGCACGGGATTCAAGTGGGGCTGCACTGGTCCTGGTTTCTGGTTGCCGTCTATGAAATCAGCGGCCGCGAACGGGCCTATTCCTCGATCACGTGGAACATCCTCGAATACCTGGCGCTGTTTCTGATTGTGCTGCTTCACGAGTTTGGGCATGCGCTGGCCTGCCGGCAGGTTGGCGGGATCGCAGATCAAATTGTGCTGTGGCCGCTCGGCGGAGTTGCTTATGTAAATCCGCCGCAGCGACCTGGCGCGTTTCTCTGGAGCATCGCCGCCGGACCCCTCGTCAACCTCGTTCTCGTTCCGGTCTTTTTGGTTCTGGGGCGGTCGTTCCGGGCGATGGGGTTCGCGGAAACGATGCCGGACTTTTTCCTTCTGGTGCGCACCGTCTCATTTATTAACGTCGGCCTTCTGATCTTCAACATGCTTCCGATCTATCCATTAGACGGCGGTCAGATTTTGCGATCCTTGCTGTGGTTTGTGATGGGGCGGGCCCGCAGCCTGATGGCGGCCACGGTAATCGGATTTCTGGGCGCCGCGGGCCTCATCGTTCTCGCGCTGCGTTCGCAGTCCACTTGGTACATCATTCTCGCGGCGTTCATGTTGATGAACTGCTGGAGAGGTTGGCAACAGGCGCGGGCGCTCTTGCGCCTGGCAAAATTGCCGCGCCACCGCGAATTTTCCTGCCCGTCCTGCCTGACGTCGCCGCCTCTCGGCGAGTTCTGGCGCTGCTCGAAATGCTCGAAGGCCTTCGATACCTTTCAAACTCAGGCCACCTGCCCGCAGTGCTCCACGCAGTTCGCAACCACGGGATGCCTGGACTGCGGT
>Ga0209168_10002932_pt1 | contig 12049 bp, 10 predicted proteins | sample Coa_R1_FD_187156 | JGI IMG/M metagenome (GOLD analysis project Ga0209168, IMG submission 187156) | Surface soil microbial communities from Centralia Pennsylvania, which are recovering from an underground coalmine fire - Coalmine... | ecosystem: Environmental > Terrestrial > Soil > Unclassified ... | reverse complement strand
GACGACGGCACAGATGCACCAGCTGCTGATAGCGGGAGTGGGGTCGGTGAATTAAATAACCTGCGCTCTTATTCAACTGGAACATCCGCTGCCGCGACTGCTCCTGCTGTTGATGTGAACCCGCCTTCACCACCGGCCAACAACGGATCGCGCCCGGTGCCGAGTGTGAATTTCAATCACGAAGATCTGAAGGAAGCAATTGAAATCGTTCGCCAGTTAGATCCGCCCGGCGTGGCCTGCCGCGATCTTCGCGAGTGCCTGTTGTCCCAGTTGCATTATCACCAGATGCAGCTCGGCAAAAATGGCAACGGTACTGCCCAGGTCCTTGCCGACGCCACTGCGCTCGTCGATCAGCACCTGCGCGCGCTGCAGAATAAGCAATACAAGGAAATCTCGCGTGCCATCAACCGCCGGTCGAGGCGGTACAAGCTGCATTGGAATATGTCCGCACCCTCGATCCGCGCCCCGGCCTGCGCTACAACATTGTGCAGCCTCGCCTGATCGAGCCTGATGTTGCGCTCGTGAAACATGGCGATGAGTGGCTGGTCATGATGAACGATGACGATGTGCCCACGCTGCGGCTTAATCCTGCGTATCGCAAACTGTTGACCCGCGATGGCAACGACCGGGACACGCGTAATTACGTTAAGGAGCGCTTCAAAAGCGCCATTCAGCTGATCAAAAACATTGAGCAGCGCAAGCAGACCATCTTGAAAGTTTGTTATTCGATCGTGGAGCGTCAACGCGATTTTCTGGAGAAGGGCATCGACGAGCTCAAGCCGATGATGATCAAGGAAGTCGCCGAAGAAATCGGCGTCCACCCTTCTACCGTAAGCCGAGCGGTTGCCAATAAATACGCGCACACTCCGCAAGGGGTTTTCGAGCTACGCTATTTCTTCAGCGAAAGCGTGAACGGTCCTGAGGGTGGAAATACTTCGCTGCTGATACTCAAACGCCGCGTAAAAAAATTAATCGAAGATGAAGACACAAGCAAACCGCTTACCGACGAACAGATCACCCGCATTCTGCAGTCTCAAGGAATCCAGGTAACTCGCCGTACTGTTGCCAAGTACCGTGAAGACATGAAAATTCCCAGTACCCACCAGAGAAGAGTGAAGAAATAGTCAGCGCTTGGCATTTAGCACTTCGCAGGTAGCTTCACTTACGTTTCAAGCAAGAGCTAAAAGCTAACAGCTGACACCAGAATTCTAGGTCTCGCCGTACGATCCGGAGCGTTAACCATGAATGTCGAATACACTGGCAGGCACTACGAAGTCACCGCTGCTGACCGCGAGGAAATCGAAGCGGGTCTGAGCAAGATTAAGAAAATTCTGCACGGTAGCTTTGAAAGTAAAGTTGTTCTCGCGGTTGAGAAGCACCGCCATAAAGCCGAAATCGCCATTAACTCGCGTGTCGGCGATCTGGTTGCGCTTTCCCAGGCAAAAGATATGAAGGCTGCGATAGGCAGCGCGCTGGAGCATCTTGAAAAACAAGCGCTGAAAAATAAGACCCGCATCATTGCAAAGAAGCGGCGCAATCACAAAGACAAAAACGGAGACGGCGAAGTTGCGGTGCAACCTTTCGCGGCTCCGCGAGCTGGCGCGCCCGCGGGCTCTTCCACCGTCTCGATGGTGGTTCACAAATTTCCTGCATTCGCGAAATCCAGTGATGTGCACCTGGTCCGCTCCGAGGACGCGGTAGCGCTTCGCCCCATGACTCTTGAAGAAGCCATCAAAGAAGCCCATTTTCGTGATCGCGACGTCTTCGTTTTCCGTGACCCCAAGGGCAAGCTGATGATCCTCCACCGCACCCGTGATGGCAAAATGGAGCTAATCGAGGCACCATAGATCTGCAATGTTTAATGAAAGAGTTCGGATGCCATCACAATATGGCGAAGCCTTCGCACCTGCGATAGTCTGAACCCAGTGGAATCCGCAATTCCTCACGCCAGAGACACTGCGCACAACAGCTTTCGCCAGCCCTCGCGCAAACAACCTTTCCGTCAGTCGATTCTTTTCATCGTCCTCGTCGCGTTTGTGTTGAGACTTGCAGTCATTTTCATCGGCCATACCTATCGCATGAATCCGCTGCGCGATCATTTTCAGTTCGGCTGGGAGATGGGGCGGATCGCGCGCTCGATTCTTCGCGGAGAAGGATTCAGTTCTCCTACAGACTTGAACACTGGTCCCACCGCCTGGGCCGCGCCGGTTTATCCCTACGTCATTGCGGGAGCATTTAAGCTATTCGGGCTATACACACGCTCAGCGGCTATGGCGATGCTCGCCTTTAACAGCTTGTTTGCGTCCCTGACGTGTTGGACGATCTACCTGATCGGCACGCGTGTTTATAACCAGCAGGTAGGCCGGGCTTCGGCATGGACGTGGGCAGTTTTTCCGTATGTTGTTTATTGGCCGGTCAGGATCATCTGGGAAGTTAGCTTTTCCACATTTCTGCTCAGCCTTGCTTTGTGGCTTACGGTCCGCATGGCTGACACTGCGCGCCGCCGCGACTGGATCATTTATGGCTTGTTATGGGGATTGATTCTCCTCACCAATACGACGATCGTGATTTTGTTGCCGTTTTTCCTGGCATGGATCATTTATCGCGCACCGCGATTCTCGGGACAATATTCCGGCGCAGTACTCGCCGTATTGGTCGCCGCACTTTGCATTACTCCCTGGACGATTCGCAACTACCAGGTTTTTGGACGTTTTATTTTTATTCGCGATAATCTTCCGCTTGAATTGCACGAATCCAACAACCGCGAATCTTCAGGCCTTTGGACGCGGAACGAACATCCTGGCAATGATCCAATCGCAATGAAAAAATTCCAGGAGCTTGGCGAAATCCGTTTCATGGACGCGGAAAAAGATCAGGTACACGACTTCATCCGTCACAATCCGGGAAAGTTTTTGCTGTTTACCTTGAAGCGGATTTGGTATTTCTGGGTCGCGCCGCCACAGACGGTCATCGTTGCAGGGTATGAAATGTGGGTGGCTCGCCATGTGGAATTTCTGCTGGAGGCGGTCTTCGCCTTCGCTGGACTCATTCTTACATTGTGGCGACGAAATCCGTATGGCTGGCTTTTGGCGCCGTTTTTGCTCGTCTACCCACTGCCGTATTATCTCGTGAACCCTTTCCAGCGCTATAAGCACCCGATCGAATCGGTGATGCTCATTCTGATCGTTTATGTGTTGTGGGAGGCGCGGGCAATCAGAATCGATTGGCGACGCAAGACCGTTGCGTAATCGTTCGCTCCCGAATTTGCACGCCTTAATTCGTCCAGAGCGCGAAACACAGTTTTATTGTTTCCACAGCTTCATCCCTCACTTAAAGTAGATTATGCGTTCGATTCTGCAGAAGAAGGGCCTGCGTTTCATCTTCGCTGCCAACGTCATCTCCATGATTGGCAGCGGAATGAATTCGGCCGCCGTGGCCTGGTACATTCTGCAGGCCACGCACTCGGAAATCGCGCTGGGCACATTCGCCGTCGTGCAAACCCTGCCGGCGATCCTTCTGCTCCCATTCACCGGCGTAATTATTGACCGCGAAGACCGTCGCCGACTGGTGATGGCTCTCGACGTGACTCGTGCGGTGGTCATCGCGCTGGTTGCGGTGCTCGCCTTCGAGGGCAAAGCCAAAGTCTGGGAACTTTACGCCATGAACATGCTGGTGGCAGCGGGTTTCTGGGTGTTCTGGCCGACGATCACCGCGCTCATCCAGGAAATGACGCCAGGCGATGAGTTCGTCCACGCGAATACTTTTCTGCTCGCCGGGGTGCAGGGAGGCTGGCTGATTGCCGGCGCGCTGGTCGGATTCGTCTACAACAAAATCGGTCTTGGCGGAGTGTTGCTGCTCGACGTGAGCAGCTACGCGCTTTCCTTTCTGTGCTATTTCGCCGTTCGCAAAGGCCGCCATGTCGTTCCGCGTCCAGCCGAATTGCACGATGACATTGTCGCCGCCGAAAGTGCGGTTCAAAAATTCTTTCGCGAGTTGCGCGATGGCATTCACTTCCTTCGCGGGCATCGTGAGATTGTTCTGCTGGGCATCAGTTGGGCGCTGTTTCTCTCCGCCATGATGACGGGAGTCGTAGTCACGCCGCCGCTGAGCGACAACGTTTATCACAAGGGAGCCGTAGGCTATGGCTGGCTGAATGGCGGCTGGGGCGTCGGCGCATTTCTAAGCGCGTTTTATGCGCCTATGTTCATCAAGAAATTTGGCGCGCGAAGGTCGATAGCCATTTCACTTGGATTTTTGGCGGTACTGATGACCTCAGCGCCTGTCATGCCGGTCCTTGCGCTTGCGGTTATGGTGTACGCCTTCATGGGTTCAGGCCGCGGCATCACCGGCGTAGCCATGAATACCAGCATGATGGAGCAGATCCCGCAGCACTTTATGGGTCGCGTGCAGAACACCTTTTATTTCGCCGGAACGCTGCTGCAGGTTCTGCAATCTTACTTAGTCGGAGCAGTCGCGCAGAAAAACCTGATTGCCGGTTTTTCCGTGATCGGCTTCGTCTATGCGATTGGCTTTGTCACGGCCACCTGGCCGGTGCGGATTCCTTCAGCTGTCGAAGCAACCCAGGCGAACTGAGCCGCAGGCTCTACGACCGTCCGTTAAGAGACGGAAGCGGATGCGAGACCCCTTGTTCAGCCCGCGCTCGCAGCGGAGCCAATCGGCTTACCTCGAGGTCGTCGCGATAAAAGAGGTTGTAGGTGTCGAATGGGATTAGTCGTCCATCACGATGAACAATGTGGACGCAGGTTTTCTTTACACTTCTTACATCGAACGAGTACGCATCGATGAACTGCATGATGATGACCCTAAAGACATTCTCATAGCCGATATTCCCCGGCACTAATATCTTAGGCAGGCAGCATAGCAGTTCTCGCAGGCTTCCGGCGCCGCTGCGTGGCGAGTGATTTGTGGCGAATAGCTTAAATAAGTTCTCACGCACCGCTGCCTCTTGCTCGTACAGGATGGTGTTTGCGGCGCCGTTAATTAAGACGTCAGGCGGCACCATCGACGTCAGCGGCGTAACTTTACCATCCAGCTTTAGCGCATACGCCATCGCGATCGAATCCGGATGGCAGGGGACAGGGATCACGTCTTCCGGGCGAAAGACGCTCGTCTGTTCGAGAATCTTGCGTCTTACTTCGGTGAGCGTCAGACGGTCAGTGGCTGGATTGAAATTCTCCAGGCGGCCCGCGTCCTGAATGGGTTGGAAAGTCACCCCGCGAACACACGGCTGGCTCAAGGCGTAATCGATGATCTTGCCGATTTCGTGATCGTTGAGTCCCTTTTTAAGAGTGATAACCAGGTTGGTTGAAATCTCATAACGATTCAACTTTTCCAGAGCATCACTCCGGATGCGGCGCAGGTCAGCGCCCCGCAGTTCCATCAATGGCTCACGCTCGAAAGAGTCAAACTGCAGATAAACTTCGAAATCCTCTTTGTACTCGGCGAGGCGGCGCACAAAGTCTTCTTCCCGAGCCATTCGGACGCCATTTGTATTCACCATGAGGTGACGAATGGGTCGCGCTTTTGCCATCTCGACGATGCGAAAGAATTCCGGATGCATCGTCGGCTCGCCGCCTGAGATCTGAACCACGTCGGGATGACCCTCGTTACGCACCACAGCATCAAGCATTTGCTCGATTTGTTCCAGGCTTCGGAACTGTTGACGGTCTGGTCCACTGGCGGCATAGCAAACCGGACAGCGCAAATTGCAATAGTCGCAAATTTCCACAAGTGTCAGGCAGGAGTGCTGCTCGTGGTCAGTGCACAACCCGCAGTCATACGGGCATCCCCACTTGACCGGGGTGTTGTAAACCAGCGGCATTTCCGGAGGCTTTATGAATACTTCACGGCAGCGACGGTAGTAGTCCACATCGTCCGCAATCAGGACTCGTTCACTGCCGTGCTCTCGACAGCGCTTGAGCAGGAAAACCTTGCCGCCTTGAAAGATGATTTTGCCTTCGATTTTCTGGTAACAGGTTGAACAGATGGAGATCGCGACGTCGTAAAAAAGATAAGGGCGCGTTTTGCTGACTGATGACATTGACGACTCAGTATTCCCGATGAATTCTGGCGATCAGAAATATGCCGCCGATGATCACCCCTAAGGAGCAGAGTGCCAGAACACCAAGATCAATAAGGTTATCGTGGGTGGGAAAACTTACCATGCAGCTGGAGAGAGCGAGAAGTACCAATGCGGCGACCATTACCACGAGAGCGAGAACAATAGTGAAAACTATTTTCATGTTCCCAAAAAATAACTCACGTAAGAAATACCGCCACAGTCAAAAGCGTTTGCGCGTAGGTATTCGCCTTTCAATTTGCAGCCACTAAATCTGTCTCCAGCTCAAGCGTCGATGAGCACGGAGTGCTTGCAGCCAGCGGACGACATCGCTGAAATAGTACAGCAACACTAACAGACAGACCCACTGAATTGCGCGTAGACCCAAAAAAACTTTCGGATAAGGCTTGATGAAATCACAAAGGAGGCGAAAGGCCATATAGGCGACCATGAAGAGCTTGAAAGCATCTCCTAATTTGAAAACGGTGTTCTCTCGTGTGATCGAGCGCGTCACAAAGTACAAGGCCGAGGCGAGCACAAGCAGGAACGCAATCTCATAAAGCTGAGTCGGATGTCGTGTTATTCCGTCGCCAAAGTCAACGCCCCAGGGCAAAGACGTCGGTGTGCCGTAGGTATTGTCCGGGAGCCCGGTGAGGAAACAGCCGATTCGGCCAACAGCAATTCCAAGGCAAAGAGGAATAGCATACAAATCGCCGGTCGATCGACCAACTCCGATATATTTCTTCAAGAGTTCGACAAATAGCAATCCGAAAGCGAGCGCGCCTACAATCGTTTTTCCTCCAGTCAGGTAAGCGGGATTGTGCAGATTGTGAATCGTGAGTTGTGGGTCTTCAAACAAGAATAGAAGTTTCGCCCCGATTGCGCCTCCGGCAACGGCACCAGCAACCACTGCCCAGCGAGTGGGCGCCGCGATGTTGTCCCCAAAGCGGCGGCGCAATACGAGATAAGCGCAAAGGGCGACTGCATAAGCCAAAAATTCAAAAAATAAATGTGGATTGAGCTGCCTGCCCCAGAGATTCAAATACCAGGGAAAGACAATCGCGACATGGACTAAGCAAGTGATGACACATTATAGAGAACATTAGTGTGGAGGTCTTGCGTCGCATGTCTGGCCACAAATGCCGCGTATAATTAAGACTTCAAGAAAATTCAGAGGTACTATTCATGCCTTCTCCCAACGGCAACAACGGTCTTGGTCATAACGGAAACGAACATACATCTTTAGGTGCTGCCAAGCTGCGCGCGGAGTGGATCGCGAAACGCAAATCGCAGAACAGTGACGGCAATTTCTCGCAGATGCATTACGCACGGCAAGGTTTCGTGACGGATGAGATCCGCTATGTCGCCGAACGAGAAAAGATTGCGCCAGAGTTGGTCCGCGATGAAGTTGCCCGTGGGCGCATGATCATTCCTGCGAATATTAATCATCCTGAGCTTGAACCGATGGCGATAGGTGTCGAATCGCTGTGCAAGATCAATGCAAACATCGGCAACAGCGCAGTGTCCTCAAATATTGCTGAGGAGTTGAAAAAGCTGCACACCGCCGTCCACTACGGCGCTGACACGGTGATGGACCTCTCAACCGGGGGCGATATTCACCAGATACGCGAAGCCATTCTGCGCCACTCTCCGGTCCCGATCGGCACGGTGCCTATTTACGAAGCGGTCTCGCGCGTGAAGCGGATCGAAGATCTCAATGCTAATGTGATGCTTGAGGTAATCGAGGAACAAGCAGAGCAGGGCGTGGATTACATGACCATCCATGCCGGGGTGCTGGTCCAGTATTTGCCCCTGGTTTCGAAGCGCATCACCGGCATCGTGAGCCGCGGCGGGGCAATTCTCGCGCAATGGATGGCTCATCATCACAAACAGAATTTTCTCTATGAGTGCTTTGACGACATCTGCAAAATTTTTGCCAAGCACGATGTTTCGTTTTCGCTCGGCGACGGACTTCGTCCGGGATGTATCGCCGACGCCAGTGACGCCGCCCAGTTTGCCGAACTCAAAACGCTCGGTGAGCTCACGAAAAAGGCCTGGGAATACGATGTTCAAGTAATGATTGAAGGTCCCGGCCATGTTCCGCTCGACAAGATCAAAGAGCAGGTGGATAAAGAGCGCGAGCTTTGCTACGAGGCCCCGTTTTATACTCTCGGACCGCTGGTCACTGATATCGCCCCAGGCTACGACCACATCACCTCAGCCATCGGCGCGGCGATGATCGGATGGCACGGCGCTGCCATGCTCTGCTACGTCACCCCCAAAGAGCACCTCGGCCTGCCTAACGAAAAAGACGTGAAGGACGGAATCATCGCTTATAAAATTGCAGCTCACGCTGCCGATCTGGCGCGTCACCGTCCCGGCGCGCAGGACCGGGACAACGCCCTTAGCTATGCCCGTTATAAGTTCGACTGGGAAAAACAATTCGCGTTGTCGCTCGATCCAGAAACGGCCCGCTCCATGCACGATGAAACGCTGCCCGATGACTTTTATAAAGAAGCTGCGTTCTGCTCAATGTGTGGCCCCAAATTCTGTTCGATGAATTATTCCTCCAAAGTGGATGACTACAACCGCGAAGTGTATGGCCTTGAAAAGAAAGATTATTCAGAGCTGGTGGATCGCTTGGTGCCGCTGAAGTAGTGAAAACCCTCTGTCGGAAGTTTCAAAGATTTAGGTAGCCCCGGACGTCCACGTCGGGGGTGGTGTTTGTCGTCGGGCACTCTTCCACAAACTCACAACCGCTCGGCGGGCGTGGACACCTGCCGCCACACCGTCCTATTTGCCAGGTGGAAGATGGAATCTAATATTTCTTTCAGCGCGAGCTTTTCGATTCGGTCCCGTAATACTTATAGGTATTTGGGGCGACGTAGTCATCTTGCACTAAATGCTTGGGTTTTGGATTCGTCGCAGTTTTAGGAGAATTCGCGCTCCCCGAAGGTGACTTCGCAGCTACGGTTTGTCTGCTGGCAATTGTAGCCTTTCGAACAGGCGCAGCCGTCTTTTGAACCGGAGCCGGCGCGGCTGCGGCCGGAGTAGCCACATTTGCGTCAACCGACGGATTGGTGTTCATTAGGCGACTGGGGAGCGACTTAGCGGCATAGTGCGGCACGACTGAAACGATCACCAAGGCGAGAATTGCCGCGATCGCGGACAGAGTCATCGATGCCCAGAAGTGCGAATCAATGGCTATGCGTTCGCGCCGCATTCTCATTGCCGACAATTGCTGGGCCGTGATGACTCTAGCCCGCAAAGCTGAGGCTGCGAGAAGCACACGAACTCGCGATGGTGTAGAAGCCCGCGTGTTCTCGGGTCGGACCGTGCCCCCGAATGGTGCCGTTGACGCGGGCGCCGTAAATACTCGAGCTGATAATTGCCGTGCGCGCGAAACTCCGGTGCTGGAAAAAGTCCCAAGTGCGGAGCCCATCGTACGGGAATAGTGTCTCGTTTTGGCCATGCCGCCCCGCACCAGAGTCTGGCCCTGTTTCCCAACGCGAGCCAATCCCCCGGAGAGCTCCAGAGATTGAACTGTTTGCCGTCCACGTTCGACTGCCTTGCCGCTGATTGAACCTACAGTCAGCCATGCAGTTTTTCCAGCCAACCGCAGCCGCGAGAAAGCTAATGCAATCGAGTCCGTAATGTCGCTGACCTTAGGAAGCAGCCGCTCTGCAATCTTCGCCTTCGCCTCCGGCCGATTACGAAGTACCGGCTCGGAAATCGCTGACGAGTAGACCTGAACTGATTTGGCCAGCATCCCTTCGACTCGTGGGGCAGCAGTTTGAAAAACCTGTTCCTTAGTGGGCTGGGGAACCGGCGTCGAGATGGCCTGAATCGGGGGGACTGCACGTGGCTGCGCTTGCGTTGGTCGAATCTGCATCGGCTGGATTCGCGGTGGACGTGCAGGATCAATGTCAGGTTCAATCGGAGTAGGGATATAAGCAGATAGCGGCATCGGGGCGAGCTTCGAAATCGGCCGCTCCACCGGAGGCTCAGGCGACTCAACCCGCCACCAGGGAATTACTTCGGGTTTTGCAGGCGCTTGCGAAGCACTTGGCACTTTTTCGGGGGATTGCCTTGATTGCTCGCGACGTGCACGCTCAATTTCTTGAGCGTAGTCCACCGTGTAACCCAGAGCTACTTCGTTTTTAGCAACTTCCTCAGGAGTAGGTGGCTCTTCGGTAGCATGCCAGATCAGCCCGTGCGGCACCAGAGACTCTTCGTCTTGAGCGAGCTTGCGTTTTCGATTCCCGAACATGACGTTCCTTTGATGCTGATTTTGCGAGACTAAGTTACCCTGCAAAACTTTGCATAACTGGCCCGAACGGTGAGCCGTTTTCGGCGCTAATTCACCCGTTGCAGCCGACTGACCAGCTTTTGCGCCAGGTTCTCTTCCGATTCCGACCACAACAACCGAGTCTTAGCGCCTGAATTCTTCTCTACCAGCGCCGTGAAGTCAACCAATTTTTGAACGTTGCTGCGCACCTTTGACTCTAATTCCTCCGAAAGCCGCAGCTCTTCGTATAAAAAAGGCGCGTCCAGTCCGAAGTCGACCTGCAATTGGCCCTGCACGTCGGATTCGCCATCCTCAAACTCATCTCCGCGCACAATAAACTTCACCGCCGATGGCCGCAGCGTCCATTCGCCCTGAGCGGTCAACGGCGACCAAAGGTCCCAATAGGCCTCAAAAACGTACCCGTAATCTTCGTGCAGCAATCCAGCTGCAATGGTGACCGCCTCCTCGGGCGAAAGCCCCGGCCTGAAATTCTCCTCCAGGATTGTGGCCTCGCTCCAGGAGATTGGATGGACGGCAACTCCGGCAACCCCTGGAAGCGGCGCGGAGAACGGCAGTTGCTGCATGACCGCGGCAGCATGGGCAAAAGTTTCTACCAGCTCAGAGTCACTGAACCAGAGATTCAGATAAAGATTGTCTGGCATGCAGGTAATTAAGATGAAACGGGCATAACTTTGATGCCCATTATCGCCGAGGACGATACAAATCGGTGCTGGTCCCGAAAAATACTTCGGCCGACTGCATTAACGTCTCTGAAAGTGTGGGATGAGGATGGATTGTGAGTGCAATATCTTTGGCTAAGGCTGCCATTTCGATTGCCAGCGTACCTTCCGCGATCAGCTCACCGGCGCCAGCTCCCACAATTCCCACCCCAAGCACACGTTCGTTTGTTGGATCCAGAATCAGCTTTGTGAGACCTTCGGTGCGGTCTATGGTCAGAGCACGGCCGGACGCTGCCCATGGAAATTTCGCCACCTTGATCTCACGGCCTTCTTTTTCGGCCTGAGTCTCAGTTAATCCGGTCCATGCAATTTCAGGATCGGTGAAAACAACCGCGGGAATGGCATTTGGTTCGAATGCGACCTTGTGTCCTGCAATGTGCTCGACGGCGGTGCGTCCTTCGTGCGAAGCTTTGTGCGCCAGCATGGGTTCGCCGACAACATCACCGATGGCGTAAATCGCCGGATCGTCAGTTTGCAGATGTTTATTGACCTGAATGAATCCACGTTCACCAACTCTGACCTGCGTACGATCAAGTCCAGCAATTTGTGAATTTGGTTTGCGTCCTACCGAGACCAGGACTTTATCGAAGAGCTTCTCGTGTTCCTTCACGTCTTTGCCATCGAAGCAAACGCGAATTCCGTTTGCTTCTTCCTTGACCGCAGTCACGGTCGTGTTCAGAAAAATGGCGCCGAACATCTTCTCCAGACGCTTGTGCAGTGGGAGCACCAGATCGCGATCAGCACCGGGCAGCAAACCGCCGGTCATTTCCACGACTGAAACCATCGATCCCAGCGCCGCGTAAACCGTTCCCAGTTCCAGACCAATATATCCGCCACCTATTACCAGCAGAGTGCCGGGAACATCTTTCAGGTCCAACGCCGAAGTTGAATCCAACATTCGCGGACTATCGAGCTTCAAAGTTGGAACCAAAGCGGGTCGCG
>Ga0209168_10002931_pt1 | contig 12049 bp, 16 predicted proteins | sample Coa_R1_FD_187156 | JGI IMG/M metagenome (GOLD analysis project Ga0209168, IMG submission 187156) | Surface soil microbial communities from Centralia Pennsylvania, which are recovering from an underground coalmine fire - Coalmine... | ecosystem: Environmental > Terrestrial > Soil > Unclassified ... | reverse complement strand
GCTTAGGGAAGAACATCGCTATAAGAAACGGGCTTGAACGGTGGTGGTACACGGCCAAGCCCTCACCTCTAACGTGGATGGCGCGTCATGGCTAAATCGACTTTACGTAAACGTGTTGGGGGCCGCAAGCCCAAGGATCTTACCGGGCAGCGTTTCGGCCTGCTGGAAGGGATAAGGCTTTTCTGCCGCGACAGGCACGGGAATGCCCATTGGCTCTTCAGGTGTGATTGCCAATCGCAGAAAATCATTCATCTCGGAAACGTCACGTCTGGACATACAACGAGTTGCGGGTGCTTACGGCGTGAAGCGCTGCGTGTGAGTAAGACAAAGCATGGGATGGCTCGAAGCCGATTGGACGTCATTTTGAACGCAATGCTCGCCAGATGTCACAACCCTAACCACGAGAACTATAGGTATTACGGTGCTAGGGGAATTACGGTATGCGTGGCATGGCGCAGAAATCGATCAGCGTTTTTCGGCTGGGCGCTCGCAAATGGCTATCAAGATGGACTCCAGATCGACACGAAAAATAAGCATCGAGGCTACGCTCCTGGGAACTGCCGATGGGCCACTCGTCGGCAGCAGCAAAGGAACAAGACAAACAACAGAAGAATTAGATTTATGAGACAGGTAAAGGCGGTCGCAGAGTGGGCTGAAATCTCTGGCATTCCTCGATCAGCTATCGGGAGGAGATTGGACCGCGGATGGAGCGTTCGGGAGACGCCCGTCGCTCCTCCTCTTGGAACAGATAAAATAGCTGCATCGCAAGAGCGAGTTCGCAAACGCGCCTGAAGGAGCAAATATCCGGACTCGGCACTCCCTTGGAGGAGTAAGAAAACAGAGGAACCGATGGATCGGCCTCTGGAATGTGGACGGCAAGAAGAGAAGCAAGGGCATCGGCTTCGTCAAGGAGATGACCAAGAGCGAGGCGCGCGAAGCAGTCGCCAAGATCGTCGAAGCGGAACGCGCCAAGCGGGAAAGCAATCGGGTATGGCAATTCGGGAGTTCGTCGAGCATGTCTACTTTCCGTACTACAGCCGGAGTGGAAGCACTCGACGCGCGACAACAACATAAACCGACTTTCTGTTCATCTCGTTCCGCCATTCGGCGGTCGGCAGCTCGGCACTCTCAAGCGGGACGAGTTGCAGGACCTGCTGGACCTGAAGGCGAAGCGGAGGAATTGTCATTCTCGGTCGTCGATCATCTGCGGTGGGACCCGAAGCAGATTTTCGACGTGGCGGTTGCCGAAGGCCATATCCGGCTCAACCCGGCCTTGCTGCTCTTCACGCCAAAAGAAGCAAAGGAGCCCGTGCGGCGGGCAATGACCATCAAGGAGGTGCAGCTATGCTTCAGCGCTCTCGATCAACGGGAGCGCCTGATCGCGAAACTCGCGACACTAGCCGGAATGCGTCCGGGAGAAATCTTCGCGTTGAAATGGGGAGGGCTGGCGGCAACGCACGCCGAAATCCGGCAGCGCGTTTATCGGAACCGGATCGACACGCCGAAGACGGACAATTCCTACTGGAAGGCGGCTCTCTCGGAGGGCGTGCTGCCGGAGATCGAGAACTGGAAGTTGCGTTCGGTTTCAACCCGCGATGCCTGGGTGTTTCCTTCGGAGCGGATGACGCCGATGGCCAAGGACAATTGCTGGCGACGCATCATGCACCCGGCGTTGGAGAAGGTCGGCCTCGGCTGGGCGAACTTCCTCGTGATGCGGCGCACGCATTCCTCGCTGATGAAGGAACTCAAGGCTGATCCAAAGCTGGTCGCCGATCAGCTCGAGCATACGGTCGATGTGAATTTGAACGTCTATACGCAGTCGCCAGTCGTAAGCCGGCTGGTGATCGTGAATCAGCTGGAAAATCTGCTGGTTCAGTAGACAGCGTTCAAACGGTGTTCGGAATGAAGCGGGTTTCCGGAAGTTGTAGAAAAGATGGAGCGGGAGACGGGGTTCGAACCCGCGACGTCCAGCTTGGGAAGACGGCTGTAAATTGGAAACAAAGAACATTGCGTTTCCGTGCACCTCGTTCTGGCGATAGAGATTAGCCTGTTTTCACCCTGCGCCTCCGCGCAGAACTTAACGGAGCACAAACGGAGCACAGTGCCGCCGCCCAGCTTATCTAGCGCCTGTGTCTTTCCAGAGCCGTGGTTCAATGCTAACGTCCCATCTCATAGAACAACCCGAACGGATTGCTGGATGGCCTATCGGAGGGCAGCTTTTCTCTGGGATCGTTACCGTGTACCGGTTGCGTTTATCGTTAGCCCGTTGATTCCTGGAGTCGTGTTCGCACTTTTTGTACTTTTAAATCGTGGCGGGTGGAGGGATTTTTTGTTCTTTGTGGAGTTGGCCGCGTTGATGGGATATCCAATTGCGTTTGTGATCGGCGTACCAATCTACCTTCTGCTGAAACGATTAACTTTGGTCCGGCTGATCACTTTCCTGATCGCCGGTTCGGTACTTGGCCTCTTGTCCGTTGTCGGAGTCCTTACGATCTTCTTTCCCCTTCAATCTTGGGCCTATCCGTCATTCTTGTTAGGCAGCGTAATGGGTAGCGTCGCCACAGTTTCATTCTGGCTCATCGCTCGTCCGGATAGAGATGTTGAAGCGATTTCGGCTGATCACGCCGCCAGGATGTCCTCGCCCGAGTGATAGCGCCTCAGCTGCTCGACCTGATCGGGCGTTAGCCAGTCGCGCGTGACCGGCCGTCCCGGCCTTTCGGAAAACAGGATGTTGGGCTCGACCCCTTCATACATGCCGAGATTGGGGCGCTGGACACAGTAGCCCAGCATGTCCTGCAATTCCTTGCCGAAATGCTTCGCAATCTCGGGCGGAGCGGCAAAATACTGGTTTTCGGATTGACGGAGCCAGCCCAGACAGTAGCTGATAGCAATGCCCGTCCGCGGACGGTCGCTGCGGTTAGCGCCGCCGGCATGGATGAGCGAGCCGAGATAGAGAAGAACTTCGCCGGGGCGCATTTCAGCCTGGGTGATTTCATGATCCGCGGGCATGCGGTCCTGCTCCCATTTATGGCTGCCGGGCACGACGAATCGCTTCATCGTGAACTGCTGCCTCTATTTTGCTTCATATTGAAGGCCTCCCGTTTTGGACTTTTGTCCCGAGGGTCGAAGTTCTGTCTCGCTTGCCCTGGTGTTATAGAGGTTAGATTCTGTGTTAAGTAGTGTTACGCCCTCACCGATCTCTGGTAACCCCCTGCCTGCCTTTATGGATTTTTGCGCTTCGGTACCTGTAACCACGAACTTGTGCACCTGAAACCACGAATGCGGGAACCCGAAACCCCGAAGTCCTGCACCTGAAACCACGAATCTCTTGCATGGTACCTAAAAGCACGAATCTCTTGACGCGGTACCTAAAACCACGAATATGGCTCAATGGCACCTGAAACCACGAATCCGGACGAACACCTCCTTCCCGCCAAACACGGCCAGGGTGATCTGTTCATCTGCGACGTGGCGGACGCGGCACTCAAAGATCTGATTCCACAAATGGAGCATCCTTTCTACTCCCTTTCAAAAAAACCGGATACGGCGATTCGCAAATATGAGCACAACGGGAACTGGCTTGAGATCGTTCCAAGCGTCAAAGGCCTTGCGACCATCTACGACAAGGACGTCCTGATCTACTGCATCTCGCAGATCATGGAAAAGCTGAAGCGCAACGAGAAAGTCAGCCAGCGCGTGAAGATTACGAGCTACGACTTGCTCGTGTTTACGAATCGCGGCACTTCGGGCCGCGATTACGATGCCCTCTGCGAGGCGATCGACCGTCTGGCCGGCACGCGCATTACGACCAATATCCGCACGGGCGATGAAGAACAGCGCGACAGCTTTGGTCTTATCGATGCAGCCTCGATCCGCCGCAAGCATGGGCTCGACGGCCGCTTGCTATGGGTCGAGATCAAGCTCTCCGACTGGGTTTTCAATGCCATTCGGGGACAAGAAGTGCTGACACTGCACCGGGACTATTTCCGCCTCGGCAAGCCGCTGGAACGCCGCATCTACGAGCTAGCCCGGAAGCATTGCGGCCGGCAGAGCACCTGGCAAATCTCACTTGAGATCCTCCTCAAGAAATCGGGCTCGCAAAGCTCGATGAAGCGATTTCGGCAGCACGTCAAAGAGATCGCGTCGCATGACCATCTCCCTGATTACCGGCTGGTCTTCGATGAAAAGCAGGACATGATTGCCTTCTTCAATCGCGACAATAACTGGGTCGAAAGACCCCTGCCCTCGGACGACGAGACTTTGCCGGCCTTGGCTACGGAGACCTATGAGGAGGCCCGCAATGCAGCGCCGGGCTACGACGTCTATGGACTTGAAAGCGAATGGAGAGAGTGGTGGGCCAATTCAGGGAAGCCAAAGCTCCACGATCCGGGGGCGGCGTTTATCGGCTTCTGCCGGAGCCGTCACAAGCGCGCTCCAATCCAACGGAGAGGCGACCACGAGCATGACCAACCCCCTCCCCGGCGTCGAAAATCCAAAACGCATTAAACGCGCACTGATGCGTTTTAGAAAATTCTCGCGGGAGACCCCGCTCCGCGCGGCATCACCCCTTTCCCTGCGAATCCTGAGTGCCATAGCGTCGAAGTTAACCATCAACCACATCCTTCGGAGGCCTCGAACCGCTTGAAAATCGGATTCCCGATTGGCTTCGGATAGCTTTCTGAAGCCAACAGGATATCCGATGGAAGCCTACTGGAATTCCGATTGGCTTCGGATAGCTTTCGGTATTCCATTGGAATGCCTTCTAGCTTCAGTCGGTCGTCTGGCTTCCATCGGAATTCCGTTGGATATCGGAAGGCTTTCTGATATCTTTCCGGCTCGTCAAAACCTCTCCTGATTCGCCCCGACTGGTGAACTCATGCCCACAATCGCTTTCGTCTCTCCGAAAGGAGGCGCCGGAAAAACGACCTCAGCCTTTTTGCTGGCGACGGCGCTTGCCAAGCTTCAGCCGGTAACGGTGGTCGATGCCGATCCCAATCATCCGATTCAGACCTGGGCAAACGGTGGCAACGCACCGCCGGGCATGAACATCGTCTCGAACGTCGATGAGGACACGATCATCGAGCGCATCGAGGACGCGGCAGAGAGGACGCCCTTCGTCGTGGTCGACCTCGAGGGCACAGCCTCGAAGATCGTTCTTTATGCCATTTCTCAAGCGGATCTCGTCATCATCCCGACGCAAGGCTCACAGCTCGATGCCAATGAAGCGAGCAGGGCAATCCGGGTTGTGCTGCAGAGTCAGAAAATGACGAAAACTGAAACGCCCTATGCGGTTCTCTTGACGCGGACCAGTCCGTCCATTCGCAGCCGGACACAATCGCATATTCAAAACAGCCTGAGAGGGGCGGGTATTCCTGTCTTTGAGACGGAGCTCAACGAGCGTGATGCCTTCCGCGCCATATTCTCTTTTCAGCAGACGCTGGATGGTTTGAATCCGAACGAGGTCGGCAATTTGGACAAAGCCAAGAACAACGTTTGGGACTTTGTCACGGAAGTCGTGCAGAGGTTGAAAGCAATCCAGGAACAGAAATCCGAAAACACATCGAACGTCGCAGGTGCCGCATGAATGAACGCACTAATCCCTTTGCACAAATCGGCGAAACGGTGAGTTTCTCGACGAAGCCGAAGCAGCAAAAGCCCGTGCCTGAGGCAGTGATCGAAACGATTGCAACGCAGAATAACTTTCCAAGCCGGCAGGCACCAAAAGCGCCAGCGACGCCGCGCCGCAAAGCGCGCGTTTACCGCACGGGACGAAATGTTCAATTCAACGCCAAGGTCAGTCAGGATACAAACCAAAGAATTTATAAGGGCGTAGAAGAAAGGGGCCTTGTCCTAGGCGAGTTGATCAAGCAAAGCCTTGATGCGCTTGATGCGCTCGATCCACTTAAGAAGATCGCGGATCGCCGGGGTGTGTCCTTAAAGGACGTTGTGACTGAATGCGTCGAGCAGTTGGAAAGGACGGGGCAGGGGCGTTGACAGAGGGCTCATTTGTTTAGGCCTCGATGCCCGGCCTTGCGGTGACCTTCTTCCGTTGCTGCCTCACGAAAATATCGGAGAACAAAAGTGCGCACGGCGCGTGACAAGGTGACGTCAGGTTTTCTCTTAACGGCCGCTAGAGAGCAAATCTCGCCGGCTGACATCTTTTCGCGCCGGGCGATTTCCTTCAGGGCTTCATAGGTCTCGTCATCGAGCTCAACGATGATTTCAGTGTGTTTGGTGACGCGAACGATGCGCCTCCGGAAACCGTCACTTGGTATTGGCCGTGGTTTCCGTTTTCGCGTCAGCATGGGATCACCATCACACGGCTTGAGAAACGAGTAGGGTACCCGCAGCGGGCGGAGAGAGCAGGGGGGCGACATCGCGGCTAGGGTTTAGCCATTCCTTGTACTGCCCGCGTTGCAGGATCACCGGCTGCCGATCGTGATAGGCCTGGACGTCGGGTCCCGCCGGCATCGTGACGAGCGCGAAGCTCTCGATCTCGCCGTCTGTGGTTGTCGCGCGTTCCCAGATGCCGGCGAAACAAAACCAGTCGGCATCCTTCATGCGGAAGGACCATTTCGTTTTCTGTCCCTTCGGCCCCGTCCATTCATAAAACTGATCGGCGGGAACGAGGCATCGCTGCGATGCCGCCGGGCCTTTGAAATAGCGGTTGGTCAGGAGCGTCTCGCTCCGCGCATTCGTCATCAGAAGCGTCCACTCCTTGATGCTCTTCGTGTGATAGCGGGGAATGAGGCCCCACCTCAGCTCGCGCAATTCGAGACCACCCGGAACGGGCCTGAGTATCGGCACGCGGTCCGTCGGGCGGATGTTGTCGCGCGGTTCCAGATTGGGCGCGGCGCTCGGGTCGGGCGATACCAGAGGGATGCCGAGATCGCGGAGGATCTCAACATAGGCGCGATACGAGATCTGGTTCGAATAGCGGTTGCACACGGGTTCGGAACTATATCCACAACAATTTGGAACAACAAACTTGACTCCTTGTTCTTGTTTTGTTCTTATCGCGGCTCCGGAGATTTTGGAGTCATGCGGAAGGCGGAAACCATTGAACGGATGTATCTCGACTTTGACGGTTTCTTTGCGTCCGTCATGCAGCAAGCCATGCCGCGGCTGCGGGGACAACCGGTTGGCGTCATCCCGTTTGAAACCTCGGCCGCGAATTCGACCATCGTGATTGCGTGTTCGAAGGAAGCCAAGGCCGCCGGCTGCAAGAATGTCATGCCCGTGCCCGAAGCGCGGAAACTTTGCCCGGACCTTCAGCTCGTCATGCAACGGCCGGATCTATTCCGCCGCGCGCATAACACCCTGCTGAACGAGATCACCTGCGAAATTCCGATTGAGACGGTGAAGTCGATCGATGAGCTTGCCTGCAAGCTGGACAAGGCGACGATTGCCGAGCCGCGAGCATTGGCGACGCGGATCAAAGACCGCATCCGCAAAAACGTCGGCGACCAGATCACGTGCTCGATGGGCTTTGCCGCCAATCGTCTGCTGGCAAAGATCGCCTGCAAGGTGGACAAGCCCAATGGCATTACGGTCTGGCATCCCAAGGACATGCCGGAACCGCTCTTCGCCTTGCCGCTCTCCGATATTCCCGGCGTCGGTTCACGCATGGAGAGGCGGCTCAGCCTCGCCAATATCCATACGATCCGCGATCTCTACCACACGCAACCGAAGCATATGCGGGCACTGTGGGGCAATGTGAACGGCGAGCGGATGTGGTACGCGCTGCACGGCTACGACATTTACGCTATGCCGACTTCGCGCGGGATGTTCGGGCATGGAAGGGTCTTGCCTCCAGGTTGGCGCGACGCTGCCCATGCTCAAGCCTGCGCTCGACTGCTGCTCACCAAAGCGGCGCGGCGCATGCGGCGGGACGGCTATTACGCCGGCGGGCTCCACCTCTGGCTCGACATGCGGCATGGCGGTTGGTATGGCCAGCAAGAATTGCATAGCGTGCAGGACGATCAGGCCTGTCTCTCCGCCCTGAACAGCCTCTGGGCGCGAGCCAAAGCGGAAATCAGGCCCCGTTCCGAAATCATCCGGGTCGGCGTCACGCTTTACGATTTGTCGCCTGCGACGGAACGGCAGCTTGATCTCTTTCTGCATGACAATGAAGAGCGGCAAAAATGCGAAACCATCACAAATACCATTGACCGGTTGAACCGGAAATTCGGGAAGAGGGTGGTGACGATCGGCGAATGGGCACCGCCTCCGGGCGGCTATGCAGGCGCCAAGATCGCGTACAACCGCATCCCTTCGGCGGAGGACTTCTGGTGACCTGGCTGGAAGACACGAACCTGCGGGATTTGGACGATAGCGTTCTGATCCAAGCCACGTGCCTGCGCTGTCTGCATGTATGGCTTCAAAGCCCCGTGCAGCTTCTGATCAAGGTCGATCACCGGGACGTTCACATGGATGAGGTGGCAAAGAATTTGGCTTGTCCCGGGTGGAAATGCCGGCATATCGGGGCGCGGCTGACATTAATCAGTAACGAGGACACAAGCGGCTTCGTTGGAGGGATGCCGTAAGGCGGTAGCAGTTGCAATCTGGAATGATATCGGGTCTGTTGTGGCAGCAGTCTACTTACAGAACCATTGGCTAAAAAATGCGCTATAAGGCCCTCGACTCTCTCCGCGGCATTGCAGCGTTCGTAGTGGTCTTTGCGCACTGCTATCAAGCAATTCCTGAAACCATCCGAAGCGCAAAACCCGACCTGGACTTCGTGCTTTGGTCGTTTGGAGAACTCGGCCGGTTTTCCGTGCTGATGTTCTTTGTCCTGAGCGGGTTCGTCTTGTCGCTTCCGTATCTTAAAGGTAGCAGTCATAACTACCGTGCATATCTGGTCCGGCGAATATGGCGCTTGTACCCGCCCTATGCAGTTGCTGTGCTGGTTTCGGCGCTCTTCTGCGGACTCTTCGCCGATCCAAGTTTTTGGGTTGGGGAATGGCAACATGCCCCATCAGGCACGTTGATCGCCAGCCATTTATTGATGACGGGCGTCGGCATCGATAGCACACGACTTGACGGCCCGATTTGGAGTCTCATCGTTGAGTTTCGTGTGTCATTGGTCTTCCCACTTCTCGTCATGGCGGTGAGCCGGTTTGACTGGAAAGCGGTTGGTTGCGGCGTGCTTTTCGCCCTCGGGTGCTATGAACTGAACGCGGCGCGAGGAGCCAGTGGTGAGACGTTATCTCATGTAGGTCAGGACGCCCTCGGCACGTTGCTTGTGACGGGACGGTATGTCATGCTCTTTCTCTTCGGAATATTTACCGCTGCGCGATCGGAGCAGATCAAAGCCACCTTGGTAAAAATACCGAATTCAGCCCATGTTCTGATATGTGCCGGAGCTGTCGCGGCCCACTTGGTGATAGTCCACTGGAATCATGAGAAGTCCATCATTCCCGATATCGTTTATGGCTGCATGTCAGCGTATCTTATTGCTTCAGGCTTGGCCTTTGCTCCTTTAGCAAAGGTGTTGTCGGCCCGGCTGGTGGTGTGGCTTGGAGACATTTCCTATAGCCTCTACTTGATCCATATCCCCGTCCTTTGGGGCGTTCTTTACGGGATTCATGGCCGAGTGCCATTGCGCACGAGCATTGCCATCGCTGTTCCGGTGATTTTCATATGTGCGCATTTAATGAACCGCGTCGTCGAGCGGCCGTCCACGGAACTCGGCCGAAAGATTGCGCGGAGAATATCCGAGCGGGCGCCGCGCCCTGCGGTTTCTGCAGAACGCCAGAGCTAGAACACGGAAAACTTGACGGGAACGCCGGCAGTTGTCATCGAGGGGCATGGAACTTACGCCCAACCACACTCGATTTCGCGCCCTCGACTCTTTACGCGGCATAGCTGCGCTGATTGTGGTCTTTCTTCATTGTTATCATGCAATCCCCGTAGAGACGCGGCAGGGCCATCCATACATCGACATGGTTCTCACGCCGGCGGTGATGACGGGCCGGTTTTCGGTAATCCTGTTTTTTGTGCTCAGCGGGTTCGTTCTTTCCTTGCCGTATCTCAACGGGCGGTCCTGGTCGTACGGCACATACTTGACGCGGCGCTTCTTCAGACTATACCCGCCCTATGCCGTTGCCGTGGTGATTGCCTATACTGCGTGTTGCGCATGCGCTGAAACCGGATTTCTCGTCGGTTGGCCGCACCCGCCCACGCTGCATATGTTGTTGGATCATCTTTTTATGGCCGGTACCGGGCTGGACAGCGTCAGCCTGAATGGTCCGGTCTGGACCCTGATCATTGAGATGCGCATCTCGCTGGTGTTCCCCTTGCTCGTTTTGGCAGTAACACGGTTCGGTTGGGGAGCCGCCATTGCGAGCATTGTTGTGAGTTTCGTGGCGTGCACGCTTAACGCGGCTCACGGCGCCGAGGGGGCGACGCTCGCACGCTACGGCAACGATGGTTTAGGCGCTGTGTTGATTACGCTGCGGTACATGCCGCTGTTTATCTTCGGTATCGTGACGGCGGCGAATGTGGATGTTTTAAAAGGGGTGATCCGGCGTTTGCCGGTAGCGGCGCATGCCGGCTTGTGGGTAGTGATTGCCGCGGTGCATGTACATCTTGCGCGCTCCGGTCCCTACCAGCCCGGTCTCTATCGCGTTGAATGGGGCGATGCCGACATGTTTTACGGTGCTGTCGCCATTTACTGCATCGTGGCGGCTACCGCCTTCGCGCCTGTCGCCCGGCAATTGTCCAATCGCGTTTTTCTGTGGCTCGGGGACGTATCCTACAGCCTTTATCTCATTCACCTGCCAGTGCTCTATACGGTCCTGAACATCCTACTCAAACGCGGCGTGCGGTGCAGCCTCGCGGTTGCCTTGGCTCTGCCGGTCATATTGATAGCCACCCAGCTCATGCACCACCTCATCGAGGTTCCGTGCACGCGGATCGGGCGGGCGTTGGCGCAAGCCAAAATCAAGATAAGTGTAGAGCCAAACGGCAGCGGACTTCCAGTGACTGCTCTTGCAGCTAGAGAACAACGGCGCGAAGTTCCGCGGTGACATCTCGCACGCCAGGTGCAGTCCAAATGTCATCGCGTAGGAAGAACTTGTGGCTGTTGGTGCGCTGCACGAAAACCGCGCGTTCGACCACAACGGAACGTGGAATCAGAGCGGCCCGCAAGATGGTGAAATCTTCGTTGAAGAGAACGCCGGCGAGATAGTCGAAATGAGCGCCTTCAAAATCACGGATCGCCGAGAGTTGCCTGGATTTGTTGAAACCGCGTCATGCGCCGGCCCTTAATCTGATAACGGGTTCCTTGGGCGTCTACGGCATCGATATTGGCCTTCGAGTTTCCAGCTTGCGTCCATTCGAAAGCGCGGCAGAAAAGGGATTCGGCGAGATCGCCAGTCGGATTATTGGCGCTACGGGTGATGCCCCGCGCGCGAAGCTCATCCGATAGCTGCGCATGCAACGCCAGCAGTTCGGACGGCGAAAGCTGCGAAATATCCATAGAGGCGATCTCTGTGAGCGGCGCTCCAGATTCTAGCGCTAGCCATATCGCGGAATCAAGACACCGCGCCGGCCGGAAGACCGGCGCGAGCAGCCCGTACTCAATATTCGGACGCGAGCATGACCGTCAGCACACGGACTGTCTGCTTCGGGTCGCTGGGGTCTTCGCTGCCCATGCTGAGCGTTGGATCGTAGTAATCGATCTTCCAGAAAATCTTCACGCCGTTGTGTTCGAATGAGCCGAAGTCGTGCTCATTATGTGGATCATTGTCTTCAGTGAAGGCGTTGAAACGCTCGACCTTGTCGCGTATCGCGGCTTGGTCCGTGATGGGCATGGCGGCAATGCCGGAGGTCTGAAGCATCTTGCCTCCGACCCCAATTCCTTTGCGGAACAGGTCGTTAAGCCTTGCAATCCGTTCGGTTTTCTCGTTCGTCATTCTGTGCCTCTTTCGTTTTGAGTGACCCCCATGGCGGGGGCGAGAAGAGGCAAGGAACAGCCGCGAAGCTGGCGCGGCGTCAGAGGCGACCGTGGAATAAATGAGGGGAGGCCCGGAGGGGATGCTCGTTT
>Ga0209168_10002930_pt1 | contig 12053 bp, 6 predicted proteins | sample Coa_R1_FD_187156 | JGI IMG/M metagenome (GOLD analysis project Ga0209168, IMG submission 187156) | Surface soil microbial communities from Centralia Pennsylvania, which are recovering from an underground coalmine fire - Coalmine... | ecosystem: Environmental > Terrestrial > Soil > Unclassified ... | reverse complement strand
CACCCCCGACCCGCTGACGACCGGCGGCCGGTCGGGGACGATCGACGCGGACGCGCGGGCGTCGACGCGTCCGTCGAGCTCGTCGAACGTGTTCGGGACGAACGGCGCGAGAAAGGCAAGCCGGAGGCGCGTCGCTTCGAAGGACGCGCGCGCCATCCGGGTCGCGTCGAAGGTCGGTCCCAAGGCCGGCCCCCACTTCATGCCGAAGCGAGCGTCGGCACGGGCCGCCCCATCGCTCTGCTGGAGAAGAACGTTGGAGTCAAGCATCTGTCCGTCGAACGTCGCGCTCGCCGTCGCGCTCCCGTACGCCGTCCTTCCGATGCGCAGCCGCTCGACGGTCACGTCCGCGAGCGCCCGCGCGTCCCTGTGCAGGCCGGTCATCTCGACTCGCCCCCGGAGCATTCCGTGGAATCTTCGGTCCGCGAGGGTCGGGATCGATTCGAGTGGAAGATCGGTGATGGCGGCCTCCGCGGACGCGTCCCACGTGGCCGCTGGGCCGAAGAGCCCATCGACCGGCGCGTTCGCGTGCGCGCCCGCGAGGAGAATCGTCTTGCCGCGGCTACCCACCGCGAGGGTGGCGTCGCCAGACTTGCCGTCGTACGTGGCGCCCAGGTCGGCGTCCAGCGGCGCCGCGTTCCGCAGAGAATCGAAGCGGACCTCGCGCACGGCGCCCTGCAGTCGCACCGCCGGCGCGAGGTAGCTCCCCTCGAGGGTGGCCGTGGCCTGGCAGTCGCCCCGCACTCCGGGGATGCGAAGGACCGCGGGCAGCGATTCGAGCTTGCGCGACGGGAGGGTCACGATCGCCGAGACCGGGACCTGCGCGAGACGATCGGCCATGCCGTTCCACGACGCGAACATCGCCGCGTACGGCACGGCGTCGCTCTTCGCGTCGACGGCGACCAGGGAGCCCGCGCCGTCGGTCAGCCGCGCGTCGACCTCCGTGAAGCCCGAGTCCCCATTTGCCGACGCATCGACGTGAAGATCGACCCCCGACGAGCGGAACGCCGGCGCCGTGACCACCGTCACGCCGTCCTTGCGGGTCTCGGCGCCGCCGGACCACGCGACTTGCAGGCCCGAGGTCTGCAGCGAAAGGGCCACGTCCGGCTTCGCGTCCAACTCGCCGTGACGGACGAGGTGCCCGCGCAGGGCGACGTCGCCCGAGACGCTCGCGAAAGGCAGTGCGTTCGGAGGCAGGAGCGCCGAGAGCTTTCCGAGGTCCGCCTGACCCTCGAAGCGCACCCTTCCCCAAGCCTTTCGCCACGACGGCGCGTCGAGCGGCCCGTCGCCGCCGAATTCGACGCGCATCTCGCTGGCGGTCAGCGACCCGATGCCGGCGGCCACCACCTGCATCGATCCCGCGAGGGTGCGCCCGTCGAGCCGCGCGTCGAGATGCGCGCCGACGCCGTCCCATCCGAGAAACGCGCCGTCCGTCAGATCGACGGCCATCGTTCCCTCGGCGCGGTCCGGCCGCGCGGAGACCTCCCCGCGCACGGCCAGGCGCCCGCCCCGCACACTCGACTCGAGCCCGAAGAGGTAGCCGAGCGCCTTGAGATCCAATTCGGGGGAGTCGGCCTTGAGCACGAGCGATCGCGGACGCGCGTGCAAGGTGACCTCGGCGGGCGCGCCCACGCCCGTGATTCGCGCTCCTTCGACGTCGAGACGACCCGGTTCGACGTCGACGCGTTCGGCCTCCACGTGCATCGACGTCGCAGCGCGCGACAGGTCGAAGGTTGCGGCGTCGACGCCCACGCCGGCCCCCAGGCGCAGGGTCGCGTCGGCGCGTACGTCGTACGGGTCGCCGTGCATCGAGACCGTGACCCGCTGGCGGGCCGGCGTCCCGCGCGTGGTCGCGTGGACCTGGCCTAGAAAAAACCGGCGCCCTTGCGCCGAGTGATCTCCGAGATCGACGGTCACGCTGCGGGCGTCGATCGTCGCGTCGATGACGGGATTCGCCAGGGGGCCGATCGCGTGGGCGACCAGCTTGGCCTCGTCCACGGACGCGGGCCCGTCGCAGGCGTCGGTCAGATCAGCCTCCAGGGTCGCGTCGATCGATGGTGCGCCGGAGAGCGAGAGCACCCCGTCGGCGTGAGCGGAGGCTCGCCCGGAAGCCGCCCCGATGGCTCGGAGATCGTCGATCCGGCTGGTCGCTTGGAAACGGATGGCGGGGACCTTCCCGTCGCCTTCGAAGGTCGCGACCAGGGAGGTCGGGGCACCCGGTTGGGCGACGTTGCCGCGCACGGTGAGACCGACGCCGCTCGCGCCCTCCTTCTTGGCGAAGTCTCCGTGAAACGTGGCGGAGGGCAGGGCGCGACCTTCGACCGTGGCCTTCCGGAGCGCCATATCGAAGGTGCCGTCGACCGCCCCCATCGTCGTCGCGGTCATCTTGGCGTCGGCGGAGAGGTCGGCGCGCGAGGTCGGTCCCTGCGGCACGAACGCGCGCAGGTCCGCGTCCTTTACCTCTGCGTGAAGCGTCGCGCTTGTATCGTCGGCGATCGAAGCGTCGCCCGCGACCTCGAGTCGCGTGGCCCCCACCGTCGCGCGCCCCGTCAGGTGCAGGGCCGTCAGGCTGCCATGGGCCTCGACGTGGGCCGATGCAGGTTGGGCCAGCGGCGCGTCGTGCCAGAGCGCTCGGACCTTCTCCGCGGGTGTCTCGGGGACGTCGATCACGGCGTCGACTCGATCGGGATCGATCGCGGCCGTCGTCGCGGTTGGGATGCCGCCGACCTCGCCGTGGAACGCGCCGTCGACCAGAATGCCCGCCCGGCCGGGGGCGGGGACGGCGACTCGGCCGGTCACCGTTCCGACGACGTCGGCGCCGGCCGGCAATCCGCGAGTGGCGACCTCCGCGTGCGTCACCGTCGTGTCGACGCCCTCGGGGCCCGCGCGCAACGAGCCGCGGACTCGGTCGAGGTCAGCGTCCATCGCGGGCGCGCCCTTCGGGCGACCGTGAACGCGAGCGTGTACCACCGCGATGTTCGCGAGGGTGACATGGACGGAGCGCCCCGGCGGTCCTCCGGGGGATGGCGAGGAGCGCGGCTCGAAGGCGGCCTGGATCTCCAACGCGCCCGTCGGGTCGGGATCGAGTGCGACGTCCGCCTCTTCGACCGAGGCCTCGAGGACGGCCACACGCAGGTCACCGCGGCCCAAGATGGAAGCGAGGAGATCGAGCGGCACGATGCGCGCGGCGGCGCCCCTCGCCGTCAAGACCTGCGTGCCGTCCGGCGCGGTCACGCGCAGGTCGACGCCGCGCGCGCCGGTCAGCCCGAGGCCCCCGATGGCTTCGATCGTGACCCGGCCGCGAAACGCACCGGAGAGCGCTTCGTTCACCTTGCGCCGGGTGAGCTCGCGCGAGGGCGCGCTGTCGAGGGTCGCCAGCACAGCCGCGAAGCACACGACCAGCAGGCCCGCGCCGGCTGCGGCGAGCCGTGCGACCCAGCGCAGCACCCGCCGCGAACGGGTCCGGACGGGGCGAGGTCGCACGCTCAATAGGCCTCCCCGATGCCGATCGCGATGGCCATGGGAATGCCGGCGCCGAAGACGGATCCCGGCAGCAGCGTCGGCGGCAGTCCTTCCGTCGGATCGTGCGCGTAGACCGCCGCCTCGTTCGGGAAACCGACCACCTGCAACGGCTGGACGCGATAGCCGGCGTCGAGCCGGATCGGTCCCACGGGCGTGTCGTAGCGCGCCCCCAGGCCGCACGACAAGTGGAGGTGGTCGAAGCGCAGCGCTCCGCTCCGTCCGATCGGGTTCTGCGAGACGTCGCCGGAGTCGCAGAAGACCGCCGCCCAGACCGGGCCCTTGATCGGGAATCGAAGCTCCGTCGACAGCTCCCAGAGCGTGAAGCCGCCGATCGGGATGGCGCACTGCGGGCCGGGTTGGGTGAATCCGTTGGCTGCGCTCGCGGGCACGCAGCCGCTCGCGACCTGCGCGGAGGCGAGCGACGGGCTGAGGAAGGGCACGATGCCGTGCGGGCCGACCGCGCGCAGCGGGTAGCCTCGATTCGACGACGGGCCGCCGGAGAAGAATCCGCGAAAGAGCACCGTCTCGATCGCCTGTCCCGCCGTGGCCGCGTTCGCGGAGAACACGTCAGCAGGCTCGTAGTTGACGGGAAGGAGGAATCCTACCGACGCGCGCGTGGCGAGCGTCACCTTCTTTCCCACGGGCAAGTAGGCCCGCGCCTCCGGCAGCACCCGCACGTCGTGCGTGTCCCCGCCGAAGAACCCGCCGGCGAACTGCAGATCGTTGGCGAGGTAGAAGCCGGCGTGGGGGTGTTCGCGATCGTCCCGGAAGTCCAGCCAGGTCACGAGGTCCGGGTAGAGGATGGTGAGCGGCCGGAGGTCCTGCGGCTGGCCGAGGTACGCGAACGGGTACTCCACCTGGGTCGCGTAGCTGAGGCTGACGAAAAGCCGCCCGAACCACGCGCGGTCGGCGCCCACGGCGTTCTTGACCTCGAGAAACCCCGGGACCGGGCTGTTGGTCTCCTGGGGGATCCCAACGAGCAGAGGGAAGACGTTGAGCTCGGATCGGACGAACCCCTCCGTGCGCGCCTCGAGGAACCCCGGCTGCTTCAGCTTGGCCCGCAGTCGTTCCTCGGGCAGGAGATTCTGCGGCGCGACGATGTGGTTGAGGAGCGTCGGGTAGAGGTCGACGCCCGGGCTGAAGTCGACGGAAAAATCCCGCAGATCGCCCAGAAAATTGTGATCCTCCCACCCCGCGAGGACGTGCAGCTCGGTCTTGATCTCGTCGAACTCGAGGCCTCCGCCCAAGCGGATCTCGCGCAGCTTGCTCGGCTGAAAGCGAACGGTCAGGGCAATGACGTGGGACTCGGGGTGGGACAAGTCGGGCACGATCGTCACCGTCGCGAAGATCCCGAGGTCGAGGAGCGCCTGCGTCGCGGCATCGATTCGCGCGGTGGAGTAGGGCTCACCCGATACGATGTCGATCGCGCGTTTCAGCGGCGCCAGGGGAATCTGCGGCCGCGATCGCTTCGTCGCGTCCGATGCGGTGTCTTCGAACGTGATGGCGCCGAACGTCGCCGTCTCCCCGGGGATGACGGTGAGCGACGTGTTCGCGACGTGCCGCGCGACGTCCACGTAGGAGTCCCGCTTCACGGTCGCGTACGCATAGCCCGCGTCGGTCAGCGCCCGCCGCGCCGCCGTCTCGCAACGGGCGGCGCCGTCCTCTTCGAACGGCGCGCCCGTCCGCAGTTCACGGAGGCAAGCCCAGCGGGTCGACCGCTGAACGGCGGGCGGCAGCGCGGCGATCCCGTCGATCGTGAGCCTGTCGTTGCGAGCGGGGAGCCCCTCGTCGACCAGGATCTCGACGCGGACGTGGCCGTCGCCGTGCGGGATGACCCGACCTGCCCGCGCGCGCGCGTCGTAGTATCCCCGAGATCGGTAGTACCTCTCGATGCGCGCGAGGTCGCGTTGCAAGGTGGCCGCGTTGAAGACCTCGTAGTCGTACACGACGCCCCGAAACAGCCCGAGGAACTTGGGGCTCTCCTCTGTGGCGAGCTTGTCCTCAACGTCGCCCGCGCCGATCGCGTCTGTACCTCGGATCGACACCGAATCGACGGCCGATTGCCCCGGTGGGAGCGTCTGGCACGCCGACACGAATGGCACGAGTTGCCCCGACAGGACCGCGCCCCACCGGCTGGCGACCTCGAGGTGCCGCCAGGGAGCGCGGGACATTCTTCGAGTGGACCGAAGCAACCAACGTGCTAGCGAGTCGGACATGCGGCCGCTCGCTGCGGCGCCCCTGCTCTACGCGCTCGCCTGTGGTGGAAGCCTGACGACGCCCGACTACGTCGCGCAGCCGACTTCGGCGTTGGTCGCCGTCCCCCAGGCGCCGCCCCCGGCGCACGTCGAGTTCGTACCGCCCCAGCCGGCCCGAGGCACCGTGTGGATCGACGGCGAGTGGCTCTGGGACGCGGGCAGGTGGTCATGGCGCAGCGGCCGCTGGGTCGTCCCACCCACGGGGTGCCGATTCGCCCCGTGGACGATGGTGCGCGGTCCGGACGGGACGATTTACTATGCCGGCGGGTCCTGGCGGGACTCGAACGACCAGATCGTTTCGGATCCGACGCCGATCGCCAGCGCCCGCTTGGGGAGGGGGCAGGTCGTCGACCCCGCGGGAGAGCCCGTCGTCACTGGCCGGACGATCCACTAAGTCCGCAGGCTCGAGCGAAACGAGAGATCGGACTGGGACATCCTCAGAGCGAGCGTCGCTGTCTTCCGGGGCGATGAACCGCCAGGACGAGTTCGCCGTGGCAAACCTACCGGCAGCCGCCGCCGACGCAGCCTTGTCCCGAGGTGCACTGGGTCCCGCACGTTCCGCAGTTGGTGTTGTCCGTCATCAGATCGGAGCAAGTCCCGCCGCAGTTGACGGTCCCGGTCGGGCATGCGCATGCGCCGTTCTGGCAGACGAGGTTGCCGCCGCACGATGCGAAACAGAGACCGCAGTTCTGCTTGTTGTTCTGCAAGTCGACGCACGCGCCTCCGCACTGGGTGAACCCGGAGGCGGCGCACCGCACGGCGCAAGTTCCGTCGTTGCATACCGGATCGGTCGTCGAGCAGCGATTCCCGCACGCCCCGCAGTTGGCGTCGTTCGACGCGAGATCGACGCAGTTGCCCGGACCCGCGCGACGTCCGGCGCACTGCGTGTATCCAGGCGCGCATTGGCAGGTCCCCCCGATGCAAGGCGCGCCGCCAGGACACGCGGCGCCGCACGCGCCGCAGTTGCGCCCGTTCGTGTCGAGGTCGACGCAGACGTCGCCGCAGAGCGTCTCGCCGGCGGCGGTGTTGCATTGTCCGGTGCACACGCCTTTGCTGCAGAGCGTCCCCGCCGCGCAGCGGTGGCCGCAGGCTCCGCAGTTGGCGGTCGCGCTCTGTGTGTCGACGCAGGCCGTGCCGCAGAGCGTCGTCGCCCCGCCGCACGCGCACGCGCTCGAGACGCAGTTCGCGCCCGTCGGGCAGGGCGAGTTGCACGCGCCGCAGTTGTTCGGATCACGCGTCAGGTCGACGCAGGCGTTTCCGCATGCGGTCAAGAGGGCGCCCGCGTCCGTCGCGCACGACGTCGCGCAGGCGCCGAGGGAGCACACGTCGCCCTCCGGACACACGCCTCCGCAACCGCCGCAGTTGCTCGGATCGCTCTGCGTGCTCGTGCAGACGCCGTTGCAGCGCGTCCCACCGTTGGCGCACTGGCACGAGCCGGCCTGGCAGGCGGTCCCGTTCGAGCAACGCGCCCCGCACTGGCCGCAGTTGGAATTGTCAGTCGTCGTATCCACGCAGGCGCCGTCGCAGTTCATCCGGCCGGCGGCACACGTCATCTCGCACGCGCCGGCCGAGCAGACCGCGCCACTGGGGCAGGCGTTCGCGCACGCCCCGCAATGGCGCGGGTCGGTGGTTTCGTCGACGCAGAGACCCCCGCAGTTCGACAGCATGGACCCGCACAGCGGCCTGCACGCGCCCGACGAGCAGGTGTTCCCCTCGGTGCAAGTGAGGTTGCACGCGCCGCAGTTGTTCGGGTCGTTCGAGAGCTCGACGCACGCGCCCCCGCAGTCCGTCGTGTTCGGCGGGCATGTCATCGCGCAAGCGCCAGCCGCACACACGTTCGTCGTGGGGCACGCGTGGCCGCAGGCGCCGCAGTCGTTCGGGTTCGACCTGAGATCGACGCACGCACCAGCGCAGAGGACCATCGGCGGGCGGCACGACGAGCCATCCGTTCCGGTGTCCGTCGTGGAGTCCGCGCCGACGTCGGGCGGGGCGTCCACAGTGGTGTCGGGCATCACATCGACGGCCACATCGCCCGGAGCGTCGTGGCCTACGTCGCGAGAGACGTCGGCGGCCGCGTCTCGTCCTTGTCCGTCCGCCCCGGATCCGTCCGGCGCGGAGTCGCCGGTCGCGTCGTCGCCGCCGGAAGAGTCGCCTGAAGCGTCGTCCGAAGCGTCGTCCCCCGAATCGTCAGCGGACCCGTCCGTCACCCCCGTCGATACGAGATCGTCGAGCAGTCCACTCCGGCCACACCCCAGGAGCGCGACCGAGAATACCGCCAACGACGCGACGAACGCGCGCATTCATCCCTCCACTGACCCACACGCGACGGGCGGGGCCTTTCTACTAATGACCTTACCAAAGAAACGTAGACCTTTCGATCGCCGCTCCGGAAAAGCAGCGTGCGAGATAGTCCGCACGCTCGAGCGAAGCGAGAGAGCGGACGATGCATCCGACGACCCGCACGCTCGAGCGAAGCGAGAGAGCGGACGATGCATCCGACGACCCGCACGCTCGAGCGAAGCGAGAGAGCGGACGATGCATCCGACGACCCGCACGCTCGAGCGAAGCGAGAGAGGGCGACGTAGGGATCCCCCGGGACGATTCGGCACCTTGCCCGAAGGCGCGCGTTGGCGTTAGCGTCTCTCGTATGATCGGGGGGGTCGAACGTCGCGCCATCACCGTGCGCGGTGCCGTCCAAGGGGTGGGCATGCGCCCCTACGTCTACGGGCTGGCGCAGCGCCTCGGACTCACGGGGTTCGTGCGCAATCGCAGCGGTGCGGTCGACATCGAGGTCGAAGGCGCTCCCGCGGCCGTCGGTCGCTTTCTCGACGAGCTCGCCTCCCACCCCCCGCCGCTGGCTCGCATCGACGTGTTGCGTAGTGCGTCGGCCCCTCCGATGGGTGACGGAGCTTTCCGCATCGAGGCGAGCGAGCCGGACGCCGGCTTCGCCGCCACGGTGCCGGCCGACCTGGCGACTTGCGACGATTGCCTGCGCGAGCTGTTCGATCCCGCCGAACGTCGCCACCGGTACGCGTTCCTCAATTGTACGAACTGCGGCCCCCGCCTCACCATCGTCGATGCCGTCCCGTACGACCGTGAGCGCACCGCGATGGCCGCGTTTCCGATGTGCGCCGACTGTCGCGCGGAGTACGAAGACCCGACGGATCGCCGCTTCCACGCGCAACCCATCGCGTGCCCCGCGTGCGGTCCGCGGCTGGAGCTCGTCGATTCCGAAGGCCGTCCGCGCGCCGCGGTCGACCCCGTCGCCATGGCCATCGCCGACCTTCACGCGGGGCGGATCGTCGCCATCAAGGGCCTCGGCGGGTATCACCTCGCTTGCGACGCCACGAACGAGGCCGCGGTCTCGGCGCTCCGTCGCCGCAAGCATCGCGACGAAAAGCCCTTCGCGATCATGCTGCCCTCCATCGCCGCCACGCGTGCGCTCTGCGAGGTGCACGCGGACGAGCGCGCTGCGCTCGAGTCGCCCCAGCGGCCGATCGTCCTCCTCCGGCGGCGCACGGCGCCGGACCCCGCCGCGCCTCGGGTGGCTTGTTCGGTCGCGCCGGACTCCCCCGCCATGCTCGGCGTCATGCTCCCGTACACCCCGCTGCACCATCTGCTCCTTCGGGAAGGGTCGTTTCTCGGCCTCGTGATGACGAGCGGAAACCGCGCGGAGGAGCCGATGGCCTATCGCGACGAAAGCGCAGTCCAGGATCTCCTGGGCATCGCGGACGCTTTCCTCACCCACGACCGTCCGATTCGCACACGGTGCGACGACTCGGTGGTGAGGCGCCTCGACGCTTCGGGCGCTGGCGGGATCACCCCCCTCCGTCGCTCGCGCGGGTACACGCCGTTGCCCTTCGCGCTGCGCGAGCCGCTCGGACGCCCCACCCTCGCCGTGGGCGGCGACGCCAAGGCGGCGTTTGCGCTGGGCCACGAGGATCGCGCGGTGCTCAGCCATCACCTGGGCGATCTGGAGCATCATGCGGCGTACGAGGCGTTCGTCGCGGCCATCGATCACTACGAGCGCCTCTACGGGGTGACGCCCGCCCGCATCGCGCACGACCTACACCCCGACTACGCATCGACGCGTTACGCACACGAACGCGCGGGGCGCGATCCGATCGAGCTCGTCGCGGTGCAACATCACCACGCTCACATGGCGGCGTGCATGCTCGAGAACGGCCTCGCCGGCCCGGCGATCGGCGTCTGCTTCGACGGGGCCGGGTTCGGACCCGACGGTACGATTTGGGGCGGAGAGTTCCTCGTCGGCGGTTTTCGTCGGGTCGAGCGCGTCGCTCGGCTGCGCCAGGTTCCGCTCCCCGGAGGCGACCGCGCTGCGCGGCAACCCTGGCGATCGGCGCTCTCGCACCTCGTGTGCGCCGGGTTGGACCCGATGGAGAGCGATCTGGCGCGCCGTGTAGGTCGCGACCGGGCGCGGGCCGTCCTGGAGCTTGTCACGCGTCGGACGCACGCGCCGCTCACGTCCAGCGTCGGCCGCCTCTTCGACGCGGTGGCGGCGCTCACCGGTGTCTGCGACCAAGCGTCGTTCGAGGGCCAAGCGGCGATGCAGCTCGAGGGCCTCGCGTCGGGCTTGCCGCCGGACGACGCGTACTCCTTCGGCAAAGACGACGCGGCCTCTCTCGACCCCGGCCCGGTGGTGCGGGCGATCCGGGACGACGTGCTTCGCGGTGTGCCCGCGAGCGTCATCTCGCGACGGTTCCACTCCGCGCTGGCCGCGGCCGTCACCGGCGCGTGCGTCACGATCCGCGCGTCGACGGGCGTCGGCGCGGTCGTCCTGAGCGGCGGCGTGTTCTCCAACGCCGTCCTCACCACCGAGGTGGTCGGGCGCCTCGCAGCCGCCGGCCTGCGCGCGCACCGTCACCGCAGCGTGCCCCCCAACGACGGCGGCCTGAGCCTCGGCCAGATCGCCGTCGCGGCGGCCCTCGACCACACGGGCTGAACGATGTGCCTTGGGGTCCCCGGCCGCCTCGTCGAGCTCTACGTCGATGGTGATCTGCGCATGGGCAAGGTCGTCTTCGGAGGGGTGGCCAAGGCCGTGTGCCTCGAGCACGTTCCGGAGGCGCGCGTCGGCGACTACGTACTCGTGCACGTGGGGTTCGCGCTCGCGCGGATCGACGAGGCGGAGGCGCGACGCGTGTTCGACCTTCTCGAAACGCTCGGCAAGCTCGACGATGTGGGGGTGCCATGAAGTTCCTGGACGAGTATCGCGACGCCGACGCAGCCTCCACGCTGGTCTCGGCGATCTTGCGAGCCAGCACGCGCCGGTGGGTCCTCATGGAGGTCTGCGGCGGCCAGACCCATTCGATCGTGCGGTACGGTCTGGACGAGCTCTTGGGAGACGCCGTCGAGCTCGTACACGGTCCGGGGTGCCCGGTGTGCGTGACCCCGCTCGAGACCATCGATCGCGCGCTCGCGATCGCGTCGCGTCCGGACACGATTCTCTGCACCTTCGGGGACATGGCCCGCGTGCCGGGGTCGCGGACCGACCTTCTCGCGCTACGGGCCCAGGGGGCGGACGTCCGCATCGTGTACTCACCACTCGACGCCGTCGCGGTGGCCGCGCGCCACAGAGATCGACGCGTCGTCTTCTTCGCCATCGGCTTCGAGACGACGGCGCCGGCCAACGCCATGGCGGTGTCCGTCGCGCACCGTCGAGGCCTCGACAACTTCAGCGCGCTCGTCTCCCACGTGCGCGTACCGCCCGCGATCGACGTCATAGTCGATGCACCCGACAATCGGGTCCAGGGGTTCCTCGGTCCGGGGCACGTGTGTTCGGTCCTCGGAACAAGCGAATACGACGACCTGAGTCGGCGTCACGGCATCCCCATCGCCGTCACCGGGTTCGAGCCGATCGATCTGCTCTCCGGCATCCTGGCGGCCGTGCGCCAGCTCGAGGACGGCCGCTCCGAAATGGAGAACTGCTACGGGCGCGTCGTCCGCAACGAGGGCAACGCCTCGGCGCGCGGCCTGCGGGCGGCGGCTTCGAGCCCGAGGCCTTTTTTCTCGATCGCCGCGCCTCGACTGATCTCGGCGAGCTGCGCCGGCGCTTCCCCGGGGCGGCCGCGGTCATCGCCGAAACCCCCGACGGCATTCAGGTGCTCTAGCGGCGCGCGATGCGCCTCTCGCCGGCGCGGCGCCGCATGCGCGGTACGATGATCGAATCGTGCCTACTCAGACGGAAACCGAACTCGCGCAAGTCCAGGACCTCGAAGGTCGCGTCTTGCTTGCCACCTATGCGCGCGTGCCGTTGCTCCT
>Ga0209168_10002929_pt1 | contig 12054 bp, 11 predicted proteins | sample Coa_R1_FD_187156 | JGI IMG/M metagenome (GOLD analysis project Ga0209168, IMG submission 187156) | Surface soil microbial communities from Centralia Pennsylvania, which are recovering from an underground coalmine fire - Coalmine... | ecosystem: Environmental > Terrestrial > Soil > Unclassified ... | reverse complement strand
AGGACGCGCAGCGCGGCCGTCACGTGAGCGGGCGGGGCATGTTCAAGCACCGGCGATTTCATGTGCGCGCTCCGGGGTCGGACTCCAGAAATGCAGCGCTCGGTGGCGGCCGATTGATGCGCAACCAATACGTGCCAAAATCGCGAATGGTGTCCTGAAATTCCTGGAGATCGACCGGCTTCTGAATGTAGCTGTTCGTGCCCGATCGATAGCACTCGACCAGGTCGCGATCTTGCGCGGATGATGTCAGGACCACGACGGGAATCGATCGCGTGCGCGGATCGGATTTGATCGCGCGCAAGACCTGATGCCCGCTCACCTTGGGCAATTTCAGGTCGAGCAAAATTAATTTCGGCGGGCGATCAAATGTTCGCTCGGCGTAGGGCCCGCGGCAGAAGATGAAATCAAGGGCCTCGGCGCCATCGCGTACGACGTGGACATTCGTTGTCAGTTTTTCCTTGCCGATCGCCATCAAGGTAAGTTCGGCGTCGGCCGGGTCGTCTTCGACCAACAAGACTTCTTCGCTTCGGCTGTTCATACCACCGCTCCAACCGGCTCATTCCAATCCGCCGTGGCCGCTGCGCCGGCCGGCACACTGAAATAGAAGCAAGCGCCTTTGTTCAGTTCGGATTCCGCCCACACCCTCCCGCCGTGCTTTTGCACGATACGGTGGACGGTCGCGAGGCCGATGCCCGTGCCCTCGAATTCGTCCTGACGATGTAAGCGTTGAAATACTCCGAAAAGTTTTTCGGCGTGGCGCGGATCGAAGCCGACGCCGTTGTCGCGCACAAAGATCACATTCATGTCGGTTCCCTTGAAGCTCCCTACTTCGATCGTCGCAATCTGGCGGTCGCGGGTGAATTTCACGGCGTTGGAGAAGAGATTCGTGAACACAAGACGGAATAGCCCCGGATCGACTTCAAGCTCAGGGAGCGAACCAATTTCCCACCGAACGTCGCGCTCCGTACATTCCGGCTCGACTTCCTTGCGTGCTTCATCGACAAGCGTGCGCAACGACTGTCGCTCACGCCGTGTGGCTGGCGACCGACGCGAGCCAGCGTCAACAGATCCTCGACGAGTTCGGACATGTGTTTCGCCGCGCTGCGAATTCGCCCCAGATAGTGCTGCGCGCCTTCGGGCAGTTGCGGTCCGTAGGTTTGTTGCAAGATTTGAGAGAAGCCGTTGAGATGTCGCAGCGGAGCGCGAAGATCGTGCGAAACGGAATAGCTGAATGCCTCGAGTTCACGATTCATTTCTTCCAGTTCGGCGGTGCGTTGCTTTACGCGCCGGCCAAGATAATCGTTGAGCTCGCGCACTTCTTCCTCGGCCTTCGCGCGAGCGCGAATCTGAGCATGCAAATCTTCGAGCACGTGGCCAAGCTCGGCACGCTGGCCTTGGAATTGGATGCCGAGCATTTCCTGGGCGCGGCGCAAACCGCCTTCGATCGTGGCGCGCAACAGAATTTCTCGTTGTACGAGATACATGACGGCGCAAAGAATGATCGCCGTGAGCGCGCAGGCAAGGACCAGTACGAGACGAGTGCGCGCAACGCCGGCGTGCACCATCGCGGATCGTTCCGCGAGCGAAGCGCGCTCATCGTTTTCCATCGTATTGAACAGATCGCGAACACGATCGGAGGGCTGAAATGGCATGCTCCATGCGGATGGGGCAGGGGTTGAAGGGTTCTCGGCGACCGCGTCGTCCATCGCCTTCTGTAGCAAGACAAGCTGCTCCGCGAGCAGTGGTGTCAGCTCGTTGAGAATCTGCACTTGCTTCGGATTATCGGCTGTGAGTGTTCGCAGGTCGGCCAGGGTTTTCCGCAGACTGTCCATGTCGTCGCGAAAGTGCGCGAGCAAGTCCGGGCGGTGCGTGACACGAAAAAAGCAGAGCTGATTCATAAGCCGCGATCGGCTGAACCGCGCCTGGCCGATTTTGTCGAGTACGTCCTCAGTGTGTGCCGACCACTCGAAAACCGTTTCCGCTTCGCGCGCGCTGCGCAATGTAAGGAAAAATGCGACGCTCAAAATCGCGATGACAACCGAAATGACGCCCCACAGATTGCGCCGGAACTTCAGAGCCCGATTCATCGGGGATTACCTTCGCACCGTATCGGCGTCGTGCATTCGTTCCGAGGGGGTCACATCCGTGGCGCACCGCGCATCGGTGTGCTGCGTACCATTTCCCTGTGCTGCGCTTCGCGGTGAATCGGGTTCGCGCTGGCGCAGTTGCGACTCCACCTCATCGAGAAACTCGCTGAAGCTGCGGTCGCTTCGCCCCGACCATACGCCGACGGTCAGACGCAGGTCGATCGGGCCCCACGGAGAGCGAGTCCGATTGTGGACCGCCAAATGTTGCTCAAGGCGCTGCAGCATCACGGGCGCGCTGGGCGCGACCGCATCGACCGCGAGAACCGCGAATTGAGCTGCGCCGAGCCGCGCGACGAGATCGCTGCGCCGGCAACTGCCTGCCAGAAGAGTAGCGACGTCTCGCAGCGCGTGGTCGGCGGCGCCCGGCCCGAAGCCGTCGCGCAGCGTTTGAAGATTTTCAAAGAGCGCGCAGATGAGCACCATCGATTCGCCACTGCGGCGCGCTTCTTCCATGCAACGCGCGCCCAGCGTTTGCAACCCTTCGCGCGTGTAGAGACCGGTCATGGGGTCGCGCAAGAGGTCGGCGAGGCCCTCGAAGGTGTTGCGTTCAAGCGCCGTTCGCAGCACGCGACCGAGCGTGCGTGCGTCCATGAAACCTTTGAGGACGTAGTCCATCGCGCCTTCGCTGAGACTTTGCGCGGCGAATTGTTTTTTTGATGGATCGGCGAGCACGACGAGCGGAATTCCCGGAGCGGAGCGATGCGCGAGATGTACGGCGTCGAGCGGATCACGCATGCTGAGTTCGAGGTCGAGCAGAATAATTTCGGGGTCAATGAGTTTTACGGTGGGCACCAGCGTGGCCATCGTCGAAACGACGGTGAGGTCGAGGCCGCCGGTAGCGTCGGGAAAAAGCGCGCGGAGAGTGTCGGCGGTTTCGCTCGGTTCGGTTTCCGCGAGCAGGATACGCAATCTTTTTTGAGCCATGCCTCACCTCGTCCCCGGGTCGGCGGGGAAGTGGGCAGCGAGATTTTGCGGGCGGTGTGTGAAGCGAAATGCGATGACGCTTGTCGCGAGTTGGGGCGTTGATCGAAAACGTCGTCGCTGCTCTTGCCGCGGGCGCAGAAATTCGCCGCCCGACTGGAGAGGACAGTCGTTCATTTACAAAAATTACAAAACTGCCTGGAAGGGGATGCGTTTATTCTCGCTGAATGTGAGAAGGAGTCAAGATCGGGGCGGGGGAAGTTTCCAGAAATTATCTGCGAATGCGATACGGTGAATCTCTGAGGACGACGGATCATTAGAGAATTTTCATTTTGTCGTTGTGCTTGTAGCGCCCGTGGAGTCTACGGCGCTTCCGGTTTGACGCCCGGCAAGAAAAGCCGCCAAGCCCGCGACGATTCCTCCAAAGACGATGACGCCTTCCCAGACGAGGCCGGAGGCGAGAACCAGCGTGCCTGCGGCGCCGAATGGCGCGAGCAATGCGACGAGCGCGGCTTCGCGAACGCCGATGCCGCCTTGGGTTAACGGCAGGAGCGCGGCGAGCTTGGCGAGCGGCCAGGCGAAGAGCCAAACGCGGAGCGGGAGGTGGAGTCCGCACGCCGTGGCGAGCCATGCGGTTAGCACGAGGAACGTGGATTGAATCGCGGTGCCGGCGAGCCAACCGGCGACGAGCACGTGCGGCCGACGCGAAACGCTGCGCAGCGCGTGACGCAGGCGTGCTAGGCGACGACGGAATCGAATCGAGCGTCCACCAAACAGCACGCCGCGGAGAAAAAATAAGAGCGCGAGAAGGACGGCGCCGGCGGAGAGTACAAGGAGCAACGTTCGAGTTGCGATCGATCGCAATGACTCCGGCAGCGATCCTGGTAACAGCGCGAGGCCGAGAGCGACGAGGCTTGCTTGGGCCGCGACGTCGAGGATGCGATCGACAACGTTCCCTGCAAGCACCGCCGCGGGGCGCGGGCTGCGGCGCAGTCCGACGGCGAGGCGGATGACATCGCCGCCGACGATCGATGGCAGAAATAACGTGCCGAAGAGGCCACCGCCGTAGCACCGCAGGCTTGTCGTGAGATCGAGTTCAGCGCCGGCGGCGTTGACGACCATGCGCCACTTCAGCACGCCGAGCGCGTGCGCAAGTAAGTATCCCGCCAGCGCGGCGGCAAAATATGGCGGCGGGACGCGCGCGATTGCGGAGCGCACCGTCGCGAGCGGCAGGAAATGCAGCAGCACACCGATCACTGTAAGAGCGGCGATCCATCGCAGAGCGATGATCGTCCATCCGCGCGCGCTTCGCCGCGTTCGGGCGGCTTCTATCATGGAAGGGAAGTCACTAACGGAAGGTTATCGCAAAACGCAGGGCATCTCGCCGCGTACCGCGGCGCGCGTGTCGGCTCTTCAACTGCGTCACGATCATCATCCACCGAAAATTTCGTCGATCTTGCCGGCAAGCTTAAAATCCAGATCGCTGATGCCTTTGACATCGTGCGTGTTCAGGTCAATCACGACTTTGTTCCACACGTTGAACCACTCGGGATGATGATTCATCGACTCCGCCACCAGTGCGACGCTGCTCATCTTGCCGAATGCCGTCACAAAATCTTTGCACGTGAATTCCCGATGCAGCTTGCCATCGACGAGCGCCCAATTCTTGTGCGTGCCGAGGCGTTCATTCACTTCTGCTTCCGTTAGTTTCTTCGCTGCCGGCATGGCTGCCTCCAAATTCTTGATGTAGAGACGTCTTACTTGCGCTCGTCCTCACAGGCGAAGTTACTTGGGTCGTTTTGGTCGCCGCTGCCTTTGTACTTCGCCACTTTTGGATACGGGCACAGCGTCCGCGTCATTTCGGCCTGCCCCGAACTCATCGGGCCCGAGAATTTCGTCGCCACGATTTCCTTGGGCGCCGCGCCTTTCTCCACCCACTGCTCCAGCGACAACTGCAAGCTTTGATGCGCGTCCTTCACGTTCGGCCACGGACCGTTCTCGCCAAACGAATCCGGCCCCACGCCGCCCCCGCAATGCTGCATCCCCGGCGCCATGTACACGCGTGCGAACGAGTCGAATCCGTCTTGGCCCATCAGATCGACAACGCTCTGGTAGTAGTTGATCGTATTGACCGCGGAAATCGCCGGATCGTTCCAGCCGTGATACAGGATCAACTTTCCGCCGTGCGCCTTGAACGCAGACAAATTTGGATCGGTCGCGTTCAGTGTTTTCGCGAGCTTCGCATCCGCGGTTTTCGCGATGTCGCCGACATTTGCGTCGCGATAATTCCAGTCGGACTTCTCGAACACCATGTTCGAGAAAAATCCGACGCCGAAAGCCTGCATCAGGCTCTTGCCTGGCTCCGAGCCCGTAATCCACAAGCCCCAGCCACCCTGCCCATCTTCAGCGCCGGGCAATAGTCCTGGGTAGATCTGTTTTCCGTTTGCATCGCTCGGCCCAGCATAAATCTTCTTTAGCGCCGTCACCTGCGCATTTGTCAGGCAAGAATTGGAGTCTTCCGCTTTGCACAACATCGCCGACGGATCGAAGTGGCATTTCCTCGGTTCGTCCAAAATTCCGTCCGCGGTTCCATCCTGTGTGTCACACGCGGCATCGACCGCTTTCGCGATTGCCGGTAACTTGGCAGGAGGAATGTAACTCGCGGGATCGAGCGTCGTCGCCTGCAGTTGCCAGATCGCGCTGGTCACCAAATGCGTCCAGTAATTTGCCGGCGCGCCCGCGATGATGCCGTCGTAGTCGTCCGGGTATCGCTGCGCCTCCATCAGCGCCTGGCGCCCCCCGTTCGAGCAGCTCGCGAAATACGCGCGCTGCAGCGGATGCTTGCCGTAAAACTGTTTCACGACGAGCTTCGCGTCCTGCGTCATCTCGTGAATCGCGCGATAGCCGAAGTCGGTCACTTTCTGCGGATGCCCCAGCGCCCAGCGCGCATTGGTGCCGCTCGCGGCGTGGCCGGTGTCGGTTCCAGCGGTCGCGTAGCCCTCATGCAGGGCAATCGCGAGCGAAAAATCGTCGATCTCGCCCGCGAATCCGCCATTGCCGCGGCCTTGCAGCTTCCCGTTCCAGCCTTCCAGCGGCATCCAAACTTCGATCTTGATGTCGGAATCGGAACTCGGATGTGACGCGATGCGAACGCGGCAAAACGCGGAGAGCGATCTGTACAATGCGTCGGCCTGCGCTGCCCACGGCGTCAGCGTAGTGCTCGGCTGAAACGCGCCCGTGGCGACAACCTCGGCGGATGTGATGTTTGCGTTCGGCAGCGAAAGTTGGGCCAGCTTTTCGCATGTCGCGGCCTCGGCACTCTTTTGTCCAAACGCCGCCTGCGACAACGCGAACGATAACAACGCCATAACGCAAATTCTCAGCACGATGCACCTCGCCTCAACTTGGCAATCCGTGAAGCTACGAAGCGAGCACATCCTATCGGAATCCTCAGGGCAAAACAAAACCGCGCCGGGGGAGGATCCGGCGCGGCCAACTACTACTTCTCCTGGGAGGGAAAAATCGTCTTACGAAATTCTCTACCGCACCAACCGCGTATTATGCACGCCCGCGTACAGTGACATGCTCGTGCCCGCCGTCTGCGGCACCCACCACAATTTCCGCATCCAGTCGTGGCGCGAAGTCATCATGCGCTTGCCGATGAAATCCATCACCAGCGGGCTCACCTGTGTTGCCGCATACATCGCGTTGGAGTGCGAAAACGGCCGGAGCATCGGATTGCCTTCCACGCCGTATCCACCAGAAATCGCTCGCCGCGTCGACCACGCGTCAAATGCCGCGGCGCCGCTGCCCGTAACCGCGAGCGTGTACCACAGCTTGCGCTGCATGGGTGATTCTGAGCGGGAAGTCGCAGACTTCATTCCGCGCATCGGAGCGCCAGCAGGCCGCACCGCGGCCGGCTGAATTCCCGGCTCGATTTCGGCATCCGTCGCAACCTTCGGCGCAGGCGCCGAAGGCAACGGTTCAGAGAGAGAAGAAATCTTCGCGGAATCTGCGAATTCGGCGGAAATCGTAATCGCTACTGGGGGATTTTCTATCGCTTTGGCCGTGCCCTCGGTCTGCGGAACGGGGCAGAGCAATAAGATCGTCGCCAACAACATTGTGTTCTCCTCAGGTGTTGCAGCGTTGGATGCCGTACCGTTCAAAAGTACGTGCCTGCAACACCTGAACTTTACTGCGCGCAGGTGCAGGTGACACTGGCCCGGTGGTCACATTTCGGTTGGTACTCGCCTGTGGGAATCCGGTTTAGGACGAGCGGGACTGATGTACTAGCACCGCGTCCGCTGCGAATCTGTGGAAAACACGGATGCAATGAATTCACCGCGCCGGCGCAGCGCAATTCATCGCACAAATGCATCGTTGCAAATCTTGCGCATCGCAACCATCTCGCGTCCGCAAACGACTCTGCTATAATCCCTCGCGATTTCGTTTCAGAGTCGAGCAACGCAAATCCGCAGCCCGCGCGGACCACGCGCTAAGCGTGGGTGATTCCGAAGAGCGACACCGACCATGGCCAACGAATCGTCTTCCGCCAAACGCGCCCCGATTCCGACCCGCGGCCCCCAGGCGCCTCGCTTCATCGTGATCGAGGGCCCGCTCCGCGTCGGCAAAACCACGCTCGCCAAAGTTCTCGCCGAGCGCCTCCACGCGCGCCGCGTTTACGACTGCGAAGACAATCCGTTTCTCGCCGATTTTTACAACGAAAAGCCCGGCTCCGCTTTTCGTGCACAAATGTACTTCCTCATCGAGCGCCAAAAGCGCCTGCGCGAAGCCCTGCTCGTCGAATCGCCCGGCCCGGTCATCTCCGACTACCTCATGGAAAAGGACCGCATCTTCGCCAATCTCAACCTCAACGACGAAGAGCTCAAGCTTTACGACCGTTACTACGAAATTCTCGCGTCCGAAATCCCCGCTCCCGATCTCGTCATTTATCTACAGGCCAAGCCTGAAGTCCTGCGCACCCGCATCGCGAAAAAAGCCTCCAAAGACGAAACGCAAATCTCGCTCGAATACATCGAAGAAGTTGCCCGCGCCTACGAGCACTTCTTCTTTCATTACGCCAAGAGCGATCTGCTCGTCATCAACACATCCGACATCGACTTCGTCGAGCGCAGCGCCGACCTCCAGCAGCTTCTTCGCCGCCTCGAAGATCCCGTCAAGGGCACGCAGTACTTCCTGCCTCTCGGCGACGCCGAGTAATCGCGCACGTCTCGCTGGCCCACGAGCGCACCACAGCCTCGCCCCACGAGAAAAAAATCGCTGCTTACGCAAGTGTGCTTAAACTGTGGAAGGATGCCGATCCGGATTCCATGCTGCTGCTGCAAGGCAAATCCGAATGCGCCAAATTGAAGTAGCTCAACCCCACCAGGATTTTCGCGCCACCGCGACCGCCCAAAATTCAATCGTTGCCCGTTCGCTGCTTTTCCGCTTTCCCGCGCTGCTCCGCACGCGCTTCATCTCCGGTCTTGCCTTCGATGAACTCTCTCGCCTCTTCGGTTTGCAACGCCGTCGGCTGGCTCGATTGCATCGCGATCAACAGCCACTTGCGAAGCACGGTGTGAAAGTGAGGCTTTACATCACGGAACACCAATCCCATGCCCAGAGCCGGCGTCGCATACGCCACCGTCGCGTTCGCCTCGAAGTATTCGCCCGGCATAAAAATCTTCACCAGCACGCGCGACCGCGGCACCAGCGGCGAAGCCGTATCTAGATAGCATCCGTACAAGCTCAACTCTTTGATATTTCCGCTCACGGGCGCGCCGGTCTCCGGCAAAACGGCCGCGGGCGCAACAAACGGGTAACGCGGGGTCTTACGCTGGACGGGATATTCTTCGGGACGCATTATCCCGACTGTAAGTTTTCCCTTTCACCTATCCCATCCGGTGCTGGCCCGGGTTTGCGTCAGGCAATGCTGTAGGTGTGCCCCGTCGGGAAACAGACAACATCAAGTTTTTCCACAACCCATTCGCAAGCCTGCGCCGGGCCTCATCTGCACCTGTTCTGAGGTACACGTCGCGTCCGCTTCGCACCGATTAGTAACCACTCTATCTGTAAGTAATTAAGCGCCTTAGATAAGAGTTTGAGGGCCGATGTCCCCCCGTACCATTGGCGCGGTCGGAGGGTACTACGAAAATTTGCTCATGCCGCGAGCACTTTTTTCATCGCGGCGCACTGAGGCAAACCGAAAGTGGAGTCCCGGCCCGCAACTTCGACGCAAGCACCGGTGCGGTCACCGCGCCCGGCCAAGCCGTCCGGCTCAGTCGGCGACCTTCTCCGCCGATTCGCTGTGCCTATCGCGGCCCTCGCTGCCGTCTCGACTCTGGCTGGATTTGAAGTTGCCCGCCACTCTCACTCGAAATGGGCAGCCATGGACCAGGTGCAAGCCGCGACGCTCCCGGGCAACGCCGCCGTAGCCCCGGCTCAGCCACTCAGCCTCGAAGCCATTGGCCGGCTCGCTCCGCAATCGCAAGCCGAGCATCTCCTCGAACGCGCCATCGCGCGCGACTTCGAATCGCTCGACGCGCTCAACCACAAGCTCCCGCTCTGGCGCGGGCAGCTTCGCAACACCGATCATCTCTACGACCTCGTGCACACCGCGCTGAATTCTGACGACATGCGCGTCCGCTCCGCCGCTATCGAAACGAATCTTGCCGCCAACAATATCGACGAAACTTCCGCCGGCGTCGCACGCCTCATCCAGCAGCTTCAAGCCGATCCCGACGATCGCACGACAGCGCTCTGGCAACTCGGCGCGCTCGGCAATCGCGGCGTCGAACAGAAATTAGTCCTCGCGCAGCTCCTGCACTACGTTCACGACGGCAGCGAAGTCACCCGTTACTGGGCCGTCGAAGGCTTGGCATTGCTTGGCACAGACGCGACCGTCGACCCGCTTCTCGATCGCTTCGCGCACGATCCAAGCGCGCGCGTTCGCAAACGCGCCGGCTGCAATCTCGCCAAGACGGGCATGCTCACCAGAGAGCAGCGCGTCGCCGCCGTCCCCGAGCTCTTAAACATGTTCGACGACGATGCGCTCGACGCCACCACGCGCAGCTGGGTCTACGGCGCCCTCCGCATCATCACCGGCGCCGAACTCGGCAACGACGCCAACGCCTGGCGCCAATGGTGGGCCAACCGCACCACCGCCCACAAAAAGCCCGTGCTGCACAACCAACTCCTCCTCGCCTAGTCCTTCATTGCGACACGTCACCGTCAATACGCGCTTGAGGACACAACCTCAAACGCGCCCGCTCGGCTCCGCGTTACCGAAGATAGAATTGATTACAAGCTAGCCGCCGAAAGACGGATGAGGTCGCCCATGGCCAGTTCAATTGCATTCCTTCGCCGCATGACATTCCTCACGCTGCTGCTTTTCTCTGTACCTCTTCATGCGGCCCAGCCGCCTCAAGCCTCGGCGCCGACTGCGGCTTCCGTTCCCGAGGCTCAATCGAAACCCGCCTCCCAATCCACAAGCGATTCCGACGCCTCCAAGTATTCGCAGGAACCCGTCGTCATCGACGACCTTACGGTCAAAGTCCGCTGGGAGTCCGACGGCCGCGGCACAGTCGACTACTCCATACGCGAGCGAATCCAGTCTGAATCCGCCGTCACATCGGAAGGTGTTTTGCCGTTTCAATACGACAGCGACAATCAGACCCTCGAGATCAAATATGTCCGCGTTCGCAAGCCCGATGGTTCTGTCATTGAAACTCCACTCGATTCCGCTCAGGACCTTACATCGGAAATTACACGCAACGCTCCGATGTATACCGACATGCATGAAAAGCATGTCGCTGTTCGCGGCCTGGCTGTTGGCGATCTTATCGAAACTCGTTACGTCGTTACCGTGACCAAGCCGCTCGCCCCAGGACAATTCTGGTCCTCTCACAGCTTCGTGAAAGGCGCGATCGCGCTCCACGAGGAAATCGACATCGATGTTCCCGCTGACCGCGCGATTAAGCTTCACAGCCCACTCGTGAAGCCGCAGATTTCCGAAGCCGCCGACCGCCGCGTCTACTCCTTTCAACACGCAACTCTCTCCAAACCTGCGGAGCCCGACAGATATCAGGCCATCGTGGACGGCACGCCTTATCCCGACATCGAGCTGAGTTCCTTCGCCTCTTGGGATCAGGTCGCTTCCTGGTATGCGTCGTTACAAAAGCCGCGTGTCCAGGTCACTCCAGAAATTGAAACCAAAGCGCGGGAACTCACACGCGACAAGAAAACCGAAGACCAAAAGATCCAGGCGCTGTATGACTATGTCTCCACAAAATTTCGCTACATCGGAATTTCGCTGGGCGTCGGTCGCTATCAGCCTCATGCTGCTGCCGACGTTCTCGCTAATGGTTTTGGCGATTGCAAAGACAAACACACGCTTTTCGCTGCTTTGCTACAGGCAGTCGGCGTCAGTTCGTATCCGGTTCTGATTCACTCGTCGATCAAGCTCGATCCCGAAGTTCCGACACCGGCTGTCTTCGACCACCTCATCACCGCGATTCCAAAGGGCGACAAATTCGTATGGCTCGACACCACCCCTGGTGCAGCTCCGTTTGCCGCGTTGCAACAGCCCCTCCGCGGCAAACTCGCATTAGTCGTATTGGATGGCAACAAGGGTCAACTCACCAACACGCCGAAAGACGCGCCTTACCCCACTTTCGAGCGCTTCACCATGGACGCGACGCTCAGTAAGGACGCCGTGCTCGACGGAAAAGCGCTAATCGAGAGCCGCGACGATGGTGAAATCATGCTTCGCCTCGCCTTTCGCAATACGCCGCAATCGAAATGGAACGAACTGGTTCAGGCCATCATTCGCGCATTAGGCTTTGCAGGCACCGTCGAAGATGTCGTTACCACTCCGATCGACGATACTTCCAGCCCCTTCCGGATTACCTACAACTATCACCGCACCGACTACGGCGACTGGCCGAACCACCGAATCACTTTGCCGTTTCCATATCTCCTGCTGCCG
>Ga0209168_10002926_pt1 | contig 12057 bp, 8 predicted proteins | sample Coa_R1_FD_187156 | JGI IMG/M metagenome (GOLD analysis project Ga0209168, IMG submission 187156) | Surface soil microbial communities from Centralia Pennsylvania, which are recovering from an underground coalmine fire - Coalmine... | ecosystem: Environmental > Terrestrial > Soil > Unclassified ... | reverse complement strand
AGCGAAAACGTACCCCACCTCCCGTTGCTCCTGCACCTGATTGCGGATGACGTTTTCGACCGAGCCGCCGTTGAATTGTGAGATCTGCTGAAATTCATCCAGACAGATGGCCATGCGAAATCCGGCTTTCTTGGTGAGCTCGCCGGGAAGGGCAAAAACATCGGGCGCGATGGGCTCGGGGTCAAACCCTGTACCTTTGCCGAGCGAGACACTCACCTCTCCCGAGCTGAGGTTGTAATTGATATCGGGTTTGACTTGCTTGCCGAACTTAGTGATCCAATCTTTAACGCGGTCCCAGGGACCGGCCGCACGCAAGACCTTCTCAGCGAATTTCTCCAGACATTGAGCGTAGCTCGAATAGCTGCTCACCGTGAGATTTACGGTATGAATGTGCCTCTTCTTCAATTTGAAGAGCGCGACTGCGACCAGAGAACTCTTGCCAAAGCGGCGGGGCGAGAGCAGGAATACTTTCTGTCCGTCGGCCAAGTCCCGAACGAGATTGTTCAATTCGTCGGTACGATCGACGAAATTGGCATCGTCAATAATCTCGCCAAAGACAAAGGGATTTTCCTGAGCAGTCATTACGCCATATAGCGTAACGCTAATTAGCGTAATGTGCAAGCCTGCGCTAAAACGGCACCCAGTGCGCATATCGGACTGGGGTCCTAAATCCGACTTCGCGCAGTGCGACCGTCCGACAGTCGGCCATCGGACGGTTGTGCCCGCACGCCTGTCGTGACAGAAACGCGGTTACTGGTAACTAACTGAAACTACGCGACACGGATGGCTCCCAAAGTCGGTTTTAGCGCGGTCAGAAACAGTTACTGGACCATAATTGGACCATGAAATTTCATGAACAGCGAGCTCCATCACAGTGAAGGATCAGGTTGCACTACCCTGTGTGAGCCGTAGAACGTCGCACTTCGATATTTATCTCTAGGTCCTGCCTCGCATCGGTGATTCAAAATTTGCATCATTATGCTACGCATCCAAAACTAAAGCCTCGGATCTACGGGCTCGCTTTCCAAGGCGAGAACTCCAAAGACACACTCGTGAACGCGGCGCAGGGGCTCCTTGTGAACGAAACGCTCCAGCGCCTCTAGGCCCAGCGCAAACTCGCGGAGAGCTAACGATCGCTTCGCACCCAACCCTCGACTTTTCAATCTGCTCAAATTCTCTGGAAGGGTGTACTCGGGGCCATAGATGATTCGCAGGTATTCCCGCCCGCGAACTTTTACAGCTGGCTGTACCAAACCCTTTCGCCCCTTTGTTACAAACTCCAAAGGCTTCACCACCATACCCTCGCCGCCGCGCGCTGTCAGCTCTTCCCACCACTGAATGCCCTTGGCCTGTTCGTCAGCGTTCGTGAGATCAATTACCTGAAATGGTGTTGCTAGTAGTAGTTCCGGGTCTGTTTGGCAGATTCCAGCGAGCGTCTCCATGTGCCAAATGTGATCTTTCGCGGTATGCACCGCGCCTTCGCTGGCAAGAAGGTGAAAAGGCGCAAGCTTGAGATCAGCGAGAGACCGTACAGTCCAGCAATACTGTCGGTACGCGTCCACATAGCGATCTGCCGCTTCACTTCTCTGTTTATAGCTTTCGAGAAGGGACGCCAGTTCTGGAATTTGCTGCGCCTGGCCTAACGCAGCGATGGCTGCCGGCAACCCCGCCCGCGCCGCTGCACCCGTCGTCGCGTACTGCTGTCGCAACAGTTCTTGGGCCTTAGCAGACCATGGCATCAGCTCGCAATCGAGGCACACCCAATCTGTTTTGAGAGAATCCCACATCCCGGCTCGTTCGACAGCGCTACGCACCCGCTCAAGGAATTGGCATTCCAACGAAGCATCATTAAAGAAACGCCTGCCCGTCCGCGTGTAACAGACGCCGGTTTCGCCTTCCAGTATTCCGAAGCGTTTTAGTGCGATATCAGCATCGCGGCACACCACTACAACTGCCCTCGATCCCATGTGCTTTTGCTCGCAGACAACCTTGTGCACGCCCTCGTGAAAGTAATAAGAGAATGCTTCTTCGGGGTGCTCCAGCAGGCCGTCGCGCTTGCTCGTCGCACACGGCGACATGGTCGGTGGAAGATAGATGAGCCATTTCGGATTGGCGGCAAACCGGCTCATCACTTCGAGAGCCGTGGTCGCGTTCTCTTCGCGAATGGTAATGTTCCGATGCAGTCGGGTCTGAATCAGCCGTTTGCCCAACACATCTTCGATATCGAGCAAATCGTCCTGTTGTTGCTGTGCACTGAGCACGGGTGCCGCTTCTGCCGGTGCCAAGAATGGCTTTGCGGATTCGTAATAGGTCCTCAGCGCCGGAACGGAAATCAGTTCGCGCTCTGGATAGCGCAGCGCAGTCAATTTGCCACCAAAGACGCATCCTGTATCGATGTTGATTGTGCGGTTCAGCCATTCCGGTTCTGCTACTGGTGTGTGTCCGTAGACGACCATCGCCTTCCCGCGGTACTCAGCAGCCCAGTTGTAACGAACTGGCAGGCCATATTCGTCCGTTTCGCCCGTCGTTTCCCCATAGAGTGCGAAATCGCGCACTTTTCCAGAGCCACGTCCTTGCATTTCTTCTTTCATGCCGGCGTGAGCGACAACGAGTTTTCCGTCATCGAAGACATAATGACTCACAAGATCGTCCAGGAACTTGACGACGTGCTTCTTGAACTCCGGAGGCTCCTTGTCGAGTTGAGCGATTGAGTCTGCCAGTCCATGCGTCAGCTGGACGTCGCGCCCTTTCAGCTTCCGCATCAGCTTCATATCATGATTGCCGGGAACACAAAATGCTGTTCCTTCATCGACCATCCTCATGACGAGCCGCAACACTTCCGGAATTCTCGGTCCGCGGTCGACAAGATCACCAACGAAGACGGCCCTTCTACCATCAGGCGGAATTGCCCGGTCGCCTTCAGCCTCGTCTTGAAGTCCGTAGCCGAGTTGAGCAAGCAGAGTGGTGAGCTCTTCATAGCACCCGTGGACATCCCCGATGATGTCAAACGGCCCCTGCTCATGCTTCAAGTTGTTCCAAAGCGGCTGGCGCGTGATCTCGACAGCGGCAACTTCCTCCGGCGAGGACAGAACGAACACGTGACGGAATCCTTCCCGCTCTAGCCCCCGAATAGAACGGCGAAGTTGTTGAGACTGGTTTCTCACAACGTGTGGACCAAATTGCCGGTCGGCCCGCACCTGGTTACGTTCATGACAGAGCTTTTCCGCAATGTTCAGCACGATTGCCACGGGCAGAACGTGAAATTCGCGGGCGAGAGCTACCAGAGGTTTCCGAGCTTCAGGCTGAACGTTCGTCGCATCGACAACCGTCAGACGGCCAGCAGCAAGCCTCTTACGCGCAATGTAATGCAGCACATCGAATGCATCATTTGTGGCCGCCTGAGCATTCTCGTCGTCCGAGACAAGTCCGCGACAGAAATCGGAAGAGAGCACTTCTGTAGGCTTAAAGTGCTGCTTCGCGAACGTAGATTTCCCGCAACCGGAGGGACCTACCAACACAACGAGAGACAGCTCTGGAATCGTGATCTTCACAGGCTGAACACCCCCATTTGAGTTGGCGCACCCACTTGAGAATCCTCTTCGCCGACTGGAAGAAAGCGAACGTTGTATCCGAAGCGCTCTTTCATTCGCTCGGACCAGTTGTGAAACTGTTCTCGCGTCCACTCGAAGCGATGATCTTTATGACGAAACTGTCCCGCAGGTAAAGTCTCGAATTTCACGTTGTATTCGGCGTTTGGCGTCGTCACAATCACCGTCTTGGGACGCGCTGAGTCAAACAGCACTCTTTCGAAGGCTGCCAGTCGCGGTGGATCAAGGTGCTCAATGACTTCAATCACTGTTGCCGCATGGTAGCCTTCAAGTCGCTTATCGCGGTACATCAACGAGCCGTGGATCAGTTTCAAGCGTTCCTTCTGCTTCGTTGGCATGCGGTCGAGCTTCAGTCGCTGGCTGGCGATTTCAAGGCTGCGATAGGAAACGTCCATGCCAACGATCTCGGTCAGCGACTTCTCATCCAAGAGAGCTCGCAAAAGTTTCCCCTCGCCGCATCCGAGATCCAAAACCCGCTTTGCGTCCACGGAGCGCAACACTGCAACCACCGCGCCCATTCGTTGCTGCCAAAGCCGGATCGGCTCTTCAACTTTGATCTCCTCCTCCGCATGGGCTTCATCCACCGCATCAGGATCGGGATTGTCCTCTTCAGTTAAGCGTGCAAGGGCTTCACGCGCCAGTTGCCGCTGTCGTGGCAGATATCTCCTGACAATAGCTTCTTTATGAGGATGTAACGCAAGCCACCCTTGCCCCTTGCGTAACAGCTTCTCGACCTCATCTTTTCCGATCCAGTAGTGCTTCTCAGCATCGAGAACTGGTATGAGCACGTACAAATGATTGAGTAAGTCTTTCAGGCGAACCGTGCCTTCGAGCTTCACGGCGTAGTACGGTCCCTCACCCCACTCGGGGAATTTCTCATCGAGAGGATGATGCTCGGTTGTCACCGTGTATCCCAGCGGCTCGAAGAGTTCTCTTATAAGCCCCTCGCCTCCGCGACTACTCACGACTGCCAAGCTGGCGACAAATGGAATGGCCTGATCTGCCAATTCCTGTCGTCCCTTGCTGCGCCCTGTCATTGCGGTCCCCAGGGTGCGTCCCATTGCAACGCTGAGAAATGAAGAGAGGACATACGGACGGTCGTTCACATACTGGTCAAGTGTTCCTCCTTCGTGCTGTCCTCGCTTCCCACGAACCAGGCCGACCGGATCCACATCAAGAAGCAGCGCCGCAGTGCATCGCTCGGCTGTCGCTTCGGGATAAAACAGATGAGCTTTCCCAAACGACATTTCAAAGGAATGCACCTTCGCAGGGTTCTTGTGCAGCAAGTATCCCAAGTCGCTTGCGGGCTGATGCGTCGTTGTGATCGTCAGAAGCATGGTCGGATTATACGAATGTGCAGTTCATCTCTACGCGCAAACCACGGTTGAAACTATGGTCCGGGTGGCAGGAGTTGAACCTGCGTGGACATGCTCCCAAGGCATGTGGGTGGCCGCTACCCTACACCCGGATCTGAAGAGAGAGGGCCTTGCAGCCCTCTCCTGTTTAGCCCTTCACGCACACCACCTGGCGCAACGTGTGAACCACGTCGACCAGATCGCGCTGCGCTTCCATCACCGCGTCAATAGACTTGTACGCCATCGGAGTTTCGTCGATGACGTCGGCGTCTTTGCGGCACTCGACACCTGCGGTCGCCTTTGCGTGATCGTCCAGCGTGAAGCGGCGCTTCGCTTCCGCACGTGACATGGCACGTCCTGCTCCGTGACTACAGCTCATGAAGCTCTCCGGATTGCCCTTGCCGCGCACGATATACGAACGCGCACCCATGCTGCCTGGAATGATTCCCATGTCTCCCTCACGTGCACGCACCGCGCCCTTGCGTGTGATGAGTACGTTCTCGCCGTAGTGATGCTCCCAAGTCACGTAGTTGTGATGGCAGCTGACAACTTCCGCATTGGCTTCGAATGCCGGCACCTCTTCCGAAGCCTGTACCGCGGCGATGATGTTGCGCATCATCAGGTCGCGGTTAGCGAGCGCGTAGTCTTGCGCCCAGTGCACTGCGCGGACGTAGTCCTCGAAGTGCTCCGTGCCCTGCGGCAGGTACGCGAGGTCCTTGTCGGGCAGATTGATCATCCACTGGCGCATGTCGTTCTTCGCCAGCTCGATGAAAAACGTGCCGAAGCGGTTCCCCACGCCGCGCGATCCCGAGTGCAACAGGAACCAGACGTTCTCGTTCTCATCGAGGCAAACCTCGATGAAGTGGTTTCCGGTGCCGAGCGTTCCCAGGTGATTCACGCGCTGCACGTGGTTCAGCTTGGGATACTTCTCGACAATTGCCTGGTACGCTGGCTCCATCTTTGCCCACACGGCCAGGTGATGCGCCGGAGCATCCTTCCACGCACCACGATCGTTCTTGCCGCCGTTGTCGGTGCGCCCGTGCGGGACCGCCTTCTCAATTGCAGTGCGGATACCGTGCAGGTTGTCGGGCAGATGATTCGCATGCAGAGAGGTCTGCACCGCCATCATGCCGCAGCCGATGTCCACACCCACCGCGGCCGGAATGATCGCGCCCTTGGTCGGAATCACGCTGCCCACGGTTGCACCAATGCCCCAATGCACATCGGGCATGGCCGCCACCCACTTGTAGATGAACGGCAACTGCGCCACATTCAGCAACTGCTGCTTCGCGGCATCTTCAAGCTGGACACCCTTGGTCCAGGCCTTGATGGGCGCGCCGTACTCTGGCTTCATCACGTTGTAAGTTGAATCGTTCATCGTATTTTCCCCTTCAGCGTTACCCAGCCACTTCTTCTGAGTAAAGAATTCGTCCATGCTTGCGCTCGTCAGATGCGGCGACACAGAGCCATTTCTGATTAACGTTCCGGAAGCCATAGAGCGTCATTTGGCGGGACGTGGACCATATCGTGTGGACCGCCGCCTGCCTATGTCGCGCAGTGCGCACCGGCACAGCAACGCGCAGTACGATTTGTTTCTTGCCCGAAAATCTATTAACTCGCTTCCAATGTTCTCCGTCGAACGAGAGAGTTACGGACCAGTCAAAGTCGGGCAGTCCATTCGACCAGCCAGCTGCACCCTTGTATCCGATGGGCAACGCAAATCCGCCTGCCGCAAGCCAGCGGCTTTGGTGTGGCCGCACCCAATGCAAACATGCCCCGATCCGTAGAAATCATGATTCCTTTTCGCCTTGCTTGGCGCGATATCGCTCTTCGAATTCTTCGCTAATTACATCCAGAATCGCCTTCCATGCCTCTGAATCATCTTGCGGGGTGAGATGGTCTAGCATGTAGTTAATCGAGATGAGTTCCGTTCCCATGTTCAGCTCCTCGTACATATTCATTGGTCCGGGTGGCAGGAGTTGAACCTGCGTGGACATGCTCCCAAGGCATGTGGGTGGCCGCTACCCTACACCCGGACATTGGTGGCTCGTCACGGAATTGAACCGTGTCCACTGGCTCTTCAGACCAGCACTCTGCCGTCGAGTTCACGAGCCAAAATCTGGTGGACGGTGCGAGGCTTGAACTCGCATTTCACGGTTGCAGGCCGTGGGTAATCCCCTTATACGAACCGCCCATTGGGGCGAGATGAGAGAATCGAACTCTCTTGACTGGAGCCACAATCCAGTGCCTAAGCCATTCGGCCAATCCCGCCATCAAACATCTGGAGCTGGTCGAGTGAATCGAACACTCGTCGGAGAGGTACAAGCTCTCTGCACTTCCACTGTGCTAGACCAGCAAGACTTTTGGAGCTGGCACGCGCCCTCGAACTGCGGTCGGGCGCTTACCGTGCGCCTGGTCTTCCCGTTGAGCTATACCAGCGGAGCTGGCGCGGCGATTCGAACGCCGATCACGGACTTACGAGGCCCGTGCTCTTCCTACTGAGCTACACCAGCACAAAAACTCTGGAGGTGGCGGGGAGAGTTGCACTCCCGATGATCTGCTTTGCAGGCAGACGCCTTGCTGTCTTGGCTACGCCACCTCAAACTTGGAGCGGAAGGCGGGACTCGAACCCGCGCTCTCGACGTTGGCAACGTCGCATCTTAGCCACTAGACGACTTCCGCATGGAGCGAGCAGCGAGAGTTGAACTCGCGTCATCGGGTTGGAGGCCCGAGGCACCAGCCGCTATACCATGCTCGCTCTTGGCGGGAGATGAAGGACTCGAACCCTCGTACCTGGATTTGGAGACCAGTGTCCTAGCCGCTGGACGAATCTCCCGCAAAATTATGGCGGAGCTAACGGGAGTTGAACCCGTCCCTGCTGAGAGACAATCAGCCATCCTGCCGATAGACCATAGCTCCGGCTCCCTCCCGTGGACTCGAACCACGATTTCCGCGTTCAGAGCGCAGCGTCCTTCCATTGGACGAAGAGGGAATGTTGAAATTGTCAAAGAACTGGCTGCCGGGGAGCGATTCGAACGCCCGTACCCGGATTCAAAGTCCAGAGTCCTGCCACTAGACAACCGGCATCAAGCTTTCAGCGGTATCGCTTTCATGCACCGAACACACAACACCGCAGACTCATCCACGTTGTGACCGAGTCGACTGCGGTCTGTACGCGCACGATCTGCCAACTCGTGGTGATTACCACCGCTCTCGCAATAAAGCTCCGAACCTAGCTCGATTTCAAAGCCTTCAAGTTCAATCCTTTGTGTACTCATAACTTGGTAGCAGCGAGGAGAATCGAACTCCCATCTCAGCCTTGAAAGAGCCGCATCCTGGCCGTTAGACGACGCTGCCTCCTATCTACGCATTAGTGAAAAATGCGCCATAAAAACCAAAAGCCCCCGATTTGTATCGGAGGCTCAGAAAATCACGCGTTATGGATGCGCCCCCGTTACATGAACGTACCTTCTCCCACGCCTTGCCACATAAACGTGGCCGGTGTCGGGCAGTAATCGGTATGGGGTTTGCGCATCATTGCTTGTAGCTCATCTTCACTGTTACATCATTCCTGTAATTCGTCAATACCCAAAGTGATGGCCAATCTCCGTTACATCACATACTCCGAATGTGCCGCAACAGCGAGGCTGAGTCTGTTCTTGGAGTTAAATCACTCCATTCGCAAAGTCTGGATTGGATCGATCGATGCAGCCCGTCGTGCGGGAAATGCGGCGGCTGCTAATGCAACAACCGCTAGAAGCAGCATCACTCCCCCATACAAAGGTAGATCGAGGAAGTGAATCCCGAAAACCTCGTTCGCAAGCATTTGCCGTATTAGAAGCGACATTAACATTCCGATGCCGAGGCCGAAGCCGGCGAGTAGAAAGGCCTGCTTTAGCACCATCGCCGTCACATCCTGCAAGGATGCTCCGAAAGCCATGCGCAAGCCGATCTCCCCTTGGCGTTGAGTCACCGCGTACGAAACCACTCCATAGAGCCCCACGGCAGCTAACAGGAGTGCAAGCCCGGCAAACGTAGCCAGTAGGAACATTTGATACCTGCGCGCAGCAATCTGGATTCCCAGGAGTTCCTCGTACGTCGCCGCTCGTTCGAGAGGAATGCCGCGATCGATCGCACCAAGGGCATCACGTAAATCGTTAATCACTCTCGCCGGATCATTCACTTTGGTATCTAAAACGAGCGCCATTGCCGCAGAAGGAGTCTGCGACATAGGAGTGTAGATTTCTGGAAGAGTTTCCGCCTTCGCCCCTCCGCTGCGCACATCGGCTACCACCCCCACAACCGTGAGCCATGGAATTCCCGGCCGCGGAGCTCCCAATACCAAGTGCTTGCCAATGGGGTTTTCGCCTGGCCAGAAGCCCCGAACAAACGTCTCATTCACCATCGCTACCGGTTGCGATCGATCCGTATCTTGGGTGCTGAAGACTCGTCCTTCCCGCACCGCAATTTTCATCACCCGAAAGTAATCAGTGCTGACAGCCTGATGATTCGCGAACTGCGGAACACGCGCAGCCCCGAACGGTTGCCACGGGCGCCCTTCGATGCTGAAGGGATCGTGCAGCATGCGATCTGAGGCTGGCAGCATCGTAGTGGCCGCCGCACCTTTTATTGCCGCGATCGATCGAACGTGCTCCAGCAGTCGCTCATAGAATTCGCTCTGTGCAGTTTCTGTTGAGTACGATGGAGGCAAGTTGATTTGCGCGGTCACGATCCCATTAGGCTTGAATCCCAGCGGAACTTCCTGCAAGCGTAGAAAGCTGTGAATTAGCATCCCCGCTCCGAGCACAAGTGTTACCGACAAGGCAGTTTCCACCACGACCAAAATCGATCGTAGGCTCTGGCTGCGCCTTTCGCTCAGAACTTGGTGCCCAGTTCTTGCGGCAAACGATCGTGATCGACGGACGATCAGCAGCCCCGGCATGAACCCGAACAGCACCATGGCGATGAATCCAAGTCCCACGGCATATCCAAGTACGTTTGCATCCAAAGAAACCGTTAAGAACTTTGCCATTTCATAAGGGCTCAGATTAACGAGCAGTGCCGAAGCCACCCACGCAATGCCGACGCCGAGCGTTACGCCCGCGAAGGCGATAACGATACCTTCGGTTACCACTAATCTCACCAATCTCACGCGTCCCGCCCCTAGAGAAATGCGAATCGCAAACTCCCGCTCCCGACTCACGCCATGGCTTAGCATTAAGTTGGCGATATTCACACAGGCAATCAGGAAGATCAGCGCTGCTGCACCCAGCATCAGAGACAACGGCTTCCGAAGATTCCCGCTGAGTTCTTCACGGAGTGGCACCAACTGAACTCCATATCCGGGGTCCTCCCCATGCGGTCCCATCTGGATGTGGTATTCACGTTCCAAGCGTGCCGCGAGGACATCCATTTGGCGTTGGGCGCGATCCAAAAACACCCCCGTTCTCAGGCGCCCAACTATCTGTAACTGTCCGGTATTCCTTGTTGGGTCTGCGACCAATGGCAGAGGAACCCAGACGTCCGGCATCTGTGGGTATCCGAGACTGAACCGAGCAGCGCGCGCAAGCACGCCTACGACCTGGTAGTTTTTTCCATCGAGAACAATGTCCTTCCCGAGTATGGTGCGATCAAATCCGAATCGCTCTTGCCATAAGGCATAGCTCAGGACAGCCACATTTCCGCGACCTGGTTGGTTCTCCGACGCCGAAAATGTCCTCCCGAGCACCGAATGCAATCCCATCATCGGGAAAATGTTCGCCGTCGTACGGACGGCGAATATTCTCTTGGGATATTCGCCAACACGCAACACGAAGTGCGCGTCTTCAACTGCTCCCATGTCCTCGAATACTCGATTCTCGTTCTTATAGTCGAGGAAATCTCCAACCGGAGCCGGGAACCTATCGATCCCAAGCGCACGCAACTGTTCCCAAACGACCACCAGTCGGCTCGCGTCTGGATACGGTAATGGACGAAGCAAAAATGCCTGCACCAGTGAAAAAACTGCTGTGCTAGCTCCAATTGCGATAGCAAGCGTCAGAACTGCCGGCAACGAGAACGCCGGACTACGTCGAAGTTGCCGGAATGCGTAAAGGACATCAGAACAAATGCCGTTCACCGACAGGAACATGTCCTCATTGGCAACGCTCTCGTGGACCAGCCCGCTATTGCCAAAACGAAGCATCACCTCGCGTCGCGCTTCCTGCTCGGATACACCTCGGCGGATTCCGTCTTCCACCGCCATTTCGATATGCGACTGCAATTCCGCCCGGATCTCCGCGTCGAGTTTCTTCCGGTGCTGCAAGTTGAGAATTCGCCGTAGCAGGCTCATAAGTCACCTCAGGCATAACGCAGAATTGAGCGAATTCCTTTTACAAGCTGTTCGAAGCTCTCTTCCGCCGCCTGCAACTGTTTTTGTCCAGCGCGTGTCAGCTTGTAATACTTTGCCTTGCGATTCGTCTCTGTTATGCCCCACTCGGAAGCAATCCAGCCGCTTTGTTCCATCCGGTGGAGAGCCGGATAGATTGAGCCCTCCTCCACTTCGAGCAATTCGTCAGAGGCTCGTTGTATATGCTGAACAATCCCGTAACCGTGGAGTTTGGCCCTCTGGGAGAGGGTCTTGAGGACCAGGAGATCTAGACTACCCTGTAGGTCATTCTTAGGCATCGAGTGTCCCACCCCTATACATCTTGGTATTGCGAAGAATAGCCCTAGAAGTGTATGGGTGTCAACCTTCCGATGACGGACTACCTGGAAATCAAACCAAATCGCGTTGGCTTGTCGCCAACTTCGAGATTGGTGGGCGGGCCGGGAGTCAAACTCGGATTTGCAGCTTCGGACGCTGCCGTGTTGTTCGATTACACTACCCACCCTTCTGGATCTCGCGCCGGGAATCCAACCCGGATTTCTTCGTTAGGACCGAAGCGTCATCATGCTTTAGACCACGCGAGCCTAACTAGATCTGGTAGGGATGCAGAGAATTGAACTCTGATCTCAAGGTTCGTAGCCTTGCGCCCTCATCCGTTGGACCACATCCCCACATTGGAAGCGGCAGAGAGATTTGAACTCTCATCGTCCGAGGTAGAAGCTCGGAG
>Ga0209168_10002924_pt1 | contig 12064 bp, 10 predicted proteins | sample Coa_R1_FD_187156 | JGI IMG/M metagenome (GOLD analysis project Ga0209168, IMG submission 187156) | Surface soil microbial communities from Centralia Pennsylvania, which are recovering from an underground coalmine fire - Coalmine... | ecosystem: Environmental > Terrestrial > Soil > Unclassified ... | reverse complement strand
CGAGACGTCGCGTGTGGTGTTCTTGTTTCAGACGCAGTGCAGTTCCCGCGACCTGCTCTGCTACATCTTGAATGAACTGGAAGTGGATCACACCGGCATGGATGTAGTGGCCATGCATCGCGCGCTCAACCAGGCGCTGCTCGAGGAAATGCTGCGCGGCCGCCGCTTCGTGCTGGTAGTGGATGAAGCGCAAAATCTTCAGGAGCCGGTGCTGGAAACGATTCGCCTGCTCTCCGACTTTGAAACCACCAATTCCAAGCTCATTCAAATCGTTTTGGCGGGACAACCACAACTGGCCGAGACCCTGATGAAGCCGGGCCTTGTGCAGCTCCGCCAGCGCATCGCGGCCCTGGCGAGCCTGAAAGCGCTGACGCCGACGGAAACCGCCGAGTACATCGAATTCCGCCTGCGCACCGCCGGCTGGAGCGACAAGCTGGTTTTCTCCAGTGACGCTCTCGACCAGATCGCGGAATCCAGCCAGGGCGTGCCGCGCAGAATCAATAGCTTGTGCTTCAGTTCCTTGCAACTGGCGTTCAATCGCGGCCAGGAATATGTCGACGTGGAAACGGTGAAGGAAGCGGCAGGGAAACTCGATCTCGAATCCCTGGTGCGGCGCCCGGACGCAGTTGGCGCCACTCAACAGGACGCCCCGATGGCGGGCATGCTCAACACCACAGAATTCGCACGGGCTCTGGCTTCCGCGCTGGCAGCCGAGCGCCGCGGCGAACCGAACTCCCTGAGCGAGCGCGATCCGAAAGCATCGGTCGTTTTGTCCGGGACGCTCACGGAAAAAGTCCGCGGGCATGGCTGGAGCAAAAGGCCGGAGTACCGGGTGATGGTCACGCTGGAGCGCGATCCCGCCTCCGGACTTCCGGTGGCCGAACGCTACTATTGCTGCAGCATTTATATGGATGAGTCGCAGGCCGAAGGGCTGCAGATTGGCAAGCCGGTGCGGATCAAGATTGAGCAGGACTGAATGTAGCGCCCGCCTTCAGGCGGGCATCCTTGGATCAACAAAAGTGCCCGCCTGAAGGCGGGCGCTACAAAGACGTGCAGGATTTTTCGAGTCCTTTGATGTTTTGAAATGGTGATTGCTTTCGCCGATTCGAGTGGCGCGGACTTCAGCCTGAAGAATTCCGGCAGCGTCAGGACGAGCTTACGTGAATTCAACTGGGGACAAATCAACCCTCACAGGCTGAAGCCTGCGCCACTCAACTCTCCTTCGCTCGACTCTCCTCCCCACTTAACGCTCCCACTCAACCCAGCATCCCCGGCTTCTTCAAATATCGATCCACGATGGTGTCCGCGGTGCGATAGGTGAGCGCCAGGATCGTCGGCGTCGGATTGGCCGCGCCGCTATTGGGGAATGTGGAAGCGCCGATCACGAAGAGGTTGGAAATGTCCCAGTGCTGCTGGTGCATGTTGACGGCGCCGCGATCGGGCGACGCGGACATGATCGTGCCGCCCTGCACGTGCGTGGACTGGTAGCGGGTCACGTCGAAATTGAAATAGCCCGGGAACGGATTGACGTCTTTCGCTCCCATGGCGCGGGCAATTTCCACCATTTTGCCGTTCATGAAATCAACCATCTTTCGCTCGTTTTCGCGCCAGTTGATGGTCATGCGCAGGAGCGGATCGCCTGCGGGATTCTTATAGGTCGTGTCCAGATCGAAGTAGTTGCCCACGTACGGAATGTGCTCGCCGCCAAAACCGATGTTGGCGGTGCGGTCATACCATTCCATCGACGCTTTTTTCCAGGCCGATCCCCAGCGCGGCACCTTCACGGAGCGCGGCAAGTCGCCGAAGGTGGAAATCGGCTGCGTGCCGGTCATCGTCGCGCCGATTACGCCGCCGCGGATGAAACCCACGTTGCTGTGATCGAAAACGTCGGCGTCGAAATCGGCCATGCGGATTCCCGTTCCGCCGGCGCCCATGAAGCGGTTGAGCGGCTTGTCCATGAAAACGTTCACGCCGAACTGCAGCTGGTAGGTGAGATTTTTGCCCAGCGTGCCCTTGCCCGTCGACGGATTGTAAGGCGTGCCAATCCCTGACAAAAACAGCAGGTGATTGTTGCCCAGCGTGTAGGTTGCCAGAATCACCAGGTCGGCGGGCTGAAAAATCTCTTCGCCCGATTCATCGAAGTACGTCACGCCGCGCGCGCGGCCGCCGTTCGGTCCTTTGTCATGGACAATCCGGCGCACGGTAATGCCCGTCTTCAGCGAAACGCTTTTGCGTTTCTGCACCACCGGCAGGTAGACGCTGCTGGGCTGGGCCTTCGCGCCGATCATGCAAGGCGTGCGTTCGCAGAATCCGCAGAAAGCGCACGGCGGGCGCGTGACGCCGTCAGGGTTCGTATATTCCTGGCTGGGAATCGCCGTGGCGTTAATGAACGGATGGTAGCCCAGCGATTTTACGGTCTTGCCAAACAGTGTGGGGAAGTACGGCACCTTGGTCGGCGGCATCGGATATTCCGAACTGCGCTGCCCTTCAAAGACGTTGCCGCCGTCGATTTTTTGCCCGTTCAGGTTTCCGGCTTTGCCGGAAATGCCCACCTCGCGCTCGGATCGCGCATAGTACGGTTCCAGCTCGTTGTAGGTGATGCCCCAATCCTGGATGGAGTGGTCTTCCGGCAATTTCGTTTTGCCGTAGCGCTCCACGGTTTTGGAATACATCTCGAAGCAGTCGGGCATCAGCCGCGGATACACCGCTCCCCAGTGTTCGCCCGTGCCGCCGACTCCGGTGCCGGGAAGAAACGCGCCGAACTGGCGAACCGGGTGCGAAGCCTGTCCGGCGTCGTGGCGCATGGCGACGGCGTCGGTGGACGGGTCCTGCATCATGTGCATGCGCACGAAAAATTCCAGTTCGTCCATGCCGGTGATGTATTCGGGCCGGCGGTCGCGCCCGCGCTCGAGAATGGTGATGGAGAGCGGCGTGCGCCCGCTCAATTCCTTGGCCATCAGGAGTCCGGTCCATCCACTGCCGATGATCAGCACGTCGGTGGAGGGCAGGGTCTTCATGACTTCGCTCCCTCATCCTCTGTCGTGCGGACTTTTCTTCCGATGGATTGCTCGAGGCTGATCAGCTTGGGACGGAAGGCCTCGCCGAAATGCTTGTCGATCTCGGCGTAATTGCTCATGCGCGGGCCGGGGAATCCGACCAGTTGCCAGCCGACCATGTCCACGTTGCCGCCATGGACGGGATCGCAGAACATTCCCTCCAGCGTGTGCTGGCGCAGCAGGGCAAAGAGGTGCGTGTTTTCGATTTGCTGTAGTTTTTTGTCCTGCTCTTCGGGTGAAAGTTTTTCAAAGCCCTTTAGAGCTTTCAGGCCCTCGCGATAGGCATCGGCCGGTGTTGCTTTTCCCTGGTAGCCGAATTCGCGCAGCGCATTTTCGTCAAACGGGCCCTGCGTATAGCGGAAACGGTCGCGCCCGTAAGGTCCGGCCAGTTGGCGATCGATGTAGATCACCACGCCGGCTTCCTGCGCGCCGGGGCCGGAATCGTCCGCCGGAAAAATCCGCGCCGCGGCGGCCGCGACGATCAGCGCTTCGCTTTCCGTAAAAAAGCGCAGCGGAATTTTCAGGCTTTGGGTTGTTTTTTCCTGCGCAAAAACGCGGGAGACGCGGCGGTCAAGCGAATACACCAGCACGCCGCCCACACTTGCCGCGGAAAGGACTAGAAATTGTCTGCGTTGCATGGGCGGAATTTTATCACAGGAAAACTAGCGCGGGAGTCTGCAAGGCTGGCCGGAGCCGACCTGTAAACGAATCGTCAGGAAGAGTTCACATTGAGCGTTGACAAATCGCGGTTAACCGCGGCTGCCGCGGTCGCGCCAAAGATGAACGGCCAGGTAGACAACCACGGCTGCGTTCAGCAGCAGAACTGTCCCTCTTATGCAGGAGGCCCGCCGGATGAGTTCGTAACTTTCCAGCGGAATGAAGGAGCCGGTGACGATGACCGTGAAGTACTCGGCCCAATGCTTCCGGAGCAGCAGGCCGGTTCCTTCGGTCAAGAACAGAGCCGCGTAGAAAAACGTGCCCACACTCAATTCCTTCAGTTTCTTGTCGTCGTCGAGAAACGAGAAGCGCTCCAGCAGCCGCTGCACGTAGTGGTTGTCGGGGTCCACGCGGAAGGCATTTGCCCAGCGATACACTTCCGTTGCAAGGTCCTTGTTGAGCAGCTTCAGCGCTCCGACCCCGACGGCGATCAGCACCAGAGCTTTGAAGAGTTTAAATGCGGCAATCAGATAGAGAATGCGCTGGTAAGACGAGGTACGAGGGCCCATGAGGAAATGATACGACAGCTTGGTAGGACAGGCTTCAGCCTGTCTGGTTTAGATTTAAGCATGGCGTTAGTCAAAACCAGACAGGCTGAAGCCTGTCCTACTGGCCGAACGTGTTGCACGCGGAAATGGTGCCGTTGTCCAGGCCGGCATTGAACCACTGCATGCGCTGCTGGGAAGTGCCATGAGTGAAAGATTCCGGACTGACGTGGCCCGTGGCCATTTTCTGCAGGTGATCATCGCCGACGGCGGACGCTGCGCCCAGCGCCGATTCGACGTCGCCCTTTTCCAGCAGGCCGCGCTGCTGCGTGGAGTGCGCCCAGACTCCCGCAAAACAATCCGCCTGCAATTCCAGTTTCACGGACAGCGGATTCACTTCGCGTGAATTGCTTTCCTGCTGCTGGCGCACCTTGGACTCGATGCCGGTAAGCTTCTGGATGTGATGGCCCAGCTCATGAGCGATGACGTAGGCCTGCGCGAATTGTCCGGGCGCGCCGAAGCGCCGGTTCAGCTCGTCGAAGAATCCGAGGTCGATGTAAACCTTCTCGTCATCGGGGCAATAGAACGGCCCGGTAGCGGATTCCGCGCCGCCGCATCCGGACTGCGTCGCGTCGCGGAACAGCACCAGCTTGGCGTGACGGTAATCCGTGTGGGCCTGCTGCGGCAGAATCTGCGTCCAGGTGTTCTGCGTGTCATCCAGCACGAAGGAGACAAATTGCACCAGCGGTTTTTCCGCGGCGTCCTTGGCGGGATCGGGTTGGCTTACGGCAGTGCTGGAATCTCCTGTGCCGACCCCGATCAACGAAAAGAGATTGGTCTTGAAGACGAAGCTGAGAATCGCCAGAACGATCGCTCCACCGATGCCAATGTGGATGCCGCCGATCTGGAATCCGCCGCCACCGCCGCCGCTTTCATCGCGGCGATCTTCAATGTCGTTGCTTTCGCCACCCGGCGTCCATTTCATGAGCGTATCTCCTCCGCTACAAGAACCACAGGGATGTTCAGGTCCGTCTAAAGTTCACGCACGCTCGCGCAAACGGTGAGAACCCGGCCACCGACGCTGCTCTCCAAGGTAGCACAGAGTTTACAGGCTGCGGAAAAACTCAAAACCCTGTCATTCTGAGCGAAGCGAAGAATCTCTCTTCGATTCAGTGTAGGAAACCTAGTGCGCCGCAGCGCCGCCCGCTCGGATCGTCGCGCCGGCCAGTTGCGCGGCCGCCGCCAGCGTGGTCTGCGCCGCGTTCAGCCCCAGGCGAAAATCCTTCTCGTTATACGTTGTAAAGAGATCGGTCGGTTGGTGCCACTGCGGGTCCCATCCGTTGCCGATTTGCGTGCCGCGCTCGTTTTCCCGCAGGCTGATAGCCGGCGCCACATCCATGAATGGATTGGAATCGGTGTTGGTCATGTGGCTGCCGACGGACGCCGGATAGTCGGTCGCATACTTTTCGTCGGCCTGCTGGAAGCGCCAGGCGAGGGCCTGGGACTGCTCCGCGAATTTGGAGTTCACCTGGAATTCCACGTTGATATCCGCTTCCGGGCGCTGCTCCTTGCTTACCGTGCCGTCCGCGCGCGGCGCGCCATGATCGAACATCATCATGTCGTGCTGGATGATTCCCAGCCATTTCGGTTCGGGATATTTTCCGGAGCCGGGCGGCGTCTCCTGGCCCTGCAGATTCTTTCGCTGCTCGACGTACGCCGAACTGCCGTTCAATCCCGTTTCCTCGTTGTTCCACAAGATGAAACGAATCGAGCGCTCCGTCTGAACGTCCGGGCTGTTCAGCACCCGCGCGACCTCCATCACCAGGGCGGTTCCCGATCCGTCGTCATTGGCGGCTTGGCCCCAGCCAATGCCGTCCATGTGCGCGCTGAGGATGTACATCTCCTCCGGATGCGCCGTGCCGATCTTGGTGCAATAGACTTCCTCGCGCGCGCCCGGAACGGACGGCGGCGTATCGAGCGCGCGCAGCGTGGCATCCGGCTGGGCGTTCGGATCGTTGTTTATGCCGGTGCGTACGCGCAGGCCCTTCGGATGCCCGCCCCCGACCGACATCGCGTCCGGCGGAGTCGGGGTGCCCGGCCCGCCCGCGGCATTGGCCATGGTGCTGCGAAGGTCGGGGGAGGGAGGCTGGTAGTCGTACTTCAAGCGCTCGATGTTCGCGCAGCCGTAGCTTTTTAACTGCGCCTCGATCCAGTCGATGGCCTGGCGGTTGCGCTCCGTTCCCTGGCGGCGATCGCCGAATTGGGTGAGCCCCTTGACCGTGGTGCGGTAGCGATCCAGATCCAGCCGATCGACGAGAAGTTTTATCGGGTCGGCGGGCGCCTGCGCCTCAGCCTGCGGAGCGGCCTCTGATTTTGCGAATGAATGCGTGGAACCGAAGGTGATCAATATGCAAGCGGCGAGTACTGCCAGGCCGGACCGCATAACTGCCCCCATGTCGTGATTCTCCTCGACGCAAATCTTACTTCCGAACTTCATCGGCGGATCGTGATTCTTCGCCCGCGCAGTTATAATGATGCCAGCCGGGCAGAGCCATTATGCACAACTTTTCGCCACCGCCATCGCTGTGGATTATTCTCGGGCCGGTCCTCGTTCTCGGAAGTGTGTCGCTACTCATGCTGCTGGTCGCGAAGGGAAATCCGAAGCCGCCTGAAACGGGTTGGAACGGAATGTTTTATTCCAATCCTGACGACCCTGCGCTGTTCGTCCCAAAACGATACGGAATCGGTTACACATTGAACTTCGGCAATCCCTGGTCGTGGGCCGTTCTGGTGGTGATATTTGCGTTGGTGGCGCTGCCAGTTGCAATCTCCGCATCATTTTTGCATCGCCTTCCGCGCTAGCTCCGAAAACGGGAGCGAACTCATTAAAAAACGCTAATCGGCGATTCACTTGCACCGATAGTTCGCGGCGAAGCGCGAGCTAACTTTCTCAACGCGGTCCTTCCCTCAGGTCAGCGCACGCCGGTAGTGCAACGATCGGTGTGCGGAGGTAAGCCCGTGAAAATCTCGACGAAATTGGCGATGTCTTTTGCCGGCGCCATCGTGGTGTTTTGCGCGTTGGCCACGGTGCTCGTGGCGCAGATCCGCGTGGTGACCCACGGCTACAACGCGCTGCTGGAATCCGAGGTTCAGGAAGCCGACGCGGCCCGCGTGGTGCAGGTCAATTTCAAGAAGCAGGTCCAGGAGTGGAAGGACATTCTTTTGCGCGGCCATTCTCCCGAGGATCTCGCCCAGTACACGGCACAATTCCGTGCGGAGGAAAAGAATGTGCAGACCGGCGCGACCGCGTTGTCGAACCGCCTGGAAGACGCCAGGGCGCGCGACCTGGTGCAACAATTTTTGACCGCTCACCGAGTCCTCGGACAAAAATATCAGGCCGCCTACGAAGCCTACGTCGCCGGAAACGCGGATTTCAAAGCCGCGGATCGCCTGGTGCGGGGGCAGGACCGCGCGCCAACCGATCTTTTTGACGCGGTGGTGGCGCGATTGGACGCGCGCTCGAAAAGTTCCGTGGCGGAGCAGCGGCGCAAAGTTCGTCAAAGCCTGATCTTCGCGCTGAGCGCCTGCGGAGGTCTGCTCTTTTTGGTCAGTGGCTTCGGAATCTTGACGGTGCGCAGCATCGTTGGACGGCTGGCGAGTCTGCGGGCAGTCTCCGATCATCTGGCGCGTGCCGACGTGCAAGGACTGACTATCGACATTTCCGGGAACGACGAGATCGGAGAGTTTGCGGAGAGCCTGGCCAGAGTTCACGCCGCGATTCAGGAACTCTTGCAGGACCCGCCCGCCCGGCTCGCTACGCTTCATAGCCGGTAATCGGGCCGCAAAAAGGGGCCGGTAACAGGAGGATCGATGGGAGCTAGATTGGTGGAAGCTTTTTCACAAGCAGCGAAGGAATTCGGTACGGCCGGCAGAATGAAGCTGGCAATGTTGACGAAAATGTCGTCGAGCGTGGCGCAAACTGCGCCAGACTCCCCACAAAACCTGAAACTGTTCCAGGAAGCCATGGAGAAACTGAGACAAGACGGCAAGTAAGTACTTCCCGGTCGCGCCAGGCGCCTGGCATCTGCTGAGATCCAGCGCCTCGTTCAGCGCGCGGCCGTTTCCAATTCGGCTGCGGCGGAATTGATCAGTTCGCTCTCGCCGTCCAGCACTTTCGCGACCCGCTCGATTTCGGAATCCGCCTCGGCCCATCGTTTGCCCTCGATCGCCTCGCGAATGCCGGGCAGAGTTTTCACGCCATAGCCGGAATATACGCCCGGTGCGTAGAGCATGTGCTTGTACCAGGCGCGCCTCAGTAATCCTTCGGGAGTGATCAGCCGCCGCTCGCTTTGCATCAGTTTCTGATTCACGTCTGCCAGTGTCGCGGCCGAAACCCCAGCGGGCCACGCTTTCTTTACCGCGGCCTGGTAGCGTTCCGCGCTGCGTGCGAGCTCGTCCGCGGCGTTGTCCAGCGGCGCGAAATTCAGGAAGGGCGGAACATCCGCGTGTGGCGGTGGAACTTTCGGATGGCGCGGGTCGTCGGTCGCGGAGAAGAGCCCCTCCTCGAGTTCCTTGTTGCGCTCGATGATTTCTCCGCGCTCGTCGCCCGCCAACTTTTTCAGCTGCCTCTGATAAAGGTGAATGGTGTCGGCAAGGTCGCTGAACTCAAACGGCAGCAGGTCGGCGCCGGCCAGACGCATCACCGCCATTCCGCCGGTTTGAGCGAGGGCCCGGCCATAGACGAAATCGACGTCCGAGAAGTGCGTGTACCAATAAAAATCGTCGTACGCCGAATGGTAAATTCCCGCGTCGCCTTCGCCGCCATAGCCCAGATTCAGGGATGCGATGCCCAGGTGGTCGAGAAACGCGGTGTAGTCGGAACCGGATCCGAGGGCGTCGATGCGCACGTCGGCGCGATCCCGAATCTCTTTGCGTTCCTCTTCGCTCTTGCTGTCCGCGATTTGTTTCAATTGCAGGCGGCGCCAGACCGAAATCTTTGTTTCCGGATCCTGAACGTCGCGCGCCACATCGTTCACCAGCTTCTCAAGTGTATGCGAGCCCTCGGCGCCAAGGTACCCGCGCCCGCTGCCGTCGCTGTTGATGTAGGCCACTGCATGCTGCGCCAGCTCTTTGTCGTGCTGCTCCACCCACTCGGTCGAGCCGAGCAGCATGGGCTCCTCTGCATCCCACGAACAATAGATCAGCGTGCGCCGCGGCTTCCAGCCCTGCTTTACCATCTCTCCGATCGCGCGTGCCTCTTCCAGCAAAGCGACTTGCCCGGACGTGGGATCTTCCGCGCCGTTCACCCAGGCGTCATGATGATTCCCGCGAATCACCCACTCGTCCGGAAATTGCGCGCCGGGAATCCGCGCGATCACGTCGTAAATTTCTTTCATGTCCCAATTAAAGCTGACCTTCAGATGAACTTTCGTTTTTCCCGGACCGACGTGGTAGGAAATCGGCAGGCTGCCGCGCCACTCCTTCGGGGCCATCGGCCCGTCGAGAGCCGCCAGCAGCGGCTGCGCATCGCCGTAAGAAATCGGCAGGTCCGGAATCCGGGTCAGGCCGGGAGCGTCCTTGATGGGCAAGCGTTTGGCTTCCGGGGTAGCGCCCACACCGGGAGTCAGCGGGTCGCCGGGGCTTGTGGATGGAAAATCCAGAACGCTGCCGCGCTGCACGCCGTCGGAAGGGCGCATCGGTCCTTGCGGAAAGACATTGTCCACGGAGTAGCCGTCGTCGGCCGGATCGGAATAAATCAGGCAGCCGATCGCGCCGTGCTCCGCAGCGACTTTTGGCTTGATGCCGCGCCAGGAATGCCCGTACTTGGCGATCACGATGGCGCCTTTTACGGATACGCCGAGCCGGTCGAGCTCCTCGTAATCCCGGGGGACGCCGTAGTTGACGAAGACCAGCGGCGCGGTCACGTCTCCGTCGATGGAATACGCGTTGTAGCTTGGCAGCTGCTCGCTCTGCTGGCTGCTGGTGGGATCGACAGAGAGCGGCGGCTCCTGCAATTTCGCCGTGAAGCGCGTGGGCGACACCATTTCCAGAACTCGCTCCTTGGGCGTCGGGAAGAGCACCAGGAACGTTTCGATTTTGGCGTCCCAGCCCCATTCCTTATATTTCGACAGAATCCATTCCGCGTTTTCCTTGTCGTAGGGTGACCCAACATGGTGCGGATGCGCGCTCAGCCGGCGCATCGATTCGCGCAGGTTTTCCGTGCTTGGCAAGGCGCGGAATTTTGTTTCCCACTCCCGCTCGGTGGCGGAGCTGGCCGCGGTGAAGCCCCGCAGCGGCGCGTCCTGCGCACCCGTGGAGACGAGACTCAGCAGAAAAACGAATAGCGCTGCCAGGATCGCCGCGCGTCGCGTCATCGACTGCACCGTCGCTCGCCTCATCGCCGCACCCAGCTTTCTTTTCCTCTACGCTTCTCTATCCGGCACTCTCGCACAGAAGCTTACTGTAACTCGCTGATACCTCGGCGCCCTGAATTCGATTCCTTGAATCAGAAATTTCGCTAAAGATTGCTGGCCTGCGTGGGATTGGTTTCCCCCATGAGCATTAGAGTGCGCTGCGAGAACGGCAGGTAGAGAAGCGCCGCGGTGGCCGCCAGCGCCAAACCGATGCCGATTTCATCGACCAGCAGAAAAGGCGCCAGCGCCCAAAGCTCATCGAGGGGAAACACAAACGGGAACATATATAGGAATTTGATAGGCAGGCCGCGATATCCGAAAATCGCCGCGGAAAGCAAATACAACCGCACCGGGATTCCGACGAGCGCCGTCGCCAGCAGAAGCCCGACCAGCCACTTGGGATGCTGAACCGCCTGGGACAGCAGCGGCTCGACGTGTTCCAGCCTGGCCAGGGAGATGACGTAGAAGCACAAGTACATGATTTGAATCAGCGAAAATAGGAACTGCACCACGCCGCGCGGCGCATCCGGCAGATCGTGAGCGTCGCTCAGAGCGAAATTGCGCTTCTCGGCGGAAAAACTCTCCGCAAAATGTTCCGGGGCTCGTTGCGACGCGGCAGCCGGCTCCGGCGGAGTTGCGGAAGTTGGCGCGCCATCCGGCAGGACCGCGACGGAGGCGATGAAACGGTAGCCGCGGCGCGGGATCGTCTGAATGAATCGCGGATTTTCCGCCGAATCGCTGAGCGCTTCCCGCAGTTTGTTTACTGCGGTGTTCAGGCTATGGTCGTAATCGACATACGTATCCACGGGCCACAGCAGCAGCCGCAGTTCTTCGCGGGTCACCACGTCGCCGGGCCGACCAAGGAGATGAAGCAGCACGTCCAGCGGCTGGCCTTGCAGCCGTGGGCGCGACTTGCCGTCCTTGCGCAATTCGCCCGTGCCGCTGTCCAGCTCATACAAGCCGAAGCGAAAAACTGAATTTTGATTGGTTGGTTCGGGCACGGCGCTTGTCCAGCTGTGAGATGCCGCCCCTATTCTAGAAGATGTTCACGCATAACACCAAAACTTTCTTGGAGTTACAGAATGATGCTATATGCATAGTAAATGCGTTCCCGTGTATTGCACGCCGTCGTTGAAATCGGGCATTGTCGCGGCGTACTGGGAGGCAGCCATCCGAAATCGTTTCCAATTTAGCCGGCGCTGGACGCTCTGCCTTTGCCTATTGGCGGCACTGTCGCCGGCCGGCGCCGCAGAGCTGGGGCCGCAGGCTGTTCGAGGCTTCGACGAATACGTCCGCTTGACCGTTCTGCGGATGCAGAGTGAGTTGGCGCGGGGCGGCACGTTTCTGTGGGTGGACGGCCTGTCGGAGGACAGGCGCAAAGAAGCGTATGTCC
>Ga0209168_10002923_pt1 | contig 12069 bp, 6 predicted proteins | sample Coa_R1_FD_187156 | JGI IMG/M metagenome (GOLD analysis project Ga0209168, IMG submission 187156) | Surface soil microbial communities from Centralia Pennsylvania, which are recovering from an underground coalmine fire - Coalmine... | ecosystem: Environmental > Terrestrial > Soil > Unclassified ... | reverse complement strand
GATGAGCTCCAGGATGCGCGCGGGCGGCAGGTGCTGCTCGTAGATCCGGACCCCGAACGGTGCCAGCGCGTCCTCGATCGCGTTCACCAGCGTCGGCGGCGCGACGATCATCCCGCCCTCGCCCACGCCGCGGAAGTTGACGTGCGCGTCGAGCGGCACCGTCTCCAGGTGCTCGATCTCGATCCGCGGAACGTCACAGGCGGTCGGCATCAGGTAGTCCATGAACGTGGCCGACTGGAAGCTGCCGTCCTCGCCGTACGCCGACCGTTCCAGGAGCACCGCGCCGATGCCCTGGGCGATGCCGCCCCGGATCTGGCCCTCGACCACGGCGGGGTTGATCAGCGCGCCGCAGTCCTCGACGGCGATGTACCGCTGGACCGCAACCAGGCCGGTCTCGACGTCGACCTCCACGATCGCGCAGTGCGTGCCGCCGGACCAGCCGCCCTCGCCGCCGTCGTAGGTGGCCTCCACCTCGAGCCTGGCGTCCACGCCGTCGCCAAGCGAATCCGAACCAGAAGAAGAAGCAGAAGCAGAAGCAGAAGCAGAAGCAGAAGCAGCAGCGGCCCGCCGCGCCACCTCGCGCACCGGGATCGCGGTGGCCGGGTCACCCCGCACCCAGACGTTGCCGTCGGTGATCACCAGGTCCCGCGCGCTGACCTCCATGAGGACGGACGCGAAGTCGAGCACCTTGGCCTTGAGCTGCCGGGCGCCGTGCAACGCCACGCCGCCGGTCATGGTGGCCGACCGGCTGCCCCCGGTCAGCCCGAACGGGACCACGGAGGAGTCGCCGACGACGACCCGGACCTGGGAAAACGGCACGCCGAACTCGTCCGCCGCGATCTGCGCCAGCGTCGTCTGGTGGCTCTGGCCGTGCGGCATCTGCCCGGTGAACATCACCACGATGCCGTCCTCGTCGAGCAGCAGGCGCATGGACTCATGGCCCAGCGCGGCGTCCGGGCCCGAGCGCGGCCCCGGCGCGGCCTCGATGAACGTCGCCACCCCGATGCCCAGGTAGCGTCCCTGCGAGCGCGCCAAAGCCTGACGCCGCCGGAACGCCCCGACATCAACGAGCGCGGCCACCCGCTCCAGCGACTCGGCCGTCGTGACTCCCGCCAGCGGCCGCCCGGTGATCATCATGGCCGGCGGAACGGTCCGCGGCGCGACGTTGCGCAGCCGGATCCCGATCGGGTCCATGCCTAGTTCGGACGCGATGAGGTCCAGGATGCGTTCCCGGATGAACGTCTCGGACGCCCACGGCCCGCGGTAGGCCACGTACGTCGCCTTGTTCGTGATCGCCCCGGTCGACTCGAAACCCAGGGCCGCGAGCTTGTACGGGCCGGGCAGCATCCCCTCGATGATGGACGGGACCATCGTGCCCAGGCCCGGGTAAGCGCCGGTGTCGATCACCATCGCGACGTCCAGCCCGAGCAGGTCGCCGTCGTTGCTGATCGCTGCGCGGACGTCGAAGCTCTCCTCGCGCGCCTGCCCCGACACGGTGAGGTTCTCGCCCCGGTCCTCCACCCACTTGACCGGCCGGCCGAGATGACGCGAGGCGGCGGCCACCGCCTGCTCCTCACGGGACGCGCCGATCTTCAGCCCGAACGACCCGCCGATATCGCCGGCCAGCACCCGCACCTGGTCCGGCGCCATGCCCAGCCGCGCGGCGACCCCGTTCCTGGTGATATGCACGCTCTGGGTGGCCGCGTAGACCGTCATCACGCCAAGGTCGGGGTCGTAGCTCGCGACGCAGCCGCGCCCCTCCATCGGCACGTTCTGGTGCCGGTGCACGTCGATGTGGAAATCCATCACGCGATCGGCACCAGCGAACGTGCCCGCCACGTCGCCGAACTCCTTCCGCGAGTGCGGCCGGGAGACGTTGTCGCCCAGGTTCGCGAACAGCACCGGGCTGCCCGGGTCGAGCGCGAACGCGGCATTCATCACCGCGGGCAGGTCCTCGTAGTCGACCTCCACCAGCTCGCAGCCGTCCTCGGCGAGGTACCGGCTCTCGGCGATGACGATCGCCACCGGATCGCCGACCAGCCGCACCTTGTCCGTCGCCAGCAGGGTGAACTCCGGGGTCGGCCCGTCCCCGCCGAGCAGGGCCAGCAGCGGATCGGGCGCCGGGTCCGTCATCGCGTCCAGGTCCGCCCCGGTGAGCACCGCGACCACGCCGGGCAGCTCCAGGGCCGCCGAGACGTCGACCGAGAGCACCCGGGCGTGCGCCATCGGCGAGCGCACGAACGCGGCGTGCAGCATCCCGGGCAGCTTGATATCGTCGACGTACCGGCCGGTGCCGGTCAGGATGCGCGGGTCCTCGGACCGCTTGATGCTGGCGCCGGTGTACCGCTCCGCCGCGATGGCCGTCATACGTCGCCCCCTCGGTTGCGCTGGGCGGCCAGCAGGACGCCGTCGATGATGCTCTGGTAGCCGGTGCACCGGCAGATGTTGCCGGACAGCGCCTCGCGGATCTGCTGCTCACCGGCGTCCGGGTGGGCGGCCAGGAACGCGGTGGCCTGCATGACGAACCCCGGCGTGCAGAACCCGCACTGGAAGCTGTGCGAGTCCCACATGGCCTGCTGCAGCGGGCCCAGCCCGCCGTCGGGGGCCAGCCCCTCGATCGTGGTGACGTCGCTCCCGGCCGCCTGGACCGCCAGCATCAGGCACGAACGCACCGCGCGGCCGTCGAGGATGACCGTGCACGCGCCGCAAACCCCGTGCTCGCAGCCGACGTGCGTGCCGGTGAGGTCGAGGTCGTCGCGCAGGAAGTCGGCCAGCGTCTTGCGCGCCTCCGGCGACCCGGTGCGCGTCGCGCCGTTGACCCGCACGGTGATATCCGCCATCTGTCACTGCCTCTCGCGGGCGTTGTCCGCCGCTGCTCGCAGGCCGCGGCGCACCAGCGCGCCCGCGACCGCCTTCCGGTACTCCGGCGACCCGTGCAGGTCGCCGGGCGGGTCGAGATCGGCAACGGCGCCGCGCGCCGCCTCCTCGAACAGCTCAGCCGACGGCCGTTCGCCGGTCAGCAGGTCCTCCGCGGCGCTGGCCCGGGCCGGCACGTCGGACACCCCGGCCAGCGCCAGCCGGGCCTCGGTGATCACCCCGCCGGACACCACTAGCGACGTCGCCAGGCCGGCGATGGCGAAGTCGCCGTGCCGCCGGGCGACCTCGAGGAAACTGGTCCCGGTGCCCGGCCGCGCGGCCGGGAACCGCACCTCCACGAGCAGTTCGTCCGCACCGCGCGACGTGGTGAGGTACCCCTCGAACCACTGCGCCGCCGCGATCACCCGGTCGCCCGCCGGGCCGCGCACCACGAACTCGGCGTCGAGCGCCCGGGCCACGGCCGGCAGTTCGGCGGCCGGGTCGCCGTGCGCCAGGCTGCCGCCGATCGTGCCGCGGCTGCGGATCGCCTCGTGGCCGATCAACGGCAGCGCGGCGGCCAGCAGCGGCACGGTGTCGGCGACGGTCTTGGATTCCTCGGCCACGTACTCCCGCGTCATCGCGCCGATGCTCACCCAGCCGTCGGTGGCCGAAATCCCGGCCAGCTCGCCGACGCCGTTGATGTCGATGAGCACCGCGGGGCGGGCCAGCCGCAGCGCCAGCAGCGGGATCAGGCTCTGCCCGCCGGCCAGCACGCTCGCCTCGTCGGTGTACTCGGCCAGCAGATCGACGGCTCCGGCAATGGTCGCGGGCGCCTCGTACTCAAACGGAGGCAGCTTCATCGGCGGCCCTTCGATCGGGGGGAACTCTTAGCTACCCTAACAACCCCTGGTAGCAGCCCATTCACGGCCGCCGCCAAAGCCACGGTCCGTTCGGCGGAAAAGATTCTTGATCCCGAACGGCCCGTGGTACCCGCCTTCCACACTAGGTGGCCGCGACGCCGACCGGACGCCGCCCCGCCAACCCCGAACCAGGTGATGTGGGTCCGGGGCCGGTAATCTGCTTGTGGCCGGGCGGCCCGGCCGCCGGGCCGTGGAGATACCAGGTGGATGCCCTGCTGGCGACGAAGCTGCGCGTGCCCCGGCCGCTGCCGGGGTTCGTCCCGCGGCGGCGCCTGGCCGAGGCGCTGAGCGAGGGCGTGGCGCGGGGGCGGGTGCTGGTGTGCGCCCCGGCGGGGTCTGGCAAGACCGCGCTGCTGGCCGGATGGGCCCGCGATGCCGGGCGGCCGGTGGCGTGGCTGAGCCTGGACGCGGGCGACGCCGACCCGGCCCGGTTCTGGCGCTACACGGTGGCCGCGCTGGACCAGGCCCGGCCGGGGCTCGCCGGGCGAGCGGGCCCGCTGCCCGGCCCGCCGTCGCCGCGCTCGTTCGAGGCGCTGGTGCGGGCCCTGATCAATGAGCTGTCCGCCGATCCCGGCCCGGATGAGGTGCTGCTGGTCCTGGATGACTACCACCTGGCTGACTCCGGGCCGGTGCACGAGTCGGTCGCGTTCCTGCTGGAGAACCTGCCGCCCGCCCTGCGGGTGGTGCTGTCCGGCCGGGCTGACCCGCCGCTGCCGCTGGCGCGGTTGCGGGCCCGCGGCCAGCTGGCCGAGTTGCGCGCCGCGGACCTGCGCTTCACCGCCGAGGAGGCGGCGGCGCTGCTGGGCCAGACGGCCGGACCGGGCCTGCCCGCCACCGCGGTGGCGGCGCTGGCCGCCCGCACCGAGGGATGGGCCGCGGGCCTGCAGCTGGCCGGGCTGTCGCTGCGCGGACACGCCGATCCGGCCGGGTTCGTGGCCGCGTTCAGCGGCAGCCACCGCTTCGTACTGGACTACCTGGCCGACGAGGTCCTCGACCGCCAGCCGGGGCCGGTGCGCGCGTTCCTGCTGGAGACCTCGGTGCTGGACCGGCTGTCCGGAGAGCTGTGCGACGCGGTCACCGGCCGGGCGGGCAGCCAGGAGATGCTGCGGGACATCGAGCGGGCCGGCCTGTTCCTGGTGCCGCTGGATGACGTGCGCGGCTGGTGGCGCTACCATCATCTGTTCGCCGATCTGCTGCGCGCCCGGCTGCGCGACGAGCAGCCCGGGCGGGTGCAGGCGCTGCACCGGGCGGCGGCCGCCTGGTTCGAGGAGCACGGCCCGGCCGACGACGCGGTGCGCCACGCGCTGGCCGCCGGGGACGCCGCCTGGGCGGCGCGGCTGGTCGAGCGGCACGTCGAAGACCTGCTCGGCCGCAGCGAGGGAGCGACCCTGCGGCGCTGGCTTTCCGCGCTGCCGGCCGGGGCCGTCCGCGGCCGTCCGCGACTGTGCCTGGCCCAGGCGTACGGCGCCGCCATGGGCTTCCAGGCCGAAGCGCTCGAAGCGCTGCTCGACGACGCCGAACGCGCCCAGGCGGTCAGCGGCGACGAACCGTACGAGGACCCGGCCGGGCGGCCGGTGAGCGTGCTGGCCAACGTCCCGGCGGCGATCGCGTTCCTGCGCGCCTCGCTGGCGCGCCAGCGAGGCGATGCCGCCCTGGCGGCCGGCTACGACCAGCAGGCCCTGGCCCGGCTGGGCCACGAGGACTGGCTGATGCGCTCCTTCGTGCGCTGGAACCAGGCGCTGGTGGACTGGCTCGGCGGCCGGCTCGGGCCCGCCGAGCGCGGCCTGGCTGAGGTGCTGGCCGAGCGGCTGGCGGCCGGCGACGCGGTCCGCCGGGCGGGCGGCGAGCCCGCGGCGGCCCTGCGCGCCGTGACCGGCAGCGCCGGGTTCTTCGCCGGCTTCCTGGCCACGCGTGTGTCCTACGACCTGGGCGAAGTACAGCGCGCCCGGGGCCACCTGGACGCGGCCCTGGCGACCTACCGGCAAGCGCTGGCCGGGGCCGGCGAGGACGGCCCGGCCGCCCACACCGGCCTGGCGCACGTGGGCCTGGCCCAGCTCCGGTACGAGCGGAACGAGCTGACCGCCGCCCTGGACCACGCCACCCTGGGGGTCGCGCTGTGCCGGCCGCTGGCCTTCACCCCGCCGCTGGCGGCCGGCCTGGCCGCGCTGGCCCGGATCCGGCACGCGCAGGGCGACGCGGCGGGGGCCTGGGCGGCGATGGACGAGGCCGGGCAGGTCGAGCTGAGCCCGCAGGTGGTCCCCCTGTTCAACCCCGTGCCAGCGCAGCGGGCGCGGCTGCTGCTGGCCCGGGGCGACGTCCGCGCGGCCGCCCGGTGGGCCGCGGCGGCCGGCCTCGGCGCGGACGACCAGCCGGATTACCCGCGGGAGCCGGCCTACCTGGTGCTGGCCCGGGTCCTGCTCGCCCGGAACGAGCCCGGCCCGGCCCTCACGCTGCTGGGGCGGCTGCTCGACGCCGCGGCCGGCGCGAGCCGGACCGGCAGCGTCATCGAGATCCAGGCGCTGCGGGCCCTCGCGCTGGCCGCCCGCGGCGATCACGGCGATCACGGCGCCGCGCTCGGCGCGCTGACCGAGGCGGTCACGCTCGCCCGCCGGCCCGGCTACGTCCGGGTCTTCGCCGACGAGGGCGAGCCGATGCGCGCCCTGCTGGCCCGGCTCGCGGCGGCCGGGCCGACGGCCGGGCCGGCGGGCGGGCCGGCGCCCGGGCCGGGCGCGGCTCCCCGCGTCGACCCCGGCTACCTGGCCGCGCTGCTGCGCGCCTGCGATCAGGCGGACGCCGTCTCGCGCGGCCGGGCGGTCACCGCGCCGCCGGGCCTGGCCGAGCCGCTGACCGAGCGCGAGCTGGAGGTGCTGCGGCTCATCGCCGCGGGCCGGTCAAACCAGCGCATCGCGCACGACCTGGTGGTGGCGCTGGACACGGTCAAAAAGCACGTGACCCACGTCCTGGGCAAGCTCGGCGCGGCCAACCGCACCGAGGCCGCGGCGCGGGCCCGGGAGCTCGGCCTGATCCCCTGACCCGTCTCTGCACCACCACGGGGTACCACCATCGGGTGATGCGGCACGCGCCGCGACTTTCCACCCTTCAGGCACCTTCGGGTGACGCCCCGCGCGGGCCGGGATTCGTACCGTTCGCCAAGAGCCGGGCTACCCGTCACCTACGGAGGATGTCATGTACGATCCGCCTGCCTATCTGTGGGCGATCACTATCGCCGGGCCCGCCGCGGTCGCGGCGCTGACCTGCGTCGTGCTGTACCGCGGCGCCGGACGCGCCGGCCAGGGCCGCGGCCGCGCGGCGCTGCTCGCCGGGGCGGCGGCCGTCCTGTTCGGCGGCTGGCTGGCCGCCAGCGCGGTGATCGCGGGTCACGGCGGGTACCGCACGCTGCCGTGGTTCCCGGTGGCGGTCACCGGCTACCTGGCCGTGCTGCTGGCCCTGAGCCGGATCCCGGTAGTGGCGCGCGCCCTGACCGCACCGGGCGCGCTGAGCCGCCTGGAGCTGCCGCACCTGCCCCGGGTGATCGGGGTGGTCTTCCTGGTCTACCTGGCCCTCGGCCACCTGCCCGCGCTGTTCGCGCTGCCCGCGGGCCTGGGCGACATCGCGACCGGGATCGCCGCGCCGTTCGTCGCGCGCAGGCTCGCGCGCGGCGCGGGCCGCCGCGTCGCGCTGTGGTTCACCGTGTTCGGCCTGACCGACCTGACCGTGGCCCTGACCCTCGGCGCCCTGACCGGGTTCTCGCTGCTGCACGTGACCCCGTCCAGCGCGCCGATCACCGAGCTGCCGCTCGCGCTGATCCCGGTCGCGACCGTGCCGCTGTTCGTGGCCCTGCACATCGCGTCGCTGTCCGCGCTGGCCCGGGCCGCGCGGGCCGCGCGGCCCGCCACCAGCCCGCTCACCACCGCCGCCGCGAGATGACGGGGCAGGCCCCGGTGGTCAGCGTGCGCGGGCTGGTCAAGCGCTACGGCCGTCACGAGGCGGTCGCGGGCGTCGATTTCGAGGTGCGGCACGGAGAGATCTTCGCGTTCCTCGGCCCGAACGGCGCGGGCAAGCCCGATACGGAATTGAGGCATTCATTTGGGCTAGGTCGGCGGGTTATGAGGTGCTCCGACCGGAACGCTGCGACTGGGTCACGACGATGGCGAGCACAAGTGCGCATGTGCAGAGGATGGTGGCGAGGGTGAAGTCAGCGGCATGAGGTCAGCGTGTGGTCCAGGACCCGGAGCTTGCCGGGGTCTGGCCGGATCGGCGCTGGCGGGCCTGGGCACTGCCATCGCCGCCCCGTTACCGCGCGGGAGCTCAGTGAGGCAGGCCCAGGCCTCGCCGGGGAACGACTCAGCGGTTTGGCGGGCTCGAGTAGTAGTCCGCGACGGCTGTGAATGGCCGCGGGCCGGACGCTTCAGCCCTGGTCCCGGCCGAGGTTCTGGTTCGGCGTTATCCCTTTCCGCAGAATGCGATTTCGGTGGCCTTCTTGACGTCGCGCTGGAAGGCGGCCGTCCCGGTGCCTGCCGGCGGTGGCACGCTCTTCTTGTAATCGTTGTAGACGATGACGGCTTGGCGGTTCCCGTCTGGGCTGGTGTAGGCGAAGGTTTTGAACCCGAGGATTCCGCCGTCGTGGCCCCACGCGGTGCCGCAGGATAGCTTGACGCTGTAGATGCCCAGCCCGTAGTGCTCAGCGAACAGCTCGCCGGTGTCATCCACGGGGATGGTGGTCAGCAGTTCGCGCTGCTGGGCGGGGGGCAGCAACCGTCCGTCCAGCAGGGCGCGGTAGAACCAGGCCACGTCATCGACGGTGGAGATCATCGCCCCGGAGGTCCACGCGATGGACGGGTTGAGCAGGTTGGTGGCGTCCAGGCTGCCGTAGTAGCCGTGCGCGTATGGCGCGGGGATCTGCTTGCTGGTCAGCGGGAATGAGGTGTCGTGCAGGCCCAGTGGCACCAAGATCCGGCGGCTGATCTCGGTGATCGGGCTCTGCCCTGTCACCTTCTGGATGATCATGCCGAGCAGGATGTAGTTGGTGTCCGAATACAGCCAGCCGTGCACCGGGGGCCCGAGCCCCAGGGCGATGTCGACGAGCTGTTGCGGCTGCCACGTCTTCGCCAGGTTCGCCTCGGTAAAGAACCCCGGGGCGGACGTGTAGTCCTGTATCCCGCTGGTCTGCTGTAGCAGCTGGCGGATGGTGATCCGGGCCGGGTGGTAGCCGTGGCCGGTGATGACTCCGGGCAGCCACTTCTGCACGCTGTCGTTCAGCGACAGCCGCCGCTCGGCGGCCAGCCGCAGCACCACGGTGGCGACGAAGGTCTTGGTGATGCTGCCGATGCGTACCTGGTCCTGCGGCTGCATGGGCTGGCCGGTGGCCTTGTCGGCCAGGCCGGCCACCACGTTCGAGACCTGCTGGCCGCGCCGGGTCATGATGATCACGCCGGGCACCCCGTCCGCGACCAGCTGGTCGGCGGCCTGCTGCAACCCCGCCGGCGGCTGACCAGAGACCGCCCGCCCGGAAGCCTTCTGCCCGGAAGCCTTCTGCCCGGACCCGGTCCCCGCCGCGAAGGCATACGCCGACGACCCGGCGGTCGCCAGGCCCACCGCCACCACTACGCCCGTGACACGCAGCACGCTCCGCCGGGCCGGACTCCTCAAGAAACTCATCTCTATCTTCCCCTCGTTGTTTCCTTGCTTCGTGTGGGTTAGGTCCTGAGTGCTCATCCGACGCCCGCGGACGCCTGCAGCGCGGGTTCCGCGCACCGGGTGGCGCCAGCATCGAGTGGGCGAGCGCGCCGTGAGGCCGCCCCTTCCGTGGGTGACCGCGGAGGGGGCGGCTTCGGGGCCGCGCTAGGGGTGAGCGGCTACGAGGGCGGGGTCACCGCCCTTGACCGCCTGGTTGCGGCGGCGCTGCCAGGCGTGCTCGCCGAGCAGGGCCAGGGCGGCCGGGACGAGGACGCCGCGCACGACCGTCGCGTCGATGAGCACGGCCGCGGCCGTGCCGACCCCGAGGATCTTCAGGTCGATCAGCGAGAGCGTGGAGAACATCGAGAACAGCGCCACCATGATCAGCGCGGCGCTGGTCACCACCCCGGCGCTTGACGCGATGCCGCCGACGATCGCCTCCTTCGGCGACGAGCCCCGCGCCCACAGCTCGCGGACCCGGCTGAGGATGAACACGTGGTAGTCCATGCTGATCCCGAACAGGAACACGAACATCATCAGCGGCACCCAGAAGATGATCCCGCCGAACGACGTGTAGTCGAGCGGCCCTTGCAGCCGGCCGTCCTGGAAGATCAGCACGACCAGGCCGTAGGCCGCGCCCACCGAAAGCAGGTTAAGCACGATCGACACCAGCGACACGAGGACCGACCGGAACGCCACCAGCAGCAGCACGAACGCCAGTACCGCGACGAAGCCGAATACCGCGGGCAGGCTGGCGTGCAGCTCGTGGATGTCGTCGTAGGTCGACGCGGTGTCGCCGGTGACCGCGTAACTGACCCCGGGGACCTTGCCGAGGGTGTCCGGCAGGATCTGGTTCCGCAGCGTCAGCAGCGCGTTGTCCGACGTGGTGTCCGCCCCGTTGCCCGCCAGCGGCACGCCGACCACGAGCGCGCGCCCGCCGCCGATGGCGGTGGCGGTCACCGGCTCGTGAATGGCGCCGCCGCCCGCGGCATCGGCCCGCAGCGCGTCCACCGCGGCGAGCACCCTCGGGCCGGTGACGTCCACGCCGGTCACCACGACCTCCGCGGGCGCCGGGGCCTGCGGGAACGCCCGCTGGACGGCGGCCATCGTCTGGACCACGGCCGCGTCCTTCGGCGCGTCCACGGCGGGTTCGCCGAGCCGCAGGCCGAGCACCGGCGCGGCGAGCGCGAGCAGCGCGACCGTGGCGTGGCCACCCCAGATCACCGGCCTGGCGACGACCCGGCGGGCCAGCGCCCCCCAGAGCCGGGACGGCCTGGCGGCGGCCCGCCTGCGGCTGAGGAACGGGATCCGGCCGGCGTCCGCTTTCGGCCCGAGCCAGGCCAGCAGCGCGGGCAGCACGGTCAGCGAGCCGATGACCGCGATGGCCACCACGGCGATCGTGCCGAGCGCGAAGCCGCTGAACGGGCCGCCGCCGACGAAGAACAGGCCGGACATGGTGGCCATCACGGTCAGGCCGGACACCAGGATCGTGCGGCCCGACGTGCGGCCCGCGATCCGCAGCGCCTCAGGGAACGACCGGCCCTTCGCCCGCTCCTCGCGCTCGCGGCGCAGGTAGAACAGCGAGTAGTCGACGCCGACCGCCATCCCGACGACCACCACGACCTCGAACGTGTTACCGCTGACCGGCAGCACGTGGCTGAGCCCCGTGACCACGCCGATAGCGGCGGTCAGCGCGGTGAGCGCGAGCAGCACCGGGATGCCGGCCGCGACCAGCGAGCCGAACACGGCGAGCATCAAGATCAGCGTGACCGGCACCGAAGTCACCTCGGCCTTGCCGAAGTTCAGCGAGTCGTTGATCGCCTGCTGGATGCTCGCGTCGCCGGACTCGGCGACGCGCAGGTCCGGGTGCCTGGCCTGCACTGCGGCGACCGCGTGCTGCAGGGAGGTCACCGCCTGGCCGATGCTCGTGACGTTGCCGGGGACCTGGAACGTGACCAGGGCGCTGCGAGAGTCCTTCGACACGTGCGGCGCCTGGACGTGCGCCGCGTACCGCGGCAGGGACGCCAGCGCCGCGGCTACCTGGGACGCCGCCTGGCGAATGGCCGGGTCGGTGGCGAAGGTGGCGCCGGGCGCCTTGGCCTGGATCAGCACGTTCTCGGTCGACGCGTTGAGCTGCGCCGGCGCGTACTGGTGCAGCACCCGCTCGGCCTGCCCGGCCTGGCCGGCGCTGTATTGCGGCAGTTGCCTGCTGCCGAGCGCCTGGCCGAGCATGAAGATGGCGGCGACGAGGAGCAGCCAGCCGAACACGGCGGTCTTGCGGTGCGCGGCGCTCCAGCCGGCCACCCGTTCTGTCAGGCTGGGCCGGTCGCGACGGTGCCCTGGCGGGTCGTGCGCTTCGTCCGGGGGTGAAATCGGCAATACTGAACTGTGCGGCTGGCGCATCGGAGTTCCTCTCTCTGTCTAGCGCAGATGGGTGTTGGTGTCAGTAGGCCGCGGCCTGGTCCCCGCCCGTGAGCTGGACCCTCACGGGCGGGACAGTCAGGCGCGCAGGTCCGAGGACAGCGGGCCACGGTGCCCAGTACCAGATCGGCATGCGCCGGGCGGGGGACCGTGGTCGGGCAGGCCACAGCCACGGCAGCCGCCAGGCAGGCCCGAG
>Ga0209168_10002917_pt1 | contig 12077 bp, 10 predicted proteins | sample Coa_R1_FD_187156 | JGI IMG/M metagenome (GOLD analysis project Ga0209168, IMG submission 187156) | Surface soil microbial communities from Centralia Pennsylvania, which are recovering from an underground coalmine fire - Coalmine... | ecosystem: Environmental > Terrestrial > Soil > Unclassified ... | reverse complement strand
GGAAGTCTTCAAGCTCATGGGCTGGGCCTATTACGGGTTGAACCGCGTCTCCGATGCAGTAACGCAATGGAAGCGCGCCATGGAGCTGAAGCCCGACGAGGAGATCAAGCACGCCCTCGAAAAAGCGCAGCGCGACGCCCAGGAAGAAGCCGAATATCACGAAGGCGAGACCATCCATTTCCGCCTCAAGTACAACGGCGCCGCCGCTCCCGATCTCGCCCAGGAAGTTCTCAAGACTCTCGAATCGCAGTACGACGAAATTTCCAACACTCTCGACTACGTTCCTCCCGAGCCCATCGGCGTCATCCTGTACACCAACCAGACCTTCATGGATATCACCCGCGCGCCCAGCTGGTCAGGCGCCCTGAATGACGGCCGCATTCGCGTGCCGGTCGAAGGCCTCTCCTCGATGACCGACGAACTGGCGCGCGTGCTGCGCCACGAACTGGCGCACAGTTTTGTGAGCCAGAAAACCGGCGGGCGCTGCCCGGTGTGGCTGCAGGAGGGAATTGCGCAATACATCGAAGGCAAGCGCAGCCGGACCAACGCCGCGACGCTCACCGCGTCCTTCGAGCGCCACATGGAAATTTCCCTGCTGTCGTACGAAACTTCGTGGATGAGTTTGCCGAGCGACGCCGCGTCAGTGGCCTATGCCTGGTCGCTGGCGGTGGTGGAGTCCATCGTGACCGTCAATGGCGTCGACGATCTCGAACGGATTCTTGAGCGCATCGCCGCAGGTTCCTCAGCGGAAGACGCCAGCCGCGCGGTGCTGCGCGAGGATTATCCGGAGCTGATGCTGTCCACGGTTCAGTTTTTGCGCAAGGCCTACCTGTAGCTGTCCAAATTCCACGAATTCAACTCGAATTCGTCGAGGGCCGCCGCCTCATGACTCTCAGAGAGTCGCCAGCAATCCTGCCAGCAGCGCGGCGCGCTCCGGCAGCGCGCGAATCAAAATATTTTCGTTCACGCTGTGCGCTCCCTCGCCCACCGCGCCGAGTCCATCGAGCGTTGGCACTCCCATCGCCGCCGTAAAATTTCCATCCGACCCGCCGCCGACGAACGCTTCGCCGAGTGGAATGCCCATTTCTTTTGCCAGCGCTCGCGCCCTGGCGTACAGCGCCGCGCTCGCGCGTCGCTCCATCGGCGGGCGATTAAAGCCGCCGCGAATTTGCAATTTCGCTCCGCGCAGGATCGGCCGCAGCGCATGGAACTTGCGCTCCAGAGCGCGCATGTCCGCGGCTCGATTGGCGCGCAGATCGAACAACACGCGCGCCGTCTGCGGAATCACATTCACACGCGTGCCGCCTTCAACAACTCCGGCGCTGACCGTGATTCCTCGACGCGGTTGGTTCCATTTCCGGACCCGGGCAATTTGCAGCGCGATTTCTTCGATGGCGTTGATGCCGTCTTCGGGATTCAGACCCGCATGCGCGGCGCGGCCCGTTGCCACAAGTTCGATTTCGCCGACGCCTTTCCGCCCCGTTTTCACGTCGCCATGTTCCCCCGCGGCAGGCTCCAGAACCAGCACCGCATCGCTACGTCTCGCTTCGCGTTCGATCGGCGCGCGCGATGTTCCGCTGCCAATTTCCTCATCGCTGGTCCACAAAAACACAATACGTTTCCCTGGCATCCGGTCCGCCGCCGCTAAGGCATCGAACGCGTAGAGCGCAATGACCAGGCCTGCCTTCATATCGAACACTCCCGGTCCGTAGGCGCGCCCGTTTCCCATTCGAAAGGGCATCCGCGACAGCGTCCCGATCTCGTACACCGTGTCCAAGTGGCCCAGCACAAGGATCTGGCTACGCGCCGGCTTTCCCGGAGGATTCCATTCGGCGCGAATTTGGTCGCCGCGTTTACGCTGCGCCAAGCTTCTCACCTTCGCGCCCCGCCGCCTCCACTCCGCGGCGACCATCCTGCCGAGGCGGTCCACTGCTGCTTTATCCATGCTTGGGGATTCCGCGCGCACGAATTGTCTCAGAAGCTGCGTCATTCGCGCTTCGCGCGGCCTGAGCCAGTCCAGGAGCGGCGTCATCAAAAGTGGGGGCTTCGGCATCTGTCGCTGGGCGAAAGGCCCGCTGCGGGCGCCGCTATGCTAGCAATGCCACGCTGGCAGAGCAATCCGATAAGAGCGAACGGCGAATCCTTGCAGGAATTTCGATTTCGAAAATACGAGGAAGAACCGATGTCACACTCGGCACAGAATTATTACAATTGTGTTACAGTCTTGTTAAAGTCGTGCAAAATCGTTGGAGTCGCTCGTTGACGAGAGCTTTCATTGTCCGGAGCACGATGAGAGTGATGGGCAGAATCGGTTTGTTGGTGTTGGCGTGCACATGCATGCCAGTCCACTCGAGCGCCCAAGCCCAATCTTCCCCGAACGTCGTTTCCGTCCGCGAACTGAGCATTCCGCCGAAGGCGCAGCGCGCCTTTGAACAAGGGCTGGAGTGCCTGGCAAAAAAAGATGCTGCCGGAAGCCTGGTGCACTTCCAACACGCCGTCGCGGAGTATGCGGGTTATTACGAAGCCTATGACCGCATGGGCGCTGCGGACCTGAAACTGTGGCGCGTCGCGGACGCCGAGCAGGCGTTTCGAAAGGCCATCGACGTGAGCGGCGGCCAGTTCGCGCACCCGCTGATCGCGCTGGGCGCCATTCTCAACGAGCAGGAAAAATTCGCCGAGGCCGAGTCCGTGACCCGCAAGGGACTGAATCTCGAGCCGGACTCCTGGTCGGGGCACTACTATCTGGGCCTGGCGCTGTTCGGATTGAACCGGATGGTCGATGCCGAAAAATCCGCCCGGGAAGCGCTGCACTGGAAATCCGACTTCCCCGAAGCCGAACTCCTGCTGGCCGACATTCACGGCCGCGAAGCGGATTACCATTCGCTGGTGAATGATCTGGACGCATATCTCAAGCTGGTTCCGGACAGCCCGTCCACCGCGCGAATCAAAGCGCTCCGGGAAACCGTTCAGAACTTGCTGTACGGATTGCAAAGCAGCGCCAGCGTCTCCCAAGTTCAGCCTTAGCGATACGCTCCTGCGAACATCTTCCGAACACCGTGACACCCTGATTAGCACAACACCTTCCGGCGAAGCGCGTTTGCGGCGTGTGGCGTTTCGCATATAATTCACCTGCTGTGGCCCCACCACACCCAGCCGCACTTTGGCCGTGGGCTGCGCAAACTTCCGGCCCACAAGCGGCGCGGCATTCGTGCAGGCCGCCGGGAAAACTGAGGACATGAGATGATTCTCGACAACGCGGGCATACAGAAAATTCTGCCGCACCGCTATCCGTTCCTGCTGGTGGACACGGTCATCGAAATCGAGCGGCTGAAGCGCATCGTCAGCCTGAAAAACGTCACCATCAATGAGAGCTTTTTCCAGGGTCATTTCCCGGGCAAACCGATCATGCCGGGCGTGCTGATCATCGAAGGGATGGCCCAAACCGGCGGACTGCTGCTGCTTTCGGAAATTCCGGATCGCGATAAAAAACTGTTCTATCTGGCCGCGGTGGATGAGGCGCGTTTCCGGCGCCCGGTGGTGCCCGGAGATCAGCTGCGCATCGAGGTGACGGTGCTGAAGTGGAAGGTAAAATTCTGCAAGCTGCAGGCGGTGGCCACAGTGAACGGTGACGTCGCGGCCGAATGCATCATGCGCTGCATGCTGGTGGACCGCGAGACGGACGAAACCTCCAGCGACGCCCCGGCGGGCGACACGGTTGGTGCGCGCGATGAGTGAAGTCGATTCACGGGCCATCGTTTCCACCGGCGCGCGCCTTGGAAAGAATGTCCGCATCGGCGCGTTCGCCTTTGTCGGCGACGGCGTCGAGTTGGGCGATGAATGTATCCTTGAGCCGCAGGCCGTGGTGCGCGGCCCGGCGCGCGTTGGGCGCAAGAACATCTTCGATTCGTTCTCCTCGGTCGGCGGCGATCCCCAGGATCTGAAATTCGGCGGCGAGCACACCGAGCTGGTCATCGGTGACGGCAACCGCTTTCGCGAATTCTCCACGGTAAGCCGCGGCACCACCGGAGGCGGCGGCGTGACCCGCATCGGCGACGACAATCTTTTCATGGCCTACTCGCACGTGGCCCACGATTGCATCGTCGGCAGCCACACCGTTTTCGCCAATGGCGCGACCCTGGCCGGCCACGTGACCGTGGAAGATTACGTCAACGTTGGCGCGTTCAGCCCGGTTCATCAGTTTTGCCGTGTGGGCCGCTACGCCTACATCGGCGCCTGCACGGTGATCACCCAGGATGTTCCGCCGTTTTCGCGCGTGGTCACTGAGCGCGACACAAAATGCTACGGCGTGAACACTGTCGGCCTCGAGCGCCGCGGCTTCGATCGTGAGAGGCTCGACACCATTGAGCGCGCCTTCCGCCTGCTGCTGCGCTCCAAGCTCAACACCACCCAGGCCGTCGAACAGATTCGTGCCCAGCTGAACGGTTCGCCTGACGTCCGGGAACTCGTGGAATTTATCGAGACCGCGCAGCGCGGCCTGCACAAGTGAATTCCTCATTACCCTCGCCTTCGCCCGCCGTTCCGGACGCTGCCGCCGGATGGGGCTTGATTGCCGGCAACGGGCAATTTCCGTTTCTGGTTCTGGAGGCGGCGCGCGACCAGGGAATTGAAATGGCGGTCATCGCCATCCGCGAGGAAGCTTCGCCGGAACTCGAGAAAGTCGCCTCGCGATTGCACTGGGTGAGCCTTGGCGAACTTTCCCGCACGCTGGAACTACTGCATCAGGAGGGCGTGACCCGCGCGGTAATGGCCGGGCAGGTGAAGCACAACAAGATTTTCAGCTCGATTCGTCCCGATTGGAAGCTGGCGAAGCTGCTGCTTTCGCTGCCGCTAAAAAATACCGATTCGTTGATCGGCGCGGTGGCTCGCGTTCTGGAATCGGAAGGCGTGAAACTCGTAGACTCCACCAGTTTCCTGAAGCCGCTGGTTCCCGCTCCGGGAGTGCTGACGCTCCGCGCGCCCGACGCTCACGAGGCCGAGGACATTGCCTACGGCCGCGAAATCGCGCGGCAGATCGCCGGGCTCGATCTGGGGCAGACGGTGGTGATTCGAGATCGCGCCTGCGTGGCGGTGGAAGCCATGGAAGGCACGGACGAAACCATCGAGCGCGCCGCCCGCGTCGTGGACGGCAACTCGCTGGTGGTGGTGAAAGTCAGCAAGCCCCGGCAGGACATGCGATTTGATGTACCCGTTGTGGGCCTGAAAACCGTCGAAGTCATGCAGCGGTGCCGGGTTACGGCGTTGGGGATGGACGCCGGGCGCACCCTGCTTTTCGATCGCGCGCGGGTCATTTCGGCGGCGGATGCCGCGGGGATCGCCATCGAAGCTTTTCCGCTGGAGGCCATCGGAGGGGTGGACCCAGCGCCGAAACAGGGGAAGTTGTGAGTCTGGCAGTTCAGCCTGGACAAAAAGTTCGTGTAGCGGTGGTGGGCGCCGGGGATTTCGGGCGCAATCACGCTCGCGTGTATCGTGAGCTGGGCGAAGCCGAACTCATCGGCATCGTGGATCCCAACCCGGATCGCGCCGCGCAGATTGCCGCCGAGTTTTCCACCAAAGTTTTTCCGGATATTGAAGCGCTGGCCGGCCTGGTGGATGCAGCGAGCGTGGCCGTGCCCACCGTGGCGCACGCGCGCGTCGGCTGCCGCCTGATGGAACTCGGCATCGACGTGCTGGTGGAAAAGCCGATGGCGGTTTCCCTGGCCCAGGCGGACGAGCTTCTGGATACGGCATCGAACGCCGGCCGCATTCTGCAGGTGGGGCACCTCGAGCGGTTCAATCCTGCCATTACCGCGGTGATGCCGGTGCTGAATCGTCCTTTGTACTTTGAAGTTCACCGCCTCGGAGTGTTCACGCCGCGGAGCCTGGATATCGATGTGGTGTACGATGTGATGATTCACGACCTGGATATTCTGCTGGCGCTGGTGGATGCGCCGGTGGTGGACATCAAGGCCATCGGAATTCCGGTCTTGACCGACAAAGTGGACATCGCCCACGCGCGCCTGGATTTTGAGACCGGCGCAGTGGCCAACGTCACCGCCAGCCGCGTCTCCACCGAGCGCGTGCGCAAGATGCGCTTTTTTCAGCAGCACGAATATATTTCCGTGGATTTCACGCGCCGCGACGCGCTCCGTGTGCGCGTGGCTGAACCGGGCCCGCAACCGAAGTTCGATTTCGCGGCTCTACCGTCTGAGCGGGAAGAGCCGCTGCACGCGGAGTTGCGGGCGTTTCTGGAATCGGTGCGCACGCGCCGCCGCCCGATTGTGGACGGCGCCGCCGGACGCCGCGCCCTGGCCCTGGCCGACCAGGTGATGGCAGGCATCCTGGAGCATGGCCGGCGCGTCCAACTGGGTGCCTTTAGTACCCCGCAGGAAAAGCGATGATCCCGAGGTTTTTAGTTCCGAAAAATGCCCGGCCGGTTGTGTCTCCGGACGACGCGCCGCCCCGGCGTGTGAGTTCAGACCTCGACGCGCGCACGCTGGTCCCGCGGGACCTTCCGCAATTCGAGCTCGATCCGCATTCCTCGATTCCTTCTTACTTCAAGCTGGAAGTTCTCGGCGACGCGGTAGTTGTGCCGCGGGACATGCCGAACACGCCGCTCGATGCGGTCAGCAAAATGCCGAACTATGTGCCGCTGACCATCCTCGATTCGCGCATCGCCGTGCCCAAGGATGCGCACGCCGCTGTTCTTGAGCCCAAAAAATTAGTCGCAATTCAGGACCTGCCCGACGTTCTCGAACCGGATGTTCTCACTACCGGCGAAGTCAACCTGATGACCAAGCCGGTGGAGGACCGCACCGAAGCCTGGAATGCCGTGGCGCGCGCCGCCTCGATCGTTGTTCACTTTGTGGTCATCCTGCTGATTCTCCTCGCGCCGAAAATCTTTCCATACCATCCGCCTTCGGACGCGGAAATCGCGCGGAACATCACCGATCTCTACATTCCGTCGGACCTGAACCGCTTCGCCCGCACGCCATCTCCTCCAGCGCCGAAGACACCGGTGATGAAGGTCGACCCGCGCCTCCTGCGCAAACTGGCGCCTCCGCGCGCGGCTGAACCCGTTGCTCCCGCGCCGCCTGAGCCTCCGAAAGAGGCTGCGGCCGCGCCGAAGCCCTCCCCGGCTGCGCCACTCTCCCAGCCGCACCCAGCGGAGAGCCCGGTCCTGAAGCCGCAAACGCCGCCTCCGCCGGACACCACGCCGAGTCTGGTGTTGCCGAAATTTTCTCCTGGCCGGGCACTGCAGGAATCGATGCAAGAGGCCATGAAGGGCGGCGGCTCGGAGAGCGCGACATCCGCGGGACCAATCGGCAGGGGTTCGGCGGGAGGCGGGGGTTACCCCGGTGGAGGCGGCGGCCAGGGCTTTGCCGGCAACGCGGTTACGATCCTCACGCCGACCGAGGGTGTGGACTTCTCCACCTACATTGCCCGGGTGCTGGCCAGCGTCAAGCGCAACTGGTATTCCGTGATGCCGGAATCGGCGCGCCTCGGCGATCAGGGCAAGGTCGTCCTGCAGTTTCGCATCATGCGCAATGGCGTGGTGCCGGAAGCCGAGCCGGTGATGATGGGCAGTTCCGGCAAGGAGCCCCTGGATCGCGCCGCGGCGTCCTCGATCCGGGCTTCCACCCCTTTCGAACCGCTGCCTTCGGCCTTCAGCGGGCCCTATATCGAGCTTCGCTTCATCTTCCTGTATAATATTCCCTTGAACTCCCAGACCGCCCAGTGAAGCCGTCCCGCACACAGGCGGCGGGGTTCCTCTTGCTGGCGCTGATTTGCCTGGGCTACTTGGTTGTTCGGTATTGGAATTACCTGCGATAAGTAGACCCCCAAATGAGCGCCGCCGCTAAGCTGATGCCAGAAGCCTCCCAACCACTCCCTTCGACCGCGAATCATTCGGTCCCGCTCATCGCGATTGTGGGTCCGACGGGGTCGGGGAAGTCCGCCCTGGCGGTCGCGCTGGCGCGGAGTTTCAAGGGCGAGGTGGTGGCCTGTGATTCGACGCAGGTCTATCGCGGCTTCGATATCGGCACGGCCAAGCCCACCATGGAAGAGCGTGGCGGGGTTCCTCATCACTTGCTCGATCTGGTCGATCCGAGCTTTCCGTTCACTGCCGGGGAATACCGCACGCGCGCCATTGAAGTCCTGGACGATCTTCGCAAGCGCAATCGGCTGCCGATTCTGACGGTGGGAACCGGGCTTTACCTGCGCGCGTTGCTCGAAGGGTTGGCCGACGCCCCGGCGCGCTCGGAGGAATTGCGCGCGCGCCTCGAAGCGGGCGCCAACACGCACAACCTGCAATATCTGCATCGAGTTTTGCGGCGGCTCGATCCCGAAGCGGCGCTGCGAATCGGTTCGCGCGACCGCCCCAAGATGATTCGCGCCATTGAAGTATGTTTGCTGACCGGCCGCCCGCTTTCGGAAGTTCATCGTGGTGGCCGGACGCCGCTCGAAGGCTATCGCCCGATCAAGATCGGCCTGCAGCCCGCGCGCGCCGCGCTCTATGACCGCATCGAGCGGCGCACGCAAACCATGCTGGATCGCGGCTGGCTGGAAGAAGTGGCTCGCCTCGTTCGCAGCGGCGTGCCGCAGAATTCAAAGCCATTTGATTTTATCGGATACAGCGAGCTGCAGACGCACCTGGAGGGCACGGTGACGCTGGCCGCGGCGACCAAGGCCATCGCGCAGGCCACGCGGCGCTATGCCAAGCGCCAGATGACCTGGTTCCGTAAGGAGCCGCTGGTCCTGTGGCTTCCTGGTTTCGGCGACGAGCCTGCGATCGTCGCGGCGGCCGAGCAGTTGATTGTCCGGCAGACGCAATCCGGAGCGGCGGCGTAACCCAGAACGAATTTCGCTCCAACGAACTGCGTCGCGAGCCTGCCCAAATTTCTCAAATCTCCTGCGACATTTCCCGCCGGCCATTCGCGTAGATCTTTTGAATACTGTGTTGAAAGTACCTTCCGGGCTTCATTTCAGTATTAGTATAGGATCGCCGCCAAGGTGTGTGGGCGGGACGTTCGAGGAGGAGGCATACTGATGCGAGAAATTACCCGGCGTGGCTTCATCAAGGGTGCCGGCGCTGCTGCGCTCGCACCGCTGGCCTTCCCGCCGCTCCGCGAACCGCAGCAAGCGGCCACCAGCGAGCGCTTCGACATCGTCGTTGCCGGCGCCGGACACAATAGCCTGGTCTGCGCCGCCTATCTCGCCAAGGCGGGGCACCGGGTGCTGGTTCTCGAAGGACGGCCGACCATCGGCGGCGGTTGCAAGACGCAGGAAGTTTGTCTGCCCGGCTTCAAGGAAGATCTCTGCTCGAGCGTGCACGGCAACATTCGCAACAGCCCGGTTTACCGGGAGCTGCGGCTGCAGGAATTCGGCCTGGAATATCTCGATCACGATCCGGTGATGCACATTCCTTTTCTGGACGGCACATCGATTACGGTGTGGCACGATCTCGATCGCACCTGTGAATCCATCGCCAAAATTTCCAAGAAAGACGCGGAGACCTTCCGGCGGCTGGTGCCGGAAGTACGCAACACCGAACGCGGCGCCGCAGGCGATGCCGGACGCAAAGGCACGCCGGCCACGTTCATCCAGCGCCTTTCCGCCATGTCCGGCTACGACGCGGTCAAGGCGCTGTACGAGAGCAGGCAGATGCAAGCCGCCAATCTTTCCACCGGACATTTTGGCGGCGTGCCCGGAGGAGATTTCGGAACCGGCGGGCAGGCATTTTCGATGATCGGCGAACTCAATGGGCGTCCCATGGCCAAGGGCGGCTCGGGCATGTTCAGCGTGGCGTTGGGGCGATTCATCGAAGCCCACAACGGTGTGATCCTCACCAACAAGCCTGTGGCCCAGTTGATCATTGAAAGCGGCAAATGCACCGGCGTGGAGTGCGTTGACGGCAGCCGCTACCGCGCCGAAAAAGCGGTGGTCTCCACCATACACGTCAAGCACCTCATCAACATGGCGCCGCGCGATCTTTGGGGAGACGAGTTCAACCGCGATGTAGCCATCTTTCAGCCCGAACACGCCATGTTTTCGTTTCACTACGCCACTTCGGAGGCACCCAAATATTCACTGGCCGGCGGGCAGACCATTTCCACCACCGAAGCGGCCTTGATGGAAAATCCGGAAAGTGTGCTGGTTCTGAACGACTACAACGCTCGCGGAGTTCCGTTCATCGAAGACATGCCGCTGCAGATCGTGAGCCCGTCGGTGGGCGATCCAACGCGCGCTCCCGCCGGATATCACACCGTGAAAATCGAAGGCACCATGCCGTACGCGCTGAAAGAGGGGCCGCAGCACTGGGATGTGATCAAGGAGGAAGTTGCGGCGGCGGTGTTCGAGCGCCTCACTCGCGTCGCTCCGAACTTCACTTCGGAAAAAATCGTGGGCCGGTTTCTGGAGAGCCCGCTGGATATTGAGCGCATGAATCCCGCGATGTGGCGCGGCAGCGCGCATCATGGCGACCGGCGCGTGCCGCAATTTGCGCCCTACAAAATGCCCATCCCCGGTCTCTATCAGACGGGCGCTTGTACTGCGCCGGGCGGCTCCATTACCGCCATTCCCGGGCGCAATGCCGCGGCGGCGCTGCTCACCGATTTGGGCTCAAGTCTCGAAGAGGTCAACGGGAAGGATAGCAGCGGCGCATAGCTGAGACCGTGATCGAGGGCGAACTTGCCGTCCAGGGCCAGCACTTTCCAGGGGTGGTCGCTGGGTGCCGCACCCTTGTGTTTTTCAAGGGTGCGGGTTTGGTTCCAAGTACTAGGAAAATTCAGATAGGCGTCTTCCGGAGATTCAGATAGGACCGCGAATCTAAACCCGCACCCTTAAAAAACATAAGGGTGCGGCACCCGGGGGAGGCTCCATTACCGCCCGTTCAACGCCTTCTCACAATGTTTTGCGACCATGACGAAGTGGTTTCCGCTAACTCGCGCAGCACATCTGCATCCGTCCTTCCTGATTTCTTCGGCACATGAAAGGAATGATCGGCGCCGTCGATGATGTGCAGCGTCGCACGTGAACCAAGTTTCTTGCAGATCGGACTCAACAGCTTTAAATCCGCAAACGCGTCTCTGGTCCCTTGCAGGAACAGCATAGGCACCGTGACCGCCGCCAAATGATCCGCCCGTTTTGTTCGAGGCCGGTTCGGAGGGTGTAACGGAAAGCCAAAAAATACCAGTCCTGAAACCCCTTCGAGCGCAGATTCTGCCGCAGCTTGCGACGTCATTCGCGCTCCCATCGACTTGCCGCCGGCCAGAACGGGCAAACCCCTGGCAGCCTTCACGCCTGCTTGCACCGCTGCCGCAACAGTCGCCATCAAAAGCTGGGCGCGGTCCGGAATCCTTCGCCGTTCTTCCATGTACGGAAACTGGTACCGCAATGTGGCGATGCCCGCCGCTCCCAATTGCTCGGACAGATTTTCGAGAAACGGGTGATTCATTCCCGCGCCAGCCCCATGCGCCAGCACCAAAAGGCTCCGCGCGCCTGCCGGCATCTCCAGCAGCGCCGACACGTGCCTGCCGTTCTCAACTTCAATTCGCAGCGGCTCGCGTTCGATCATTTCGGCGCAATTCTAGCAAAACTGCGCAGAGGCCGTGCATCCCGGCGCGTGGCGCAGCTTTTTTAGACAGGTCTGAAATTCCGGGCGGTCTCTGGCAACGACGCGGTGCTTGAACCACTGTCCGGAGGTGTGCCTTGACAACGCCTTCGTTCTTATCGAGGGGCACCCGAACCCCTAAGCCACAACCCCAAATGCTACCGTCGCGTTGAAGTGAAGCAATGGTATTGTGCAGTCGTGAGCCCTCCTTAAAAAGAAAGAAAAGATGGGCCACCCGCCGAGGTTTACGATCTGCTCCAGTTTATAGCGGACACGATGAGTATGAAGTAGGTTTGGCTCACTTTTTAGCCTGCTCGACAACTATTTAATTATCTGCTGCCGGGCATCCTCTTTGCGATCTTCGCGGGAGAGATTATTAACCATTCTCTGGTTCAACGATACATTTTTACCGGGGCGTTTTTGTACTACTGTTTGGGCCTTGTGGTTAGTAGGTTTGTGTAGGGCTACC
>Ga0209168_10002910_pt1 | contig 12092 bp, 10 predicted proteins | sample Coa_R1_FD_187156 | JGI IMG/M metagenome (GOLD analysis project Ga0209168, IMG submission 187156) | Surface soil microbial communities from Centralia Pennsylvania, which are recovering from an underground coalmine fire - Coalmine... | ecosystem: Environmental > Terrestrial > Soil > Unclassified ... | reverse complement strand
TCGCCGTTTCGCCGGAGTAGAACTGCCAGTTTGTGTTCGTGAGGAAGCTCATGGCGGTGTTCCACGCGAGATCCGGCGCCATGTTCGGATTGTGGGCCGGATTGAACGGCAGCCACTGCTGCGTGCGCAGCAAGACATAGAGCCACACCAAACCGGCGACCGAAAACGCGAGCATCGCGAGCGCATAGACGTACCAGGTCATTTCCTGATCGGGGTTCACGCCGCCGAGCCGGTAGATGATGCGCTCAACGGGAACGAAGATCGGCGAGAGCCAAGTACGTTCACCTTCGAACACGCGCGCCATGTAGCTGCCGAGCGGCTTGGTGATCAGGAGCACGAGGAGAAAGAAAACGGCGAATTCCAGCCAGCCTGTGAGCGTCATGATCAGAACTTCTCCGGACGAAGCATCGCGTAGATGAGATAGGCAAGCCCCAGTACGGATAAAACGAGGCCCAAGACGTCGTCGAATTGCATGCCTACACCCTCTCGCAGCCCTTGACGTAATAGTCGGCAATGATGAACAAGACGATCGATCCGACGACGATACAAACTTCCAACAACATTAGTGCATTACTCCAAATTCCAAACCGTAGCGGTTCTGATTGAGGCTCGTCGCGGACACGTGCGAATACTCGAGCCGCAAAACACCGCCGTCGCCGAAATGGTAAGCGGGTGTTACCGTTTCCGACGACGCGCCGCTGCCCGGACCGAAACCGACGAGATCGGCGTTCAGACTCGAGTCGGATACCGAACTTTGATTGCGCGCGTCCTCATAACGGAATGCAAGCGCCCATTGCGGCGAAAACGTCCATGTGCCCATTGCAGCGCCGGCCCATGCAGTTTCGTCGCGCGTGTACCCAATTGCGGACGATGCCGGCGAGCGAACCCAGAGAAAATAGGGCAGGATCTGCAGTTTGCCGATCGTCCGCGAGTACATCAAATCAAATTCATTCTTGTTACCGACGCTCGTGGTAGCGTTCGGCGGAACATTTGCGCCCGGGACAATCCAGGCGAACTGGACGTTGGTGTTCGCGGAAGGCGCCCATCCGAAAAGCCCTTCGACGGCGCGGTTGCTGCCGGAATAATACGCGTCGTTTTCCTGCAGCGTCAGACTCCACGGACCGTTCGTATATGCGGCTTCCACGCCGCGGCTGATCGTCGGTTCCATACCCCACGCGATGCCGCGCTGGATGTTGATATTTTGATACGTGAACGGCGACTCTTGACCGAGCAGCGCCGCGAATTTTCCCGCAGCGATGCTGAAGTGCGAATCGAAGTTGTAGGTAAGAGCTGCAACGGGCAGCGGACTATACAGCTCGACATTCGCGCCGGGCTCGTTGCTTGGGACGAGTGGGAAACCCACCGTCGGGAAGCTATAGGCACCGGCGGTCGCGTTGGCATGCAGGTTCCCGGCGTTAATCGTGAAGTTCAGCAGGGCGTTCGAAACATCGGCTTGCGTGTTCGGCACGCCGTTCGTGCGAAAGCCGTAGAGCGTGAACTCCGGAGCCACGCTTATGACGGGCGTCGGTGACGCCGTCGGCGTGGGCGTAGGAACAGGCGTGTTCGTAGTAGACGGTGTCGCTTGTGCAAGCACGAGCATAGCAAGAATGGCGAGCATGAGGTTATCTTAATGTATCTCCGGCCTGGGAAACGCACGGGAACACCCCGTGAAACGGCCATATCCGTTCTAGCACTCCCGGCGTCTGCTCGCCAGCCGCCGAACGGATCATCCGTTTGGACTTGCGAAGACGCATGGATGTCGCCACCGCTTTGGCGAGTCGCGCGCTACTTTCTGATGCTGGGCGCAACCGGATTCGGCGGCCCCGTCGCGCTGACGACGTACATGCGCCGCGACCTGATTGAACGCGAGAAGTGGTTCAGCCCCGAGGAGTTCGATGAAGGCCTTGCCATCGCCACGGCATGTCCGGGCCCCCTAGCCTATCAGCTCGGCATCTATTGCGGCTATCTCACGCATGGAATCACCGGCGCGCTCGCCGTAGCCTTCGCGTTCGCGGCTGCACCGTTCGTTTTCGTGAGCGCTGCGGCGTATCTCTACGTGCGCTATGGGTCGGCATGGGAGCTGCGCGCGCTGTTTTTGGGCATTGCGCCGGTCGTCGTCGCGCTCATCTTCAAATCATGCGTCGATCTAGGCCGGAAAACGCTGCGGCGCGATGCAATGGCGTGGGCTTTTGCCGGCGCTGCTTGCGCGTTCACCGTCCTGGTTCAAAAGGAACTTTTCGCGGTACTGCTTGCAGCAGGCGTGATCGGCATATTCGTCTTCGCCACGAAACCGGTCCGCACGGCGGCAGCAGCAGATGGTTCGCCCTCTCGAGTCACTTTGGGCGCGATCGCATTGCCCGTGCTTCCGCACGTTGCGCTTTCGAAGATCTTCTGGTTCTTTTTCAAAACCGGTTTTCTGGTGTTCGGCAGCGGTTTGGTGATCGTGCCTTTCTTGAAAGCGTATGTCGTGGACCAATATCACTGGCTCAGCACGCAGGCGTTTGTCGATTCCATCGCGATCGGTATCGTGTCGCCGGGACCGGTGGTTATTACTGCAACGTTTGTCGGGTACGTCGTGGGCGCGTTTCCGGGCGCACTTGTCGCGACGGCGGGCATGTTTGCGCCATCGCTCGCATTCGTCATCGCCGGTACGCCGATTTTGCGGCGCTACCGCTCGCATCCACGGGTGCAAGGATTCGTTCGCGGCATTACCGTGGCGGTCGTCGGCGTGCTCATCGGCACGTCGTTTCTCTTGGCTCGCACGATGATACATGGAATTGCAAGCGCGGTCATTCTGCTCGTGGCGCTCGCAATTCTCGTGCTGGCGCGCAAGGTTCCCGATCAAGCGCTGGTTGCCGGCGGTGCCGCAGCGGGCCTCATTACGTACAGTATTATGTAGAAGGGCGCGTCGTCCGCGATGGCCAACGCTGCAACCTCTCGCTTACGGGGTGTAGACATGAGACATCCGGCCCATCAAGCGGTAGCCCTTATGCTTTTCGCAAGTTGCGTGATGCTCGCTGCTTGCAACTCTTCTACGAGTCCGTCGCCGGCCGTATCACCCTCGGCGCCGCCGTCCGTGCCGAACATCTCCGGTGATTACATCGGAACGATGACGGACGCAGTCGCAGGAAACGGCGCGGCGAAGGGCACGCTCGCGCAAAACGGCGCAAACGCCGGAGGCGACGTTGCACTGACCGGTTCCAGCGCCTCGATAACCGCGCAGTTCTCGCTGACGGCCACGACGGCGAATTCGGTAAGCGGCGCGATCGTGATCGACTACGCAAGCGGAACGACGTGCACGTTCAGCACGACCGGAACCTACACCAACAACGGCACGAACAGTGCCGTACTCAGCGGGACGTATACCGCCGTTACGAATTGCACGGGTGACACGGGAAGTTACACGCTAAATCAGCAGTGTAATGACACGGTGACGAGCGCCGATCGCCGCGTCTTCACGTTCCCCATCAAGTGCTAGGGCCGCCCTTAGTATGGACAATGTCGAATCTTCCGTGAGCGCGGCTCCTTGGCGCTTGAGTTCTTCGAATCGATCGCTCGAAATCTTTTCGGTTATCGCTCGCTCCGCGTTTTCAAGCGCCAGTCTGTCGTCGGCGTCAAGTTCCGGTACCAGCTGATTGATGCGCGCGCTCGCATAACCGAAAAGGAGCGCTGCTTCTTCGATATCCTTCGCAGCCTGAAACGGCGACCAATACGCGATGGAAAGTAACCGGCTCAACGGATCGGGCGAGTCGATTGCCAATTCAAGCGTTTGCCGCGCGTGCGGAAAGGCTTCGTCTAAGATTCAGTGCAAGAGCCCAACCGGTGATCTGCCCCTCCAGTACCAGACGGTCGTGCGCGCCGTACTGAATGCCCTGGGTCGCAAGTTCGAGCGCGCGTTCGAGGTCTCCGGCAGAGGCTTCCCGTGCGGCCCACCATTCGAGGACCATATACGCCTCTTCAGGCTCGTGAACGGCGCGTGCGGCTTCGAGCGCTTCGGAAAAATACACACGCGCCTCTTCGATTCGTTCGGGCGGCAGCGAATATGCGCATCTCCGCAACACGGCAATCAGCACGCGCGGTTCGCCGAGCGAACGCGCGCGACGTATTGCCTCTGCACTGGGTACCTGCGCATCGTCAAATCGTTTAGCGCGCGCATATTGCTGAGCTATCTGTGAGAGCGCGCGTATGAGCCCGCGTTCGTCGTCGGATCGCTCGTAAAATGAAACAGACCGCTCCGCGCACGCAAGCGCCGATGCGTGATCCCCGGCGTTGTTGTGCAGCATCGACGCAACATAGTCGATGCGCCCCGCGGTCGCCGGCGAAAGCCCGGGTACGTCTCGCGCTAGGGCGCACCAGCGCAAGCCTTCGGAGAGTAACTGCATCCGCAAAAACATCGGCCCGCAGTCTGCGGCGAACTGTGCGCCGGTGCGGCGATCGCCGGCACCTTCGAGCGTCCATGCCAATGCGGCGCGGAAGTTATCGACGTCGGGCGCGAGCCGCTCGAGCCAGCCCTCGGGAAGCTGCGTATCGAATTCGTGGTATGCGTGCGCTGCTACCCCTGCAAAATATGCAGCGTGCTGCCGCTGCGCGATCTCGGCAGCCTGCTGTTCGACCGCGCGTTGAGATGCGAAGGTACGGATCGTTTCGAGCAACCGGTAACGCGTGGTGAGTGCAAGCGTAAACGTAAGCAGCGATTTATCGACGAGCGACGTCAACACATCGAGGACGTGAAACTCATCGCAGACGTCGCCGCCGCAAACCGCCGCCGCCGCTGCGAGCGTGAAACTGCCTCTGAATACGGAAAGACGCCTGAACAGCGACTGCTCCTCGGCCACAAGCAGATCGTAGCTCCACTCGATCGTCGCAGCAAGTGTCTGCTGGCGCGGCGAAGCGGTGCGCGCGCTGCTCGTGAGCAAGCGGAAGCGTTCGTGCAGGCGTCCGAAGATGTCGTCGACGCTGAGCGCGCGCACGCGTGCGGCTGCCAGTTCAATTGCCAGCGGAATTCCGTCCAAATGCTCGCAGATGGCGTGCACCGCTCGGGCGGAACGCTGCATGTCGAAGTCGGACGAGACGGCTGCGGCGCGCTCCGCGAAGAGTTCGGCCGCGGCCTCAGGGCGCAGAGAGCCGAGCCGATAGACCTGTTCGCCATTCAAATGCAGCAGCTCCCGGCTCGTGGCGAGTACCGTAACGCTCGAGCAGCTCTCGCGAATCCGCGCAACGATTGCCGCGACGTCGGAAATAACGTGCTCGCAGTTGTCTATCACCAAGACCATGTCGCGTTCGCGCAGGTAATCGACGACGCGCTCGACATCGGAGTCACCTTCGACGTCCGCGCCAAGGGTCGAGAGCATCGTCGCCGCGACGAGCGTGCCGTCTTCGATCGGCGCCAAGTTGATGAACCACGCGCCGTTTTCACGCGAAGGAATCGCGTCGGCAGCGCATTTCAGTGCGATACAGGTCTTACCGACGCCGCCCGGCCCGGTGATTGTGACCAAACGAGATTGCGAAAGCGCCGCCTCGATCTCGGCCAGCTCGCGATCGCGGCCGACCAGAGCCGGCAGATCGGCCGGAATGTTATTTGGTACGCGCGCAGTCTTCGGCCGAAGCTTCATATCGAGCGCGATGAGCGCGCTGGCCAAATCTTGTGCGAGGCCGGTGAGCATTTGCAGCTCCTCGTCGTCGTAGTCCCCGTGCCGTGCGTGGACGAGCAAAATGCCGACGAGGTCGCCGGCGGCCGTAATCGGAAACGCATGCGTTCCGAACGCCGCCGATTTCAGGTGCGGCGGCTGCGCAGGCGCGCCGCTCGAGCGCAGTCGAATGACGAGCGGATCGTCGAGGTCCAAATCACCCGCGGCCGCGTCGAACGAGGAGGCTTCGGCGCGGAACGTTTCGCGGCGCAAGTAGACGGCGCACGCGCGCGCTTCCAAATGCTGCTCTATCGCTTCGATGACTCGCCGAAGCAATTGATTGACGTCGTTGAACGAACCGAGCTCGCGCCGAAACTTGGTCAGCGCTGCAAGAGCTTCGCGTTTGCGTTTGGTAAACGCATTTTCCACGGCGGTTTCGACGCGTTTGTGCACGGGGCGAAACAGCAGCGCTGCAACGAGCACGATGAGAATTTCGATGGCCGTGCTTGCAACTCGCGAGTGGTCGGAGACGAATCGCTCCGTGACCCATTCGGCGAGCGCAAATACCATCACGATGGCCGTAGTGACCAATGTGTAGGCGTAAGCCTGAAAGCGGCGCCCGGAGCCCGCAAGCGCGCTGCTCATTCAAGATGCCTTAGCCGGGGCCCGTAGCGTTCCTGTGCGCAGGATTCAGGTCCAAGACTGCTCCAAGGTAGCGGGTAGAGGATGAGTAGATGAAAACCGCATTTTTCGCCGCCGTAGCGGCGCTTACGCTAACCGCGGTACCCGCCGTCGCTCAAGTTGCGCCGCCGCCGCCCGGCATGCCGAATGCAGCGATGCGGCAACGGTTCGACCAGATGCGTCAACGCATGGAGCACGTCCATCAGACTGCGCGCGCGGCGATGCTGAACGCGCTCACGCCTGCTCATAAGGCGCTGCTCGCGCAGATTGCCGGGCAGCTCGCAACGGCAACCGCTCCCGACTTCGACGCGGCGGCTGCGCGACTAAACGCTGCGCTGTCCAGCGGTGAAAAGCAAGCGATTATGAATGCAGCGCAGACGGTTCATACGCAGATGCAAAGCGAGATGGAGAGCATGCGCTCCGCGATGCCGAGCCCGCCCCCCGGCGCCGGCGGTCACATGATGATGATGCGCGTACACCGCAATGAGCCGCATGATGCCGGCCACATCTTGCTGTTCATGACGCTGAGCGCGCCGCAATTGACGATGATGATGCGCTAGGCTGCGCTGACGGCTCCGCCTATTGGAACTCCGCCGGCGGTAACGTGCAGCACGATGGCGGCATGGCGCGCAACGCGCCCACTTTGCAGCGCTTGCATCAGTCCCGCGAGTGCAACCGCCGATGCGGGCGCGAGTCGCGCGCCTTCCAGCGACTCGAAAAGGTCGGCTCCGAATTGCGCGTGCGCGTTGTCGGCGACGACGACGTCGCCGCCGCTTTCACAAAGCGCATCGTAGAGGCCGCCGCGCACGCTGTACGGCGGAGCCTGCGCGCTCAGCACTGGTGCCCACAGGGACGTGATGCGCCGTTCCCGCGCCGCCGCGTCGTCGTCGTACGGGATCAGTGCGCGGCTGCGCCGGCGCCAAGATTCGTATACGGGCGCGCTCGGCGCGTTCTGCACGAGCAGCAACTTCGGCAGCCTCGCACCGAAGCGTCCGTCGCCGCGTAAACGCAACGCTGCTTCATGTGCGGCGATCGCGCCGGCGCCGCTGCCGATTGCCTGCACGAAATATTCCGGAAACGCGCCGAGCGTTTCGACCGCTGCGAATAGCGTCGTCGCGATGCCGTCGCGCCGCGCGACGTTGGTTGCACCGCCTTCGAAGATGAGCGCCTCGTCGCTTCCCGCGAGTTGCCGCGCGAGCGCAATAGCTTCGTCGTATGACGCGGTTCCCGCCGCGCGAACGATCTGCACGCATGCATCGAACGGGCCTCGGCGTTCCAGATGCGCCGCCGCGGATTCCGGCACGACGATAATCGCGCGGCGCTGCTGCATGGAGCACGCGCGTGCGAGTGCCGCCGCGGTATTGCCTGCGGAAGCGACGACCAGCGTGCGATTGCGCGGAAAACGCGCAAGTACCGCGGCGCTTTCCAAGTCTTTGAACGTGCCCGTCGGCAGAAGCGCGCCGCGCGCGGGCCAATACCCGTTGAACGCGAGCCACAAATTCGGCGTGCGGAAGTGCGCATTCAGTGTGGCGCTCTGAAATATCGCGGAGCGCGGAACGTCGTAGCTGCTTTGACTGCGCACCGGGAGCCAGTGGCGGTATCGCATGATTCCCTTCGCGCCTTCGTCAGGCGTGAAGCGGGTGAGCGCATATTCGGTACGAAGCAGCGCGGGAGCGTGTTCGTGCTCGCAATGCAGCCGCAGTCCATCGTCCCGATAGCCGGCTCCGCAGCCCAAACAACGCAAACGGTACATGCCATCCTAGCTTCGGCATATTTCCCAGTACAGCTTAACAAAAAGTCCCTGCTCGCATGCCCGGCAGGCCTACGCGAGCCTATGCCGGCTCGGGGTACCGTTAAGCGTATGTTGCGTAAAGTTTCGGCCCTGGTACTCTGCGTCGCGCTGCCGCTGCCGGCAGCGGCTCAAAGTCACGTGATCGCGCAACTCGGAAACGCGCCGCTCGTCGGACAAGTCGCTTCGACCTCTCAATTACAGAACGACCTGCGCAGCCGGCGTGCGGTCTTCGAAGCTGCCGGAACGGGCCTGGGCCTCACGCCTGCGGAGTTCGCGCAGTTCGCACAGCGCATCGCGGATCGGCAAGTCGCATACGTCACGATTCCGCGGCATTTGAATGCAATGTCTTGGCGCAGCGGCGATCGCGTGCGCGTGCTGCACGACGTGATCGTTCCCGCCGGCACGCACGGGTGGGAAGTCGACCTCGTCGAGCAAAACGAAATTCTCGCGCTCTTCATTCCGAACAAATGCGGAAATCTCTCGTTGCTGCGTCGTCCGACGCCAGCGCTCGCTGCGCAGATGCAGGCGAAGGTCGCATCGGCAAACGTCACACCCACACTTCCGCCGCCGATGCCTTCGCCTGCGCCGGTTATTGCAACGCCGATGCCGGCGCCTGCTGCGACACCCGCACCCTATGCGTCGCTAGCATCGTCGACTGGTTCTGCACCCGCGACGCACAGCGCGCATTTATGGCCGCTCCTCTTGCTGCCCGTAATCGCCTTCTTCGCAATGCACGGGCATTCGGGGCCGGTTTCGCTTACGCCGGCTGCTCCGGTACCAGTGGGTGTTTCAGCTCCGACGCCGCCTCCGGCGGGATGCCCAACTCCCAAGCCGCAATGATGGCCGTATGGCCAAACTCTATTTCCGGTATTCCGCGATGAACGCGGGCAAGTCGACCGCGCTCTTGCAAGTCGCGCACAACTACGAAGAAAACGGGCGTCGCGTCGCGATCTTCACGGCCGCCATCGACACTCGTTACGGCGCCGGCGTCGTGACGTCGCGTCTAGGCCCGCAGCGCACCGTCGAGACGTTCGACGAGAATACCGATTTCTGGAGCCGCTTTTCGCGGGACCGCGATCTGTCATGCGTGTTGATTGACGAGGCGCAGTTTTTGCAGCCGGAACAAGTGCGTCAATTGCACCGTATCGCGCACGTGCTCGACATTCCGGTAATCTGCTACGGTATTCGCAGTGATTTCCGCGGCGAGCCGTTTCCGGGCGCGGCCTATCTCCTCACGCTCTCGGACAGCATCGAAGAGGTGAAAAACATCTGTTCGTGCGGCCGCAAGGCCACGATGAACGTGCGCATCGACGAGCAAGGCAAACGCATCACGGCCGGCGATCAAATCGCCATCGAAGGACCGACGCGGTACGTGCAGATGTGCGGCGCGTGCTTCTACGGCGCGACCTAAGCATTACAAATTGACGCGATCGCGATACGCGTTGAGCACGTCGCGCCGCGTCACGATGCCCAGCAGTTTTCCGGTCGCCGTTTCCGTAATGGGTAGAATCGGAACTTCAGGATCGGCCATTGCCGCGGCGGCCTGCTCTAGGGTATCGCTGCGAGAAAGTGTCGCCGGAACGCTGCGCATGTGGTGCGCGACGGTTTGCAGCGGATCTGCCGCGACGGCGGCGGCAACGTCGGAGGCAAGGACGACGCCGAGAAAACGCCCGTCCCGGCAGATTGGCACGACAAACTCGGGCGAGTCTTCCAACTTTGCGGCGACGTCGCGCACGCGATCGTCGGGTGAAGCGACGACGCGCGGCGTGTGCTCGACCATCGTTACGCGCACTTGCGAGAGCGGCCTTGGCCGGCGAACCCGCGCCCAGTCTATGCCGCGCCGCACGAGCTTCATTTCATAAATCGTGTAGCCGAGCAGCCGCCGGCCGATGATGGTTGCGATAACCGTGCTGACCATGAGCGGCAGAATGATCGTGTAATCGCTCGACATTTCGAAGACGATCATGATCGAGGTGATCGGCGCTTCCGCGGCTGCGGCGAAGACCGCGGCCATGCCGACCAATCCGTATGCCGCCGATGACGCCGTCCAACTCGGAAAAAGCGCATGCGCAACGCTGCCGAACGCGTTGCCGAGCATTGCGCCGGTATAGAGCGATGGCGCGAACACGCCGCCGCTGCCGCCGGATCCGAGTGTGAGCGACGTCGCGACGGGCTTGAGGACGGCGAGCACCAGCGAATGGCCGCCCGGCACGTGCGATGCGAGCATCGCGTCGACGTGGTTGTAGCCGACTCCGAAAATTTGCGGAAACCAAATACCGATGACGCCTACGGCGCCGAAACCGGCGGCGGCTTTGAGGAGCGGACTGAATTGCGCCGCCTCGAAACGGTCCTCGATGAAGTAGAGCAGCTTCACAAAGCCCGCGGCCCACACGGCGGCAATGACTCCGAGTATTGCGTACAAACCAAGTTCGGCAGGCGAGACCAAATAGAATGCCGATGCGGTGAATGACGGATGATTTCCGAAGTGGGCGCGCCCGATGACGGCGGCCACGACGCTGGAAACGACGATCGTTGCAAACGAACGCGGCGCAAAATCGCCGAGGATCACTTCGCTTGCAAAAAACACGCCGCCGATCGGCGCGTTGAACGTCGCCGAGATACCCGCGGCGGCGCCGCATGCAACCAGCGTGCGAATGATCGGCGCCGGAGCTCGCACGATTTGTCCGAGCACCGAGCCGATGGTGGAACCGATTTGCACGATGGGACCTTCGCGTCCGCAGCTGCCGCCGAAACCGATGCACGTTGCCGACGCGAGGCTTTTCACCGCGATGATGCGCGGGCGCATCACGCCGCCTTGCAGGGCAACCGAGGCCATCACTTCAGGTACGCCGTGGCCTTTCGCTTCGCTGGCGAACCGGTTGACGATAAATGCGGTCAAGACGCCGCCGGCAATCAAAACGGGAACGACTTGCGCGGCGCCGAGTGCGTGCAATGCGGGAGCAAAGTGTCCGAACGCGAGAGCCTCTTCGCCTTCGATTAAGTAGCGAAACGCGACGGCGCCGTAGCCGCCGCCGATTCCGACGAAGATTGCAGCCAAGAGAAGAAAGGTGCTTTGACTAAAGCTGAAGCGACCGATGTCGATACGATAGCCGTGGTCCGTTTCGACGTACCGAAGCGAACCACGGAGCGAGGCGATCGTACGCATTGCTTGCTTGTTATTGTACGGGCGGGACGGAAAGTCCGCGCCCGGGTTCGTAAAGAACATTAGTACACGTGCGAACCTTTTCGATGCGATAATTCAAAAAAGTGGGAACGACCACCGTGCATGGCCGCCGTCGTCACTCATCCGTGGTACTTCGAAACCGACTGCGCGAAGGACGCGCTTGCCGGTCGGACCCTGTTTGAGCGCTATCTTTCGGATCACACGCAGGAGGGAAGCGACCTCTTCCCCGCTTCGCTCGTGTACGGCGAGCTGATCTCGAACGTCATCAAGCACGCTCCGCAAGGCGGGGTGCGCATTTGGCTCGAGCCGCACCGCGAAACCTTTGCGCTGTGCATCAACGACGCGGGCCGTGGATTCAGCGCTTGCGACGTGCCGCGAATGCCCGACGATCATTCGGAATCCGGCCGCGGCCTGTTCATCGTCATGCAAATCTGCGAGGACGTCTCGTATCGCCGGATGGATCACAGCGGGTTCATCGTGCGCGCGGTATTGCCGCTCCGACGCCGCTAGCGGCCCAGGAAGAGCTTCGCAGCGCTTGGCAGAAGGCATGACCCGCCGTGACACAGGCGGGAAATAGTGCTGCCCTCAAGCGCATCCTCATCGTGGACGACGAGCCGCAAATCGGCGAAGTCCTGAGCGCGTATCTGCGCCAGGAGTCGTTCGAACCGGTCGTCCGCGCCACCGTGACGTCCGCCGTCGCTGAAATAGAGCAGCATCGACCGGACATGATGATTCTCGACATCACGCTGCCTGACGGCAGCGGTCTGGACATCTTGCGGCGCAGCGCCGAAGGCTCGCGGATTCCGAC
>Ga0209168_10002908_pt1 | contig 12100 bp, 12 predicted proteins | sample Coa_R1_FD_187156 | JGI IMG/M metagenome (GOLD analysis project Ga0209168, IMG submission 187156) | Surface soil microbial communities from Centralia Pennsylvania, which are recovering from an underground coalmine fire - Coalmine... | ecosystem: Environmental > Terrestrial > Soil > Unclassified ... | reverse complement strand
AGGTCCTACAATTCTTTATTCCTGAAGCCGAGGAGCATCTTCAGACGATAACGGAATGCTTGCTCGCTCTCGAAACGAATTCCAATCCGGACGACATCAACCGGCTCTTTCGGTCAATTCACACGATTAAAGGCTCAGCCGCACAAGTTGGACTGCACCGCCTGTCGGCAATCGCTCATCGCGTAGAGGATCTCATCGGCCGCATGCGTGACGGCGCGGTTGTCATCAGCACGGAGCTCACGGACCTCTGTCTGGAATCCGTCGATATCTTGAAGAGATTTCTACACAGCGAATGGTCGGATGACGTGCAGGCCCGCGTCGCGGTCGACTCGTTTCTCTCGCGACTCGCGGATTGTGCGCCGGAAGCCAGCGGACCTGTTCTGGCCGCTGGTGGGGACGACACGTCCTCTGACGGCGATGCGCGACAGAACTTGACTCAATCCCCGGTGGCAGAGCCAGGCCACAAAAAAACCACGCCCAGCGCTTCGCCCGTTCATTCTGTCCGAATCTCTCTTGAGCGACTGGACAAAATGATGAATGCGGTGGGCGAGTTGGTGATCAACCGTACGCGTATGATCGGGCGTCTCGCCGAACTCGAGAAGCTCGTCGAAATCCTGAATTTCTCGAAAGGTCGTCTCGCGGAGAAAATCTCCGGCTTTCAGGACAAGTATGAATTCAATTGGATCGATTCCGCCTCCAGGAGTGCATTGACCAGTGGCGCGAGTCGATTCGCGACGATAGTGTCCGGAGCCGTCGGCAGCCGCCGTAATTCCTTCGGCGATTTCACTGAACTGGAAATGGATCGCTACGACGATTTCAGTATTCTCTCGCGCTCGCTAACCGAAATTTCTGCGGACGTCAATGAAGTCCTCGGACAACTGGGCGGATTTATGGGCCGCGTTGACGCCGATATTGACGAATTCACGAAGCTCGCGCATCGCTTGCAAGATCAGATTACGCAAGCACGTATGGTGCCGATCGGCAATCTCTACACGCGCCTTTCGCGGACGGTTCGTGATGCCGCGAAAGTCACAGGTAAAGAAGTGGACTTGGTTCTTGAGGGCGCCGACACGGAATTGGATAATAATATTATCCAGCAGATTTCCGACCCGTTAATTCATATCGTCCGTAACGCGGTTGCGCACGGAATCGAGGAGATTCCCGAGCGGCAGGAGCGCGGGAAGAATCCACAGGGACGAGTTATTGTTCGCGCTTATCATCGCGGCAATCACATTTTCATTGAAGTGGAAGATGATGGCGGGGGAATCGACTTCGAAAGAGTTCGTGCCCGCGCGCTCGAAGGTGGCCTCACAACTCCCGACCAGGCTCGCCAAATGAGCGAGCGCGACTTGCGCAATCTTCTTTTTACGCCTGGGTTTTCCACCGTTAGCGAAAAAACAGAACTTGCGGGTCGCGGCGTTGGCTTGGACGTTGTGAAGTCCAGCGTTGACGCGCTCAACGGGGAAGTGGAGGTTCGCAGCGAGGTCCGGCTCGGTACCTGCTTCACGTTGAAGGTTCCACTGACGCTCATTATTTCGCAGGCGCTTTTCGTTCGCTGTGGCACGTCGGTGTTTGCGCTTCCTCTCGCGTTTGTCGAGGAAATTCGCCGTGTGCGACCCGAAGAGATTGAAGAGGTTGGAGGGAAACTGCTGGTCAAAGTGCGCGACGAAATCATTGATGTAGTTCGCCTCGACATGCGTCTGGCCCTGCCACTCCTCGAAACCGCGAGCGGTTATTTTCGTATGGTCATTGTCAACGTGTCAGGGCGACGTGTCGGCATTGTGGTCGAAGAAGTCTTGCGCAAAGACGAGGTGGTCATCAAGAGTCTCGGCGAGTTCTTGCGCAATGTCAGGCTATTTCCTGGAGCGAGTATCGCTCCAGACGGCAGCCTGATCTTACTCCTGGATTTGCATCGTCTGGCCGCGCAAGAACTGAGTGAGCACGCCACTGTGATAGCGACGGCTGCGGCTGCGCGCGTATTCGGTCCGGGGGCCGCTGCTGTAGCTTCGGGGAGCATTCCAGCGGAGGCGATTGACGAAGTTCAGGAAGAACGTGTTGTGATTGTGGCAGACGACTCCATTAGCGTCCGCAAGTTCGTGGCGCGCATGCTTGAGAAAGCAGGTTACTGCGTTCGCCTTGCGTCCGATGGCCTTGAGGCGGCGGAGATTGCGGTGCAGTCGGGCGCGCATCTGATTGTCACCGACCTGGAAATGCCGCGCATGAACGGCTACGAGTTGATGAGTCACCTTCGTCAGAACCCGGAAACCCGTCGCATCCCGGTCATGGTGGTGACGTCGCGAGCCGGCGCGAAACACCGTGACCGCGCACTGAAGGAAGGAGCCGTGGACTTCTTGATCAAGCCCGTTCAAGAAGAGCAATTGCTCGCCGCAGTAGGGAAGATCCTCGGCTCGGAGAAAAACGGAACGCGCCGGCCGGTGCCGGTGGTCAGTGTATGAACGCAACCCGAAAAAAACTTCGTGTACTGATCGTGGATGATTCCGCGTTTATGCGCAAAGTACTGCATGGAATCATTGCTGCCGATCCAGAGATGGAAGTCGCTGGCCAGGCGAAGGACGGACGTGAAGCAATATCCATGGCGGAATCGCTGAAGCCCGATGTCATCACGATGGACATTAATATGCCACATATGGACGGACTCGAAGCGACCGAACACATTATGTCTCAAAGTCCTCGACCAATCGTTGTGGTGAGCTCGGAATCGCGCGAAGGAGCAGCGAGCACGCTTGTCGCCTTGGAGCTTGGCGCGATAGATTTTGTTTCCAAACCTTCCAGTGGGATTGATCTCGACATGAAACTGGTAGCGGACGATCTCAATCGCAAATTGAAAATGGCCGCAAAGGTTCGCGTCATACGTACCGCTGCGCGCCCTAAGCCTCACGTCGGCGACGTGTATCACTCAGCCGGACGTGTCGAAGCTTCAGCAGAAGGCTCCGAAGGAAATATCGGCGGCCGTTTCCCAGTCGTAGTTATTGCTGCGTCGACGGGAGGTCCAGCGACTGTTATGCGTCTCGCAGCCGCGTTCCCGGCGGACTTTCCAGCGGCCATCGTGCTTGTGCAGCACATGCCGGCAAATTTTACGAGACAATATGCCATACAGCTCGCCGATGTGACCGAAATCGAAGTAAAGGAAGCGGAAGCGAATGAACCCTTGCGTCAAAGCGCTCTTTATGTCTGCCCTGGTTCACATCATCTCCGTATTTCATCGTCGGGCCGGATCGTTCTGGAGGACGGCCCGCGTATTTCAGGATATCGCCCGTGCGCTGACGTAACTATGGAGACGGCGGCCAAATGGGCTGGAGCGATGACTGTGGGCATTGTCCTGACGGGTATGGGGAACGATGCATCGCGCGGCGTTCAAGCAGTTCGCGCCGCGGGCGGCATCGTCATAGCGCAGGACGAGGCGACTTCGGTAATTTTCGGAATGCCCGCCGAGGCCATCAAGACCGGGGTCGTCAATCAAGTTCTGCCACTGGATCAAATTTTCTCGAGTACTGACAAATATGTTCGCGAAATCACCCGTTCCTCGCAAGCGATGCTACGATGAAGATCGTTTCCAGCGGATTTCAGCCGCCTCGGCAGCATGGACGTACCGAGGAGGTCATCCTGTTTGCCGTTGCGGGACATACGTTCGCGATTGCTGCGAGCGCCATCGAAGAGATTCGCAGCACGGACGGTTTTTCGTCCGCTACCTCGGAAATCGCTCTGAGAAATATCCCTAAAGTACTGCATCGCCTTCGGCGCGGAAGGAAGTGGTACTACGTCGTGAACGCGTGCGCGCACTTTGATCTACCCGTATCGCGCCCAACACTTGTTCTAGTTCTTCGCCGTTCCTGTGTTGCAGTCCTGGTTGATCAAATTGATCGCATTGAAACGATCTCACGTCTCATGGTGATTCCGCGATCTTTTTCGGGACCGGAGCGTGTTTGGTATCGCGGCCTTACACTCATCAACGATAATGTTGTGCCGGTTTTGAATCCTGACGGTTTCCTAACCCAGAATGAGCTCGCGCAACTTGGTGCACTCGATGATCGAACAGGTGCGTTCTCGGAAAACGACGTTTTGCCGCTTCCTGGTGAAGCGCAGGGAGCGCTTCTGTGAGCGGCGCCACTGAAACCCAGCTGAAAAGCCACGTCATTGTGCCAATCGGAAGCCGCAGATTTTCATTGGCAGCGGACTCGGTCGTCGAGTTGATTTCGATTGGGAAGCTGCAACAGTTCCCTCATCGAACGCCGTGGATTTCTGGTGTAATCGTGCGCCGCGGTCGCGTAGTTCCGGTTTGTGACGTAGGACGGCTATTGGGCGAAAGGAATGACTCAATCGGCCGCTTTCACTTGATCGCGGAATGGCAAGCCGGCGAAACCCGCGATTGGTGCGCGATTCCCGTTGCGGGAGAATGCCAGCTCGCCAGTGGCGAAGCTGCCGCGCAGGTTGACGTCAATCCTGAAGATCAAGAACCTTACATTACTGGGTCGTTTCAGGTTGGCGAGGACCGCATTCAAATTGTGGACCTAGGGAAACTGCTTCAGGCGTGTCAATCGTCCTGTGAAGTGCGCGTCCCGGAGTCGGGATCATGAACACCGCCGGAGTATCTCAGCCGAAAGCGCTGCTTATCGACAGCAATGTCTATTTTTCAAAGAAACTGGGTGACGCTTTGAAAAAAGAAGGTTTTGAAGTGCTGACGAGTTCGCAGGCGACTTACGCGCTGACGATGCTCGAGTGGAACACACCGGCCGTCATCCTGTGCGCCACGAATCTACGAGAAATGAATGCCTATGAAATCGCTCCATTGCTCCGCGCAGATGCAAAGACAGCCAACATTCCGCTGATCGCCGTGGGGAATGGTGGCGACCAGGCGCTCCTGGAAGCGTTTCGCCACGGTTGTGACGATTATGTCGATCGGCGGCGCGGCCCAGAAGGAATCGCCGCCCACGTCCGGGCCTTCCTGCTCAGCCGGCAAGAAGGTTTCCAGCCCACGCAAATGGTTCCGAGCGCAATAACAACTCTGACGGGCGACCTTTCGCGTCTTGATCTGCCTGGCGTGATTCAAATGCTCAATCAAGCACGCCAGACTGGTGCTCTCAACATCAATTCCGGAGAGATTGACGGCGTAATTTATTTTGATGGTGGTGAACTGTCGCACGCCGAATGCGGCGCACTCTTTGGAGATGAAGCCGTCATTCATATTCTCAAGTCCTGTGAGGGCGCCGGCACGGGTGTTTACAAGTTTGTCTACGGCGTAACTGCAACTCAACGCACTGTGTTGCGTTCATCGACTGATCTTATGCTCGACGCCATGCGTGAACTCGATGAAGATGCACTGGACGATGCCAACGACACGGCTCTACTGGACGATGGGCCGAAGCACGCGAACGCTGCCGCATCCACGGCTGTAGCTCATCCTCCCGGCGACCAAATTGTGCCAGACAAATCCGAGTTGGAGCGGCCATGAGCGAGGCGTCGATCGTTTCCTCCGAGCGTGTTCCAACGGTATATTTCATCGATGACAGCGCTACCATGCGCGAAGTCATCAAGATTGCGTTCCGTCGCGAGTCGATCAACGTGGTCACCTGTCATAATGCCGCATCCGCCTTGGCACAATTTGCCGAGACCAGCCCCGATGCGGTTATTACGGACGTCATCATGCCCGACAAAGACGGTTACGAAGTTTGCCAGTTCATTAAGCAAAATCCAGAGATGCGCAAAATACCGGTGATATTGATGTCTGGAGTCGTGAATCGAACCGTCGCGGAGAAGGCGATTGCCGTTCAAGCCGACGAGCTTATTCGCAAGCCATTTCAGCCACAAGAACTGATTGCGCGCGTTAAAAATCTACTGAATCCCCAAAAATCGGTCAGCGCCCCACCTCGCCAAGAGCCTCGCGATCCCGAAGTGGTCCATTCCGCTGCGAAGCCCCTCTCCGATATTTTTGCCCCGCCAGTTCCATTTCCTGCCGCAATGTCGGCACCAATTTCGATTGTTGCTCAAAACCGAATAACCGGAAAACAATCTGTCGCGACCTCTCCGACAACGCCACGTCCAAACAGCAATCCTTCAGCCGCCGAAGTTCAGAGACTTCGCTTGGAGCTTCAACGAATAGAAATGCTGGTCAAAAAGCTTCAGTCGGAACTCGAAGCCGAGCGCCAGTATGTCGCTTCTCTTGAATCGCATCTCAAAACGCTGCAGGAAACAGACTAGCGCCCCACTCCTCTGGCTCTTCCCTGATTCGTTTTTGAGGGTACTGCGCCTGTTAGAGCAAACGCAGTATTGAGATACTGTGCACGTAAGAATTCGCGGGCTACCGACGCCGTGTCTTTATGCTGGCCAATCACTTCGTAATTCATCTGCTGCATGTCTTTGTCCGAAATCTTTCCAGACAAGTCGATGAGTGCGTTCGCGATCTCGGGATGCTGTTGTAGCACTTCACTTCTCACGACAGGCACGGCTTGGTAGGGCGGGAAATAATGCTTGTCGTCGGTCAAGACAGTGAAGGCCCCTATTACCAACTGCCCATCGGTCGTATTTCCAGCAACGACGTCCACTTGACGAGCGAGCAATGCGCGGTAAAGCAGTCCCAAATCCATGATCCTTGGCGCTGCTGCAAACTTTAATCCGTAGTCCTTCACCAATCCGTCGTATCCGTCGGGACGTTCCTGAAATTCGTATCCGAATCCGGGACGCCAGAGAGGCGTGTATTTTGCAGCGTCGGAAATTGTGTGGATTCCGTACCGGCGAGCGTCATCTGCTCGAACGACAATTGCGAAGCTGTCGTTGAAACCCAGTGGCGGTTCAACAACCAGGCCGAATCGCTGTACATAACCTTCGCGGACTTCGTCGAAAACCGCACGAGAATCGCTAAAAGGCGGTTTTTTCAAGATGGCCGTCAGTGCGGTCCCCGTGTATTCGACATACATGTCGATTCTTCCCGCGAGCAACGCTTGGTGACAGATATATGTTCCGCTCAGGTAGAAGCGCCTTTCGACCCGCAATCCGGTTTGCGTCTCGATCTGTTGCGCAAGAATTTCACCGAGAATTGCCTGCTCCGGAAAATTCTTCGAACCAACGACAATCGTATTGCGGCGGTTAACGCAGCCAAATAGAACGAAGATGGCGGGGACGAACGCCAGCATTATCCAAGGGCGCATTTGGTTCATTGCGGATGCCGCAGGCGGCGCTCCAACAGTCCAAAGCCGACATCAGCGGCCAGTGCGAGTATCGCCGCGGGAATCGCGCCTTCCAGAATCACGCGATTATCCACCATCGCCAGACCTCGGAAGATAAATTCACCAAGCCCGCCCGCGCCGATTGCCGCAGCGATCGTCGCGATTCCGACGGTCCACACAGTGGCCACGCGAATGCCCGCGAGAAGTACAGGGAGCGAAAGGGGAAGCTCAACGCGAAGTAGAACTTGTTTTCCCGTCATGCCCATTGCCCGCGCTGCATCGCGAACGCTGGCATCGACACCTTGAATTCCGGCGACTGTGTTGCGAATAATGGGCAGCAACGCATACATGGCGAGTGCGGCGATCGCAAGGCGGTCGGCGCGTGCCCCAAGCCACGGTACCGGAAGCAGAAAACCGAAAAGCGCCAAGCTCGGAATGGTTTCCGCGATGTTCGCGCTGCCGAGGATCGGTTTCGAAAGCCAGGGCTTCCGTGTGACGGCGATTCCGAGGGGAACGCCGATACCGATCGCAAGCAGCATCGCAATAACCACCAGCCAAAGATGTTCCGCGCTCGCTTGCAGAATTTCATCGCCATGCGCCAGAAAAAAATGTACGAGTCTCATTCTTCTCCTCGCTTCGCTAAGGTGCGCGGCGTCATATCGCCGCGGAACGCGGAAACATAAGCCGCGGCCGTCGGCTCGGTTGCTCGCAAAAAATCCGCGGGGCTATAGACGCCCGTGAGCGCCCCTGCTTCAAGCAGTGCGATGCGCGTTCCTATGAGCAGCGCCTCGCGCATATCGTGCGTGACGAAGAGGATTGTTTTTCGCAGCCGTTGTTGAATTTCGAGAAACTCACGCTGAATCTCCGCGCGTGTCAGCACGTCGAGCGCGCCAAATGGTTCGTCCATCAACAAGATCGGTGGGTCTGCAGCGAGCGCGCGTGCCACTCCCACCCGTTGTCGCTGACCGCCGGAAAGCTGGTGCGGGTAGCGCTGGGCGAACTGCGCGGGATCCAAGCCGACAACTCCTAATAATTCGCGAACGCGGTCCGTGATGCGATTCCGTGGCCACTGTTCGAGTTCGGGCACGAGGGCAATATTGCGCTCAACCGTAAAATGTGGGAAAAGGCCGGCTTCTTGGATCACATAGCCAATTCGTCGGCGCAAGCGAATCGGATCCCATTCAAACGTGGCGCGGTCATCCACGCACACTTCACCAGCGCTTGGTTCCAGAAGGCGATTGACGAGTTTCAGCGCCGTAGTTTTTCCAGAACCGCTTCGGCCGAGCAAAACGAGAGTCTCACCGCAACTCACCGTTAGAGAAAGCGATTTCAGAATTGGCCGATCCGCGATGCGAAACTCGGCGTCTCGGAATTCGATGACGGGATGCGTGTTCGACTGCGACTTCGGTTCAGGAGCCACGCGTTGATTGTAGCTTGACTGGAGCCATTGACGAGAGGGTCAGAGTATACTCCGCAGTGACGGGCGACTGTCGCTCCACGGTTGAGAGAGGGAGGCACGATGATTCCCCAGTTGCTGCGCTATGAGGATATCGGAATTCTTCTGTTGCGGATAATGGCAGGCGTCATTTTCATTTCGAGCGGTTGGAGTCACGTGAAAAGCCCCGCCGAAAGAAGTAAAAAAATCGGAATGAGCAAGGGTTTCACGATGTTTCTGGGAACGGCGGAGATAGCGGGAAGCGTGGGAATAATGTTTGGTGTCCTGACACAAATTGCTGCACTGGCGTTGATCGTACTGATGCTCGGAGCAATCCAGAAAAAAATAGCCGTCTGGCACACCGGCTTCTGGGGTAAGGATGGATACGGCTGGCATTACGACTTGATGTTGATTGTCATGTGCCTCGTGATTGTTTTCACGGACGGCGGACGATACGTACTGCTTCGTTAGACCGGCTTCGAAGGATGCAATTCGGTGTTTTCGGTCGAAGTTGCCAAATACCTGGCGATTCGCCGCACAACGTGAGTAAGCATTACGTGCGTCAGGCGGCCCGTAAATGTGTTTTGCTGGCTCGGATGGTAGGACGCAAAAATGTGCGGAAGGTCACCAGGAAGCTTGTAGACTGCGCCGTGACGAAAAGGAAACTGCGTGTGCGACGAAATCGCCCCGCATTCCTTCAGAATTCGCAGGTAGGCCGTCAATGCAAGGCCGCCAAGGGCGAGAATCGCTTTTGGTTTCAGAATGTCGAGTTCAGCCTCCAAATACGGTCGACAATTTCGAAATTCTGTCGGCAGCGGTTTGTTATCGGGCGGCGCACACCGCACGGCAGCGCTGATGTATGCGTTCGTAAGCGCGAGACCGTCGCCTCGCCGAACTGAAGTGGGTTGGTTGGCGAAGCCGGTAGCGTGGAGCGCGCGATATAAAAATTCTCCGGAGCGGTCTCCAGTAAACATGCGCCCGGTGCGATTCGCTCCATGTGCTGCGGGTGCGAGCCCTAGAATCAGAAGTTGGGCATGCGGATCACCAAATCCGGGAACCGGCTTGCCCCAATAATCCCAATCGAGATAAGCGCGGCGCTTTGTGCGCGCGACGTTTTCGCGATAGCGCACCAGGCGCGGGCATTTACGGCATGCGATTATCGTTTCGTTGAGGACCGCTAATTCGTTGGCTATCATGGTTGCGATTCGGCGCTGTGGAGCACTGCTAGAATCTAACGCGAAAAATTTTGACACGGCAGCAAGACGCAGACTAGCATAGTCGCAGCGATTTTCCCTGCCTGCGACGGGGATCTCTTTACCTAAGCTTTGCCGGACAGTATTGGATATGGAAACTGGAACCGACTCAAAAAATATACTTGCGCACATTGTCGAACGGCGGCGCGAGGCGATTGCGCACCGCAAGCGCGTTTTGCCGGAAGTGGCACTGAAGCTTGCCGTGGAAAAAAAGGCTCCGCCGGTTAGGAACTTCCCCGGAGCGCTCACACGCCCGGGATTCAACGTGATTGCGGAACTGAAAAAGGCGTCGCCGTCGCGTGGATTATTGCGGGCGGATTTTCAGCCGGCGGCCGCTGCGCCAATGTTGCAAGCGGCCGGGGCCGCGGCGCTTTCCGTGCTGACGGAAGAGGAATTTTTTCAGGGATCTCTTCGCGATTTGAAGGAAGTCTCAAAGGCAACCCAGATTCCCGTCTTGCGAAAGGATTTTATTGTGGACCCGTGGCAAGTATGGGAGACACGCGCCGCGGGCGCCGATGCATTTTTGCTGATTGTGGCGATCTTGGACGACGGCACGCTGAGGGAATTGTTGGAACTGGGACGAGAGTTGAAAATGGAGGCGCTTGTCGAAGTGCATTCCCGGAACGAATTGAAGCGCGCGGCAGACATTGGGGCGAAAATTATCGGCGTGAACAATCGCGATTTGAAGACGTTCGAAGTACGGCTGGAAACGTCACTGGAGCTGGTGCGGGAGATTCCCGACGAATGTATCCCGGTGAGCGAATCGGGGATACGCACGCATGACGATTTGGAACGTTTGCGGGTCGCAGGGTTCGACGCCTTTCTTATTGGCGAGCATCTGATGACAATGCCGGACCCTGCGAATGCACTGCGTGAGTTGCTTGGTACTCCGGCGGGCGGAGCAGATGCTCTGGCAGGAATATGATAAGGATCAGAGTGAAAATTTGCGGGATTACGAATTGGAAAGACGCAAGAATCGCGATCGAGGCAGGCGCGGACGCCCTGGGATTCAATTTTTACGCGAAGAGCCCGCGGAGAATAGCGGTGTCACGCGCAAAAGAAATCATCCGCCACATGCCGAGTCGCGTCGCCGCCGTGGGCGTCTTCGTGAATGGCTACGCCGGAGAGGTTTTAAGAATCGCGCATGCAGCGAATTTGGGAATGCTGCAACTGCACGGAGAGGAATCGCCGGCCACGGTAGAACGACTAGCGAGGGAATATCCTGTACTCAAAGCGTTTCGTGTGAGACCACGATTCCGAATCAGCGAGTTAGAGAGATACGCAAGCGCGTCGGGGTTTCTGCTCGACGGCTACGATGTGAAGCGCCGGGGGGGAACGGGCAAAGTGTTTGACTGGCGAGTTGCGCGTGAAGCGAAGCGGTACGGTCATGTGATTCTAGCTGGCGGTTTGCATGCGGAGAATGTCGATAACGCGATTCGGCAAGTGAAGCCATTCGGACTTGATGTTTGCAGTGGCGTCGAAACGCGGCCCGGAAAAAAGGACACGAAAAAAGTGAAGCAATTGATGGCGAGCGTCAAGCGAGCGTGTCGAGGGGACGCATGAGCACAAAAATGGAGGTTGTACCCGACGCGCGCGGCCGATTTGGGGCGTACGGCGGACGATACGTTCCAGAGACGCTGATGGCGCCGCTCGAAGAACTCGAGCGGGCATACAACGAAGCACGCGCGGATGCAGGTTTTCAGCAAGAGCTTGACGATATGCTCCGGAATTTCGCCGGGAGGCCGACGCCGCTGCAGTTTGCTTCACGTCTGACTCAGCATCTTGGTGGGCCACGCATTTACTTGAAACGCGAAGATCTCCTGCATACTGGCGCGCACAAAATAAATAATTGTCTGGGCCAGGGTTTGTTGGCGGCACGAATGGGGAAACGACGCGTGGTTGCGGAAACGGGCGCCGGGCAGCATGGCGTAGCCACGGCGACTGTGGCAGCGCGCCTGGGGCTCGAATGCACTGTTTATATGGGCACGGAAGACATGGAGCGCCAAAGGCTCAACGTTTTCCGCATGCGGCTTCTCGGCGCGGAGGTGATTGGTGTCGACGCGGGAAGCAAGACGCTTAAGGATGCAATCAATGAAGCGATGCGCGATTGGGTCACGAACGTTCACACGACCCATTATTTGCTGGGATCTGTGCTGGGAGCGCATCCGTATCCAGCCATGGTGCGGGATTTCCAGAGTGTGATCGGAAAAGAAGCGCGAGCACAGATTCTG
>Ga0209168_10002907_pt1 | contig 12101 bp, 16 predicted proteins | sample Coa_R1_FD_187156 | JGI IMG/M metagenome (GOLD analysis project Ga0209168, IMG submission 187156) | Surface soil microbial communities from Centralia Pennsylvania, which are recovering from an underground coalmine fire - Coalmine... | ecosystem: Environmental > Terrestrial > Soil > Unclassified ... | reverse complement strand
ACGGCAGGTAGACTTCCCCTCAGGAAGCCGAATGGAAAAGGCCCGATTGCCCGGCTCTTGACACAGGCATTATGCTATTCACCCTGCATTTTTACGGCTTCCTGGAAAGGAGCTTCCGATGCGAACCCTTCTGGTTGTGATCTCGATGTTGCTCTGCTCGATTAGCGCTCTGGCGACCAGCTACACCACCAACGACAACTCAGGTACGCTGAACTATCAGTTAGGACAACCGCTTCAGTTCTGGACTCCGCGGATTCCGGGACTCACCAATTCAAGCGGCAATCCGCATATGTTTCCCACGACCTTCACGGACGCCACGATGTCAGTACTCTGCAACCCGACCTGCGGAATCGGTAATGCATTTTCCATCAGCCTCTCGATGTCGAACTTCACGGTTAGCCAGTATTTGTACGGCTTCGCGGGAGACGTATTTGTCGGCACGCTAAACTTGGTGACCAGCCCGATCATCCTGAGATCGGCCAGCGGAATTGCGATTGCTCATTTCACGCTGACGGGTAATCTGGAGGCGTGCACGGATTCCAGTTGCAGCGATGAATTGTTCTCACTCGCGGTTTTTGTACGCGGATATGCCACCATGGCCTATAACCTCAGTTCGGGGCAGCTCACCGTGTCTTCCGTCACTTACAATGCGCCCGAGCCCTCCAGCCTTACGCTGCTCGGCATGGGACTGGTTTTTCTCGCGGGAAAAGTTCGCGCTGGTGCGACCGAGAGAAAACGGTGCGGCCTTAAAATCCTGGGCTGATTTTTCCCAGCTTTATTCGATGGGGTCGACAATGACCGAGGCTCGATCAGCAGCTTCCCTTCCCGGAAGTTGCACGATCACGATCGCCGACAGGACCAGCACAATGCCGAGCGATTGAATGGGGCGCACGCCTTCGCCGAGCAAGAGCGCCGCCAACAGGATCGAAAACACCGGCTCGAGGCAGCTGGCGATGATCGTCTTTCTTTCGGCTCTCCCCGATCAGGCGCACGTTGCGGGCATGCGCCACGATCACTTCGTGGCTCAAACCACTCAGTAGCCGACTGATCCACGGTGAATGCATCCCCGTCTCCAGCGCGATCCGGCTGCGCGGCATGGCCCCAAATGCCGCGTGCAGAGCCTTCGCGGTGGTGGAGACTTTCTATTCCATCACAATGCGCCCGCTCTCATCCAGAACGCAGTAACAACTGGAGCGATCTCCCAGGTCCAGGCCGATGGTCAAGTTGGATTGTGAAAAATCTCTGCCCTGCTTCGCCGCTGCGGTGCTAACCTTCTTCATTGCCGGTCTCTTTTTATCTGTGCCTTGAGCACGTCGATAACTTGGGAGCGTACAGCATCCCGCCGGAGACCGGCCTTCTCCCTCGAAAACACTCTCATCATGCGGTGCGGGGTTGAAGTATAACTGAATGGCCGAGGCTTTCCAGCCGCTTCACGAGGTATCGCTTCAAACCATCCGCGTGGAGTCGATCGAAATAACTGCTTCCTAAATCCGCATAGGTACAGCGCCTGCGCTGGAGGTGATATCCAATCACCAAAATGCTGTGGGCAACCGCAATGATGGCGCACTTCCTGCCTCGACGGGCCGCGAGTCTCTTAAACTGTGCTGACAAATACGTGTTCTTTGTGCGTGCCGCGGCCCAGGCAGACTGGCACGCCATGCGACGCAACCAGGGACTCCCTTTACGGGTCTTGCTACTGATGCGCTTGCCTGCGCTCTCGTTGTTGCCTGGGCAAACGCCCGCCCAACTCGCTAGATGGGCTGCGGTTGGGAACTGTGTGACATCGATGCCCATTTCAGCGATGAAGCTCCAGGCAGCAACACGGTCCACACCTGGAACCGTGATCCAACGATCCAACGCTTCTGCCAGATCAAGATGTTCTCTCCCGATTTCTTCGAGTCGGGCATCCAGCAATGCGATCTCAGTTTCCAGGAACTGCAACTGGCGGAGCAAACTCCGTAGAAGGAAGCGATGATGATCACGAACCCGGCCTTCCAGAGCGGTCTGAAGCTGAGGAATCTTTAGCCGTAAGTGACCAAGAGCAAGATCTGCCAGTCGTTCTGGACTCTCTTCTCCACCGATGATGGCCTCCAGCATCGCTCTGCCGCTCTTGCCGAGTGCGTTGCTAGCTACACTCGCCAGCTTGATGTTGGCATCCTCCAGCACCTTCTGGATCCGGCTTGCAATGCGCGAGTGCTCCTGGGATAGGCTGGTCCAGGCTCGGGTGAGATCCCGGAGATCGCGAATCATCACGGACGGGATATAGCTGGCACGCAGGAGTCCGTGCTGTAGCAGTTCCGCGATCCACTGGCAATCCCTCGTGTCGGTCTTGCGCCCCGGAACTGCCTTGATGTGCTGGGCGTTTGCCAGAACGATCTGAAAGTGACCTTCCATTACGTTCCACACAGGCTTCCAATAAACCCCGGTGGACTCCATCGCCACGTGCTCCACCCCAAACTCACGCAACCATGCAACCAGTTCAAGGAGTTCGCGTGTGGTGGAGCCAAAGCGGCGAATGTGCTTCAGCGGTTTGCCGGCCTGAGCGAGCAGAACACAAGCCGTGATCGAGGACTTATGTACGTCCAATCCGCAGCATCGCGGATACAACACTTCCATGGCTGTCTCCTTCCGCCGTGCGACGTAAGGATGCGACAATCGCGAAAATCTCCCTCGCGTGCTCTCCTCCGAAGAGAAGGCGACAGTCCGTTGTTCTCAGAGGCATCCAGGGCCAAACTCATCCGCGGGCTCTTCGGCTCCATTAAGGCGGACGACCACATACGTCCACGGCGATGACAGCCTAACCGGTTTTCATCCTCCGTTGTGCCCCAAAACAGACATGTAGAACTCATCCCATCTGATAACGTCAGTTGATCAGCAAAGTCCTCCCGGCAATTATCCAAGTTGTTCGTGACGAACGATAGAATATCTTGCGTACCGGCTGTCACTGCGAGGAAGGTTAGATGACGGATGACGCTCTGCAAACGCTGAGAGACGCACGGGACGCCGCTCGGCGCGGTGCACATGCGGAAGCATTGGAAAAGTATCTCTGGTTCCATCATCATGCGCTGGAGCATGATCCGGCACTGGCGGGAGTACGTTTATCTCGTGCCATTTCGGAGTGGGTGGAACTCGGTAATGCGTATCCTCCCGCACTGGAAGCTATCGAATCAATTCAGAGCAACAACTTGCGTTTGCTCAAGGAAGGGTCATGTGAACGCCTTCGGTTCCATGACTTCGCCTCTATCAATCAATACCTTGGGCGTTCTGAACTCACCACTAGCTTGTTTGCTGAACTGGCAGAGCATCAACCTGAGTTCGTACGAAGCTGCTTCCGGTTCGCGCTACCCGCTCTCGTCCGAACGCGATCCTTTGCCCTCGCTCGCCGCTTTGTCTCCTCTCCCAACGAGCAACTAGACAACCATTTGTCCCAATTCGCCACGGTGTTAAACACAAGACGGCGCACGGATCACGATGAGTTATTGATCGGAGTTTTCGCTACCCATCTCCGGCAGCTATTGAGCATTTTTGAAGAGCTAGGTGAAAACGAAGAGGCCGATCTTCTCCAAAGCAAAGCAATCGGGGCACTAACAGATCCTCTCGATCGGGAGGAACTTCGACGCCAGCTCGTGTGGCGCTAGATCGGTGATTGATTGACGTAAAATCCCCATGGCACTCATCTACCATCAGGAAAAATATTGTCGTCTGAGTTGAAGAATGGGCTGATTTCGACAGTTGGCCGCGCTGGATGTTAGCGGCGCTGCTGGATGGCTTGTAAAGGCCAGCTAGTCTTTCTTCTTTGCAGAATCAGGTTTTTTCGGATTGAAAAGCTTCAACCCCTCAGCGAATCCATCGGCGGAATCACTCTCGCGGCTACGATAGGATTGCCGCGGTTCATTCTGATGTGCGTCCGGTTGGGAAGTCCGATTCCACGCCTCCTGCTCGGCCATCAGTTCTCGCGCAGCGGCTTTCAGTTCAGCACGGTACAGAGCCGCTTGCTCCGAATCTGGCGGTTCGTTTACCAGCCGAGCACAAAGCCTCCGGATTTTATCTGCTGCATAGTCCACATCCACAAGTTTCACCAATTCTGGGGAAGAAAGGCAATGGGTGCAAAACTGTATTCGCACTGCTTACTGAGACTTACGCTCCGCTTGTCGTTTCTTCTCCATCTCTTTCTGTTCGAAAATCTCGTTAATCTGCCGGACCAACTCAAACAGGCGTTGCGGGTCCTGCTCGACCGCCGCCTGGGCGCAAAGCTCTTTCCATTTTTCCGGGTCGGTCGTCATCGTACGTTTGGCGTACATTGCAGTACGCCAAACCTCCGTTTGCGGCCATTATTAAACACTCTTGCGCCCGTCACTTGCAAGCCCGAAGGCGCTCGATAACCAGCACCACCGTCATGATTGCTCTCTGTGCCAATTCCGTTGCCGTGGGCAAAAAAGGCCCGGTCCCCTCTGTGCGGATCGCTCGGCCAGCAGCGGAATCGTTGACGGCAAATAATTGCTACTTTGGTATGTGGTGTGGCGGGCCTTCAGGGGCTTGGGGTGGCGGCTTCTGGAGAACTCCTTCACGCTTCCGCGTTCGGTTCGGGTTGGTAGGGATCCTTCGACTGCGCAGAACGGTTCGCTGCGCTCGCCGTTCTGCTCCGCTCAGGATGACAGGCGTCCCGAACCACGTATCCCGGCAGGATTGTGCGTCTGAGAGAAAACGCTGCGGCCCCATGCAGCTGGGCCGCCGGACGGACGAATGCGTCCGTCCCTACGTGGTTCGTCTTACTTCAGGCGGCGCTCAGCGTTGTCAGATTGCTCAATCACCCCAATTGCTCAATTACCCGATTACTCAATCACCCGCTCGCGCAATCACCCAATCTCTCCTGCCCGGCTCTGCTAGAATCCCCTGATAATGAGCCCCCAGCCTCCATTCACCGACGTGCCTGAGGCGATTGAGGAAATCCGCGCCGGGCGCATGATCGTCGTCGTCGACGACGAGGACCGCGAGAACGAGGGCGACCTCACGCTGGCCGCCGAAAAAGTCACTCCCGAAGCCATCAACTTCATGGCCAAGTACGGACGCGGACTGGTCTGCCTCGCCATGACCGAGGAGCGGCTCGAGCACTTGAACATCGGTCCGATGACGGCGGAGAACACTTCGCAGTACGGCACCGCGTTCTGCGAGGCGATCGACGCGCGGCAGGGGGTGACCACGGGCATCTCTGCGTACGACCGGGCGCGCACCATTCAGGTGGCTATCGATCCAGCGACCAAGCCGTCGGACCTGGCGCGTCCCGGGCACGTCTTTCCGCTGCGCGCGCGCAAGGGCGGCGTGCTGGTACGCGCGGGCCAGACCGAAGCCTCGGTCGATCTGGCGCGGCTGGCGGGCATGGTTCCGGCGGGGATCATCTGCGAGATCATGAAGGATGACGGCAGCATGGCGCGGGTGCCCGACCTCACCGAGTTCTGCCGCGAGCACAAGATGAAGATGTTGACGGTGGCGGAACTGATCCGCTACCGCATGGCGCACGAGCGCTATGTGAATCGCGTGGGCGAGGCGCTGATCGAGACTCGATTTGGGGAGTTCCGGCTGATTGCCTATTCGAGCGAAGTGGATGGCGGCGAGTCGCACGTGGCGCTGGTCCGCGGGGACATTGAGCATGCGCAGGGCGCGGTGCTGGTCCGCATGCATGCGCACTGCCTGATGGGCGACGTGTTTGGAGCAACCGGCTGCGAATGCCATGCCACGCTGGAAGGCTCGCTGCGACGCATCGCCAACGAAGGCCTGGGGGCGCTGATCTATCTGCACCAGACGTCGCAGGGATTTGCGGTCGAAAAGGCAGGCGAGCGGACGGCGCTCAGCTTTCACGGCGGACGAACGCTGACTTCGTTGTACGACAACAGCGAAAAGCATGTGCAGCGGGAGATTGGCATTGGGGCGCAGATTTTGTCGGACCTGAACCTGCGGCGCATTCGCTTGCTGACGAATCGTCCGAAGAAAGTGGCGGCGCTCGAGGGATTTGGGATTGAGATCGTTGAGCAGGTGCCGGTGCAACTGGACGAAGCGAAGGCCGGGAAGCGCTAAACGTTCTAGCGAACACTCGGGGAGACTCATGGGAACTCATCTTGCATCGGTCGAGAAGAACCAGCGGAACATTCCTGCGGGGATGATCGCCGAGGCTCGCAAGCACGTGTATGAGGCGGCAATCCGCACGCCGCTGGTGCGGCTGAATTACGATACGCCCGCCGAAATCTATTTGAAGCTGGAATGCCTGCAGCCGATTGGATCGTTCAAGATTCGAGGAGCGTACAACGCGGTGCGCCTTTTGCCAGAAGAGCAGCGCAAGCGGGGCGTGTGGACGGTGAGCGCGGGCAATGCGGCGCAGGGAGTGGCCCTTGCCGCAAAGAAAGCAGGGGTGCCGTGCAAGGTGCTGGTGATGGATACGGCTCCGATGGCCAAGCTCGATGCGGTGAGGCGGCTGGGCGGAGAGATTGTGCAGGCAACGTACGACCAGTGCTGGAAGGCGTTGTCGGACCGGGCGCATCCGGCGATGACGGGAACGTTCGTGCATCCCTTTGAAGACGATGCTTTTATCGCGGGGAATGCCTCGTGCGGGCTGGAGATACTGGAAGACCTGCCGGATGTGGATACGGTGGTGGCGGGATTCGGGGGCGGTGGATTGTCGTGCGGGATCGCGGCTGCGCTGAAGGAAAAAGGGAGCAAGGCGAAGGTGTTCGCGGCGGAGCCGGAGACGGCCGCTCCGTTGGCCTACTCGCTGGACGCTGGCTCGGCACAGTACTTTCCCAATTGGAAGGCGAGCTTCGTGGACGGGTGCGGAGGCAAGTCCGTCTTCCCTCGCATGTGGGATATCGCACATCATCTGCTGGCGGGGTCGATTGTGGTCACTCTGGAAGAGATCCGGCAGGCGATGCGCATCGTGGCCATGCGGAATCACGTGATCGCCGAGGGAGCCGGGGCGTGCGCGGTGGCGGCGGGCCTTAGCGGGAAGTGCGGGTCGGGAAAAGTTGTATGCGTGGTCAGCGGCGGGAACATCGACCTGCCGGTGTTTTCAGAATTGATGATCCGCTGATCGGCTGAACTATGGGTTCAGCCGCCGCTTCGGGTAGGTTTGACACTCATCCATTGCACTACGGTTTCATAGAATCGTTGCTTCCCGAGCCTTTTCATCTCAGTTGCGAAACCTTTTACTGCTTCCGGCGCTCCGGCTTTGATGTTCCCGCACCACAATTTGAGTGTCTTTCCTGCGGGAGGCAGCGTTCCACCTAGCCTCTCGAACTGCGCCCACGCATCCTCTAACATCGCTTCCGACAGCGTCGGAGAGAGTTCGATCGTCTCGTCGGGATCGCGATCTGCGTGCTTAAGGAAATTCTCGAAACTGTTCAGCCAGCGCTCTACCTCTTTCCTCTTTCCCGGCGAAATGGTGGTCAGAAGGTAATCCTTCGCCATTGGCGGCAAGTGTGCACGCTTCGACAGGTCACGGATGACGTTGTAAGAGGCTGCTACAAGAGTATGGATTGCAGCTGAATCAGAATCGCGGAAATAGAGTTCGGTGGCAACTACGAGTTGTCGTTTCGCCGCTTCTAACTTCGTGATTCGATCCGGCTTCGACAAAGAGACTTCCGCATCTTTAGAACGGTTTGCGCACGACCACTTCGGCGTCGCGAATGAAGAATTGAGCTGAACAGCATTCGGAGCCGCAGATGACGGGCAGGAATCCATTGATCTGTTTGCGGGTGATCAGGCCCAGCATGCCGCAGGACGGGCACGACAGCACGGCCCAGTAGGGATCTTCCTTCTCGCCAATCTCCCCGGCGTTTTCGAGCACAAAGACGGTACCAGGCTGCATCTGTTCCGGAATCCACTCATTCAGGATGTCCAGTTCACCGACCATGTGTTCCTCCCTTGAGTCCATTCTGTACAGCGGGCCCAAATTGCCTACGAAGCTTTTCTAGCACGCGGGCGGTAATCCCGCGAAGTTACCGAAGTATTCGCCTTCCCGGAGATGACCCCGGCCCGCACCTGCCGCACCGCATCAGTCAGGCATACCCCTAGAATCGGCTGAGCGGAATTCTTGAGGATGTCAACGATCTGCTGCGGCGAGGTCTCCAGGTAAAGATGGGTACCGTCGGTCAGCAGATGAAGTTCGGAGGCGCTGTCGACGATTTCCGACAGCCCTTTGCCGAATTCCCGTTCCAGAAAACGCATGACCTTGCGGACGCCCTGCAGCGAGAAGCCTTTGCGCCGCAGTTCGCAGATAACGGCTACTTCGGTTAGATGCTGAATCGAATACAGACGGCGATGGCCTTCGCGCTCGGGCTTGACCACGCCGCGCTCGTCCCACCGTTGCAACTGGCGGGCGGTAATGCCGGTCAGCGCGATGACTTCTCGAGATGTAAAGCGGTCTGGCATGAATCCCCGAATGCGTTTGAAACAAGTAATGTGCAAAATGTTTCAGACATTTTAGGCATAGGGGCTGTGGATCAAGTAGAGAAAACGGAAGGGCTTAGTGACTAAGGGAGTTCCTGGCGGCGGACGCCAGTTCGACCGCCGCCTACGAAGTGCACGACTTCCAGGCGGTCGCCATCGTTCAGAACCGTGGCGGACCAGCGGTCGCGGGGGACGATATCACGGTTCAGTTCTACGGCCACGCGATCGGACTTCATGCCGAGGAGATCTACAAGTTCGGCGAGGGTGAAGGGAGTTGGGGAGTCGAACGAACGTTCTTCGCCGTTGATGTGAAGTTTCATCGGTTATGGATCCCGGTGGTACGGTAGCGCAGGAGATCCCTCGCTACGCCTGAAAAGCGGCTCCGCTCGGGATGACGCCGACGATATTTGGAGTACTTGCTGATCGACCGGCGCTACTCCTATTCTGTTTTGCGGAGCATGAACTTTCTGGTGGCGGTGCGGCCTTCGAAATTGGCCTGGACCAGGAGTGACGAATCGGGGAGGGCGGCTTCTTCGACTTCGATTTTGATCTCGGCGGAGCCGCCGGCATCGGCCACGGCCTGGGTATAGAAGGGAGCGGCGCCGGGACGGGCGAAGCGGAACGTCAGGCGCGCGCCTGAGGCCGCCGCGCCCCCTTCGGTCACGCGCAACTGCATGGTCAAGTTGCGGTCGGAATGGATCGATGCGGCGTTTAACCATTGCACGTCCAACTCTTTGACGGCCGCGAGGGACTCCGGTTCGGGATGGTCCAGAACACTGTCCAACTTCCCTTCCCGGATCGCGTCCAGAACCAGGCGGTGCTGCTCGCGGAGGTGCTGCTCTTTCTGCGCGTCCCCAAACTGTGGCTCAGCGGCTTTCGCGGCATAGGAAGTCGCCCGCTTGCCGATGCAGCGTCCGCGCACAAAAACCTGTGTCTGGAGCAGGAGATCGCCCTCACGCGCCTCGCTCTGCACGTGATAAATCGTGTCGACGTGCTTCACATCGGTATTGAAGCCGAAAATCATAGGAATTGAGTAATTGGGTAATTTTGTGATTGGGTAATTGAAAAGCCAACACTCGACATCAATTCGGCTCCCGATACGTTTTCAATTTCTCAATTTCGAAATTACACAATTGCACAATTTGTTTCCGTTCGCTTGACACTCTTGAGTGCAAGCCCATAACCTAGAATGTTTCAGGTATCGCTTGGCGCGAATTATATATACCTTGTCCTATGCCAGACAATTACTTCGCACGCTACCTCCCGTTTCTTATCCATATTCTTATGGCGGGCGGAATTGCGACTGCAATTGTCGTGCTTTCTTACATTATCGGCGAGCGTAAACCTACCCGCGCCAAAATGTCCCCATATGAGTGCGGCATGACCCCAGTGGGCGACTCCCGGCAGCGCTTCTCGGTGAAGTTCTACCTGGTCGCCATGCTGTTCATTCTGTTCGATGTGGAGGCAGTTTTCATCTATCCATGGGCCATCATCCTTCGTGATCTGAAGCACTTTGGCCTGTGGGAGATGCTGGTGTATATCGGGATCTTCCTGGTCGGGTTCTTATACGTGTGGAAAAAAGGCGTCCTGGACTGGGGCGAGACTTTGACCGGAGGCGAACGACGGTAATGCCTCTTCCTTCCCCCATCACCGATCTTGAAGAACTGAAGAACCATCCGGCAATCGCCCGTCTTCAGGGTTGGAATCCGCGGGCCATTGAGAGCGTCAAGTTTGACCGCGACGAGATGACGCTCATCCTCGATCGATCGGCCATCCGAGAAGCTTGCGCGCTGCTGAAAGAAGATCCGGCGTGCCCTTTCGATTTCCTTTCGGACGTCACCTGCGTGGATTGGTACCCGGCAGAGCCGCGATTTGAGGTCGTCTACCATCTGCTTTCGATTCCTAACAAAGAGCGCGTCCGGTTAAAGGTTCGCTTGAATAGTTCAAGCCCGGCGGTCGACTCCATCACTGCGGTGTGGCCGGGGGCTAACTACTTTGAGCGCGAAGTCTATGATCTCTTCGGGGTGCGTTTTAACGGACATCCTCATTTACGCCGTATCCTAATGCCGGAAGACTGGGAAGGCCATCCTCTCCGCAAAGACTACCCGGTGGAGGGATACCGCTAGATGGCGCACTTAACCCCCACGCCAGTGCTGGAGCCCGCGCAGGATCGCACCATGATCCTGAACATGGGCCCACAACACCCTTCGACCCACGGGGTGCTGCGCGTGCTGCTGGAAATTGATGGCGAAAATATCGTGCGGTTGATGCCCGATATCGGCTACCTGCATACCGGCATCGAGAAGACCTGCGAGGCTAAGTTCTACCAGCAAGTGGTGCCGCTTACCGACCGCATCGACTACCTCTGCCCCCTGACCAACAATCTGTGTTATGTGCTGGCGGTGGAGAAACTGCTGGGGCTGGAGATTCCGCCGAAGGCGCAATGGCTGCGCGTGCTGCTGAACGAGTTGACGCGGATCAACTCACATCTGGTTTGGCTGGGGACGCACGCCCTGGACATCGGAGCAATGACTGTCTTCTTATATTGCTTCCGCGAGCGCGAAGAAATTCTGAAGATATTCGAGATGGTGAGCGGGCAGCGCATGATGACCTCGTACTTTCGCGTGGGAGGCATTGCGCTGGAGCCGCCGCTGGGATTTTTCGATCGGGTGCGCGACTTCGCCGGATACTTTCCGGAAAAAGTGGATGAGTACGAAGACCTGCTGACCGGGAACCCGATCTGGATGATGCGCACCAAGGGCGTGGCGCGGATTACGGCGGAAGATGCCGTTGCTTTGGGCGCGACCGGCCCGACCCTGCGGGGAAGTGGAGTTGACATCGATCTGCGGCGCGACATGCCGTATTCGAGCTACGAAAAATTCCAGTTCAAGGTGCCGGTTTCGCAGGAAGGCGACGTCTTCGCGCGATACATTTGCCGCGTGCAGGAATTGCGGGAATCGATCGGAATTGTGCGCCAGGCGCTCGACGGCATGCCCGAAGGCCCGATTAAGGCGGACGCACCCGGAGTGGTATTGCCTGACCGAGAAAAGATGAAGACTCAGATGGAGTCGCTCATCTATCACTTCAAGATCATCACCGAAGGATTCGCGGTGCCGGCGGGAGAGGTCTACCAGGCGGTGGAATCTCCGCGGGGCGAGATGGGGTACTACATCGTGAGCGATGGGACGGCCAAGCCGTATCGCGTACACATGCGGTCGGCATGCTTCGCGAATTTGCAGACGCTTTCCAAGATGTGTGAGGGAAAGCTGATCGCGGACGTGGTCGCGGCGATTGGGAGCATCGATATCGTGCTGGGGGAGATCGACCGGTAGGGGAGGATTGAGAAATTGGGAAATTTGGTAATTGAGTAATTGAAGGCCCGGAGAACTCCAGATTTTCAATTACTCAATTACCCGATTACACAATTACTCAATGAGATTTTCCGACGAATTCGAAGCGCGGTTTGCGGAGATGGTGCCGCATTATCCGACCAAGCGGTCGGCGCTCGTGCCAACGTTGCTTTATGCGCAGGACGAAGTCGGCTATCTCTCGGACGAGGTGATCGCGGAGATTGCGTCGCGGCTGGACCTGACCGAACTGGAAGTGCGCAACGTGATCAGCTACTACTCAATGCTGACCACCAAGCCGCGTGGCAAATACAACGT